>Ga0181534_10002057_pt1 | contig 12759 bp, 9 predicted proteins | sample PEATcosm2014_Bin_37_FD_119758 | JGI IMG/M metagenome (GOLD analysis project Ga0181534, IMG submission 119758) | Peatland microbial communities from MTU Mesocosm Facility, Houghton, MI, USA - PEATcosm2014_Bin17_10_metaG | ecosystem: Environmental > Terrestrial > Soil > Wetlands > Peat | place...
AACGGCAGCGGAGTCGCCGGGGAAGATCGAGAAGGCCACCGAGCAGGTGGCCGACAGCCGCTCCGCCCCCACGTCGAGGATGTCCACATTGACCACGGCCCGGCTCCGGCCCCGCTGGACCACGTGGGCCCGGGCCCGGCCCGGTCCCACGGTCAGGGGGCGGAGGTAGTGGATGGTGAGGTCGGAGGTGACGCAGACCGAGCCGGCCGGGACCCCGGCGAAGACGGCCCGACCGGCCACCACGTCGGCCACCGTGGCCATCAGCCCACCCTGGAGACCGCCCCTCGGGTTGGTGATCCGGGAGCTCAGGTCCAGCTCGACGGTCAGGTCGCTGTCGTCGTCGGGCACGTCACGGAGGCCCAGCTGCTGGATGAGGTGGTGGCCGGACTCGATGACGGCCTCGTGCTCCGCCCGCGCCAGGCGGCGCGCCTCGGCGGAGTCCGCCGGGGTCACTTCCCGACGGCGATGGTCTTGGTCTCGAGGTACTGCTCGAACCCTTCGATCCCGTTCTGGCGGCCGATGCCGCTGGCCTTGTAGCCACCGAAGGGGGACATGGGGCTGTAGTAGATGCCGCCGTTGACCCCGATGGTCCCAGCCCGGATCCGGGAGGCCACGGCCAGGGCCCGCTCCTCCGAGGCCGAGGTCACCGCGCCGGACAGGCCGTAGACGCTGTCGTTGGCGATCCGGACGGCGTCGTCGTCGTCCTCGAAGGGGATGATCACCAGCACCGGGCCGAAGATCTCCTCTTGGGCGATGGTCATGGAGTTGTCCACGTCGGCGAAGAGGGTCGGCTCCACGAAGTAGCCCTTCTCGAGGTGGGCCGGCCGGTGGCCACCGGTGACCAGGCGGGCCCCCTCGGCCACCCCCTTCTCGATGTAGCCCATGACCCGGTCCCGCTGCTTGGCGCTGACCTGGGGCCCCTGGATCACGCCGGGGTCGGTGGGGTCCCCGTAGGTGACCTGCTCCATGGACACCTTGGCCAGCTCCACGGCCTCGTCGTAGCGGGACCGGTGGACGAGGGTGCGGGTGAGCATGGCGCAGCCCTGTCCGGCGTGCATGCACATGAAGCCGAAGAAGGCCATCTTGGTGGCCACGTCGCCGTCCTCCAGGATGATGTCGGCCGACTTCCCGCCCAGCTCGAGGAAGAGCCGCTTGAGGGTGGGGGCGCCGGCGGCCATGATCCGGCGCCCGGTGGCCGTGGACCCGGTGAAGGAGATCATGTCCACCCGGGGGTCGGTGACCAGCTGCTCGCCCAGGAGGTGGTCCGAGGAGGGGACGATGTTCACGATGCCGGCCGGGATGTCGGTCTGCTCGGCGATGAGGCGGCCGATGCGGGTGGCGCTCCACGGGGTGTCGGGGGCGGGCTTGATGACCATGGAGTTGCCGGTGGCCAGGGCCTGGCCCAGCTTGGCGATGATGATCTCGAAGGGGTAGTTCCACGGCAGGATGGCCCCGACCACCCCGACGGGCTCCTTGACCACCTTCATCCAGCTGGGCTGGCCGAAGGCGTTGTTGTCGGGCAGGGGGCGCTCCCACTGGAAGTTGTCGATCTCCTCGGCCGGCCACAGCAGTCCGTCGGACAGCGGTGCGTCCAGCTGGGCCATGGTGGTGACCATCACCGGGGTGCCCACCTCGGCCACCAGCTCGGACCGGAACAGCTCCTGCTCGCCCACGATGGCCTCGTGCAGCTGGCGGAGGCACCGCTGGCGGAAGGCCCGGTCCGTCGCCCACCCGGTCTCGTCGAAGGCCCGGCGGGCAGCCAGGATGGCCCGGTCCATGTCGGCGGCGGTGGCGTCGGTGGTCTGGCCGATCACCTCCTCGGTGGCCGGGTTGATGTTGTCGAACCCGGTGCCGGCGGACGACTCGACGAGCGCGCCGTCGATGAGCATGCGGGGCTCGCTGCCCAGTTCTGACTGCGTGGCTGAAGAAGCTGTGGTGGTCATGACCCTCCCTGGTGTGGTCCGATCCCTCCGGGTCCGGCAGTCGCCTGACCTCGGCGGTGGCACGGGCTGCGGTGAGGCTCACGGACGCTCTTTGCCCCGAGCGGAGATCCTACAATGCGCCACCCGAGAGCGACATTTCCGCATGTCACCGGGGACCGGTCACACGATGCGGGAGCCGCGGCCCTCCCAGTAGGGGTCGCGCAGGACCCGCTTGAACAGCTTGCCGCTGGGATCCCGGGGCATGACGTCGGTGAACACCACCGAGCGGGGGCACTTGTAGGGGGCCAGGCGCTCACGGCACCACCCGATCAGGCCGTCGGCATCGGGAGGATCGCCGGCGTCGTCCGGCAGGACCACGGCGAGGAGGGCCTCGCCCATCTCCTCGTCGGGCACGCCGAAGACGGCCACGTCGGCCACCCGGGGGTGGGCGGCCAGGACCAACTCGGCCTCGCGGGGATAGATGTTCACCCCGCCGGAGACCACCATGTCCGAGGCCCGGTCGGTCAGGTAGAGGTAGCCGTCCTCATCGACGTGGCCCACGTCGCCCAGGGTGCGCCAGCCCCGGGCGTTGCGCATCCGGGCCGTCTTTTCGGGGTCGTTGTGGTACTCGAACTCCCGCCCGCCGGCGAAGTACACGGTGCCCGTCTCACCCACCGGGACCTCCTCGTCGTCGGGGCCCACGATGTGCACCTCGCCCAGGGGGCGGCCCACCGACCCGGGGTGGGCCAGCCACTCCTCCGGGGTGATCTGGGAGGCGCCGATGTCCTCGGTGCCGGCGTAGTACTCGTGGATGATCGGCCCCCACCAGGCCATCATCTCCTGCTTCACGGCCACGGGGCAGGGGGCGGCGGCGTGGACCGCCCAGGTCAGGCTGGACAGGTCGTACGAGCGCCGCTCCTCCTCGGGGAGGCGGAGCATGCGGGTGAACATGGTCGGCACGAACTGGGCGTGGGTGACCCGGTAGCGCTCGATGGCCCCGAGGCACCGCGCCGCGTCGAAGGACTCCATGACCACGCAGGTCCCCCCGAGGCGGTGCGTGGCCATGCAGTAGACCAGCGGGGCCGAGTGGTAGAGGGGGGCGGGGGACAGGTACACGGTGTCGCCGCCGATGCCCCGGGCCCCGATGTTCATGGCGATCTGCACCGAGGCCGCCGTGGGATCGCCGGGCGGGCCCGCGGTCAGCGTCTTGCGGACGCCCTTGGGCACCCCGGTGGTGCCCGAGGAGTAGAGCATCTCGCGGCCCTCGGCCTCGTCCCCGACGGGGGTGGGCTTCCCGCCGGCCAGCACCTGTTCGTAGGGCTCGAAGCCGTCCACGGCCCCGCCCACGGCCACCCGCAGCCGGATGCCCTCGAGGTCCAGCTCCCCGGCCAGGTCGGCGAGGCGGGCGGACACGACGAAGGCCACCGCACCGCAGTCGTCCAGGATGTGCTGCACCTCGCTGCGACGCAGGTGGCTGTTGAGGGCGGTGTAGTAGAGGCCGGACCGCTGGGCGGCCCAGGCCACCTCCAGCAGCGCCGAGCTGTTCTCCATCATCAGGGCCAGGTGGTCGCCGGTGCGCAGACCGGTGGCGCGCAGGGCGTGGGCCAGGCGGTTCGACCGCTCGTCGAGCTGACCGTAGGTGGTCACCTCGCCCGAGCCCGACATGATGACGGCGGGGCGGTCCGGGTGGGCGGCGGCCCGGTAGCCCAGGTGGTGCTCGAAGGCCGGGGCGTCGTCCCCCGTCCCCGGCTCGTGGATCCCCTGCGGTGCCGTCATCGCCCGCGGAAGACCGGGTCCCGCTTCTCCATGAAGGCCGCCGCGCCCTCCCGGGCGTCCTCGCTCGAGAAGATGGCGCTGTTCTCCTCGGCGGTGGCCCGTCCGTGGTCCGAGCCCTGGTCGGAGGCCCGGCGCATCAGGCGTTTGGTGAGCTGGACGCCCAGCGGCCCGTTGGCCGCCACCTCGGCGGCCAACGCCGCGGCCGCGGCCGCCAATTCGCCGGCCGGCACCACCTGGTTGACCAGACCGAACTGGGCGGCGCGCTCGGCCCCGATGAGCCGTCCGGTGAGGCCCATCTCGAGGGCCAGGGCCTGGGGGATGCGCTGGGACAGACGCGTCCCGCCCCCGGCGGCGAAGAGGCCCCGCTTGACCTCGGGCAGGCCGAAGCGGGCGTGCTCGGCCGCCACCACCAGGTCGCAGGCCATGACCACCTCCAGGCCCCCGCCCACGGCGGCACCGTTGACCGCGGCGACGAGAGGCTTCTCGTAGGAGCCGTCGAGGAAGGCGGACAGGGTGCGGGCCCCGTCGGGGTCCTCCCAGGTCTCCGGACCGGTGGAGAACCCGCCGAGGGCGGTCAGGTCCATGCCGGCGCAGAAGATCCGTTCGCCGGCCCCGGTGACCACCACGGCGCGGACGTCCCCGTCGAGGAGGATCTGGTGGAGCGCCGTCCCCAGCTCGGCCATCAGCGGCGGGTTGAGCGAGTTGGCGGCCTCCGGCCGGTTGAGGGTGAGGGTCTCGACGGGGCCGGTGCGCTCGCGGATCACCAGCATCGGCCGGACCTCCCCGGCGTCGTCCCCGGGGTCGTCCCCGGCGTCGTCCCCGGCCGCCCGGCGGTCCGGCGTTGCCTCGATGTCACGGTGGGCCGCATCCTTTCGGGAGGTGGGAGGGCGCTGTCGTCCCCCAACAATCGTTCGCTCGAAGATGACGTATGTGCCATTATGAGAACGCCAATTCCGGGGCACGAGGAGCGTACATGGACGAGACGACGGCTGCACCCGAGGAGGAGGGCGGCGAGAGCCCGTTCGCCGCCATGGACCCCGAGACGGCGAGGCACCCCCAGCCCATGTTCAAGGAGCTGCGCGACTCCATGCCGGTCATGCCCGTGGAGGGCATGGGCGTGGTGGTCACCCGCAAGGTCGAGGTGGAGGAGGTCTTCAAGCACCCCGAGATCTTCTCGTCCAACGCCGACGCCGTGGACCTGAAGAACCACCGGCCCATGATCCCCCTGCAGATCGATCCGCCGGAGCACAAGAAGTACCGCAAGATCCTCGACCCCATCTTCGCCCCCCGCCAGATGGCCCTCATCGAGGACTCGGTGACCGAGACGGTCAACGGCCTCATCGACGAGTTCATCGACAAGCCGGAGATCGACTTCGCCAAGGAGTTCTCCGTCCCGTTCCCCTCCGAGGTCTTCCTCACGCTGTTCGGCCTGCCCTACGAGGAGCTGCCCCGCTTCCTGACCATGAAGGACGGGATCATCCGCCCCGAGGTGGTGGTCGGGACGAAGTTCGGCAGCCGGGAGGCCCACGAGTACCAGCAGCAGATCGCCGACTCCGTCTACGACTACTTCAACGAGATCCTCGACCTCCGGGAACAGAAGCGGGAGAACGACATTCTGAGCCGCTTCCTCGACGCCGAGGTGGACGGGGCCAAGCTGACCCGCGAGGACATCCTCGACATCTGCTTCCTCTTCCTGATCGCCGGCCTGGACACCGTCACCGCCACCCTGGACTGCATGTTCGCCTACCTGTGCGAGCACCCTGAACAGCGTCAGCAGATCGTGGACGACCCGGCGGTGATCCCGGCGGCCATCGAGGAGCTCCTCCGCTGGGAGACCCCGGTGATGGGGGTGGCCCGGGTGGCCATGGAGGAGACCGAGCTGGCCGGATGCCCCGTGCACAAGGGGGACAACGTGATGGTGATGATCGGCTCGGTCAACACCGACGAGGCCGACCTGCCCGACGCCGACGTGGTGCGCTTCGACCGCGAGGTCAACCGCCACGTGGCCTTCGGCGGGGGCGTGCACCGCTGCCTCGGCTCCCATCTGGCCCGGCTCGAGCTCCGGGTGGCCCTGCGCGAGTGGCACCGGCGCATCCCCGAGTACTCGGTGGTGGACGGGCACGAGCTGATGTACACCGGCGGGGTCCGTTCCATCGACTATTTTCCGATGGTCATCACTCCAGCGACCACCTGACCGGACCGGTCGGCACCGAGCAGTCTCGGCCTCGCCCGCCGTGGCCGGTCCCGCGCCCGACCGTCCGTTGCGACCCGACCCGAGGAGAGCCATGCAGTTCAACGAACGATCCGCCATCGTCACCGGGGGGGCCGGTGGCCTGGGAGCGGCCACGGTCCGGCGGCTGACCGCGCTGGGCCTCCAGGTGGTGGTGTTCGACCGCGCCCTCGAAGCCGGCCAGGCCCTGGTGGAGGAGTTGGGCAGCGGGGCCGCCGTGGGTGGGGACATCAACAGCGATGACGACGTCATCGCCGCCCTGGATGCCGCCGCCGGACTGGCCCCGCTGGCGGTGCTGGTCAACGTGGCCGGGGGCGGGGCCGGGGGGCGCACGCTGTCCCGTGACAACGAGCCCATGGACATCGCCGCCTTCCGCTACACCGTCGAGCTCAACACGGTGGGCACGTTCAACGTGACCCGCCTGGCCGCCGCCCGCATGGCCACCGCCGAGCCCGACGAGTACGGCCAGCGGGGCGTGGTGGTCAACACGGCCTCCATCGCCGGCTACGAGGGCCAGACCGGCCAGGTGGCCTACGGCGCCTCCAAGGCCGCCGTGCTGGGCATGAGCCTGCCCCTGGCCCGGGACCTGGCCCCGGTGGGCATCCGGGTGTGCGCCATCGCCCCGGGAACCATGGGGACGCCGCTCATGGAGAGCGCTCCCGAGGCGCTGAAGGAGAAGTTGGTGGAGAGCATCATCTTCCCCAAGCGCATGGGCCAGCCCGACGAGTTCGCCCGGTTGGTGGAGAGCATCGTCACCAACCCGTACCTCAACGGCGAGAACATCCGCCTCGACGGGGCCCTGCGCTTCCCACCCAAGTAGTCGGCACCTGCCGGCGGTCAGTGCCGCGGTGGTCTGCGTGTGACGGGCGCACGGTCGCCCACGGCGGTCCCGATGTGACCAGGCCGCGGGCCTCGTAGAGCCGCAGGTTCTGCGGCTCGTTTCCGACGAGGTCGGCCGCTACCGAGATGCTGTAGACGGCGCTGGTGGCCGAGAAGGCCAAGCCGAGGAAGATCGCCATAGCCTCGGACGGCGATCTCCACCACGCCGTCGACGCCTGAGGCACGCTCCGGCCCGGCGTTCGCATGCCGGCTGCTGGGCCGGGGCCCCCCTCCGGGCCCCGGATGCGGCGGGCGCCGGCCGGTCAGAGGACGGCGCCGGAGTCCTTGTGGGCGATGATCTGGTCCCAGTCCAGGCCCAGCTCGAGCAGGATCTCCTCGGTGTGCTGGCCGTGCTCGGGGGCGGGCACCAGCTGGTCGGCCGTCTCGTCCATCTGCACCGGGTTGGCCACCAGGTCGTAGGACTTGCCGTCGGCCCGATCGACCCGGGACAGGTAGCCGTTGGCCTTGACCTGCACGTCGTCCACCAGCTCGCTGGACATCTGGCCCGGCGCCCAGACCCCCGACAGGGTGGCGAGGGCCTGCTTCCACTCCTCGAACGTCCGGGAGGCGAAGACCTCGTCGATGACGGCCACGCACTCCTTGCCGTTGGTGTACCGGGCGGCACCGTCGATGAACCGGGGGTCGGTGATGAGGTCCGGCCGGCCGATGTGCTCGCAGAAGTCGGGCCAGAACCGGTCGGACTGGAGCATCATGAGCGTGATGATGCGGCCGTCACTGGTCTTGTAGTTGCCCACCAGCGGGTTGGGGGAGGAGCTCCGGTCGAACTTGGGCATGGGATCGCCGCCGTAGAGGCCGGAGGCCACGATGTCCGGCGAGAGCTGCCACATGGCCAGGCCCAGCAGCGAGACGTCCACGATGGGGGCCACCCCGCTGGTGGCCCGCTGGAGCAGCCCGGCGGCGATGCCCCCGGCGATGGCCATGCCCCCGGCCAGGTCCCCGAAGCCCGGGCGCCCGCCCACCGGCCACTCGCTGTCCCCGGGGGTGAGGGCGTTGGCCACCGCGCCCCGGGCCCAGTAGGTGGCCCCGTCGTAGCCGCCCTTGCCGCGGTCGGGCCCGTGGGGGCCCTGGCCGGTGCCCCGGGCGTAGACGATGTCGGGGTTCACGGCCCGGATGCTGTCCACGTCGATCTTGAGCTTGTCGAGGGTGTCGGGGAGGAAGCTGGTGAGGAACACGTCGGACGTCTCGACGATCCGGTAGAGCAGGGCGCGTCCCTCGTCGGTGCTGATGTCCAGCCCGATGCTCCGCTTGCCCCGGTTGGGCTGCTCGATGATGTAGTTGACCGCCCCCGGCCCGCCGGGGACGAGCCCCATGGAGATCAGCCCGCGCTGGGGGTCACCGCCGACCGGATGCTCGACCTTGATGACGTCGGCTCCCCAGTCGGCGAGGATCGCTCCGGCCGCCGGGACGAACGTCCAGGCGGCCACCTCCACCACGCGGAAACCGGCCAGTGCGTTGGCCATGACGGCGATCCCCCTTCACGGGTGCTACGGGCGGCCGCGCCGGGCGGGCGGCGCCAGGACTAGGACTCCTTGAACCCGGCCATCAGGTCGACGGACTTGGTTCCCCGCTTGGCGATGCTCTCCATGTTCCGCGACTGGATGGAGACGTCATGGCCCATGGCCTTCTGGCGCAGGGCCCCCACCGTGCAGTTCTCCTTGCCCCCGAGGACGGTGAAGGGGTCGTAGCTGTAGTGGTGCATGGCGTTGAGGTGGGTGATGCGGTCGATGTCGTGGTCGGACACCCCGTCCAGCCCCTTCATCAGCGACTCCGGTGCTGTGGGCCAGGTGGAGTCGGAGTGGGGGTAGTCGCACTCCCACATCACGTTGTCCATGTCCAGGAAGTCGCGGCTGGCCACGCCGAACCGGTCGTCGATGAAGCAGGTCAGGATGTGCTGGTTGAACACCTGGCTCGGGAGGCTGTCCCCGAAGTCCTGGCCGGTCCAGGCGTGGTGGCGGTCGTAGTTGTAGTCGACGCGCTCGAGGAAGTAGGGCACCCAGCCGATGCCGCCCTCGGACAGGGCCACCTTGAGGTCGGGGAACTTGCGCAGGACCGGCGACCACACGAGGTCGGCGGCGGCCTGCACGATGTTCATCGGGGTGAGGGTGATCAGGCAGTCCATGGGGGCGTCCGCCGAGGTGATGACGATCTCCGAGGAGGAGCCGATGTGCATGCACACCACGACGCCCTCGTCACTGCAGGCCTTCCAGAACGGGTCCCAGTGGTCGGTGTGGACACTGGGCCAGCCCAGCTTGGAGGGGTTCTCCGAGAAGGTGACGGCGTGGGCGCCCTTGGCCGCGGTGCGGCGCACCTCGGCGGCCAGCACCTCGGGGTCCCAGATGGCCGGGATGGGGCAGGGGATGAACCGGCCGGGGTGGGTCCCGCACCACTCGTCGATGTGCCAGTCGTTGTAGGCCCGGACCATGGCCAGGGCCACGTCCTTGTCCTTGGTGCGGGCGAAGGTCTGGCCGCAGAACTGGGGGAAGGAGGGGAAGCACAGGGAGCCCAGCACCCCGTTGGCGTCCATGTCCTTGACCCGCTCGTCGATGTCGTAGCAGCCCGGCCGCAGCTGCTGGAACGAGGTGGGCTCCAAGCCGTACTCCTCGCGGGGCCGGCCGGCCACGGCGTTGAGGGCCACGTTGGGCAGGATGGCGCCTTCGTACAGCCAGGCGTTGGTGCCGTCCTCGTTGGTGACGAACTTGGGGGCCAGGTCGGCGTACTTGGCCGGGAGGTGACCCTCGAAGAGGTCGGGCGGCTCGATGACGTGGTCGTCCACGCTCACCATCACCATGTCGTTGATGTCCATCTCGAACCCTCCTCCTCCGGTCTCCCCCGGATTCCGGCACCCCTGGCACCGGACACGACCCGTACTGCCCGTCGGAAAGAATCATATCCACCGGGACGTATCCCGTAGCCATAGGGCGAGAATGGCACTTCCGACCCCGGAACCAGGGCCACCGTGGCCGGGGACGGCGCACCGCCGGGCGCCGGATCTAGTCGGCCAGTCCGGCCAGTCCGGCCAGTCCGGCCAGCACCGCCGCGGTGTCGGCTCCCCGTTCCCTCGCCGATGGGACCGGGTCCGGGCCGGCGACGGGATCGGTCCCGGGGTCGGGAGGGGGTCCGGGCGGTCCCTCCAGCGGCACCGTCGGGCCGGCCAGGGCGCCGGCGATGTCGGCCATGGAGCTGTCGATGACCCAGGCGCCGTCGCTCATGAGGGCGCCGAGCACGGCCACGGTCGAGGCCAACCCGCTGAGGGGGTCGGCGATGGCGTCACCGCAGAAGCACGGGCCGTGCCCGTCGGCCGCCACCAGCCCCCCGGCCACGGCGGCGTCGTCGCCGAAGGCCACCCGCCGTCCCGAGGCACCTTCGGCCCCGTACCCGGTGATGGACAGCCACACCCGGGGCCGGCCTCCCCGGACCAGCCGCTCGATGTCGAGGCCCACCTGTCGCAGGGCGCGCGGTCGTGGGCCGGTGATCACCACGTCGGCGGCGCCCACCACGGCGGCCAGCTGCCGCCGGCCGGCGGCCGAGGCGAAGTCGAGGGCCACCGACTCCTTGCCGCCGTTCAGGCGCTCGAAGAACAGGGGGGAGCCGTACCGGGCCCCGTCCGGGCGCCCGGTCGACTCCACCTTCACCACCCGGGCGCCGGCCCGGGCCAGCAGGCGGCCGACCAGCGGACCGGCCCACAGCGAGGCCAGTTCGACCACCACCAGGTCGGCACAGGTCGTCACGGCGTCGGCCGGCCGGGTGCGCCGGGCGCGGATGCCGCCGATGGCCGGGCCGCCGGCCGCGGTCTCGGGCCGGTGCGGCGGCTCGGGGGCTCCCACGCTGGCGCCCACGGGGGCGCCGTCGCTCGTGCGCTCTCCCAGCACGGCCACGGGCAGGCCGACCAGTTCGGCCCGCGCCCGCGCCTCGTCGGCGGGGAGCGCGGCCACGGCCCCGGCCACGTCGGCCCACCCTCCCTCCGCCACCGGTCCGGGCAGGCCCAGCCAGGCGGGCACCAGCTCCCAGTCCGACGCCCGGGACAGGGACGCCGCCACCCATCCGTCCGTGCAGGGCAGGAGGCGCGATCCCCCGCCGCAGCTCACCTGCCCACCCCGCGTCAGGCCGGTGACGGCGGCCCGTTCGGCCAGCAGGGCCAGGGGATCGACGACCACGCTCCGGCCCAGGGCGGACGTCGAAACCGCCAGCTCCTCCGACCAGGCCCCCACGGCCTCGATGAGGGCCGGCGGCCCACCCAGCCCGGGCCCGTCGGGCCGGCCGGTCAGCCAGGCCATGCCCGAGGCGGACCAGGCGGCGGCGTACCCCTCGGCGTCGTGGTCGGTCACGCTCGGCTGTCGCACAGCGGTGGTCCTCGTGCCTCGTGTCGGTCAGGTCGGCCTCCGCCGGCACCGACGACTCGTTACCATCGTCGGGATGGACCCCGTGCGGCTCCCCGGGCCGGAGTTTGCCGCGGTGCTCGACGCCGGTGAGGCGTTCGAGAGGATTGTAGGGCTGGAGTCGGGGGCGGTCCTGGTCGACGGGGACGACATTCCCGACGTGCTGCCCACCCGGGGAGGCCTCGGCGACGCCCACGACCGTTCGGCCATGGTGCCGGCCGTGGTGGTGGGGGTGGTGTCCGCCCCGGGGTCCCGGCGGCCGGACTGGGCCGACGTGGTGGTTGCTCCCGGGAGCGCCGAGCTCGCCGCCACCCTGGCCACGGTGGCGGCCAACCCGCTGGCCTCGGTGACCCTGGCCGCCCTGTTGCGGGGCGCCGACCAGCGCACCGTGGCCGAGGGGCTGGTGGCCGAGTCGATGGCCTACGGCCTGCTCCAGGCCGGGCCGGAGTTCGCCTCGTGGCGTCGCCGCGTCCCGGTGCGGGACCGTCCGGGCGGCAGTGGCCCCCCGGTGCTGGTGACCCGGGAGGGCCACGAGCTCACCGTCACCCTCAACCGGCCCCACGTGCTCAACGCCTTCAGCGCCCCCATGAGGGACGAGCTGGTGGCCGCGCTGCAGGTGGCGGTGGTCGACCCCTCGGTGACCTCGGTCGTGGTGCGCGGGGCGGGGGCGTCCTTCTGCAGCGGGGGCGACCTCGACGAGTTCGGGACGCGCTCGGATCCGGCCACGGCCCATCTGGTCCGCCTGCAGCGGAGCGCAGGGCGGGTGCTGGCCGAGGTGGCCGACCGGACCACCGCCCACATCCATGGGGCCACGGTGGGCTCGGGCATCGAGCTGGCCGCCTTCGCCCACCGGGTGGCCGCCGACCGGTCCACGCGCATCTCGCTGCCCGAGGTCCATCTGGGCCTCGTCCCGGGGGCCGGGGGCACGGTCAGCCTGCCCCGCCGGATCGGCCGCCACGCCACCATGCTGTTGGCCCTGGGCCCGCCCTGGATCGACGCCGAGACCGCACTGGCCTGGGGCCTGGTCGACGAGCTGGAGGGGTGATGCCGCGCAACGGTGATGGGCCGGAGGGGCAATTGTCGCCGGTGTCACCCACTTCGTTAGGGTGTCCTCGCCCATGACCGACCCCCGATGCGGACAGTGATCGCCCCGTGAACATCGCCATGCTGCTGGACCTCGTGGCCGACACCTTCGGCGACCGGGTGGCCCTCACTGAGAGCGGGGAGTCCCGCACCTACGACCAGCTGCGCGGCCTGGCCCGGGCCGCCGCCGGTGAGCTGAAGGCGGCCGGTGCCGCCACTCTGGCCTACGCCGACGTGAGCTCGTCGGCCGTGCCCGCCGCCCTGTTCGGGGCGGCCTGGGCCGGGGCCTCCTACGCCCCGCTCAACTTCCGCCTGCCGGCCGAGTCCCTGCGCCAGCAGGTGGCCCGCCTCGACTCGCCCCTGGTGGTGGCGCAGAGCGCGCTGGTGGCCGAGCTCACCGACCCGCCGGCCACCGACCGGTCGGCCTGGCTGGCCGGGCTGGGCGCCGCAGGCGGAGGGGGCGAGCCGGACG
>Ga0181534_10002058_pt1 | contig 12759 bp, 11 predicted proteins | sample PEATcosm2014_Bin_37_FD_119758 | JGI IMG/M metagenome (GOLD analysis project Ga0181534, IMG submission 119758) | Peatland microbial communities from MTU Mesocosm Facility, Houghton, MI, USA - PEATcosm2014_Bin17_10_metaG | ecosystem: Environmental > Terrestrial > Soil > Wetlands > Peat | place...
AGCGAACTTGGAGGCAGCTGCCTTCTTCTCAGTCGGACTCGCTGTCTTCGGTGGATCGGAAAGATTGAGATTGTCTCTCATGTTGAGGAAGGAAGCACGAATCGAGCCAAAAACATTGGCCAGTTCCGTGAGGGCTGACTTCACTTCCATGGGTTCATTCTTCGCAAGGAGAACCAACTTGTGCTGCTTGGGTGCCGCAGTGGCTGTTCTCGCCTTCTTGCGATTCGCGATTTTCTTGAGCAACTCTTGACGAGTAGTTGTTGAAGTTGCGGCCATGATGGGTTTCTCCTGTTTTGAAGCGTTCAAACTTGTGTGCAAGATCTGATTTGGAAGATCTGGAGGAACGGTCACCCGCTCCTTGCGCTCTTGAGGTTGACCAGGTGTGGGAGGAGCTCCTTCACTTCCTGGAGGTGGTGTGTTCTGAGGTGCCCCATTGGGATTCACCACAGGAATCTCTTCTTCCTGACCGGGAGCAGCCGGTGCTGTGCTCGAACCTGGAGTGGTGTGATAGTAATCAGCCGTCTTCAGGGAGCTAAGCAACAGAGAGGATTTCTTGGAAGGAGTCTTCTCTACTCCTCCAACCCGATCACGAATCAGGTTCAGGATGCTGTGTGATGGATCGTACTCCGAGAACTCCATCATTAGCTTGCCGAACTCTTTGTAGAGTTGCTTGAGACGATCGCCACCCAAGCCGGTGTCGTTCTTGAACTTGTCAAGGAACTCAGACTTCTTGCCATGCTCGGATTCGACGATGTAATCAAAGATCAGTGCCATTACCTTGGCGATCTTTTCGGACTTCTTGGTCTCCTTGACGAACTCATAGAACTCGTCGCGGATGGTCTTAAGCTCGTCCTCTTCCTCGATGTCGCTCACGCTCCTGTTGGGCTGAGCATGCTCTTCTGTATCGAGGATATTGAACTCAGTGCCATCCTCTTCAGTCTCCTGAAACAGCTGGGTCTGGGACTGACTTGGAGCATCCTCGTCCTTGTTCTTCTTCCAGCCCACGTGCTTGCTGATGAAGTCTTTGGCGTCTCCAAGACGATTACCAAAGATGTAAGTCAGGAAGAAAGTGATCTGCTTGTCGAGGGGTTTGCTCTGCACATCAGCAGGAACTCGACTGGCATCAAACTTGGACAGAGCCTTGCGGTCGTACAGTTCTTGCACCAAAACGTGAGAAATGGCCTCATCGACCAGATCCTCGTCATCACCACCGGCAGAATTGGCTCCCAGGAGTCTGGAGATGTAGTTCTTTTGGAACCACTTGTCCCAGTTCTGTGTTTCGTCAACTGGAAAACCGGATTCATGAATTGCTTCCTTGACGATCTTGTCGATCTCCAACCCATAGACTGCGATCATTCGCAATGTTGCCACGAATCGCATCATCTTAGGTGAAGTGATCAATCCCTTCTTGGCCAACTCGGAGGAGCTCAAGGTCAGCTTTTGTGTTCCAGCTATGTTTGTAAGCTGGTATTTCTCCCCGGATGGGGAGGCAGTCTTCGCCTTCACCCGGAAGGAACGTCCTTCCCTGGTTGTGATTATCTGACCTGGATCAATCGAAATGCGAGCATTCATTATCATTCTATAAATAGGAGGCAGTAGTTTACTTTTGTTCAGTTAGTCTACGAAGTTGCTGAGCTTCTCTCATGCGCCTTTTGGTCTCTTCAGACAAAGGAGGTCTAACCTCAGCTAACTCACTCATTTTTCTGCAAAACTCAGCAGAGTGTTTGCGTCCCTTTATTACTAGGACGGAACGAATTTTCTCTTATCCTCTGACGAGATTCTTCAGAGTGAGTGTGTCCATAAAATGGGTTGTGTTCTCCAGAGAGATGAGGAGAGGATTGCCTCATCTTCTTCCTGGTTTCCTCAGTGTGACTCTTTCCGAAAAAGTGGTTTTTATCTCCTAAAACGCTTGCACTTTGTTTGCCACGGGATTCTACACTACGTGTGAGCCCAGTTAAGGATTCAGAGATCTTCACTTTTGTTTCTTCAGGAAGAGTGGATCCTCTGCGTGCGGTTATGTAATCAGAATTGCGGTAGTTTGCTAGGGCTTCTGGACTTCTTATCTTGCCGGTCACCTTAGCAACGAAATTTTCGCTATGACCAGGACGCTGCCACATCTTTTTGGAGGTTTCAGAAATTTTCTTGCGTGCAGATTCAGACTGAGGTCCAGTAAACCCTTCCCCTCCCCTACAGATGTTATACCCCACCTCTGGATTTTGAGCATCATACTGGGCTATGAGAACTGTCTCATAGAAGCAGAGGTCTTCATTTGTGGTGAGAGTAGAGATTAAAGGATGAATTGAAAAGTGCTCTGGGCCGTGTTTGCGAACAGCAGCGTATAAGTGAGAGCGCAACGACGGACGATTGAAAGCATCCCACACCTTATCATTGAGATACTTTTGCAAGTTATTCGAAACGGTCTTACCAATATAGTATTTCCCGTTTACGTCGTTGATGATGATGTAGACAAACATGAGAATTGAGCCCTCCTAAGAGTCTGATACTCAAAGGAGGCTCAATTACCGGCATCACTCGAAAAAATTTCCGTTGGGGTCAGGCCCTTCGGTCTTGTCATCCGCCAGCACAGACGACAGAGTTGCCATGTACTCTTCGTGATCCTTGAAAGCCTGGAGGTCCTTCTCCCCGGCGATCTTGGCGCCTGTCATCCGAGAAAGCTCCTTGGTGAACAGAGCGTTCATGGGTTCCCGATCCTGCTTTGCGATTTTAGCCATTTGGAATTTCTCCTGAAGGTGACTCTCAATCTGAGAATCCCGTAGTCCACTATTGTGGTCCCGATAGTCGGATCTAGATTTCAGAAGCGACTACAGCAAAGCTATAAAGCGTTGTTCCGCTTGTAAATGGCGGATTTGGCATGTGGTGAATCACCTGTACAACATTGTCCGCAGTTAGCGAAATTCCCAGATACAACTGATAGGTTGTCGTGTCAGCATCGTACAAGAATGATTTCACCTGGATTTGGAGACCATCCACCCAAACTTCAACATCTGTTGTGGGATTGAAATTCACGGTTACAGCATCCACAGTTCGACTGAAGGGTCCTCCCACTGAAGAGACTAGGGTGACCATGCTTCCGAGGAATTCCGAACTAATCTGTGACATCTTCGGTCTCCTCCTCTTCCTCTAACGAAGACACCCGGAAGTTTTGGTTCCTGTTGCGATTCTTCTTCCAGTTGTTGAACTTGTCATCCCGCATCTTCTTCAACCTCTTGCGATCACCTTCTGCTTGTTCTTCGAGCTTGCGCTTTTCCTCCAGCAGCATTTTATCAAGGAGGTCGTGATTCTGTGAATGGCTTTGCTCTTCGTCTTTGACATGCACTTCCTCTTTTTGAGGCTGCTTCAGTTTTTCTTTCTGCTCCGCCGGAGTGGGCATCTCCTCTACTGCGGGAGCAGTGCGTTCAATTTCGCGCTCAGTCTGCTCGTCAAGCTCAGCTTCTTCCTGTAGGAGCCGGTCACGCTCCTTGCGCTGCATCTCCTCAAGATCTTCCTTCTCCTTGGGAGTTCTACGCTTCTTCTTGAGCAGCTGGCGCTGGCGCATGGCCTCCTGCTCACGATCAAGACGAGTAGGAGCTTTGGTGGGAGTCTGCTTGTATTCCTCAACCACCTTCTCACGAACCAGGTTCTGAATGTTGTGCTGAACAGCTGGAAGGATGCGCTCGAAGACAGCCTTGCAGTGCTTGCAGATGACGAAATTGGTACGAAGATCAAGCCTCTCTTTTGGCGCCTGCAATTTGGGACGAGCTTCACCCTCAAGACCACCCTTCTCATTGAGATTCCACTGAGCACCCCAATAGAGGAAGGCCGGACAACTGCAGGTGCACTTGATGTCCAAGTCGTTAGCTCTCATTTCCGGAGTGACTTTGGACACATCGAAATGGACTTTTACATCATGACCTTTGGGGTCACTGGTCTCAAGATTGCATTTGACATTGTAGCGAAGGAAGAGATCCTTGGGATCAGAAGCCTCGAGATGAGGAGTACAGCCGGGTCTGTTCTTCACGCTGAAAGCATTTGTGGCTTCCACGAGTTCCGGCAAAGAGATGGCGATCTTGTAATGGTGTTGATGGTAATCCGACAATTTGAAAGACACCCAGACTTCGCTCATCTGCACCCTATCTCTTCATTTAGAGAGCGGAAAGTCAGTTTTGAGTATGAGGTTACTAAATAGGTTTTCCCAACCCCTCTAGTAGATGGACAAGACAGCGTCAATGTGGGATGTAGACGAGATGGCTGAGGCTGATCGTCGCCGGGCAGATCGGCACGAAACCAAGACTTGTGCCAATTGTGGTGATGGTTTCGAAGCAGGTCGCGACGATGGAGACTTTTGCTGTGACAAATGTTTTAACGAATATTGGCATGGAAAGAATGCCTCAGTGAAAACTGGATATGTATCTCCGCCGAAAGGACAGTTGAGTCTCACTGTCATCCGCGATGCTCATCCCACTGTGGTCATGACTCTTGATCTTGGAATTCCGAACTTCACAGTCTTCAGTTTGAAGTATCCATTGGTGGACGACGAGAAGCGAGCCATGAGTGAACTGACAGCCGAAGCTCTCAATGTCCTGAATGACGATGTCATCACGTTCATGTTGAGCATGGGCTATGCTGAGGAAGTCTGTGTGCAGATTTGTGCCACGGTCCTCACCTGTTTCAAGAACTTCAGTCCAAAGAATGACACTCAGGCCGATTTGCCCTTGGTTGGTCATGACGACAGTATTGTGACCTATGAAGGCGAATTCGTGATGCCACAGATCTTTGTGGACGAGACATACGACAAGGTGGTCACAGCTGCTACAATCATCAAGAGGCTACCAGTTAGTCGCCACTTAGAACTGACTCATGTGCCTCCCACAAAGAACACGATGTCAGACGCAGCGAGGGCCGTGAAGTTATTCCGTGGTGTGAGTCTCACCAGCCAACCTCAACCTCTTTATGTCATGGTGTACGACCAAAAAGGTAGATCTCGAGGCGTTTTGCCGATGTCACCAGGTTTCAAAAATCAAGTCTTGCAAAATCTGAGGAAACGATGAACAATCCAATCCAGCAGTATGTCGATCCTATTCCCTATCGCCTGAATGGTCACATCCGGATCTTTCCGAAGCCAACCGTGAAGAAGCCAATTGTGGAACCGATCTTTGATGAAAAGAACGTCATCGTGATCACGGTGAAGTCCCTCTTCGCTCGACTAATGAAGAACTCTGTCGAGCCTCAGTTCGGCATCTGGGGTCTGGCTGTTGGACTGGGTGACGGATTATGGCAGACTGCTCCACTCGAGAATGCAAGCACTTCTGCCTTGATCGGACCCTTGGCAAATCGTCCTCTGTCATCGGCCAACTTCGTGGACATCAGCTATAATCCGCTGCCGACAGGACAATTCTACGATCCAACTGATCTATCCACGGTGCGTGTCGATTTCCAAACGGAGATCACTTCACCTGATGACATTCCAGCTAATTCTCAGATCCGGGAGATGGGGCTGATTGGAGGAGGATCTACTGCCAGTGCCACAAACATGGCCTCAGTTGCAACTCCGTATTGGATTCCAGGTGCCACAGGAAACGTATTATTTCCCACGGCTCCAAGTTTGAATAGCGTGGTGCTTGTGAACTATAAATCACTACCTCCGCTAAATCTACCTCCGGAAGTACCATTTATATTTTCTTGGATTATCGCCTTTTGATCCAGTCACTTTCATCCCATAGCCAGGTTGGATCTAAGGGGAGTGAACACACTCCCCTTAGATAGTATAATCGTTCAGGACTAGATGGGGACTTCTTCCCACGTGATGCGACCATAGACGCTGAAGGTGGTGGTGGAGATAGTGTTCAGCAGAGCCAATACACCACCTGGAGGAACGATAAGTCCACCATCAAAGTTCTGCACTCCACCTATGAGCGGCGCTATGGAAGTGTTGGCGATGGTGCCGTAAGCCAGAGATCCGGGAGTCGGAATATCAGATGCCGCGAAAATAACGAGGTTGTTGGTGAGACCAGTGAGGGCCGTCGCTGGTGTAAAATACTTGGCCTGAGAACCAGAACCAGTGAGCGTCTTTACGTTTGTTGGTGTAGTACCAGTAGAAATACCACCATTGCTGGTTGATGCAGCCCAAACCAGAGCACCAGGAGGTGCTGGAGTAGTGGCAGTGTTATACATCATCTGCAACGATGCCTGCAGAAGTACCAAGTTTACGGTGTTGGACAAATTGTTCCACAACCCAAGAATCGGAGTTGCAGTGGCCGTCAACCCGATGGTGTTGGCAGACAAAGCTGTGACTGCGTTGATGCCACCTGTGAACACGTTGCCACGATAGGCCTGTTCATAGAATCTGCCGTGCAACTCCGACATAATGACGTCGCCAAGGTTGCCTGAACGCATGGCCGCGACTGTGCCAGGAGCAATTGAAGCTGTGGTTGCAATTGGACCAACCTGAGTTTGAACCTGCATATGACTTTCTCCTTAACCGAATACAGTCGCGATCGGATCGTTGCGGAGTGATGATGGTTCATCACCAACACTATTAGTGGTTCCAGTAGTCAACAAAGCAGGAAGACTGTACTGGTAAAAGTTTGAAATCTTGAGTTCGATGAGGATCTGGAATAAAAGTTCTGGAATAGTTTGACCTTCAAATTGAGACAGATCTTCGATGGCCAGGGCCGCCGTATTTTGCATATTGTGGTTTGGAGACACTGATCCCAGGCTACGAGCGACGTTTGCCTGATCTATTGAAGCAGTGATAAGACGACCTGAAGTATCTGTTTGAAGACGACGAGTCAAACCAGCTGGAGTGCCAGTTGCTGATAGGGTTGTATCGATGCCGGCCATCAACACAGGGTTAGCTGTGGGAAGCACACCAGCAGCAATGTTGCCACCTACAGCTACAACACCGGCCACACCAGCAGAAGGTCCAGCAGTACCAGCCCATGTTGCTACATTGGTGGTAAGAGAAGACGTTGGCCCTGTGGTGGTATAGTTACCCGCCCAAGGAGTACTGCGCAGAAACACGGTTGCTGTTCCCGCTGTAGTTACAACAAAACGAATGTAACGAGCAATACAAGGGAAGCTGAATCCAGCACCAGCAGATGTAGAGGAAGTAAGAGCACCTAAGATCAGTGGAGTTCCAGACAAAGCACTCCAAGTCACCTTGTCATTAGAACAGGTGACAGTAGCCACCATGGTTTGAGTCGTGACGTTCAGAGACTGATACCCTTGTGTGTCTAAGATAGAAGTTTGACCAGCACTACCACCGATATAGATGGGATTCGGGGCATCACTGATAATCAGAGAATTGTTTGTGTCTTTGTTCAGATTTATGACATTGGTGTTCATTTGAACACCAGTCGTAGCATCAAATGACTGAGCCAGCAGTGGCGTATCATTCGGAGCAGCAAACTTACCTACAACTACAACAGAAAGACTTCCTAAAAGTTCCAGCACGTTATAGCGCATGTATCTAGAACATACAGGAACAGCATAGATACCTTGCCCATAGAAAACATCTAGATTGATGCCATCAGAAGCATTCTGTCCAAATAGTGGAAACCAGCTTATGTTATCGTTGCTTCCTTCAACCCTGACATTTCCTGCCCATAGACCTGAAAACTGAAAACTGAAGGTCTGGTATCCAAAGGTAGAATACGATATTCCCGGTCCCACCAAAGTGACAGTTTCCGTGTCCAGAATAGAATTGTCATAGGGCAAGAAATATAGATTTCCGTTGGGATCAGTTTGTACTGCCAAAACCGTGGAACCATTTTGACCCATCATAACCGTGCCAGTGGGGGACGGTCCTGGTGTAGTTCCATCGGTGTACTGAACACCACCAAACGAACCAGTCACGGGAATGGAAGCATTTGTGACATTGACTTGCAACTGAGCACCAGTCACCGCACCAGCTAGTGTACTCAAGGATGTTTCAGCAGCAGAATCAACCACAGCAATGGCTGTCGAATTGTCAACCTGCACTGACCACAAAGCTCCAGAGGAGGATGTTCCCTGATTGGCGGTCACTGTTCCTGAAATAGTAGGTGTTCCAGTAATCGACACTGATCCGGAAATGGGCTGAATCACGCCTGATCCATCAACCTGCAATGCCGTCATTCCAGTGATGCCCTGGATTGAAATCACATCGGCAGAAGCAGACCCAGCAGTTCCAAGGGCTGGCTGGTTGGCGGCGGTCGCCGCACCTGTTGGAAGAGGAAGTGAAGCTGCGCTCACTGGCTGGGTTACAGGGAAATTGTCGACGCTAACACTGGGAGTTCCTGTAATCGAAACTGATCCGGAAATGGGCTGTGTGGTTTGATAGAAGGAACCGCTCACTGCAACTGTGCCCAGTGTTGCTGAATCCACTATCACATGCTGAGGAGAAGCAAATGTGATAGCATCAGCAGTGACAGCAATCTTTGTCTTGCCACCCGTAGCAGAGTTGACAATAGCAACATCACCTGTCACACCGAATGCAGTATTAGAGACAGAGCCGGAAATGTTGGCTGTTACAGTACCACTGACAGGTTGAGTGGCCTGCCAAAATACACCTGTGACCGCTTGCGATGATGGGAAGTTAGAAACGGAAATAGATCCGGAAATAGGAACAGTACCTGAAATAGAGACAGGTTGCGTCGCTTGCCAGAAAGTACCAGTTACAGTCTGACTTGAAGGGAAGTTACTGACGCTGACAGAGGGAGTTCCAGAAATAAAAACTGATCCAGATACTGGCTGAGTAGTTGGCCAGAAGGTTCCTGTTACTGCAAGGCTGGAGTTCTCAATAGCAACCTTCAAGTTGCCTGAACTATCAAGGGCTGCTGGGAGTTGAGTACTTGATACTGGCTGGGTGGTCTGCCAAAAGACTCCTGTCACTATCTGAGAAGATGGAAAGTTGCTGACACTCACTGATCCTGCTACAGTCTGAGTTAAAGGAAGATTGCTGACACTCACTGATCCTGAAATAGATTGTATCGATGGCAAGTTTGAGATACTGACTGATCCACTAACTGCTTGCGTGGAAGGAAAATTATCCACACTGACAGTTTCGTATATTGGAACCTCCATGATGATCTGAAGAGGATCCAGGTTACTCATGGACGTTGTATTATATGCCAACGTGATAGTACTGTGGATTTCAGACACCACAGCAGTCAGAGTAGGATCTGCAAGGTTGAAGATGATGATGTTGGTCGCCGCATTGATGATCAATTTCACCTGTCCGGCAGCAAGAGGAGCTGGAAGACCAGATAGAGTGATCACACCTGTGGAGGCATCAAAGGTGTATGATCCGTAGTTTTGACCAACCATTACTTGCATGAAGTACTCCTATTATTCACATCAGAAAGTCTTACAAAGCGATTGCATAAGCGATGGCAAGAGACCTGCTTGCTGCATTGACAATGCGAGAATCATCACCAGCAGCCACCGTACCCGCTGTGGTTCCAACATTCAGAGCAGCCGCGCCTCCCAACGTGGGTTTATTCAGAATCTCGGTCACTCCACTGACAGCATTCCAATCAGAATTCACCTGAGCAGTCGGAATCACGGGAGTGTGATTGAGATCCAGGTATGAACCTGAGGTTGCTACGGCTGCCAACCCATAGATGTCAGAAGCCGCCAAAGTCACAGCACCAGTTCTACCTGCCACCGATTGAACCGGAGCACCTGCTGCTGTGATATATCCAGCATCATTGGTAAAAGTGCTGATAAGTGTTGGCTTATTAGAGAGATCCGTATAGCTCCCGGAGGTTGCCACCGTGGCTAGAGTTGGCTTATGGAGAATCGATGCAAGACCGGAGGTTGCATTCCAATCAACCTGAACCTGCGGAGTTGGTAGAGCCCAGGTTCTATCACCTCTGAGGAAATGAATTGCATCGCCAATAGCTGGAGCAGGAACATTGCCCGCCAGACCTCCAGTTCCTGTATCTCCCACAAAAATTGGATCCGAAGCAGAAACCAGGTTGCTAAAGGCATTGAACGTGATGTTCTGCTGACCCGTTGGAGGAGCCGGGGTTATCGAGTTGTACCTGATAAAGATGGTGGTCATCAGAATCCTCAGAGATACTGGTTGACGAATACACCGTTGACTTCGATGATTGTCTGCGGTGTTACAAATTGAGGAGTGTTGTTCTGCGTTTGCGTGATCGGAATTCCGTTGATCTCAATTACGATCTCCGGAGGAATGATTGAAGGCGAAATGAACTGGGTCATACCCAGTTCGTTGTATCTCGGAACGATCGAAATCTGACTTGAATATCCGGCATAGTAGGGAGTTTCTGTGACATCGATCGCAACTACACGAGTCACTAGAGGAAGATAGACTTTCCAGTCACACATGGCAGATACATTCAAAGTTGAGATGTACCGGGTGGCCGTGCCACTCTCATCACGAGCCTCACCCTGTATATCTCTGGCAGCCTCGAAGATCGTGATTCCATCGCGCTCCATGGATACTCTTTGAGTTATCAGCAAGGCTTGCTTAATGAGCTCAGCAATCTCTGAGGCGGTCGAGTAGTCGTTGGCCTTACAGTCCAGCGTGAAGTTCACGTTGTCCTTGGAGCCGTAGACGTCATACGTCTCACACATCTGTGGGGCAATGATGATAGCAACCTGATCTCCAGCAGTAACCGAATCCCCGATGGCAACTCGATATCCAGGAATCAGATTTATGTTGATGCCTCTCTTTTTGGCAATTACTGTGGTCTCTGCCCCTGTATCAATGCGAATTTCGAACCTCATCCATTCCCCAGGATTGAGAGGATACGGAAGATTGACTGTACCATCACTGTTTGCGATGAGAATCAGATTGCTTCGAGTTGAAGTGTTTACGAACACCTGACCAGCCGCCAAAGTTTCCCCTGGGTCAAGAGTGACATTGAGAATGTTCTCAGGATTCAACGCGCTTGCAGTTGTGGGATTGATTTTCTGAATTCCCACGACATACAATTGCGTGCCAGGAGTGTTCCAAGCTGCCACACGAATGAGAGTCGGAGAGACAAAGACGTAGTCAATTCCTTGGCGAAGAATGTATCCGTTGTTGTCTGTGATCTGAAGAGAGATCCAATCTCCAGGAATCAGAAATGTTTGGATTCCACCCAAGCTCGTACCGATGACCACAGTACTCGTTCTTTGATACCAGAAATCTCTGTAGGGTACAAGAGCCAGTCCTCCCAGTCCGATCGAGCAATTGATGTTATTTACGATGGATTGTAGCAAGACTCGACCAGGGACCGCCGCGAAATTCACTGGACTCAAGGGTGTATCAGCATTTTCAATGTACACCGTCGAAGTGTCAATGCCAGAAGCAAAGTACACCCAGCTTCCTTCTGCGTTTATCAAGCCACCTTCACGCCACTTGAACTTCTTGACATTCAGTGAAACAGTGGCATTCTGCTCATTGGGATTGGGTACAACGACACCACTAACAGCGGTGGGAGGATTCACTGCGATATAGTACACACCGGAGTCAATGAGAGATTCATCGAAGGGAATGGCCCACTCCACGAACGTTCCAGGATAATCACGAACCTTGGCCACGAGGCCGCGCCCACGCTGTGTGAACATGAAGTAGTCTGGTGACAGGCGAGTTCCCTGGGCTGTCACATTCTTGACAATGATCTGGGCATCACCAAAACTTACTCGATTGCTAGTGAATGCTGAGACATCCCCCAGCGTCTGTCTAAACCGGGGGTTGCTGCTCACCACATTCCTGCAGATCCGCAGTATGTATGCCGCCAAGTTTGCGCCTGTTAGATCCAGCATTGTTCATCCCTACTTCACAACTTTGACAAGTTGTGCTCCATAGTCCACTCCAGGAGGAGGCGGCGGAACTGTTTGCTGAATGGGTTCAATCCACGCGGCGATTGACCGGCGAACGTCGTTGACAGACACCTGCGCATTCATCCGAGGATACCAGCGATTGGTCAGTTCCACACGGCCATCCCAGTCGTATTCCTCGATGATCCACTGCTGTCCATCATGAGACTGGAACACGGCTCCAGGATCCATGTACATGAAGAAGATTTCGTCTCCTTGGATCGGAGATAGAGGATTTGGAATCTGTTCATCATGTGGATTCGGCCTGAACTGAGCGAAGGTCGAGATCGCCACATCATCCGGATCTCCCACGATCACTTGTAGTTCCATATTCGTGGAAGGATGGTCATCAGTCGTGAGAATAGCAGCTGTCTTGGTGGTGCCTTCCTCTGCTACTCCAGCGAACGATGCAAGCATGTTTGCGAGTTTTGATTCTTTGGCCATGGAAACTCCGTGTGTTCTTAGATGGATTGTGAAGTCAAACAAGGAGGAATGAACACTTCTTTTCCTTCTCGCATCTGCTCTTCAGTTGTCAGGCGAGATTGATTCAGAGATTTATCTCTGCTCCAGTTATTCTGCTGCCGGCGCAATCGCACAGTCTCTGCTATTCGTTGCTTTGTAGCCTCTGAATGCTTAGTAACTCCTCCGTGTTGAGTGGAACCCTTTGGTCTAGACAATCTCATTTTCTGTCGTGTTTCTTCCGGTAGACACTTGTTCCAAAAAGGATGATTTTCACCTCTCACTACCTTGCTGATTCGTTTCCTAACATCTTTGTTAGGTTCTCCACCATCAGCTCCCTTTGTCATATTGTACCCATCGACAAAAGTTCCAAGTTTCTCATGACATTATTGCCCCCCAAACCGTTGTCCTTCCAACTTCTGGATTGGGATTTTCCCACTGAGCATCTGGCTGATTGGTCTTTTCAAAGACAGGTTCCGGATCGAC
>Ga0181534_10002059_pt1 | contig 12756 bp, 8 predicted proteins | sample PEATcosm2014_Bin_37_FD_119758 | JGI IMG/M metagenome (GOLD analysis project Ga0181534, IMG submission 119758) | Peatland microbial communities from MTU Mesocosm Facility, Houghton, MI, USA - PEATcosm2014_Bin17_10_metaG | ecosystem: Environmental > Terrestrial > Soil > Wetlands > Peat | place...
GATCAGCTTGTCCAGGTCCTTTGCCTGCTTCACCGGGTCGGGTAACATAGGTCCCTTCCCTTCCACTATCTGTACTTCCATGCCCATCGCCTGTGGTACGACCAGGATATCGGAAAAAATAATGGCGGCATCTACTCCTACCTGCTCCACCGGCTGGATCGTGATCTCTGTGGCCAGCTCCGGCGTCTGACAACGCTCAAAGAAAGAATATTTTTCCCTCAGCTTGATGTAGTCCGGCAGATAACGGCCTGCCTGACGCATCATCCACACTGGCGTCCGCTCGGTGATCTCCCCTCTTAATGTCCTTAATAATAGATCGTTCTGCAATGTGCTCATATAGTATGTTCCTGTTTATCTGAATGTGGCGATAAAAAATTGAACTTTCGGCCTTCGGGCCTCAAGTACGAATTGGCTCCGCCCAATTAATAGTGATCGATCACCTGCCGGATCAGACTCTCCTTGTCCGCTGTCTTGCTAATGACCAGTTCATTGGGGCTATAACCCCGGATGGTCTCGGCCGTAGTCTGTCCGATCGCAAAAATAACGGTAGCAGCCCGTACCGTATTGGTAGCAAAAAAACTATGTACGGCACTCGGACTGAAAAAGACGATCCCGTCATAGTCGATATCCACCAGGCGATGAACAGGTAAGGTCTCATATACGGTTAGCTCGTTTACCTTTATCGACGCCTGTCGTAATTTTTCCGGCAGCTCATCCCTTCGCAGGTCGCCACAGAAAAAGAAGACCTCTTTCGATTGCCCCTTTCCGATAGTATCTGCGAGTATCCTGTCTGCCAGCGCGCTGGCAGATTCTGCGGTCCCGACAATGCGCTCTTTACCAAAATAAGTCCCTACAAGCTTTGCTGTCGCCGCCCCGATGCTATAGATGTCCCATGGCGCTATACCCGTCTCTCCAAAAGGCCCGCCCGGCCGAAGGTCCTGACCCCGGTCTTCTCCGGCATGTGGCGATCTCAGCCAGTCTGCCACCGCACTGACGGCATTCATGCTGGTAAATACGGCTAGGAGAGGTTTCAAGGCAAGAGCTCGTATATGATCTCCTAATCCCTCATGGGTAACCCGCCTTGTCTCGATAAATGGAAGGATATCCAATACGATCCCTGCCTCCTTTGCCCGGAGACAAAGCTGATCTTCCAAAGGTCTGGTGGATAATATCCTTATTGGCTCGGACATGTGGGAGTCGTTTCTGAAGGACTATTTCCCTGCTGATCTTTTTCTGCCTGCCGTATGCTGTCCATGATCTCTTTTCCGCCTTTTTCCAGTAGCTCTTCGGCAGCTATCTTCCCGATACGGTCTGCTTTCCCGACAGGCAATATCTTTTCCGTCTCGATCTTCGTATGGCCATCCAGGGATAATATGTGGCCACTGAAATAGAGGTCTCCATCTTCGATCTCCGCCAATGCACTGATCGGGGCCGTGCAACCACCCATGAGGGTCCGCAAAAAATCCCTTTCGATCATGGTGCAAAGAGCCGTCTCTTCGTCATTCATCGACTGACAATCAGCATAAGTATCCTCGTCGGCTTCCCTGCATACGACCAATATGGCGCCCTGCGCGGGAGCCGGTAACATCCAGTCCAATACGATGCTTTTCCCGGGGCGAAGCTGAATACGCTCCAGGCCTGCCTGGGCAAATATCGCTGCATCCCAGTTCTCCGCTTCCAGCTTTTTCAACCGGGTATTGACATTGCCGCGGATATTATACAATTCGTGGCTGGGGTATTTATGGAGCCATTGAGCCTTGCGACGGATGCTGCTGGTGGCGATCCTGGCCACCTGTTCCTTTTGCTCAAGGAAATGCAGGTCGTGCTTATAGACGAGCAGATCATGTACCGGGCCTCTCTTCAATACGGCAGCCTGCCGTATGCCCAGTGGAAGCTGTGTAGGAACATCCTTCATGGAATGAACGGCAATGTCAATGGTATGGTCCAATAAGGCAATATCCAGACTACGGGTGAATATGCCCTGGACCCCCATCTCATACAACGGAGTTTTAAGGTTCACATCACCCTCGCTCTTGATATAGACCAACACGGAGTCTACACCCTGTAACGCCAAAAGCTCTTTTACCTGAGTAGCCTGCCAGACAGCAAGCTGACTCTCCCTGGTACCGATCCGGATCCGTTTTTGCATAGTCTAATTGTTGCCTATGGCAATATACTCATTGATTGCCTGAATATATTGACACCCGCCCTGGTTATGCTGGCGCATTTTAGTGGCCATCCCATTAATGACACGTTGAATGATCTCGTCTGTATCGGTCCCGGATGGAAGGGCGTCTCCCGACAGACGACCAAATATGGGGCAGGTATGAAGTTCTTTTAATTTTGTTTTTACGGCCTTTAATACGGGGACATGCCTGCGCATTTCATGCCATTCCCCGAACTCAGCCATATGTTCGGCAATGATGAGCCTGGCTTTCGGAACCTCTGCTTCCCTTTTTTGCAAGGTCTCATCCTTCAATCTTGACAATTCATCCACATTCACCAGCGTGACATTGGACAATTCCTTCGCACTTTCTTCGACATTACAGGGAATGGAAAGATCGATGACCAGTTTCTCCCCTTTGTTCTCAAGATGCGATCTCAATAAGGTCGGCTGCTCAGCATTCGTTGCTACCAATATGATATCGGAATCCGCAATATGAGCGGCGACCTCTTCCAAAGGTGCGGCGTTGATCCCCATCTCTCCTGCCAGATCAGTGGCTTTTTCCGGAGTGCGGTTGATCAGCGTAATATTGCGAGTGCCCAGGTAATCGACCAGGTTTCGGCAGGTATTGCGCCCGATCTTGCCCGTACCGATCAACAGGATCTTCTTTCCCGTGATATCCGCGATCTTTTCTTTGATATATTGTATGGCTGCAAAGGATACAGAGACCGTACCTCCGCTTAAAGCCGTTTGATTCTTAATGGACTTGGAGGACTGAAGCACACAATTGAACAATCTTTCGGCAAATGCCCCGATAAACTGATGATCCCGGGCAAATTTTACCGATTGCTTGATCTGGCCTACGATCTCATAATCCCCCAGTATCTGGGAGTCCAGACCGGCAGCTACCTGGAAAAGATGCTCAATGGCGGCATGTCCACCCCTGATATAAGCCAATTCTGTGAAAGTCTCCTTTGATCCGGTGGTCTGTGTGCAAAGCAGGTCGATCAGTTGGGATGCATCCTCTGCAAATCCATAGATCTCAGTCCTGTTGCATGTGGATAATATGAAAAGCTCGTGTAAGTTATAGGCCGGAGCTAAGGCCAGGATATGCTCATATTGCTCGGTACCTATCGCAAATTGACCCCTGATGGCAGCGTCTGTCTTCTTGTAATTGATCCCTGCTACAAAAAATCTGGATATATCAGTCGGCCTATTCACCATGTATCAAGTTGTTGGATAGTTACGCAAAAGTACTTGTCAGAGTTTCTATAATGCTAATTTTTCTGTCATTAGAATGTCATTTATGTCCCTGACCTTAATCAGGTAACCGTCTGAAGCAGATCAGGCTTCCAAAAGACAGGTTAAAGGATATTGCCATAAATCTGTTCCTGTTAAAATATCGTTTGTTGCAATATTGTGACAATTTGCGGCTATCCGCGGTCATATGATCTCCCAATTCCGACTTACATTTGCAAATTATTTCTCTATGGCAAAATCTGGCAAGCGTGCTATCCTGTTAATGAACCTGGGGTCCCCGGATTCGACTTCCACTCCTGATGTGCACCGGTATTTAATGGAATTTTTAATGGACGGCCGGGTCATTGATTACCCTTATCTCTTCCGCAAGATACTTGTAGGAGGTATTATTGTGCCTTTTCGTGCAGCCAAATCGGCCGAGGCCTATAAGACGATCTGGACCCCAGAAGGATCACCGCTGATCGTGCTGACCCGGGAACTGCAGGCTGCTTTACAGCAAAAAGTAGATGATCCCGTAGAGATCGCCATGCGATACGGCCATCCTTCCATGGAAGAAGCCTACGAACGTTTATTGAAGCAAGTACCCGATCTGGAAGAAGTGATCGCGGTACCCCTTTATCCGCATTATGCGATGGCTTCCTATGAAACGGCTGTTGAATATGCCAAAGAAGTCCACCGCAAGAAAAAATACGGCTTCTCACTGCAATTCGTTCCCCCTTTTTATAACGAACCCGCTTATCTCAGGGCACTAAGTGAACATATCCGGCCCTATACGGCAACCGAATATGATCACATCCTGTTTAGTTATCATGGTGTACCTGCCCGGCATATCAAGAAGACTGATCCGACAGGATGCCATTGCCTGCAGTCGGCAAACTGCTGTGAGACGCCTTCACCGGCTCACGCCCGTTGTTACCGGCATCAGTGCTTCTCCACTACCCGTGAAGTGGTCCGGCAATTGAATATCCCCGAAGGGAAATATAGCAATTCCTTCCAGTCCCGGCTCGGTAAGGGCTGGCTGGAACCTTTTACGGATATCCGGCTCGCGGAAATGCCCAAGGAAGGCATTAAGAAATTATTGATCCTCTGCCCTGCATTTGTGAGTGATTGCCTGGAGACCCTGGAAGAGATTGCTATACGGGGAAAAGAACTGTTCATGGAAGCCGGAGGGGAGGAGTATACGATGATCCCCTGTCTGAATGCAGACCCTTTATGGGTCGACGCCCTCGCCGGTATGTGTAATCCCAAAACCGGGCGGAACCCGGTTGTCGGATAAAGAACCGGCCATCTTCGAAAACCTATGCCATGTATAACTATGTCAAAGCACTTCATGTCATTTTCATCGTCACCTGGTTTAGCGGCCTGTTCTATATCGTCCGTCTCTTTATATATAATACAGAAGCCGGAAGCAAACCCGAGCCAGAACAGACCATCCTCCGACAGCATTTCACGATCATGATCCGCCGGCTCTGGCTGGGGATCACCTGGCCTTCCGCCATCCTTACCCTGCTCTTCGGCCCCTGGATGTTCTACCTTATGGGCTCCGCACCCACCTGGCTCTGGGTCAAACTCTGCTTCGTCCTGGGACTGTATGGCTATCATTTCTCCCTGCAACATATCTATAAGCAGCAGTCAAAAGGCATCTTCCGTTATTCCTCACAGCAACTGCGGATATGGAATGAGGTAGCTACGATCTTCCTGGTGGCGATCGTTATGCTGGCTATCGTAAAAAGCAGTATGAGCTGGGCCTGGGGCCTCATTGGCCTCATCTGCTTCGTCATCATCCTGATGAGCGCCATCCGGATCTATAAGAAGATAAGAACGAAACAGTAAGAGAACGCACGACCGAACTCGCCCGGTTTAGGCTGCGATCCCCCCATCCTGAAACCTGACCGGCCTAAAAAACTAAACCCTCCCGACTTTGACGCCGGGAGGGCTTTTTCTATCCGGGGTAAAAAGGTAGGTTTTCCGGAGACTGGTTTAAATGCTGGTCATTCAGGAATTGGGATAATTTTGGATAAACTGGCCTGGTGCGCTTGTCGATCGGGTTCTTCCAAGGTAATATCAGAGATTAAAAACGGGATGGTTACGGATCATATGTATTCATAGATCTCAACGAATAAGGTAATACGGGTAATACACGGAATAAGGTAGAAGGAGTTTACAGTGGAGGATATTTAAAAGGAAGGGGAGTAGGAATACCCCCCTTTTTAACCCCTAAACCCTAAACCGTAGAAAGAGTTTGTCATTAATGAAATGTAAACCAATACATTACATTATCGACGAATATTTTTATGTATATGAGCTGGAAGGTTTTAGCCTTCTTTCGGTATTATCAAATTTTCAGAAAATTAATAACCACAAATTATGCCAAAGCTAAATAATGTGGATAACTACCATCGAAGAGCCTTTATTTGCGGAGGTTTTTGGGGGCTTTTGGGAAATCCTTAACAGTTATAAATATAGGATTTTTTTTTCATCTAACCTAATCGCCCCCACGCTAATCCCAAAGCATGTCTGAGGGGGGTACATTTTTTGCCGCGTGGGGGTATTTCGGTTTGATCCCCTTTACTGGGCGGAACCCGGTGTACAGACATCCCTTTTGGTACATTGCCCACTGTCCGCCACAGTTGTCTCAATAATTCCCCCTAACTTTGCAGCCCTCTTCTACGCTCGATCTGGCGGACCCATATTGGATTCCCTCCGGTTTTACAGATGAGACAAGACCCGGGATTAGCAGAGGACCCTCTAACAGATTATATTAATATGTCAGATAAGTACAAAGAATACCCGCAACTGAACTTACCCGCTATCAGCCAGGATATATTGGCTAAATGGGCTGCCGACCGGACTTTTGAAAAAAGTATCGAATTAAGGGAAGGCGCTACCTCCTTCGTATTTTATGAAGGCCCCCCCAGTGCCAACGGATTGCCAGGCATACACCACGTGATCAGCCGTACCCTCAAAGACCTCGTCTGCCGCTACAAGACCATGCAAGGCTTCCAGGTCCAGCGCAAGGGAGGCTGGGATACACACGGCCTGCCCGTGGAACTCGGCGTAGAGAAAATGCTGGGTATCACCAAGGAAGACATCGGCAAAAAGATCTCCATCGCAGAATACAACGAGACCTGCCGCCGCGAAGTGCTCAAATACAAGGACAAATGGGACGAACTTACCCGTAGGATGGGCTACTGGGTAGACCTGAAAGATCCCTATATCACCTTTGATAATAAATATATAGAGACCCTCTGGTGGATACTCAATGAGCTCTACAACAAGGACCTCCTCTATGAAAGCGTAAGCATCCAGCCTTATTCCCCCGCCGCAGGCACCGGCCTCAGCTCTCATGAGCTCAACCAGCCCGGCACCTATAAAGATGTAAAGGATACTTCAGCCGTTGCCATGTTCAAGGCCATTCGCAATACGCAGAGTGAGTTCCTTTTCCAGGCCCTCTCCGCCGGAAAGAACGCGCAGGACACCGCTCAGGCAAGCTCCACCGGCGATCCCGGCGAGATCTTCTTTATGGCCTGGACGACCACCCCCTGGACCCTCCCTTCCAACCTGGGACTGACCGTCGGACCCAATATAGAGTACGTACTGGTAAAGACATTCAACCCTTATACGCACCTGCCTGTCAATGTGGTCCTCGCCAAAGCCCTCCTCGGAAAATATTTCAAACCCGAAGGAGAGAACGGAGACTTTAACGCATACAAGGAAGGAGATAAACTATTGCCCTGGCAGGTATTGACGCAGTTCAAAGGCAGCCAGCTGGTAGAATGCCGGTACGAACAATTACTGCCCTATCCGGCCAATACGCCGGAAGAAGCCGGCGGCGACCCCTTCCGGGTCATCCCCGGCGACTTCGTCACCACCGAAGATGGTACCGGTATCGTCCATACAGCCCCCGCCTTCGGCGCGGATGACTATAAGGTCGGTAAGAAATTCAATATCGGAATCCTCATTATGGTAGACCGGGAAGGCAAATTCATCGATGGCCTGGGCGAATTTAGCCACCGCTATGTCAAGAACTATAAGGACGAGGAGAACTACGCCGATGTCAATGTCGATATCTGCGTCAAACTGAAGAAGGAGAACCGCGCTTTCAAGATCGAAAAATACGAACACAATTACCCCCATTGCTGGCGCACCGACAAACCGATCCTCTATTACCCCCTCGATGCCTGGTTCATCAAGACCACGGCCCTCAAGGACAGAATGGTGGAACTCAACAAGACCATCAACTGGAAACCCCGCTCCACCGGCGAAGGCCGTTTCGGCAACTGGCTGGAGAACATGGTGGACTGGAACCTCAGCCGCAGCCGGTATTGGGGTACCCCACTCCCCGTATGGCGCTCCGGGAACTTCAGCGAGGAGGAGAACGAAGAAAAACGCGAACAGATCTGTATCGGGAGCATCACTGAATTAAAAAAGCAACTGAAGATATCCCTGGATGCCGGCATCATGCAGCCTGCAGCCGGAGAGACTGCGGATCAGACCATTGAGCGCCTCAGCTCCGACCTGCACAAACCTTATGTGGATGAGATCATCCTGAAAGGCCCCAAGACCGGCCTGCCCCTCAAACGCGTGCCCGACCTCATCGACGTCTGGTTCGATAGCGGCGCCATGCCCTATGCCCAATGGCATTTCCCCTTTGAGAACGGAGAGACCTTTGCCAGGAACTATCCCGCAGACTTTATTGCCGAAGGCGTCGACCAGACCAGAGGATGGTTCTATACCCTTCATGCCCTGGCATCCCTGCTGAAAGAATCGATCCACGAAGCCCTGCAGAAGGTCAATCCTGCCCTGTCTGCTGCCGATCTGGAACGCCTCTATCCCGGCATCGCCTATAAGAACGTGGTTTCCAATGGTCTCGTATTGGACAAGAATGGCAACAAAATGAGCAAAAGCAAGGGGAACGTAGTGAACCCCTTTGACACCATCGCTCAATTCGGGGCCGATGCCACCCGCTGGTACCTGATCACCAATGCGTCCCCCTGGGAAAGCATGAAGTTCGATATCGACGGGATCAAGGAAGTGCAACGCAAATTCTTCGGTACACTGTATAATACGTATCAGTTCTTCGCCCTCTATGCCAACGTGGATGGCTTCACTTTCAAAGAAGCCTATATCCCCCTGGCCAATCGACCAGAGATCGACCGCTGGATACTTTCTTCTCTCAATACATTGACAACCAAGGTTGTCGCCAGCTTCGACGATTACGAACCCACCCTGGCGGGCCGGCTTATCGAAGATTTCCTGGACGAACACCTGAGCAACTGGTATGTCCGCCTCTGCCGCCGCCGGTTCTGGAAAGGAGAGTATGAACATGATAAGATATGCGCCTACCAGACCCTGTACGAATGCCTGGAAACGATCGCCCGGCTTATGGCTCCCGTCTCCCCATTCTTCGCAGACTGGCTATTTTGCAACCTGAACGATGCCACCCATCGTTTTGCCGTTGCCTCCGTTCACCACACTGATTTCCCCCGGGCAAACGAAGCCGTCATCGACCGCTCCCTGGAAGAAAGGATGCAACTGGCACAGGATGCCTCCTCACTTGTCCTTTCCCTGCGCAAGAAGGTCAATATCAAGGTTCGGCAGCCCCTGCAGAAGGTCCTGATACCCGTCCTGGACCCCGGCATGCAAACCCAGCTCCAACAGATCGAAGACCTGGTGAAAGCTGAGGTCAATGTCAAGGAAATTCAGTATCTCTCTGGGACAGACGGCTTCATTAAGAAGAAGATTAAGCCGAACTTTGTAGCCTTAGGAAAAAAACTGGGGGCTAAAATGAAGGCCGTTAGTGCCGTCCTGGGGTCTTTTTCGCAAGAAGATATATCAAAATTAGAAAAAGAAGGCAATTATACTTTGTTAATTGATAACGAACCTTTAATATTACAAATTAATGAAGTAGAGATCGCCAGCGAAGACATTCCGGGCTGGGTAGTGGCAGGAAAAGATACCCTCACAGTAGCACTGGACGTAACGGTAACCCCCGAATTGGCCCAGGAAGGTAATGCCCGCGAATTTGTCAATCGCATCCAAAAGATCCGGAAAGACAGTGGCTTTGAATTGACAGACAGGATAGTAGTACAAGTTGAAGCCGTACCCACCCTTACAGCATCCTTGACGAGATTTAATGAGTATATTTGCGCCGAAATTTTGGCAGATTCTATAGAATTGGTAGCGGAACTAGCTAATGGCACTGAAATTGAAGTGAATGATATTCTTTTAAAAGTGTTTGTTACTAAAAAAGCCTAACAGTATGGCAACCAACAAGAAAGCGGCAAAGCCCGCTAAAAAACCTACTAATGTCAAGAAAATAGTACCGGCTAAAAAAGCAGCTTCAAAACCTGCCCAGTCGTCAGGTGCCCAAAAGCCTGCAAAGAAAGCCCCGGTAGCTAAGAGTACTGTCAAACCAGTAGCCAAAAAGGTTGTTGCCCCTGCTAAAAAACCAGTTGTCGTTCCTGCAAAGAAATCCATCGTATCCAAGCCTGCTAATCATGTTGTTGTGAGTAAAATAGTCCCCAAAGAGGAGGCTAAAAAGCCCGCAGTGAAAGAAGAACCCAAGAAACCTATGGTCAAGGAAGAAGTGAAAAAACCCGTTATAGCAAAAACACCCGAGAAGAAAGAAGAACCCAAAGCTGTGATCCCACCTCCCCAGGTGGCGATCAAACCAGAGGTTAAGAAAATACCAGTAGCCCCCCCTAAGAAGATTGTCATTCCAGAAATAAAGACAAAAACGGTTCGTAAATATGAACCGGAGTTCACTAAATCTGTTTTAGATACACCACAAGAAGAACAAACGGGACCCACTATGAGATACAGCGATGTCGAACTTGGAGAGTTCAAAGAACTGATCAACCGTAAGTTAGATGCGGCTAAGAAAGAATTAGCCTATCTGCAGGGCTTGATCACACGCAAGGATGAAATGGGCGGCGATAATGACGATGCCCGGTACATGACCATGGAAGATGGTTCCATGAGTATGGAGCGGGAACAACTGAGCCAGATGGCCAGCCGTCAGATCACCTTTATTGATCACCTGGAAAAAGCCCTCATGCGCATCGAGAATAAGACATATGGCATTTGCCGGGTCACCGGTAAGCTGATCGATAAAGCAAGATTGAGAGCTGTGCCACATGCTACCCTAAGCATCGAGGCTAAACAGATGATGAATAAATAAGATCGCTCCGAAATAATTTCAAAAGGTCGGAATCCCTGCCGGCCTTTTTTGTTCCTGTCGGCTTCGTCACGACCGGCACAAGGCGCTATAAGCCCACTCGTTTCCCTGCGGCTAACCAGCAGTAATACCCATCGCCAGTCTCGTCAATTCCTTATTTGACCTCCTGCATATCCACCAGTTTCTTGTAGAACCCCTGCAGCTGGATCAATTCATCATGCGTCCCGCGTTCTACGATCCGGCCCTTCTGCAGGACAATGATCTCATCGGCATGCCTGATAGTGCTGAGCCGGTGGGCGATAACAATACTGGTCCGATGCTGCATCATCTTATTGATCGCATCCTGCACCAGCCGCTCACTCTCGGTATCCAGCGAAGAGGTCGCCTCATCGAGAATGAGGATGGGCGGATTCTTCAGCAAGGCCCTGGCGATCGTAAGTCGCTGTCTTTCACCACCACTTAGCTTACTGCCCCGATCCCCTATATTGGTCTGATACCCCTCTTCCTTCTGCATAATGAAGTTGTGCGCATTGGCGATCCGCGCCGCCTGTTCGATCTCCTCCATAGTGGCATCCGGCTTTCCCAGGGTAATATTGGCTGCGATCGTATCATTGAACAGGATCGGCTCCTGTGTCACTATACTCATTTGTCGCCGCAGCGATTCCAAAGTATAGTCTTTGATATTCTGCCCGTCGATCAATAACTCTCCGGACGTAACATCATGAAATCTCGGCACCAGGTCCGCCAGTGTAGATTTTCCCGCTCCTGAAGAACCGACCAGCGCCACCGTCTTTCCTTTCTCGATCACCAGGTTGATATTCTCCAGGATACCGGCATCCTCATACGAGAAATTGACATTCCTGAACTCTATCTTCTGCTCAAAAACATCCAGCTTCCTGCCATTCGGATTGTCTACGATCGTCACCGGCGCTTTCAACAATTCCTCCACCCTTGCAAGAGCCGCCGCACCCCGCTGAATATTGAAATATGCAGTGGACAGGTTCTTGGCAGGATTGATCAACATAGCAAACACAGAGATATAGACGATCAGATCACCACCCGGAAAACCCTTTCCGGGATGTCCGACATTCTCCAACACCAGCATGCCCCCGAAATACAGGATCGCACAGAGAATGATCACCCCTAACACCTCCGTTAACGGAGAAGCAAGATCCCTGCGGGCATTCATCTTATTGCGCACATGGAACAGATCATCATTGATCTTCACAAACTTGTTCCCCAACAACAGCTCTGCACCAAAGCCCTTGATGATACGGATCCCGCTCAAGGTCTCATCCAGGAGCGAAAGACTTTCCCCCAGCTTGATCGAGACATCCTGCGATTGCCGCTTTAATGACCGGCTGATCCGCCCTATGATAAAACCAGTGACCGGCAACAGGATCAGCAACACCAGCGATAGCACCGGACTCAGATATACCATATAGACCAGGTAAGCGAGGATCGTCAGCGGATCCTTGAGCATTCCTTCCATTGTCGCTACGACAGAAGACTCGATCTCATAAATATCATTCGTCATCCGGGAAATAAGATCACCCTTTCTCCTTTCCGTAAAATAGCCGATAGGCAACACAAGGATCTTCTTATACAGGTCATCCCGCAGAAAAGAAACCGTTGCACTTCGCACAGGAGAAGAAATAACACTCGACCAGTAAAGGAACAGATTTTTCAGGAAGGTCGTCACCACAATAAAGATACAAATGGCAATAAGTGCCCCCATCGTTCCATGATCCCTGATCACCTGGTCCAGGAAATCCTTCAAGGGCCCAATGGCATTGGTAGATACAGTCGCCGCTCCCGCCGGCACATCCTTTTTGAACAGGATATTCATGAATGGGCTCAACATCCCAAGCGAGACCAGGCCAAAAGCAATGGATAATATCGTAAAGAACAAGTAAACAAATAATTTGCCCCTATATTTGGAAAGATATTGCAGGATCACCGAAAATTTCTTCATGCTTTTGTTTTGTTAATGCCATTTTGAAGGCTGTAAAAACCCGGCTGTCAGGCGCCAAATATCGATAGGAATTGAATCACAAGGAAATAAGCCGTAAATTTAGGGGCAAATTTAACAGTAATATCGTTAAGTTTGGTCCGATCGAATCTCAATAGATATGCAAGAAGGAAAAAGACA
>Ga0181534_10002062_pt1 | contig 12753 bp, 9 predicted proteins | sample PEATcosm2014_Bin_37_FD_119758 | JGI IMG/M metagenome (GOLD analysis project Ga0181534, IMG submission 119758) | Peatland microbial communities from MTU Mesocosm Facility, Houghton, MI, USA - PEATcosm2014_Bin17_10_metaG | ecosystem: Environmental > Terrestrial > Soil > Wetlands > Peat | place...
GATCGTCGAGAACCAGGTGCCCGACGTGCTGCTCGACGCGACGATCTATTCGCTCGACATGGGCTCGCTCGTGGCCGGCACCAAGTATCGCGGCGATTTCGAGAAGCGCCTGAAGGCCGTGCTCGCCGAGGTCAAGAAGCAGCCGGGCGCGATTCTGTTCATCGATGAAATTCATACCGTCATCGGCGCGGGCGCGGCATCGGGCGGCGTGATGGATGCGTCGAATCTGATCAAGCCCGCCCTCGCCAACGGCGACCTGCGCTGCATCGGCTCGACCACCTACAACGAATATCGCGGGATCTTCGAGAAGGATCACGCGCTGGCGCGCCGATTCCAGAAGATCGACATCACCGAACCGTCCGTTTCGGACACGGTGGATATTCTGCGCGGCCTCAAATCGCGCTACGAGGAGCATCACGGCATCAAGTACGAGGACGATGCGCTGCGCGCGGCCGCGGAGCTCGCGGCGCGGCACATCAACGATCGGCACATGCCGGACAAGGCGATCGACGTTGTCGACGAGGCGGGTGCCAATCTGCGTCTGCAGCCGGTGGACAAACGCGCGAGCAGCGTCACCGTCACACAAATCGAGAACGTGGTGGCGCGCATCGCGCGCATCCCGCCGAAGAATGTGTCCCTGTCGGACCGCGACGTGCTCAAGAACCTGGAGCGCAATCTGAAACTGACGATTTTTGGCCAGGACAAGGCGATCGAGGCGCTGTCCTCCGCCATCAAGATGTCGCGGTCGGGATTGGGCGACCAGCGCAAGCCGGTGGGATCGTTCCTGTTCTCGGGCCCGACCGGGGTCGGCAAGACCGAGGTGACCCGGCAGCTGGCGATCGCCATGGGCGTGGAATTCGTCCGCTTCGACATGTCGGAGTACATGGAGAGGCACACGGTGTCACGGCTCATCGGCGCGCCGCCCGGCTATGTGGGCTTCGATCAGGGCGGATTGTTGACCGAGGCGATCGCCAAGCATCCGCACTGCGTGCTGCTGCTCGATGAGATCGAGAAGGCGCACCCCGACGTGTTCAACCTGCTGCTGCAGGTCATGGACCATGGCACGCTCACCGACAATAACGGCCGCAAGGCGGACTTCCGCCACGTCATCATCGTGATGACCACCAACGCGGGGGCGTTCGAAATGAGCCGGCCAAGCATAGGATTTACGCAATCGGATTCGAGCTCGGACGGAATGGAGGCGATCAGGCGCTTGTTTTCACCGGAATTTCGCAATCGTTTGGATGCCGTCATCCAATTCGGCGGCCTGGATCAGGACACGATCGAGCGGGTGGTGGACAAACTGCTGGTCGAGGCGGAGGCGCAGCTCGAGCAGAAGCGCGTCTCGATTTCGGTGGACGATTCGGCGCGCCGCTGGATCGCCAGACGGGGCTACGACCCGAAGATGGGCGCGCGCCCCATGGCACGCATCATTCAGGAGTTCATCAAGCGGCCGCTCGCCGAGGAGCTGCTGTTCGGCAAACTCGTGAATGGCGGACATGTGGAAGTTTCCTTGAGCGAGGACGGCGAAAAGCTCAAGCTCGAGGCCCGCGCCGCCGACCAGCCCGCCCTGTTGTCGCACGAAAGCTAGTGTCCTGTCCCACAAATACCTTACTCGCTGCGCCGCGTCTTTTCGCGCCGGGCGGCGTTGCGCCTCCTCGCCATAGTTCCCGCTATGGATCGTCGGCGCGCCTTGCCCGGCACGAAAATCCGCGGGCGGATCGAGCAAGTTATTTGTGGGACAGTACACTAGCTGGCTCTTATTGATCTAGGACGGGGTCGCTTCGACCCCGTAGATTCGGCGCGTAAGCGCCTGGACTATCTACCGCGGTAGACGATGCGGCCCTTGGTCAGGTCGTAGGGGGTCATCTCGACGGTGACCTGATCGCCGGTCAAAATACGGATGTAGTTTTTGCGCATCTTGCCTGAAATATGGGCGGTGACGACGTGGCCGGTCTTGAGTTTGACGCGAAACGTCGTATTGGGCAGGGTCTCGACGACCTCGCCCTCGAATTGAATTGCCTCTTCTTTTGACATGCGTCCTTGTGATGCGCGGAGATGGATAAGCCGCGCGCATTGTGCATAAAGCACCCTGTTAATGCAATTTACGCAACGGCGGCCCAGCTGCCGCAGGGTCCGCGGCGGGCGTAGCGGCGCAATAGCGCTGCAAATTGACCGCGCGAGACCTCGCGGGCGCCCAATGAGGCCAGATGGTCGCTGGCCACCTGACAGTCTATGAGCTGGATGTCGCGCGCGTGACACTCTTCGACCAGTCGCGCCAGCGCCACCTTGGAGGCGTCGCGCTCCCGGCTGAACATCGATTCGCCGAAGAACACCTGGCCGAGCTGAATGCCGTACAACCCGCCCGCGAGTTGCCCGCCGGCGTAGGTTTCGACCGAATGGCCGTAGCCCATCGCGTGCAACTGCTCGTAGGAGGCGATCATGTCGTTGTTCAGCCAGGTATCGGGTCCCGCGCGGCGCGGCGCCGCGCAGCCGCGGATGGTGGCGCCGAACGCGCGGTCGACTTGCGTCGAGTAGGGGCCGTTGCGCAGCGTCTTGCGCAGGCTGCGCGAGCAAATGAATTCCTTGGGGAACAACACCATTCGGGGGTCCGGCGACCACCACAGGATGGGCTGCTGCGCCGAATACCAGGGGAACACGCCGCGCTCATAGGCGGCGAGCAGTCGCGCCGGACGCAGGTCGCCGCCGGCGGCGAGCAGCCCGGGAGGCTCGCGCAGGGCATTCTCCAGGGGTGGAAACCAGTCAGGATCCGTCTGCTCGCCGAGCCAGATGAGTCTGCTCAGAGCTGCAATTCCTCATCGGACGCACGGTGATAGGGCACATGCTCATTCACCGCCGCCGCGTACGTGTCGACACCGCGGGCCTCGCGCGCCGCGAAATCTCGAATGGCCGCGGCGAAGCGCGGGTCCGCCACGAAATGCGCCGAGCTCATCAGCGTCGGGACGAAGCCCCTGGGCACTTTGTGCTCGCCCTGCGTGCCCGGTTCGAAGCGCTGTAATTTCCTCTCGATGCAGTATTCGATCCCCTGGTAGTAGCAGGTTTCGAAGTGCAGACTGTGATAGTTGCCGCCGGCTCCCCAGTAGCGGCCGTACAGGGCATCGCCGCCGACGAAGAATATGGCCACGGCGATGCGCTCCGAACCGATCCGCGCCACCTTGAGCATCAGCCGGTCCGGCATCGATGCGGCCAACCGCTTGAAGAAGTCCAGATTCAAGTAGGGGTCGTGGCCGTGGCGGTGGAAAGTGTCGGCATAAAAGGGGTAAATGGTGTTCCACAGGGGGCCGTCCATGTCACCGCCGTGCAGGGTGTCGAACACGATGCCGGCATCCGCGACCCGGCGTCTTTCACGCTTCGCCTTTTTGCGCTTCTCCGCGGTGAATGTCGCGAGGAAGGCATCGAAGGACTCGTAGCCGCGGTTGTACCAATGAAACTGGCAGTCGCGGCGCAGGATCAGCCCCGCCGATTTCAAGCGCTCGGCGTCTTCGTCCGCGGGGAAGAGCACGTGCCAGGAGGAGAGCTGTTCGCCGCGGGCATGGTCGATTGCCGCCTTGATCAACAGCTGGGTCATGGCCTTGGCCTCCACTCGCGGGCTCACCAGAAGACGCGGCCCGCGCACCGGAGTGAACGGCACGGCCGACAGCAGTTTGGGATAGTAGGGCAGACCGTGCTGCGCATACGCATTGGCCCAGGAGAAATCGAAAACGAATTCGCCGCGCGAATGCGTCTTGCGGAACAAGGGCATCGCGCCGACGGCGCGCCCCTGCGCGTCGGCGATCACGAGGTGCCGCGCGGTCCACCCGGTGCGCGCCACGGCGCAGCCGGATTGCTCGAGCGCCAGGAAGAACTCGTGGCGCAGGAACGGCTCGCCCGTCCCGAGCAGGGAGTTCCAGCTCGCCGCATCGATCTCAGCGATGCTGTCGAGAAAGCGCGCTGCGCGATGGATCACGCGTGTTGAGCGCGTGGTTCGATCAAGGGCTTGGTCTCCACCCGTTCCAAATATTTGTCGGCGTCCAGCGCAGCCATGCATCCCGTGCCTGCCGAGGTGACGGCCTGGCGATAGACGTGATCGGCTACGTCGCCGGCGGCGAATACGCCGGCGATGCTGGTGGCGGTGGCCTCGCCCTCGCTGCCTCCCTTGACCACGATGTAGCCGCCGCGCATCTCCAATTGGTTCTCGAACAGCTGCGTGTTGGGCTGATGCCCCACGGCGATGAACACACCGTCCACGGCGACGGAGCGCGTCGATGCGCCCGGCGCGACGCCGCGCAGGCGCACCCCGATCACGCCGTTATCGTCGCCCAGGATCTCCTCGATCGAATGATTCCACACGATGCCCACCTTGCCCGCCGCTTGGAGCGCGAACAGCCGGTCTTGCAGTATCTTTTCGGCGCGCAGCTTGTCCCGCCGATGCACCAGGGTCACGTGCGAGGCAATGTTGGCCAGATACAGGGCTTCCTCGACGGCCGTATTGCCCCCGCCGACGACCGCCACGGCCTTGCCGCGATAGAAAAAGCCGTCGCAGGTCGCGCAGGCCGACACTCCCTTGCCGCGAAAAGTCTCCTCAGACTCGAGGCCGAGATACTTGGCCGAGGCGCCGGTGGCGATGATCAGCGCATCGCAAGTGTACTCCCCGTTGTCGCCGAACAGGCGAAAGGGATGGTGGCGCAGCTCCGCCCGATTGATGTGGTCGAACACGATGTCGGTGTTGAACCGCTCGGCATGACGGCGCATCCGATCCATGAGCGCGGGCCCTTGCAGATGTTCAACGTCGCCCGGCCAATTGTCCACGTCCGTGGTGGTCATGAGCTGGCCACCCTGTTCCAAGCCGGTGATGAGCAGGGGATGGCGGTTTGCCCGAGCCGCATAGACGGCGGCGGAGTAACCTGCCGGACCCGACCCCAGGATGAGGAGTGGACTGTGCCTGTGGGCGCTCATGTATAATTTGTCTCTCTTCTGAATGTCTTGATCGGCTCATGGTAAGTAAATCTGTGGGCGCCAGCCAGTTCAATCAAGGCCGCGCTCCACGCACTGATGCGACCATGGTGCCTCCGGTGCGGCTGGGTTACTATCACATATTATTCAACCGGTTAAGAACTAAATATCATTAAGGGTCTAGAATTGACTGACGCCGCTACGCTAAAGAAGGTCAACCCGAAGAGCCGGCTCACCGCCGCCGTGGCGCGCTCCTTGCGGGAGGGCACGCTGTGGGTGCTCGGTGCGCTCGCCCTGATCCTGCTGCTGGCGTTGTTGTCGTACAACTCGGACGATCCGACCTTTTCGGACACCGGAGTACCCGGTCCGGTCAGCAATTGGATCGGTCCGGTGGGTGCGCACTTCGCGGGATTCTTCCTGTTTCTCTTCGGCCGTCCGGCCTATTTGTTTCCCGTGATGCTGGCCTACGCCGGTTGGTTGGTCCACAAGGAGCAGGCGCTCCCGGACGGGCGCTTTCGCATCAATACCTGGCTGCGCGCCGCGGGATTCGTGCTCACCCTGCTCACGAGCTGCGGGCTCGCGACGCTGCACTGGAGCCGCGCCGCGTTGCCCAACAGCGCCGGCGGTGCGCTTGGCAATCTGGTGGGCGGGGACGGCGCACACGGCTTGGCGCACGCCTTGAGCTTCCTCGGCGCGACCTTGCTGCTGCTCGGGGTGTGGCTGGCCGGCGTGGCGCTGTTCCTGGGCGTATCCTGGTTCGAGGTCATGGACCAGCTCGGCGTGTGGGTCCTTAAGGCCATCGACTGGACTCGGACGCGCATCGAGCAGCGGCGCGAGCTGTCTTCCGGGCAGCAGCGCAAGCAGGCGCGCCAGGAAGTCGTGCGCGAGGAACAAAAGAAAGTGGCGAACCGGCCGCCGCCGCGAATCGAGGCTGCCGCCCCCCTGCCGCAGGTGAGCGACCGCGTCGAGCGGGAGCGGCAGGTGCCCTTATTCGACGCCCCGAAGTCGAGCGAGCTGCCGGCGCTGTCCCTGCTCGATGAGGCCGGGCCTCGCGAGCAATCGTACTCGGATGAAGCGCTGGAGGCGATGTCGCGCCTGGTCGAGCTCAAGCTGCGCGATTTCGGCGTGGAAGCCGAAGTGGTGGCGGTGTTTCCCGGTCCCGTGATCACGCGTTTCGAACTGCGGCCCGCGCCCGGCGTCAAGGTCAGCCAGATCAGCAACCTGTCGAAGGACCTTGCCCGCGCGCTGTCCGCCATTAGCGTGCGGGTCGTTGAAATCATTCCCGGCAAATCGGTGGTTGGTCTCGAAATACCGAACGAGAAGCGCGAGATCGTGACCTTGGGCGAGATCATTAAATCCAAGCCCTATGACGATGTCACCTCGCCGCTGGCGCTGGCGCTGGGCAAGGACATCGGCGGCGTGCCCATCGTCGCCGATCTCGCGCGCATGCCCCACCTTCTCATCGCCGGTACCACCGGATCCGGCAAGTCGGTCGGCATCAATGCCATGGTCCTGAGCCTTTTGTACAAGGCGACTCCCGAACACGTGCGAATGATCATGATTGACCCGAAGATGCTCGAGCTCTCCGTGTACGAGGGCATCCCGCATCTGCTGTCGCCGGTCGTGACGGACATGAAACAGGCGGCAAACGCCCTGCGCTGGTGCGTGGCGGAGATGGAACGGCGTTATCAGCTCATGTCCATGCTCGGCGTGCGCAACATCGGCGGCTTCAACCGCAAGGTCAAGGATGCCGCCGAAGCGGGGACGCCCATCAAGGACCCGATCCGCATGCAAAAAATCGCGCAAGGCGTGCCCGGGGTGGTGGCGGAGGACGTGCCGGACCTGACTTCGCTGCCCTTCATCGTCGTGATCATCGACGAATTGGCCGATCTAATGATGATCGTCGGCAAGAAAGTCGAGGAGCTGATCGCCCGGCTGGCGCAGAAAGCGCGCGCTTCCGGTATCCACCTCATCCTGGCCACGCAGCGCCCCTCGGTGGACGTCATTACCGGGTTGATCAAGGCGAACATCCCCACCCGCATCGCATTTCAGGTCTCCGCCAAGGTGGATTCGCGCACCATCCTCGATCAGAGCGGCGCGGAGTCCCTGCTGGGCCACGGCGACATGCTGTACCTGCCTCCCGGCACATCCATTCCGACCCGGGTGCACGGCGCTTTCGTCTCCGATCAAGAAGTGCACCGGGTGGTCGGTGGCCTGAAGTCCGCTTCCCCGCCGGTGTACATCGACGAGATTCTGGAAGGGCCCCGTAATGCCATTCCGGGATTTCCATCGGATGAGGAGGAGGTCGCTGAGGGCGGCACCGCGGATGCCGAAGCCGATCCTTTGTACGATGAGGCGGTACGCATCGTCACCGAGACGCGCAAGGCGTCGATCTCCGGCGTGCAGCGCCGGCTCAAGATCGGCTACAACCGGGCGGCGCGTCTGGTCGAGGCCATGGAGTCGGCGGGCCTGGTGGGCCCACTGCAGTCGAATGGCGGCCGCGAGATCTACGGGGCCGCACCCCCCGAGGAGTGAGTACTGCATGAGAGACGACCTCGCTTCACCGAATCGCCCGATCGTGGCGCCATACCCGGCGGCCGGGGCATGGGGCCCGATCCTCGCGGCAGCGGTGCTCATGTTCTCGGCGCTGCTCCGAGTCACGGCCGTGTGGGCGTCGCCGGCATCGGAAGTGGAGAAATATTTGAGCGGCCTCGCGAGCTGGACCGCCGATTTTCAGCAGACCATCGATGATGGGCACGGCAACGTCCTGCGCAGTGCCGCCGGCCGGCTGTACTTGCAGCGGCCGGGGAAGTTTCGCTGGGACTATTCCCAACCCTCCGAGCAGCTGGTGCTCGCGGATGGCAAACAGATCTGGTTCTACGACAAGGATCTCGCGCAGGCCAACGTGCGCGACATGGATACCAGTCTTGCCAGCACGCCCGCGAGCCTGCTGTCAGGCAGCGGATCGGTCAGCAACCAGTTCAACGTCACGGCCCTGCCGCCGGACGGCGGGCTGACGTGGTATCAACTCATTCCGAAGCATCCGGATACGGACTTTCAGCTGGTGCGGATCGGCTTCGACAAGGGTGAATTGCGCTCCATGTTCCTTGCGGACAAGCTCAATCAGATCACCCAGCTCACGTTTTCCAACTCCAAACGCAATCTGCCCCTGGCGCCGGACTTGTTTTCCTTCGTGCCGCCGCCGGGTGTCGATGTGATCGGACTCGGTAAATGACCATGGTGCTCGCGGCTCTTGCATCGCAGATATCGGACGAGGTCGCTTCGACCTCGTTGAATTCGGCGCGACGCGCCTGGTGAGTGGCACGTATCGCCCGCTGGCGGACCGGCTGCGGCCGCAGTCGCTCGATGAGTATGTGGGGCAATCGCATTTGCTGGGCGCCGGGGCGCCGCTGCGGCGTGCGCTCGAGTCCGGCCGCCCGCACTCGATGATCTTGTGGGGTCCGCCGGGAACCGGTAAGACCACGCTCGCCCGCTTGGTCGCCAATGGAGCCCAGGCCGAATTCGTCTCCCTCTCGGCGGTGCTGGCCGGCATCAAGGACATCCGCGCGGTCGTGGAGCAGGCACGGGCCCTGCGCGGCACGCGCGACACGGTGCTGTTTCTCGATGAAGTACATCGCTTCAACAAGGCGCAGCAGGATACTTTCCTGCCCTATGTCGAGGACGGCACCTTGATCTTCGTCGGTGCGACCACCGAGAATCCCTCTTTCGAAGTCAATAACGCGCTGCTGTCGCGGGCGCGGGTGTATGTCCTTAAATCCCTCGACGCCGCAGACCTGGGGAAACTGCTCGATCGAGCGCTCAGCGATCGAGAGCGGGGTCTCGGAGCGCTCAATCTCGCGATCGATGCGGGCGGGCGCGAGCTGTTGCTCGCCGCCGCCGACGGCGATGCGCGGCGCATGCTCAATCTGCTGGAAACCGCCGCGGATTTGAGCACGCCCGCGCCCGCGGATTCGCCGGCGGCGGGGCGGCGGCTGGACGTGGATACCATGCGCGCGGTGATCGGCAGCACCTATGTACGCTTCGACAAGGGCGGCGAGAATTTCTACGACCAGATATCCGCCCTGCACAAATCGGTTCGCGGCAGCGATCCGGACGCCGCGCTGTACTGGCTGTGCCGCATGTTGGCCGGCGGCTGCGACCCCTTGTATATCGCCCGCCGGGCGCTGCGCATGGCGAGCGAGGACATCGGCAACGCCGATCCGCGCGCCTTGACCATGGCGTTGGAGGCGTGCGCGGTGTACGAACGTCTGGGCAGTCCGGAAGGCGAGCTCGCCATCGCGCAAGCCATCGTGTTCATGGCCTGCGCGGCCAAGAGCAACGCCGTGTATACCGCCTACAATGCGGCCGCCGAGGATGCCCGCAGCTTGGGATCGCTCGAGGTGCCGCTGCACCTGCGCAACGCGCCGACCCGGCTGATGAAGGAGATCGGCTACGGCAAGAACTACCGGTACGCGCACGACGAACCGGGCGGCTATGCGGCCGGCGAGCGCTACTTCCCCGATGACATGCCGGAGCGGCGCTACTATGTGCCGGCGCCGCGCGGCTTGGAGATCAAGATCGGCGAGGCGCTCAACCAGCGGCGCGAGCGCGATCGCCAGATGCGCGGGACGGGCGCAACGTGAGTGGTCGGATCGCCTACAATGGGTGGCGTTTCCGCGGAAACTTGCGCGGTTACTCCGTAATTCATACCTTCGTTAGATCAAGGAATGCATCGTGCTCGATCCGAGGCTGCTGCGCAGCGATTTGACCGGAGTGGCCGCGGCGCTGGCGCGGCGCGGCTTTGTCCTCGACGTGCAGACCTTCGCCAGGCTGGAAGAGGAGCGCAAGGCCGTGCAGACCGAGGCCGATCGGCTGCGCTCCGAGCGAAATACCAATGCCAAAGCGGTGGGGCACGCGAAATCCAAGGGCCAGGATGCATCGGCCTTGCTGGCCGCCGGCGAATCCCTGGGCGAGCAGCTGCGGGGCGTCGAAAAACAGCTCGAAGCCATCCAAGCGAAGGTGTCCGATCTGCAGCTCGGCCTGCCGAACGTACCGCACTCGAGCGTCCCCGATGGCCGCGATGAGACGGCGAATGTCGAGGTGCGGCGCTGGGGCACCCCGCGGCGGTTCGACTTCATGCCCAAGGACCATGTCGCCCTCGGTGAGCGGATCGGCGTGAGCGATGGGTGGATGGGAATGGATTTCGAAGCCGCCGGGCGCATCTCCGGAGCGCGTTTCGTGGTGCTGACGGGAAAATTGGCGAGGCTGCACCGCGCCCTGGTTCAGTTCATGCTCAATCTGCACGTCGATGCTCACGGGTACCGCGAGGCGTATGTACCCTATCTCGTTCACGCCGCGGCGCTGGTGGGCACGGGTCAATTACCGAAATTCGAGCAGGACTTGTTTGCCGTGAGCGGCGATCCGGGCTTCTACCTGATCCCGACGGCCGAAGTGCCGGTGACGAATCTGGTTCGCGAACAGATCGTGGCTGCGGACAGGCTGCCGCTCAAATTCGTGGCACACACGCCGTGCTTTCGGTCCGAGGCGGGCGCCGCGGGAAAGGATACGCGCGGCATGATCCGCCAGCATCAATTCGAGAAAGTGGAGCTGGTGCACGTCGTGCGTCCCGAGGATTCCTACGCAGCGCTCGAGGCACTCACGGGCCACGCGGAGGCGGTGCTTCAGGCACTGGATCTGCCGTACCGGGTGGTGGCGCTGTGTGCCGGCGATACCGGTTTCGGCGCGGCCAAGACTTACGATATCGAGGTGTGGTTGCCTTCGCAGCAGCGCTACCGCGAGATTTCATCGTGCAGCAATTTCGAATCCTTTCAGGCGCGCCGCTTGCAGGCCCGGTGGCGTAATCCCGTCACCGGCAAGCCCGAGCTGGTCCATACCTTGAACGGGTCCGGGGTTGCCGCCGGTCGGGCGCTGGTTGCCGTCCTGGAAAACTATCAGCGCGAAGACGGCGCCATTGACGTGCCGCCGGTACTCGCGCCCTACCTGGGCGGGGCGACGCTGCTGAACTGAAACGCGCTAAGGTTCTGACGAGCAGCCCGAGACGGGCGCGGGCCGTTGCGGCCCGCGCGCCGGTATCATCCTAGTTGCGGCTGCCCATCACCAGGCGCAGCACATACCAGAACATGAGGGCGATCGAGGCGAACAGCTGCATCGCCGCGGCGACGTAGCGGTCCTCGGGATAATTGTGAATGATGTTCGAGGTGTCGTAGAGCACCGCGACCCCCGCGAACCCGATCATCGCCACCGAGAACCAGGTGCCGAGCTGGAACCCGAAGATCGCACCGCCGATCATCGCGACCAACGCCAGCACGCCGCCCCACATGAGCAGGGCGCGAAGGAAGGAGAAATCCTTGCGCGTGCGATGCGCCACGAACATGAGTCCACCGGCACCCAATGCCGTCACCAAGGTGGCGCTGTCGATCGCGCCGGGAGCCTTGGCGTCGGCAAGATACAGCAGCGGCACGAAGATCAGCGCTTCGGCGACCACATACGCGCCATAGGCGAAGTACTGCATTCCAATCGACGAACTGGTTTGCGCGGTGCGCGAAGCGAGCCAGCCGGTCAACATGAAGGCGCCGAGAATCAGAAACCAGTTGAAGCCGAGCATGAACTGCGCGATTTGCGCCGCCAGGCCGGATTCGAACAGCGCCAGCTCGACCAGGATGAACCCGAGAATGCCCCCCACCAGATGGGTGTAGGTGCGCGTGATGAACGCGCTGCGGCTGTCCCCGCGGGCCCCCGGAAAGGCGGCGTTGTTGGTTGGGAAATTGGCCATGTACGTATCCTCCAATGATGCTCGAAGCAGTATTTTAGCACCCCCGGGACGGGTGTGCCGGACCCCGGCACGCAGCACCATGGGGACAAAAACCGCCTTATCAATCCCCGATGCCCCCCGCGTCAGCGGCGCGGTGCATCAAATTCCGCGCCCATCCAGCGCTGCAGAGCCCCCATGGACTGCGGGCGGCCCAGGAAGTTCTTGACCAGATCATTGGCCGACATGGAGCCTCCCGGCTCCAGCACCTCGCGTCGATAGCGCATCGGTGTATCGCCGGCGAGCAGGTTCTTGGGGTCGAATTGCTCGTAGAAGTCCTCGGCGATGACCTTGTCCCACATGTAGGTGTAATAGGCGGACGAGTATCCCGCGAGGTGTCCGAACGAGGCGTACATGTGCGTGCCGGGCAGCGGGGTGAACGGGCCGTACTTGACGGTGTCGCGTTCGAAGATCGCATCCAGATTCACGTCCTCGGGCTTGGCCGCGTAAATCTCGTAGGATTCCGCGGTGAAGCCAATTTGCTGGCCTACCATGTTGGCGCGCCCGAACGCGGAGGCTCGATTCATCCGCAACACCAGCTCGACCGGGATCGGCTTGCCTGACTGATAGTCGCGCGCAAACGATGCCAGCACCTGCGGGCTCTGCGTCCATTCCTCCAGCATCTGCGAGGGCGCCTCGACGAAATCCGCTTCCATCGAGATGCCGCTGATCCCCGCCCATGCCTGCTGGCCGCCCAAGATGCCATGCATCAGATGTCCGAACTCGTGGAAAAACGTTTCCACGTCTCCGTAGTCCATCAGGCCCGGGTCCGTCGCGGTCGGCTGCGGAAGATTGCAAATCAAGACGCCCTCCGGAAGCTGCCTGCCGCGGATGCCATCGAGCACCGGCATCATCTCCGCGTGGGAGTACTTGCCGGGGCGCGGGTGCATGTCCAGATAGATTCGTCCGATGACCTTGCCGCCATCGATGACCAGCCAGGTCTCCACCAAAGGATCCCATGCCGGGACGCC
>Ga0181534_10002063_pt1 | contig 12748 bp, 9 predicted proteins | sample PEATcosm2014_Bin_37_FD_119758 | JGI IMG/M metagenome (GOLD analysis project Ga0181534, IMG submission 119758) | Peatland microbial communities from MTU Mesocosm Facility, Houghton, MI, USA - PEATcosm2014_Bin17_10_metaG | ecosystem: Environmental > Terrestrial > Soil > Wetlands > Peat | place...
ACCCGCTGATAATCGTGACGCGACCGGTCCGCAGGTGGCCTTCCATTCAGCGCTTCCCGCATCCGTTCCGCATTGGTGAAGTGCTCTCGCGCCCATGCTTCGGAGCGATGCCCCGGAGGATGCCGGGACTGGTACAGACGAACTTCGGCGGGCCGAACCTCAGCGGGATAGGCTCGCGCCGGGACCAGCTGCGCAGCCAGCCCTGCCGCCAGGGCGAGCTTCGCCCATGCTGCCATTCGACGACGCTTGCGCGATGAGCTTTTCAAATGAGCCAATGCCCTGGGTGCAATGGTTTGCCGCGACCGCTAAGAGTCCCAACCACCATGAAACAGATGCCGTAAAATCAATCGGTGTTGCTGATGTAGAGCACGCCGCGCGCATCCCGCTGCATCAACACGGGAGCTTTCGTTGGCCCTGCCGGAGCGAACGGCGACTCTCCATAATAGAGATGGGTAATGCGGCGGACATAATTCTGGGTTTCCGCGTATCGCGGCACCCCAGCGCTTCGCGCCACCGCGCCTGCGCCTGCGTTGTATGCCGCCAAGGTGAGCTTGATGTCACCGTTGTAGCTTTCCAGTAGCTGTTTCAGATGCCGCACCCCGGCATCCACATTTTGCTCCGGATCGAAGGGATTGCTCACCTTCAACTGCCGGGCCGTTGCCGGCATCAACTGCATCAGCCCCATCGCCCCTTTGCGCGAAACCGCGTTGGGATTGAAGTTTGACTCTACCTTCACCACCGCGCGCACCAGGTTCGGATCCACATTATGCCGTGCTGCGGCCTGCTCAATGGCGCTATCGATGCTGAGGGCGTTCCGCCCCGCACCATCGGCGCTCGACCCGGGGGCCTCGGATGGGACCGAAGCCCTTGCGCTTAATTCCGAGAAATTCGCCGCCGCGATCTTGGCATTGGCCGAGGCCGCCGATTCTCGCCCTAAGTACTCGCTCACCTCGGCCGCCGCCGATTGCGCCGCCTTCATGGAAGCCGCATTCGCCGGCGGGACGGCCTTCCAGCGCTGCTCTTTGGAGCTCCAATACTTCAGCTTCCGCCGGGGCGCTGCTCCCGCTTCGTCGTGCCGCGCCGGAGTCGCTATCACGAAGTCATTGACGTAAATCTTGCGACCCTTCTCCTCACTGGTCGTGATGGGCCCGGAAGCCGCCTCGCCATCGGCGCCGCGCATTGGAGAGGGGAGCGAAACAGAAGCCGCGAAGAAAAGGCCGGCCATCAGAGCGATTTGCAGGCGCTTGGGCATAAACCACGTACGGGCTGGCGAACACTCCGGCGAAGCTAGACGGGCTAAGACAGACCTCACCCTCGCACTTCTACCGGAAACTGACGAAGAATGTTTCAACCAGAGTAAGTCGATTATAGGGTGGCGGGAAGGGCCGGGCAATCTGACCGAAGGTCGTAGAACCACCGGAGTAATCCCGGTAACCGGATGAAAATAAAAGGTAACTTCGCTCTCACAGGGCCTTCTCCAGCGCCAGCCCGAAGCCATCCAGCGACAACGACCGCAGCAGGTTGCGGCGCACCCCCCGCTCCACCTCCGCCAGTCGGTCCGCAGCCATCACGATCCACTCGAAATCGGAACCCTCCGCCAGCTTTCTCAACTCGCCGAGAATATCCGTATTCTGAATCAGATCCGTCGCGCCCGAACCCAGGAACATCAGATCCCGCAACAAGGAATAAAGCGCCCGCAGCAACTGCTCCGTCTTCTCCCGTCCCTCCGCACCCGGACGGTACATCTCCGTAATCTTGAAAAGTTCCGTATGCTCACCACCGCTAGTCGCCGATTTCAAAATTGCCAGCGCATTCCCCCGCGCCGCCACATACAAATCCAAATCGAACCTCCGCGCCCGCCCCAGCGCTCCTTCGCTCAACCGCGCCACCAGCGCGCGTTGCGGCGCCTTCCACTCCGGCCGCTGCTGCTCCAGATATTTTTCAATCTCCTCCGTCGACAATGCCCCCAACGCAAAGTTCATCGACCGCGACCGGATCGTCGGCAACAACTCCCCCGGATTCTCCGACAGCAAGAAAATTGTCGCAAACTCCGGCGGCTCCTCCAAGACCTTCAGCAGCGAATTCGCCGCCTCCTTCATGAACGCCGAATCGGTAAAAATATAGACCCGCTCCCGCGCCTCCGACGGGCGGTAATATATCGTCTCAATCACCCGTCGTACCTGGTCCACCTTGATCATCATTTGCGGCGGATCGGGCGGCACAATCAGCACATCGGGATGCGTCTGCACAAACAGCCGCGTCTCCTTCTTGTCCGTCTCCCGAAGCCCCTCGCGCGCCTCCAACGCCTCGGCAAAGCGCGCATCCAGGTCCGCCGCCTGCCCAATGCGCGTGCAATTCGCGCACCGCCCGCAGAAATCCGGCAGCCCATCCCGCTCCGCCGGCTCCAGGCAATTCAACGCCTGCGCCAGCATCAGCGCCAGCGTGTACTTTCCCGCCCCGCGCGCTCCGGACAAAATCACCGCATGGGGAAACCGCTCCCGCGCCAGCATATCGCGCAGGCGGTGAACGGTTTCGGTATTGCCGTGAAAATCGGAAAAGCTCATTGGCCTTGATGTGCCGCCCGCCCCGGCTGGCTCTCCATCACCACCCGCAGAATCCGATTAATGCGCGTCTGATACCCCTTGCCATGCCCCTTCAGCCAATCGAGTACGTCCGCATCCAGACGAATCGTCAATTGCTTCTTCATCGGAGGCCAGGCCGCCGTCGCTTTCCTCAAAAACGTCCGGTCGAGCGCCGGAATATCCGAATAATCAATGTCTGAATCTCGCATGCGGTCAATCCGCGCCAAGTCGCTCTTGATAGATTTTTTCTTCACGCCGGTTCCCCTTCCTCATTGAGATGATGCGCGCCCCGCATCGCGCGGCGCATGAGCAATCACCACTAACCGCCCCGCCAGCAATCCTTGAGTGACAAAACGCTGTTCCCCATAGTTGAAGCGTTCATCTTCAAAGGTGACGCAAGGCCCGGAGAATACCAACTCGGCATCCTCGAAGCTGAGCCCATGCTTGGCGAGGTTCGTCCGGTTTCTGGCCTCATCCCATTCGTACTGATTGCTGCCTGTTTGGATCGTAACTCGTTTTGTAGTTACAGGCAAGAAGGGATCCTCTGCCCGGACTAGGCCTTGGGCCCCGACCCAGGATGAAGACGGGCCAGCATGCCGTCCGGCCTAAATAACTCGTCCCGAAGTCTGTCGAGCCCGTGCTGATCAATCTCGCGGAAATGAACGGCATCGTTTCGGATATCTCTCACGGCGTGAGCGTCCTGCAAGATTGCGCGGGCATTGAACCCCCTGGAGCTAACATCCTCTTGCACATCTTTGCGCCGCAAAACCTGGATAAAGGCGCTGCAAAACCTGGATAAAGCTGCCCAGATCAATGCGTCTTTCTTGAGCTTCACCACGCTTGATCATGATTGCCCTATTTGAAGTGGAAATCATAGCTTGTCTGCCACCCGACCCACGACGGCACTTCCGGGGGCCTCAAGACCTGAAGCCACGCCTCTCCCAAACGCTCAGCGCCGCGCGTACCCACGACGGACGACCCAGCACCGCCCTACCCCGCCTTCCTCCCATTCGCAAAATACCCCGCCAGCGCCTGCCCCGTATACGACTTCCTCACCCGCGCCACCTGCTCGGGCGTTCCCTGAGCCACGATGCGCCCGCCTTCTTCGCCGCCCTCCGGTCCCAGGTCGATAATCCAATCCGCGTTGCGAATCACATCCAGATTGTGCTCGATGATGATGATCGAGTTTCCCAAATCCGTGAGTCGATGCAGCACGTCCAGCAACTTCTTCACGTCATCGAAGTGCAGGCCGGTGGTGGGTTCGTCCAGCAGATAAAGAGTCTTGCCCGTCTGCCGCTTGCTCAACTCGCGCGCCAGTTTTATGCGTTGCGCCTCGCCGCCGCTCAGGGTCACAGCCGACTGGCCCAGATGAATGTAGCCCAGGCCCACATCCACCAGCGTTTGCAGCTTCTGTCGCACCTGGGGAATGTTCTCCAGAATCGGCAGCGCGTCGGCTACGGGCATCTCCAGCAGATCGGCGATGGAGTTGCCGTTGTATTTCACCGCCAGGGTCTCGCGGTTGTAGCGGCGCCCGCCGCAGACCTCGCAAAGCACATACACATCGGGCAGAAAATTCATCTCGATGCGGCGCTGGCCCTCGCCCTGGCAGGCCTCGCAGCGGCCGCCGGAGACATTGAAGGAGAATCGTCCCGCTTTGTAGCCCCGCTCGCGCGACTCGGGAAGCATGGCGTAGATCTCCCGAATGGCGGTGAACACTCCGGTGTAAGTCGCCGGATTCGACCGCGGCGTGCGGCCGATGGGCGATTGGTCGATGCGAATGACTTTGTCGATGTTCTCCGCGCCCACGATGGATTTGTGGTCGCCGGCCTTCTCACGCGACCGGTAGAGTTGGCGCGCCAGGGCGCGATAAAGGATGTCATTGACCAGGGTGGACTTGCCCGAACCAGAAACGCCCGTGACCACACTCATGACCCCGAGAGGGAAAGCCACGTCCAGATTCTTTAAGTTGTTTTCTTTTGCTCCGAGTATACTCAGCGCCGCTCCATTTTTCTGGCGGCGTTCCGGCCGCATCTCGATTTGTACCTTGCCGGAAATGTAGGCGCCGGTCAGCGAATCCGGGTCGGCCATGATTTCCGCGGGCGTGCCGTGCGCCACCAGGCGGCCGCCGTGGCGTCCCGCTCCGGGGCCGAGATCGATGACGTAGTCGGCGCGGCGGATGGTTTCCTCGTCGTGCTCCACCACCAGAACCGTGTTGCCCAGGTCGCGCAGATTCTCCAGAGCGGTAAGCAAGCGGTCGTTATCGCGATGGTGCAGGCCAATGGATGGCTCGTCCAGCACATACAGCACCCCGCGAAGTTTGGAACCAATCTGGGTGGCCAGGCGAATGCGCTGTCCCTCGCCGCCGGAGAGTGTGGCGGCGGAGCGGTCGAGAGAAATGTAATTCAATCCCACCGCATTCAGGAAGTGCAGCCGTTCGGTGATTTCATGCATAACCCGCCCGGCGATTTTCTCCTCCCGCCCGGCGAGCTTGACGCTGCGGGCGACCTCGAGAGCGCGGGAAACGGGCAGGGCCGTGAAGTCCGCGATCGACATGCCGCTCACTTTTACCGCCAGGCTTTCCGGGCGCAGTCGCCGGCCGTGGCAGACGGGGCACTGACTGGCGGACATGTGATCCATGAGCCACTCGCGATAGCCCTCCGAGGTGGACTCCTCCAGGTTTTGCTTTAAGTATCCGAAGATCCCGCGGAAGCCAGTTTTGCCCCGGCCGGATTCGCCATTCAACAACAGTTCTTGAATCTTCTCGGGGAATCTTTCGAAGGGAGTCGAGAGATCGACGCCGTGGGCCGCGGCCGTGACCTGCAGCGCATGGATTAACCCCTGCGACGCCGAGCCGGGACCCAGACCCCCATCCAACAGGGGCTTGGACCAGTCAGAAATAACTTTTGCCGGCTCGAAATCGTAGCGGCTGCCTAAGCCATGGCACTCCGGGCAGGCGCCGTACATACTGTTAAAGGAGAAGGATCGCGGCTCCAGTTGCGGCACGCTGATGCCGCAATCGGGGCAGGCAAGCTTCTCCGAATAAAGTTGCTCCTCGCCATTCACCACCGAGATCTGCACCAGGCCACCAGCCAGCTTCATGGCCAGCCCCACCGACATTTCCAGGCGATGCTCGATGCCGGGCTTCACCAGCAGGCGGTCGATCATGACCTCAATGGTATGGTTCTTGCGCTTGTCGAGATGAAGGTCATCTTCCAGATTCACCAACTCGCCATCCACCCGGGCGCGGGTGTAGCCGTGCTTGAGCAGGGTCTCGATTTCCTTTTTGAACTCACCCTTGCGGCCGCGGACGATGGGAGCGAGGACCATGACGCGATCTTCCGGGGTGAGCGCCATAACCCGCTGGACGATTTGCTCCGCCGATTGGCGGCTGATGGGGTGCCCGCATTTGGGGCAGTGCGGCAATCCAATGGAAGAGAATAAAAGACGAAGATAATCGTAGATCTCCGTGATCGTACCGACGGTCGATCGCGGGCTGCGGCTGGTGGTTTTTTGCTCGATGGAAATGGACGGGCTCAAGCCGTCGATGGAGTCGACATCGGGGCGCTCCATCTGATCGAGGAATTGTCGCGCATAGGTGGAAAGCGTTTCCACATAGCGCCGCTGGCCCTCGGCGTAGATGGTATCGAAGGCGAGCGAAGACTTGCCGGAACCGCTCAGGCCGGTGACCACCGTCAGAGTATTGCGCGGGATTTGTACGTCAATGTTCTTAAGGTTATGCTGCCGCGCCCCGCGCACCGAGATCTGGGTGATGGCCATAGCTGCTTGTGCAAAATTCTTGTCTGGAAATGGGTTAGTTAATGGCCCTTCCGTAATGTCGACAGGCCTGCTTCTCTGTTGGACAGTAGGGGTGCGCAACTTTACTTCGTAGTTTACTACGGCCGGCAACCGGGCCGCGAAAGCCGCGCCGCACCTGGGTTGTCACTTGCCGGGGTGGGGGGCGCAATTAGATTGGGGGCTGCGGTAGACGAAACCCGGGGTTGTGGCATCCCATTGACCGCCGCCACAGGGGTGGTTGTGAGGTTTAGAACATTAGCCGATTTCGCTGTTCGGGGAAGTCGCTGTTAACGAATTTAAAAGGTGGCTGACTTGATTTCACTCTTCATGCCTTTAATTCTTTGCTTCACCGTCATCGCTTCGGTTGGAATCGGTGTGGTTGCGGCATATGGCGCGATAATTGGAATTCTGCACTCGTGCGGGCGGGCGTCGCGGCCGCGGGCGGAAGCGGCCCAACGGCTGGTGCTGGTGGCTTCCCAGAATCCCGCCAGCGGGGATTAAAAGACTCGTCCCAGGCTCGAAAGGTTTCTGCATCATGGCTTCAACTCCCATATCGTAGGCTTCTCGCCTTCTAAAATCGCTGAACCCGGTGATGAAGACCACCGATGGGGTATAGCGACCCAGCGCCTTGATGTGTTTCAGGAGGGTGATTCCGTCCATGACGGGCATGCGGACGTCGGAAACCACGGTGTCGACAACTGCGGACTCAAGGTCTTAGACATTTGCCGTGTTGACTGCAGAGAATGGCGCGGTGGCCTTGACGTATCTTGAGTGCCTTGGCGTGCCGCACTTCGGAAGAACTTCAAGTCTCCCTTCACATAACGTTGAGGCGAATAAAACATTAAGTTCTATTATTGTCAATCGCACAACGAACCTATTTAAGTCACTTAACGCACTTTATGGGAGTTCCTTATCCCTATCCCTCTCGTTGTAATGTGATTAACGCTCTTGGTTGAAATTGTCAGCGGTTCATCTCCCTGGTGCCCAGCCGCCCAGCGGGTACGTGTCATAGGCCTCACGTCGATACTCTCCGCATCCAGTCTTCTATTGAATCCACCCTTCCGCTCATATAGAGTTCTTCTCGTTCCCACGCCAACCGTGCCGAGAACTATGAGATTCTTCCCGGAGGCGACGTGCCGAAGCCTGCGACGGTGAAAACCCCTCAGTTCGATCTCCTGGTGAGTTCCGTGGAGGACTACGCCATCTTCATGTTGGACGAAGAGGGGCGTGTGACCAGCTGGAATGCGGGCGCGGAACGGATCAAGGGCTACGCGTCGTCGGAGATCGTTGGCAAGTCGATTGAAGTTTTCTATATGGACTGGGAAAGATCCTTGAAACCCAGGATGCTGTTGCAGAAAGCCGCCGACTCGGGGAGCGTGGAAGACGAAGGCTGGAGGGTTCGCAAGGATGGCTCGCGGTTCTGGGCGCACGTCAGTATCACCGCCTTGCGCGATGACGGCGGAAACTTGCTCGGCTTTGCCAAAATCACCGCCGATCAAACCCAGCGCCGGGCCACCCAGGAAGCGCTCCGCCAGAGCGAAGAGCGCTTTTCCACCGCCTTCGAGCATGCCCCCATCGGCATCGGCCTGGTCGAAACCGGTGGACGCTTCATCCGCGTCAACCGCGCCCTCTGCCGAATGCTGGGCTACTCTCTCGATGAGTTCTTGCGCTTGGATTATCAGACCATCACTCATCCGGATGACCTGGCCGCCAATTTAGCGTACTCCGAACAGTTGTTGCGCGGCGAGATCAATTCCTACCAGATGGAGAGGCGTTACCTCTGCAAGAACGGGGAGATGATGTGGGGATCCCTCAGTGTCTCCCTGGTGAGGGAAACCTCGGGCAAGCCCAGGCACTTTATCACGCAAATTGAGGACATTAGTAAGAAGCGCGAGGCCTTGGACGCACTGCGGTCGCAAACCGCTCTGCTGGAAACCGTGATTGACGCCATGGGCAGCGGACTGGTGGTCGTCAGCCAGGGAAAATATCTGATCGTTAACCGCATGGCACACGAGATTATGGGGCACGTCTCCAAAGACAAGGGTCCGGAGGAGTGGAGGATGGAGCACGATCTCTTCCTGCCCGACAAAACGACCCCATTCGATCCGGAGAATTTGCCGGTGAGAAGGGCGCTGCGTGGAGAGAACGCGGAAGAGACGGAAATCTGGATGCAGTCAAAGAACGCCGGCGCGGGCAAGTGGATTCGGGCGGCTGGCCGGCCGCTGTTTGATTCCCGGGGCGCGGTCTCGGGCGCGGTGGTTGTTTTTCGCGACGTGACCGGGCAGAAGACCCTGGAAAACGACCTCGAGTTGAGCCGGGCGCAATCCGTCTCCAACGCCCGGCTTTCCGCGCTGGGCAGGATGGCGGGCAGCATCGCCCACGAGATCAACAATCCTCTGGCCATCATCCACGGCGCCGCTACCAATCTGATGGACTTGCTGGCGAATCCTGCGCCCGCAACGGAAATCCTGCAAAAAAATGGTGACCGGATCCTACGCACCGCGGAACGGATTGCGAGAATCGTAAAGAGCTTGCGGCAAATCGCGCGCGAGGGAAATTCCGATCCCCTTCGCCAAAAACCGTTGCAGCTAATTCTCGAGGAAACTCTCGAACTCTGCCGCGAGCGCTTCCGCCACCATGAGGTGGAATTGAAAACCTCCCCGATCGATCCCGGGTTGCAGGTTCGCTGCCGCGAGGTGCAGGTTGAGCAGACCCTCCTGAACCTCTTGCAGAATGCCTTCGACGCAGTCAATGAGCGGGCAGGGGAGAAATGGGTGCATCTTGAAGTCGAGACGACGGGAGGTATGGTTTCGATTTCCGTCATCGACAGCGGTCCGGGCATTTCACCTGAGGCCCGGCCACACATCTTTGAACCATTCTTCACCACCAAACCGGTCGGCAAGGGAACCGGCCTTGGTTTGAACATCTCCAAAACCATTGCCGAGGAGCACGGCGGCAAGTTGGAAATGAGCGAGAGGGCAGGAAAAACCTGCTTCACATTGACCTTGCAGCTGGCGGGGGAGACGGCCGATGAATCTGAGCGAAGCCACCATTCTTATCGTTGACGATGAACCCGAACTTCTGGAAATAACGGCGGAAAGCCTGGCCCGCGTCGCGGGAAGGGTCTTGACCGCCAATAATGGCGCCGTCGCCCTGCAAACCCTGAAAGCCGCCAGGGTGGACGCCATCGTCTCCGATGTACGTATGCCGGTCATGGACGGGATCGAGCTTCTGAAGAATGTTAGATCTTCGTTCCCGCAGGGCCTGGCGATGATGATGGTGAGTGGCTTTTCCGACCTGACTGCGCGCGAGGCCTTCGATCTTGGGGCCGCTGCGACCCTGGCAAAACCGGTGCGGCGCAAGGATATGATTCAAGGTTTGGAACGGGCGCTCGCGGACCAGAAGCAACTTTGGCGCGAGCCCGCCCCAGAAGTTGAAAATGCAAGTTTCACGTTGAGCCGCGACTTCGCCAGCCTGCCCCAAGCGATTTCGGCGGCGGAGATCGCGTTTGGTCGGGGTGGATTCTGCATTCGCGCAACCGAGCACTTGCGTGAAGCGCCGGTTCATCTGGCCATTAACTTCGCCGCCGACCATCAGACTCTCTCCGGTGGTGGGATGGTCCGCTGGTTTGATCCGAAAGATAAATTAGCTGGAGTCGAGATTCTGAGTCTCGCGGTCGGTTGCCTGGATTGGGTCGCAGGATTGACCCGCGAACCAGGCCGATCGTTTATCCCCGCACAACCACAATCCCCGGCTCTTGCCCCCGCCCACGCTGCTGCCGCCCGTGTCCCCCTTCGTTGACGGCCCGGTGCAGCCATCCGTAAGATGAAATCCACCCAAAGTTCGGGCGACATTTTGTCTTGCCGGTACCGGATTTCTAAAACCAGATTTCGCAGATAGATTTCGCACCCAGGTTTTCCAAACAAAGCCATGATCGACCAGACCATTTCGCACTACCGCATCGTGGAAAAGCTCGGTGGCGGCGGCATGGGTGTGGTCTATAAGGCGGAGGACATCGAACTCGGGCGCTTTGTGGCGCTGAAGTTTCTGCCCGACGAATTGTCGCGCGATGTCCAGGCGCTGGAGCGTTTTCGAAGGGAGGCGCGGGCGGCCTCGGCCCTCAATCATCCCAACATTTGCACCATCTATGAAATCGGCAAGCATGGCGAGCAGTCCTTTATCGCCATGGAATTTCTGGATGGTGTGACCCTGAAGCATCGGATCTCCGGCAAGCCGGTCGACAACGAAACCGTGCTCTCGCTGGCCATTGAGATCGCGGATGGTTTGGATGCGGCGCATGCGCAGGGAATCGTGCATCGCGATATTAAGCCGGCGAACATTTTCGTGACCAAACGCGGTCACGCGAAGATTCTGGACTTCGGGCTGGCGAAGATTGCCGCCGTGCCTTCTTCCTCAAGCCCGTCGGCATCCGAGAACACGATGACTCATGTCGACCCGCACCTGACCAGTCCGGGATCGACGCTGGGGACGATCGCCTATATGTCGCCCGAGCAGGCGCGGGCCAAGGAATTGGACGCGCGCAGTGACTTGTTTTCTTTCGGTGCGGTGCTCTATGAGATGGCCACCGGCGCGCTGCCCTTTCGGGGAGATAGTACGGCGGAAATTTTCAAATCGATTCTCGATGCGGCTCCGGCCGCAGCGCAGCGGTTGAATCCGGACATGCCCGCGGAACTCGACCGAATCGTCAACAAGGCGCTGGAGAAGGACCGCAACCTGCGCTATCAATCGGCGGCCGACATGCGCACGGATCTGGCGCGGTTGAAGCGGGACCACGATTCGGGCCGGTCCAGCGCATCCGCCATCGAAGCCGGAAGTGCGTCGCGGGTGGCGTCGTCGTCAGGTAAGGTTTCGGAGTCGCCGGCAAGTCCGCGGACGAAACTATTTGCCGTTGTCGGCGCGATCTTCATTCTCGGATCGGTTGCCGCGGGCTTTTACTTTCAGCGGGGCAAGGCTGCGGCGCGGCAGATCGACTCCATCGCCGTGCTGCCTTTCGTCAACGCGACCGCTGACGCGAACAACGAATATCTCAGCGATGGCTTGACGGAAAGCCTGATCGGCTCGCTCTCGCAACTGCCGGAGATGAAGGTGATGGCGCGCAGCACGGTATTCAAATTCAAAGGCAGGGAAGACGATCCCCAAAAGATAGGGCAGACTCTGCAAGTCAGCGCCCTGCTGCTGGGTCGCGTCACGCAGCATGGCGATGACATGGCGGTTCAGGCCGATCTGGTGAATACCGCCGATGGCAGCGAGCTCTGGGGATCGCACTACGAAACCAGGGCGGCGGAGATCACGCAGTTGCAAAGCGAGATCGCACGCGACCTTTCCGCCCGGCTGCGCCACGGCGATTCCGCCAAAGCGCCTGCCAGTTTAGGCAACGCCGGTACCAGCAACCCCGAAGCGTATCGCTTATATCTCGAGGGCCGCCAGCTATGGTACGGGCGAACTCCGGAGGGGATAAAAAAGAGCATCGAATTATTCCAGCAGGCCATCACCGCCGATCCCGGTTACGCGCTGGCCTATGCCGGTCTCGCCGACACCTACAACGTGGCTCCCAGCTACATCCACATCCCTTCGAAGCAAGCCATCTTGCTGGCCCTGGAAGCGTCGCAGAAAGCGGTCGAACTCGATGGCAGCTTGCCGGAAACTCATGCGGCCCGCGCCATGGCCCTGGCCAACTCCTGGAACTGGAAGGAAGCCGAACCGGAGTTCAAACGCGCTCTTGAACTAAATCCCAACACTGCACCCACCCATTATTTCTACGCCGTCGCATTGCTGGCTCCATCGGGTCGCACCGAGGAAGCCTTGCAGCACTACCGAACAGCGCTCTCGCTCGATCCCCTGTCTTCCATCGTCAGCTCAAACTACGCCATGATGTTAATGCAGGCCCGGCGTTATCCCGAATCGCTGGCGGAGTTCCAGAAGGTTTTGGCGCGCGACCCGAATTTTGGCCCGGCGCATTACAAGCTGTCCCAGCTCTACGCCACCACCGGCCGCTTCGCCGACGCTGTCTCCGAGATGAAGATATGGCTGAGCGCCAATATCACCGCCACGCCGGACGCTAAGGGATACCTCGCCATGGCCAAGGCCATGAACGAGCGGGACAGTGCGGATACTTTCGCCACCGTGGGCATGGCCTACGCATTCCTTGGAGACCGCGACCAGGCATTCCGTTATCTCGAACAAGCCTACGCGAATGGCGACTCGCAACTGCTCTTCGCCGTGCGCCTGCCCGCCCTTGATGCCCTGCACTCCGATCCGCGCTACGCCGAACTGCTTCGCAAGATGGGTTTGCCGGAGTAGACGTTGCGGCATGGTAGCATTTTGCTTGTGCCATTCCCGCGCCGAATCCG
>Ga0181534_10002065_pt1 | contig 12743 bp, 12 predicted proteins | sample PEATcosm2014_Bin_37_FD_119758 | JGI IMG/M metagenome (GOLD analysis project Ga0181534, IMG submission 119758) | Peatland microbial communities from MTU Mesocosm Facility, Houghton, MI, USA - PEATcosm2014_Bin17_10_metaG | ecosystem: Environmental > Terrestrial > Soil > Wetlands > Peat | place...
ATCCAAGGCACTCCTGCCAAATCATGGGCGAAGCGGCCCAAATCACCCCTCGATCAAGGAGGTGCAGGTGAGGCGCCGGCCGCCCCGGATCCCGGCGGCTGCGGGATGCCGATCATTGCACCTGCTGCAACGGCCCCAGTACGCGAACGACCGCGGCGTGAAATTCCCGATCGTCCCAAATCGCAATCAACTCGCATTCGGCTGCGATCGCGGTGGCCTGTTCGGGCGAGACCTCGGTCACCGTGAAGCACATGATGAAATCGCCGTCTGATGCAACGTAGCGGGCGGTGCTGGTCTGCGCGTCATAGGTCGCCAAATTGCCGGGGCCCATCTCATTGAGCAAGCTGCGAAGCTCAACGCCATTCGGGATTGGAGCGAGCAACTGCGCCATGGCCAACGTATCGGCCAGCTTTGCCGATGCAAGGAAGACCCTTCCTGTTGCCATTTCGCTCATCGCCCGCCCCGACAATCCCGTAGCCCGTACCGAAACTCTCCCGTCACTTTGGCATGCCATTCAGACCGCTCGCCTGCCGCAGCGCCTCCCCATTCAATCGATAGCCGTCCAGGAACACGGTGTCCACATGGCGAAGGTTGGCGAGGTCCTTGGAGACATCCCCATCCACCAGGATGATGTCCGCTGTTTTCCCGGGCGCAATCGATCCGATGCGATCCGCCATGTCGGTCATCCGGGCCGGGATGATGGTTGCGGTCTGCAACGCTTCCGCGTTGGTGAGACCCGCCTGACGGTACAGCTCCAGTTCCCGCACCAACTCCAGTCCGGATCCGTCCGTACCGGCGACGACCCGGACACCCGCCTGATGGAGCTTGCCCACGAGGTCCACCATCTTGGCGAAGCTTCGGCGATAGTCGTCACGCGTGAGGCCTTCGGACAAGGGATAGCCGCCGATCTTCCAACCGCGTACGACCGACGGCGGCGCGACCTCGACAAACGGCGCATATTCGGGCGATATGGCGCTACCGTCAGAGGTCATCAACGGCTCGAATACCGTGAGCGTCGGATCGATGATCGTTTGACGCTGCGAGAGCTCGGCGTAGAACGCCTTCATCGCCGGAGAATCCAGATCAACGTCCTTGCCGTATCTGGCAGGGCCTTCCAGTCGCGCTGCGGTATTGGATTTGTCGACCACATCCTGCGGCATCGCCTGCATCAGGATGAAATTGATGTGCGTGACCTCATCATAGCCCGCCCGCACCGCGTCGAGCGGGCGCATGCCTGCGGGCACGTGGCCGTGCACATGCAGGCCGAGCTTGTGTGCCTCGGCGGCGGCTGGAGCGATCCACGCCGGATTCATCGACGTGTAGAACTTCACGCCCCAGAGACCCGCTTCCTTGATCTTGTCCACGGCGGCAATTGCCTCCGCCGCGGACGTGACTGTCAGTGCACCCTGAGCGGCCAGCGGGTCCTTGCGATCGATGATCACCGAGATCTTGCCGTCCGGCGCGAGCAGGTCGCCGGACGCGCGACGCCGGTAGATGCTCAGCGCCTCATCGATCATCGTGCCCGGGCTCCGGTAATTCGTCATGCCCGTGGCGACGTTCTGGAGGAGATTCCAATCGTCGCCGACGTGCTGGTGCGAGTCCCATAAGCCGGGCGTCAGCGTCTTGCCCCGACCGCTTATCAGAACGGCGCCGGGTGGCAACTTGATCGATTCCGCCCGGCCCATGGCGGCGACCTTGCCGTCGGCAATCAAAACCGCTCGGTCGGGCAGATACCGCCCGGCGACCGAATCGAACACGAGCACGTGATCGATCAGCGTCGGCGTACGATTGGCCGGACTTAGAAACTGGTGGGCGATTCCCCGAACCATGGCCGCTATTGCCCGATCCTGGAACGTCTTCAGCTTGGGGCCGCTCGCTTCGTACCCCTCTGGCAGCAGCGCAACAACTCCCGCATTGCCGAAGAAATGATTGTCACTGTCGAGCCATACCGGCAAAGGAGCAAAGCCGTAGCCTCGAACGAAGCTGAGTTTGACCGTCTTGGGCCCGTGCGGACCCTCGATCTGAAGGCTCTGGCCAAACGTGATGTTGGCATGGCCTGCGGGCAGTAGGTCCACCCCTTTGTCACCCGCAGCGACCAGCGCTTCGATATCCAACTCACTGGCAAGCCACGGGCCGCCGTAGGAATTGTAGCGTCTGCGGCCAAAAGGTGCGGCACCGGAATCCACAGCGGTTTTCCAGTGCGCTACGCCGGTATCGTCGACATTGAAGTCCTCGGTGGCGTCACCCTGATCGGTATAGCCACGGATGGCGATGGCCGTCGGCCGTCCATCGCTGCCAAGCTTCACCACTTCGTCGTCCTCAGTCACCCATCCCCGCATGGACATCGACATGCGATAGGCCACGCCTCCGTCAGGCCTCCTCCAAGACCATACATCGCCATGTTTGCCGGCAGTCGAACTGATCGTGTAGTGGCGAGCGTCGGCGGGCGGAGTGGCCAATCGCTCCTTGGGTGTCGGCTCGGCAACGGCGGCAGTCGTGATTGCGGTGGCGGCCAGCATTGCCGCTATCAACCATCGGCGCATTTCTGATCTTCCTTCCCGGGGCATGACAGACTTCCATCTACATTCTGACCTGTCCGCATTCGTCGGTCCATCTTGGGAAATTGGCCGTCCTTGAGAGGCCGGATTAAATCGAACGATTGGTTCTGCGAGCTTTCGACCATCCATGATGGCTGCTTCACGGCCAATTCCCCGTGATAGCCTACCCATCGATTGCGCGTGCAACTAAAACGACTTTGACGAGGGAGACCGCACCGTGTGTCCATCTCTGAGCAATCTCCGCTGCCGCGGCAGGCTTGTCGGCCAGGTGAGCGTGTTAGCCCTGCTGGTTTTCGCGTTAAGTGTTCCGGCCATGGCAGACCACCCGGCTGATGCGGCGCCGATTTCTGCCGGCCGTCACGGTGAGGTGGTCCTCGATAACGCGCGAGTTCGGGTTGAAAAATTCGTTCTCCAGCCCGGCGATTCGACGGGTCGGATCACTCATTCGGCCGATCAGCTGCTCGTATTCGTCACGGGTGGCGTCCTGAAATCGGTTGCCACGGGGCGCTCGACGCTGTGGCGGGAGGGCCGGGTCGTGTGGCGAAGCGCTGGTGCTCCTCAGGAGGAAGACAGCATCAATGCCGGCGCCGCTCCAATCGTGATGATGTGGGTAACCATCAAGCCCGACGTGCCGGCTCCCTCGGCTGGTATTCGCTCGAGCGCCGATCGGGACCCGTATGACGGCTATCTAAACTATCCCAACATTCCGGGTGAGGATATGTTCGAGAACGCACGAGTCATCGTGCAGCGCTTCAAGATACAGCCCGGAGAATGGGAAGGTGTTCATGCGCATCGTCCCAACATGCTTTATATCCACATCAAGGGCGGCTACTGGGCGGGCCGCACCAACACGCAGCCCGTACACACCTATCCGCTTGATCCGGATGGCGCAGTCGGCTGGCAGCCCACGATCGATATCAGTGAAGGGCATCAATCAGGCAACGTCGGCAGCGAACCGATCGACCTCATCTGGGTCAGCTTGAAGGACTGATGAGTTTCCAAGGCCGCCACCGGATCCGTTCATGACCAAGCAGCTCGGTCTACTCGCGCTTCTATTCGTGGCGATGGCCTCGCGAGCGGACGAACTGCCCCGATCACGTGCGCAAGCCATCGCGATGGAGGATCGCGACGCCTTGCCATTGACGGATTTTTACACGCCGCCAAGCGCACTTTCGGCATCGGCGTCGGGCGCGCTGCTGCGGTCAGAGACATTCGCCGGTTACGAGCTGCCGCCGGGCGCCCATGCGGTGCGCATTCTGTACCACTCAAAGGCGCGTGATGGGCACGATGTCGCGGCCTCGGGCGTCGTGCTGATTCCGGCCGGAACGCCACCGGCGCACGGCTGGCCGGTAATCGCCTGGGCACACGGGACGAGCGGTGTCGCACGCCAATGTGCTCCATCGCTGATGAAGGACCTCGCGTATGGTAACGAAGGCCTGATGCCCATGGTGGCCGCGGGCTTTGCCGTGGTGGCGACTGATTACGCCGGGCTCGGAACGCCGGGCCTGCATGAATACGACAACAAGATTGCTCAGGCGAACGATGTCGTGTATTCCATCCCGGCAGCGCACGCGGCCGTTCCCTCGCTCGGAGCGCGCTGGGTGGTCATCGGACATTCTCAGGGCGGCACGGCCGTCTGGGGCGTGGCCGAATTGGAGGCGACCCTCAAGGATCCAAGCTATGCGGGAGGAATCTCCGTCGCCGGTGATATGGATTTCGACTGGTTCCTGGAACACGACGCACATAGCTTCAAGACCATTTCGGCCATGTACTGGCCGCTGACGGCATTCGGCATCAAAGCAAGCTATCCAACGTTCAATCCGGCCCGGTTACTGACAAGGCCCTTCCTCGAGCGCTATGCCGACGCCACCCGGAGGGGGTGTTGGAATTACGACTATGCCGTCGCCGACGAGGTCGGAAATCGGCGCGCGGTGCGTTCTGGATGGGAACGGATTCCGGAGCTACGCCGTTACAACGCGGATAACCATAGCGGTGACCGGCCGATTTACGCACCGCTGCTGGTTCTGGCGGGCGATGACGACCAATCGGTGAATTTTACCAACGTCAAGAACGGTGTCGCGCGTGCCTGCAAAAACGGTCTGGCGGTTGAATTCATGCATAAGGCCGGCCTTGATCACGATCCGCTCATGGAGAAGACCATCGACCTGCAACTCGAGTGGACTCGCGACCGGCTCGCCAACCATCCGTGGCAGCCGAACACGTGCGCCCAATGAGAGAATTTCCTCTTCGGTGACGGACCCCGCCGCTTCGGCCGGCCGGATAATTCCGGCATTAAAGGCCCTGACATCCGACTACCCTATCGGGTGTCGCATCAACGAGCCCACCCTTGGCAGTTCAAGGTTCCCTGATTCACACCGCCCAAGCATCATCCGAGACCCACGATGTTGCTCCGGGTTGTCGCGCAAGCCTGCGTGGTCTCGATTGGCTGAATTTCTTTCTCGCCGACGTGCAAACGGGTGTAGGCCCCTTCCTCGCCATCTATCTGGCGGCTTACGGTTGGAACGAGGCTCGGGTGGGGCTCGCGCTCTCGGTCGGCGGAATCGCTGGCATCCTGGCGCAGACACCCGCAGGCGCGCTCGTCGATCAAATCCATGCCAAACGCACCCTGATCGCCGTTGGCGTCGGCGCGCTGGCATTGGGCGCCCTAGGCATGGCGTTCGTGCCGGCGTTCTGGCCGGTGATGTCGGCTCAGTTGCTGATCGGCGGTGCCTCGAGCGTCTTTGCCCCCGCGATCTGCGCCATTTCCCTCGGAATCGTCGGTCACCACCGCTTCGATGCACGGCAGGGGCGCAATCAGTCCTTCAACTCGGCAGGCAACGTCGTCGCCGCCGTCTCGATGGGGATGCTCGGTTATTTCATCTCCAATCGCAGCATTTTTTTCTTTGTCGCGATTTCCACGCTGCCGACCCTTTTTGCCCTGCATCACATTCGGCAAGGCGATATCGACTACGAGCGGGCGCGGGGCGCCAAGGCGCAAGGCGCTGATACAACACCGGTCGGCGCACGGGCGTTGCTCAAGGAACGTCCTCTGGTCATTTTTCTGATCTGCGCCGTGCTGTTTCACTTTGCCAATGCCGCGATGCTGCCGCTCCTCGGGGAGATGCTGGCCAAGGGCCACGGGCGAACCTCGATGATGTTCATGTCGGCGTGCGTCGTGACCACGCAACTCGTGATCACCCTCATCGCGTCGTGGACCGGGTGCAAGGCAGGCACTTGGGGCAGAAAGCCCCTGCTCCTGATCGCGTTCGGTGTGCTGCCCTTGCGCGCCGTGCTGTACACCCTGACCGACAACACCATTGCGCTGGTCACGATCCAAATCCTCGACGGCGTCGGGGCCGGCATTTTCGGCGTGGTCTCGGTCCTCGTCATTGCGGATCTGACGCAAGGTACCGGTCGGTTCAACGTCACCCTCGGGGCCATCAGCACGGCCGTCGGCATCGGAGCGGCCCTCAGTCAGACGATTGCCGGCGCGATCGTGCATCGATTCAGCTTTCACGCCGGATTCCTGTTTCTCGCAGCGATTGCCGCGGCGGCGCTAGCCATTCTGTACCGCTTCATGCCGGAAACGCGGGACAAAAGCTTTCTCAATGCGAAACACTGAGGGCGCGCCCTACGATGCCGTTCTTCGCGCCGCGCCCTCGCCCACCATGAAATTCGCCGCCCTTCGGACGGTCGTTCGCACGCCTTGCGTGAAGCCGATTTCGTACACGGCTCTGAAAACCAACGCGAGCCCCAATATTGCCAACAGGAACTCGTGCCCGGTGACGATCATGGTTCCCCGCCTGCCTTCAGGCAGCATTTCCGCACCTATGACCATGAGGATGGGCGCGGCAATCGCAAGGGATACGAAAATTCGGTCGAACAAGTGGGTGTTCTTGGGCGTCGTCGGCGTCATTTGAGCATCTCCTGGTTAAGTGGTAAAAAAAGAACGCGACTTGATCGTCATTCCTCGGACACAGACTGCCAGTCGCCATGTAATGCACGGTTAGCGAAACGTAAAAGATTGCAAACCCTGTGTCGTTGAACGGCGACCCTTGTCCTACAGGTTCGCCGCTATTATGAAGATCCTTTTGGAGCGCCCGGTTCAATGCTGAATGATCCCTTATCGAAAGCGACGAACGTGCTCATCATCGACGACGATGCGGAGCTCATCGATCTTTTGCAGGAATATCTCGAACTCGAGGGATTCTCCGTGGGTCGCGCAGAGGATGGAGAAACCGGTGTGGGTGCGGCGCTTTCGGGCGCGTATGCCATTGCCGTGGTCGACATGATGTTGCCGCGATTGAGTGGCATCGAAGTGCTCAAATCGATCAGGGCCAAAAGCGTCATGCCCGTCATCATGCTCACCGCCAAGGGCGACGATATCGATCGGATCATCGGGCTCGAGGTCGGTGCGGATGATTACATCTCGAAACCGTGTTCGCCGCGCGAACTGCTGGCACGGATTCGGGCCGTGCTTCGGCGTACGCTGCTCGCGCCTTCAGCCGTTCTGCCGGCCGCCATTCGTGCCGGCGCGCTTGTCTTGGATCCGCAGCGCCGCCAGGTGGAGTGCGCGGGCAGATCAGTGGACTTGACCAGCACCGAATTCAACCTGCTCGAGGTGCTCGCCCGCAATCAGGGCAGCCCGGTCAGTAAAAAGGAGCTCTCGGAACTGGGTCTCGGCCGTCCCATTGCACGCTTTGACCGGAGCATAGACGTCCATGTGAGCAGCATCCGGCAAAAGCTGGGGCCCTCACCGGGCGGTCAGCCCCGCATCCTGACGGTTCGGGGCTTTGGTTATCAGTTGGTGCCGGAATGATCAGGCCGCCGGGACGCCTTTTCTGGAAGTGCTTTCTGCTGATTGCGATCGTGCAAATTTTTTCCGACCAGGCGGTACATCAATGGATCATCCACCGCAACGGGGCCGACTCAGCAATTCAAGATGCCGGCCAAACGACATCAAGGCCACCACCTCCCCGACCTTTTGTCATCCCGGAAATGATCGACGTCGTGGCAAGTCTCGGCTGCGCCGCCCTGTTGGCTTGGCTGCTGTCGAAGCCGATCAGCAATCTTCATGCGGCACTTTCTGATGCGGCGGGCGGCAACCTCGACATTCGAGTGGCCGATCGAATGGGCGTCGGCAACGACGAACTAAAGGACCTGGGCATCGAGTTCGATCACATGATGAGCCGCCTGCAGGCACTCATCACCGCACAGCGGCGGCTCCTGCACGATGTATCACATGAAATCAGATCACCCATGGCCCGCATACAGGCGGCCGTTGGCCTCGCGCATCGTCAACCGGACCAGTCGTTGCCGTTGATGGAGCGCATCGAGCGCGAGTGTGTTCGCGTCGACCGGTTGGTCGGCGAAATGCTGGCGCTTTCCCGCCTGCAGGCCGGAGTCGACAGCAGCTTGACCGAGGAGTTCGACGTGCATGAGTTGCTGTCGGACATCATCGATGATGCCCAGTTCGAAGCCACGGCAAAAGAACGCTCGGTCAGCGCAAAGTCCGAAGTCCACGGAACCCTGCGCGGCAACGTCGATCTGCTGCGGCGGGCGGTCGAAAACGTGCTTCGCAATGCGATCAAATACAGCAAGCCTGGCAGCGTCATAACCCTCGAAACCGCCACGGCTTCCGCGGGCCGCTCGGTCGTCATTTCCGTTCAGGACGCCGGCACCGGCGTTCCCGAATCCGACCTTGAAAATATTTTCGAGCCGTTTTTCCGCAGCCCGATGCATGTGCGGAAGGAGGGCAGCGGGTTGGGGTTGCAGATCGCCAAGCGGGTGGTCGAATCCCATGGCGGCACGATCATGGCGCAGAACGTTCCGAGCGGCGGACTGCGGGTCAATATTGAGTTGCCGTTGCTTTACTGAGAAGAGCGCGGTGCACGCCCCTCGCTGGACGAGAGTTCGCGGAGCGATTTTCTCTTCTCACCGATCTCGGCGACAACTTGCGGCCAACGCACCTTGTGGAGGCTGGAAGTGGTTCGGAAGTCCTCGAGCGGAATGGCCTTCAAGGGATCAATGCCAATCCTCATCGAAAGTGCTCGGGCGATTCAGCATTCGTGCGGCGCGCGCAAGCTCCTGAGGAATCATGTGGGTCTCGCCCCACCCGTCGTTCCGGCGCGTCGCCGCACCTGCGGCTGAGCACGCGTCAAACACTTGTGGGGATAAAGGCGCAAGCCGACATGCTGCGCCCGCGGGCGTGCCAACGTCAGGCGCAAGTCATTAGTCTTTGTTTTTAATGCCTTTTTCCCTACTTCTACCGCAGTGCAACCCTGTCCATTAAAGACGCGACGATCGCGCGCTTGATGGGCGACACCCGATCCGCCAGCCGCAATCCCACGGTTCGACACAGTGTGTGCAGCGGCCGGTCATCGGTGTAGAGGCGCACGATGGCGTTCGTCGCCAGATACATCGGTCGTGCAGCGCGGTGGTGGGCGGCTTCGTAGCGTCGCAGCACCGACAGGGATCCGATGTCGAGCCGGGCGGCGACCGCCGCCTCGAGCTCCACTGCCAGGTGCTCGATACTTTGCAGCCCCAAATTGAACCCGTGCGCCGTGACGGGATGCATGCCAACGGCCGCATCGCCAATCAGCGCGCAGCCCTCCGTGGCGAATTGTCGCGAGTACGTGGCGATGAGCGGATAGACGTGCCGGGAACTGCACAGGTGCATCGCACCGAGGCGGTGGTCGAATTGCGCCGCGACGGCCCGGTCGAATTCCGGCGGCTCGAGTTCGAGCAGTCGCGCGGCTTCGGCGGCCGGCACGGTGATGACGATGGACGATGTGTCGCCCCGCAACGGCAGCAGCGCCAGTGTGCTTCGACCCTGAAACCACTCCCAGGCCGTCCGCTGGTGAGGAACCGCGTGCTGCATGCGGCACACGAGCATGGACTTGCCGAAGTCGAGCATGTCGGCCGCGATGCCGATGGACCGGCGGGTGTCGGAAAAGCGGCTGTCCGCGGCGATCAGCAACTGCGCCTGTACGGCGCCATGCGACGCGAGGTGCACGCTCACGTTGGATCCGCTCACCCGCACATCCGTGATGCGCCGATCATAGATTAAGCCGATTCGCGGATGCGCGGCGGCTTGGCGGTGCGCCGCGAGACGTATCAGGTGATTCGGGACCAGATACCCCAGGGCGCCACACCGCCCGTCGGGCCGGTCGAAACGCAGCTGTCGCGGCGATCGCCCCGTCATCACCACCGCATTTTCGAGCGGTGATATCTGCTGCGCATCGATGTGGGACCACACCCCGAGGCTTTGCAACATTTGCACGGAACGATGCGTCAGGGCGATTTCCCTTCCATCGAATGCCGGTTCCGCAATCGAGCTCTCCGCCTGTCGCTCCACCACGCAGACCCGGTGGCCTTGGTCGGCAAGCTTCAGCGCACAGCAGAGGCCGGCCGGACCCGCGCCGATGATCGCCACGTCGGCAGCGGGCGCGGTCGTCGGCGCATTCGCAATCGTCACATCGAGCATGAAGCATGAATACACCCAGCCGTCGGCAGGAGCCATACCCTGGGCACCGTGAAAACTACGTATATCGCGGGTGGTGAATCCGATGCCTCAGCCAGCGGAACCGCACCTCTTTAGAACCTCACTTCGGCTCGTTGGCCGCGATATACGCCGCGACGTTGGAGATGTCCGTTGCGCTCAGGGTCAATTTCTTCGGGTGTTTGACGCTGCCCGCGACGATCCCTTTGATGTCCGTTTCCAGTTGGGCCGCGGATTTTCCTGCGTAGCTTTTCATCTGATGGCATGCCGCGCAGGTGCCCGCGAAGACTTTTTGCCCCGCTGCGCTATCGGCTGCCGCCTCGTCCGCATACGCGGAAGCGCCGGTTGCGAGCCAAGCCACCACAATGGCCGATCCAATGAAGCGAGGGGTGTTCATAAATAAATTCTCCTGGCGTGGGCGGACGTACCAATGTCAAATGAAGCCATTCCACCGGTTTGCGCGTCTGTTCGGTACCGCACCAAAACCGGGCCGCCGAGAATCCATGGCCGCAGATTCGTCAATTCTCAGCAGATACGCGGCAGCGGGTCATCCTCGAGTTCGTCGAGGATCCGCAGGCCCCCGAAACTGGTCGCCAGAACAACCTGAGGAGGACCGTCTTTGATTTCCCCGATCATCGCGGCGTGTGCGGACACGGCCCGCAGGGCGTTCAATGCCGCTTCAGCCGCCTGTGCCGAGACCACCGCGACCAGGCGCCCTTCACAGGCCAGATACATCGGGTCAAAGCCCAGCAGCTCGCACACCGACTGCACCGGGTCGCTGATGGGAATTCGTTCCTCCACGAGATGCACGGCGACGCGCGAGGCGCGCGCCACCTCATGCGCGACGGTCGCCAATCCGCCGCGTGTCGGGTCCCGCATGAAGCGAACGCCGGGCACCGCCATGAGGGCCCTCGCCTCGGGCAATATGCTGGCTGCGTCCGATTGAAGATCGCCGCGCAACCCAAACTCCTGCCGGGCCAGCATCACGGCTGCGCCGTGCTCGCCGATCGAGCCGCTCACGAGAACTCGATCGCCAGCCCGCACCAGGTCGATGCCCAGGCGGATGCCGGGCGGGCGGAAGCCGATTCCGGTGACCGCGAGATAAATCCCGTCGCAGTCACCGCGTCCGAGCACCTTGGTGTCGCCCGCAACCACGTCAACCCCGCTCGACCGCGCGGCATCGGCAAGTGCGCCGACCACCCGGCGCAGCACGGCAATTTCCAGGCCTTCTTCGAGGAACACGCTTAGCGTCATGAAGCGCGGCTCGGCACCGCTCACAGCCAGATCGTTGACCGTTCCGTGGACCGCCAGCGAGCCGATATTGCCACCGGGGAACTCGAGCGGTTGGACCGTGAACCCATCCGTGGTGACCACCAATTCGCGATCCATCGACATCGGCAATACCGCGGCGTCCGCGCGCGTGTCGAGATGCGCACTTGCGAGCGCCGGCGCGAACAGCTCCTCGATGAGCTCGCGCATCATGCGCCCGCCGTTCCCATGCGCCAGCGAGATATGGGTATCACGAAATTTCAAGCGAGTTCCTCATGGGTTGGCAATGGCTTCAATGAGCTGACCGAAGCTGACAGCCGCGTCGTTGACCGGCAGCCGCTGCGGCAACAGAACCTCGAACCCCTGTGCCGTCAGCAGCGAGCAAACCTGTTCGGTCAATCGGCGGTTTTGAAACACCCCGCCGCCCAATCCCACGCGCGCGATTCCGCAGTCGCCGCGCACGGCGAGCGCCTGTGTGCACAGCGCCTGCGCGAGGGCGCCATGGAACGAACTCGCCCGCACCGCAGGATCGACGCCTGCATCGCACAGCATCGGCAACAAAGGTGCCCAGTCGCTGCGCCAAATCCCGCCCGCGTCACGCACCAGCGGCAGCGGCGCAGCTGGAATGGCGTCCCCCTGGCACAACGCCTCCAGGCGCATCGCCGCCTCGCCTTCATAACTCGACTGCAAACATTCGCCCGTGTGCACAGCAGCGGCATCGAACAGGCGGCCGACCGACGTCGTCGTCGGCGTGTTGAGGCCGCGGTCCCACGCCACGCGCAGCATGGGATCGCCGAGCTTGACGCCCATCGGCCAGGCAGTGCCGCTCTCCCAGCTCAAGGCGAGTGCCGATCGCCACGGTTCGCGTGCGGCGCGCTCGCCACCGGGCAATCGAAACGGACGCCAACTTGCGACTCGCTGCCACGCGCCGGGACGGCCCAGGAGCGCTTCACCCCCCCACAGCGTGCCGTCCGCCCCAAGTCCGATGCCATCCCAGGTAAAGCACAGCAGCGGCGCATCGCTCGGATGCTCTCCTGCCACGGCCGCTGCGTGTGCGTGATGATGCCAAACCGCGTGGGTAGGCAGTCCCGTCTCGAACGCCCAGCGCGTGTTGGGAAACCCGGGGTGCGCATCGTGGACGATAAGTTCGGCGCGCACGCCGTAAAGTTGCTGCAAATCTTGGGCGACCTGCTCAAACACCTGCCGTCCGCGCGGACTGGCTAGATCGCCGATGTGCGGCGAGACCACGGCACGATCTCCCCAGGCGAGCGCCACGGTGGTTTTGGAAAAGGCGCCGACCGCCAGCATCGGCACCGCTGCGCGTTGCGGCAGCTCGAGTTCCAGAGGAGCGGTGCCGCGTCCCAGCCGCAGCGGACGCGCCACGCCGGCCATGACGCGAACCACGGGATCATCCG
>Ga0181534_10002067_pt1 | contig 12740 bp, 11 predicted proteins | sample PEATcosm2014_Bin_37_FD_119758 | JGI IMG/M metagenome (GOLD analysis project Ga0181534, IMG submission 119758) | Peatland microbial communities from MTU Mesocosm Facility, Houghton, MI, USA - PEATcosm2014_Bin17_10_metaG | ecosystem: Environmental > Terrestrial > Soil > Wetlands > Peat | place...
CAGGTTGTCGAGAGTGTTGAGCACCAAGTCGCCGTTGTTGGCAAATACCTGGTCGACGCGCTGTCCAAACACGCTCTGCGGGTGAACCCACAGGTAGTCGGTCAGCATGTCGGTATCGGCGTAGACCACCAGGTTGAGCGGCTTGGCCGACTCCTTCAACGCTGTCTGGCCGGCGGGCAAGGTCACTCCGGCAGGCGGCCCATTGGGGAAGGCCGTCTTTACGTTGCCCGAGACACGCGCCCCCATGACGTACTTCTGCCCGGTCGGCTTGAAGCCGTCGCGCAGGGTGTTCGGATCGAACAACATCGAGAAGCGCTCGGTCGGCAGCAGCGCCGCGTCGGTGCTCGAGATCAGCAGCGGGTCAAACTTCACACTCGAGCCTTTCACCTGCTCGAGACTTCCGGCGGTCGCTATGTTGACGCTCGACAGACCCTCGGTGATGACATCGCCTCGAACGAAGTCGCTGGTGTCCAGGCCGAGAATCCCCAGGTGCAACACGGGTGCTTCGCTCTGCCGCGTCGACACCTGCAATGCATGGCCGCGGTCGGCCACGACCTGCTTGGGATTGAATTGCACGCCCCAGGCAGTCAGCAGCGGGCCCGGCTGCGAAGACTTGTCCGCCTGCATGGCGGCCATCGGGTTCTGCGGGTCGGCGCCGGACTGATCGGCCTCCGACAGAGGGTCCACGAACATCGCGATGTGGCCGCCCTTGAGCGCGTACTGGTCGATGGCGAACTGCATTGCGGGCGAGAAGCCCTTCGGATGCACGATCACCAACAGAGTGATATCCGGATCGATCTTGCCCGAGGCGGCTTCCACCGGGCGCAGATCAAACAACTGCTGCGCCTGGGAGTAGATCGCCCACGGCTCGCGCTGCTGGCCCGTCTGGGGATCGAACCCGGCGCCCATCGGCAGGGTGGACAACCAGCCGACGACCGGCTTCTTGGGTGTGGCGAGCTGATAGATCAGCTTCATCACGTCGTATTCGAGGAACTGCTCCTTGCGCGGATCGAAGGCTTCGATGGCCTGCTTGCCGTCCGTGGAGTTGGTGCCGGCCAGACCGAAGTACAGCTGCGAGCCCGCGGCATCCAACTGCCGGCCATGCACCCCCAACTCCGCGGCGCGGTCTTCCTCTTCCGAGAACGGCTGCGGATCGATGACATGCAACTGCACCTTGCCGCCGGAGCGAGCCACGATCTCTTCCAGGAACTCGCGGACCCGCGTGCCGAAATTGGCAATCTCGGGGAACTGGGTGGCCGGCTTCTCCGAGTAGAAGAAGTACAGGTTGATCGGCTCCTTCATCCCCTTGAGGATTCGATCGGTGCCGGGCGCCGTGGTGTACAGATGATTGGCCGTGAGGTCCACCCGCCAACCGCGCAGGGCGTGATCGAAGAGCACCGTCAGGCCGATGAGGAGCAGAGCCAGCGCGAGCAGCGCGCCGCCGCCGAGTGTTGAGCGATTCGTCATATTCGTGAGCCTTCGCTATTGCGCCTTGCGCAGGTCGAGCGTGATGGAGGTCGCGAGCAGGAAGAACGCAATCAGCATCCCGAAGTACAACAGGTCGCGGACATCGATGACTCCCTTCTTGATGGAATCGAAATGCGTGAAGAACGACAGCGAGGCGATGGCTTCCAACAGCCACTGCGGGGTCCAGGAGCGGAACACGTCGAGCACCAGCGGGAAGCCTGCGAGGGTCACCAGGAAGCACACGACGACGCCCAGGATGAAGGCGATGACCTGGTTGCTGGTCAGCGCGGACATTGCGGAACCGATGGCGAGGTAGCCGCCGGCGAGCAGGAAGCTGCCCACGTAGGCGGCGAGGATAGTGCCGTTGTCGGGGTTGCCCAGGTAGTTGGCGGTGACCCAGATCGGGAAGGTGAGGGCGAGCGCGAGGCCGGCAAACAGCCACGCGGCCAGGTACTTGCCCAACACCGCGTCCCACAACGTGATGGGCTGGGTCATGAGCAGCTCGATGCTGCCCGACTTGCGCTCCTCGGCCCACAATCGCATGGAGATCGCGGGAATCAGGAACAGGTACAGCCACGGATGCCAGTAGAAGAACCACTGCAGGTCCGCCTGGCCGCGCTCGTACCAGTTGCCGAGCGAGAAGGTGAAGGCATTCGCCACCACCAGGAAAATCAGAATGAACACATAGGCGAGCGGCGTTGCAAAGTAACTTGCAAGCTCGCGGCGCATGATGATGCCCACGTTACGCATGGCGTCCCTTTCTAGTTCAGCAGTTGGTGCCTGCTCTAGGCAGTGATTGTGCGGAAGACTTCGTCGAGCCGGCCCGACTCCAGGTGCAGCTCTTTCAACTTCAGGCCCTGGCTCGTGGCGAGCTCGGAGACCGTCGGCAATATTGTGGCACCGGCGCGCGGCAACGCGGTCAGGCGCGCATCGCGCGCACTAACTTCAACTTCAGCCACCGACGGCAGGGCCGCGACGGCAGCCCGCGCTGCTTCCAGTTGATCGGGCCTTTCGAGCTGCAGGGTCACCGCGTTGTAGTAGCGGGACTTGGCCTCGAGCGCCTGCGGAGTGTCATCCGCGACGATCCGGCCGCGCGCAATGATGATTGCGCGACTGCACACGGCGCCCACCTCTTCGAGAATGTGCGTCGAGATCACGATGATCTTGTCGCGCGCCATCTCGTTGATGAGGGTGCGCACTTCGTGCTTCTGGTTGGGATCGAGGCCATCGGTGGGCTCGTCGAGAATCAGCACCGGCGGATTGTGAATGATGGCCTGTGCGAGCCCCACGCGACGCCGAAAGCCCTTGGACAGCGTGTCGATGGTCTGGTCGAGCACGCGGGTCAACTGCAGTCGCCCGATGACATAGTCCAGGCGCTTGCGGCGCTGTTCGCCTTCGAGCCGGCGCAGGTCCGCAATAAACTCGAGAAAGCTGGCCACGGTCATCTCGCCGTAGCTCGGCGCACCTTCGGGCAGATATCCCAGGCTCGCCTTCGCGGCCATCGGAGCGGTGACGATATCGTGACCACAGATGCTCGCCTTGCCGGCGGTCGGGGTGATGAAGCCCGCCAACATCCGCATGGTCGTCGTTTTCCCGGCACCGTTGGGGCCGAGGAATCCCAGCACCTCGCCGGGGGAGACCTGGAAGCTTACGTCGTCAACTGCCACGAGTGAGTCGTAGCGCTTGCTGAGATGTTCGGTCTTGATCATACGATGGCGCTCTAGAGGGAGGGTGAGGCCAAAAAGTTCCCTCCCGGTCCTTTCGGGCGCGGATTGTATCAGTTGAAATTCACGGCGGAAGTGTTGCCGCCACAGACGAGCACCCCAACTCGCTCGCCGGGCGTCGGCAGGTAGCGACGGCTCAGCAACGCGGCGAAAGCCGCGGCGCCGCCGGGTTCCGCGGCAATTCGCAGGTTTTGCCAGAGCGCTTGCTGCGCATCGCGGATGGCATCATCCGCAACCAGAATAGTCTCGCTTACGAAACTTTGCGCCAGAGGAAACATAAGTTCTCCTACACGCCGCGGAGCGAGGGAGTCAGCGGCAACACCGCCGGCCTCGGCATCGACCGGCCGGCCCGCGGCCATCGCCTTTGCCAAAGTCGGAGCGGCTTCGGGCTCCACGGACACGAGCTTGATCCGACCGCGAAACCACGCGGCTATCCCACCGATCAAGCCGCCACCGCCCACGGCGACCAGCAAGGTGTCCAGCTGCGGACACTGGCGTTCCATCTCCAGTCCGACGGTGCCCTGGCCCGTGATTGTCTCGAGCTGATCGTAGGCGTGAACTTCCATCGCACCGGTTGACTCGATCCATTGCTTGCTCGCCGCGAGCGCGTCTGCATAACGCTCACCCGTGATAACGAGCTCGGCGCCCAGTCGCCGGATCTGGTCCTGCTTCGCCTGCGAGGCGACCGAAGGGACGAAGATCCTGGCCGGCACGCCCAGTTTTTGCGCCGCGTATGCTATGGCAACACCGTGATTGCCACCGGACGCGGCGACAACACCGATCGCGGGCACCTTGCGGGTTAAAAGGTTCGTGAACGCACCGCGGGTCTTGAACGAGCCGCCATGCTGAAGAAGCTCGAGCTTCAGGGCCAACACATGCGCCGGCAGCCCAAAGTCGGCCGCATCGATTTCAATCACCGGGGTGTGACGGATGTGCGGTCTGATGAGCTCGTACGCGCGGCTGATGCGTTCGGTCCCCGGTTCAGCCGTCGAAATGAGTTCGCTCACGATGCATCGATCTCCACCACAGGATCATGACCGCACCGCCGAGCATGCCGCCCAGATGCGCGAAATGGGCAACACTGTCCTGCCGCCCCGTCACACCGAGCCAAAGCTCGATGCCGCCGTATATTGTCACCAGCAGCCAGGCCGGGATGGGTATGGGAATGGGCAGCACCAGCACGCGGTCGCGCGGGAAAAACCAGCCATAGGCCAGGAGCATGCCGAAGACTCCACCGGACGCTCCGATCACCGGCTCGGGTGTCTGCGTCTGGGTCAGGACCAGAATTTCCGTTCCGGCGGCCGCCAGCACGCTGACGAAGTAGTACAGCACATAGAACGAAGGCGCTCCGCGCTGCCGCCAGTACATCTCCATCGCGCCACCAAACATGTAGAGCGCGAACATATTGAAAACGATGTGCATGAGGTTGTTGGGCTCATGCAGGAAGGCGTAGGTGACGAGCTGCCACGGATGAAACAGCGGTCCGATCGGCCAAAGCGCGAACAGCGCGATCAGCCGCTCGCCGATGACGAACTCGAGCAGGAAGACGGAGACATTGGCGATGATCAGCCAGCGGGTGATCGGGGGTAACGAGGGGAACATGCCCCCAGTCTACCTTGCAGGAACCGAATCAGGGGCGGAGCTGTGCTGTGCGCGACATTGAAGCGTAGCCACTGCTGTGAGCTTTTCGAGGGCGAGAACAGGGTGCCTTTGGCCAGCAGGATCGATTGTTCCCGGGCGCTCCGCACGAGCTCATCGACGGGGGTGGCGTCCGGAACCCGGCCCCACAGGAAAATTCCCTCCCCGTTCGCGCTTTCGAAGGTGATGCCGGCGCTGGTCAGCGCCTGGACCGAATCGCGCCGCATCCGGGAAAGGCGGGTGCGCAGGGTCTCCAGGTGCTTGCGGTAGCGGCCGCTGTCCAACACCTCGGCGACGAAGCTTTCCAGCAGCGCCGAGCCGGATAGCACGGACAACACCTTGCGTTCGACGATCCGCGCAATCAGCGCCGGGTCGGCGGCGATATAGCCGACCCGCAACGCGGGCCCGATCAGCTTGGTGAAACTGTCCACATAGATGACATGCCGCAGGCCGTCGATCTGGGCGAGGCGCACCGCCGGTCCCGAGTGCAGGTCCCCGTAGACATCGTCCTCGATGATCGCAAACCCGAACTGTTCCGCGAATGACAGAACCCGGTGACAGACCGCCGGCTCCGTGTTGGATCCCGTCGGGTTGTGTAACAGGGTCTGGGTAAAGAACGCGCGCGGCCGATGCGTGCGGCAGGCAGCCTCCAATGCTGCGAGGTCGGGTCCGGTCGGTGTGCGGGGGATTGGAATGAGATTGACGTGTTGACCGCGCAGTTGCTCGAACAGGACGAAATAGCCTGGATCCTCCACGAGCACAGCATCGCCCGGTGTAAACAGGATTCGTCCCAACAGGTCGAAGGCCTGAGATGCCCCGAACGTGGTCACGATGTTGGAAGCGCCGGCGGCGATGCCTTGTTGTACCAGGCGCGCGGCGATCTGCTCGCGCAATTCAAACAGTCCCTGGGGTGGGCATTGCATCCATGCCTGCGGCCGGCGGCCGCGCGACAGGCGATTCAGGATGGCGCCGGGGACTGCTTCCAGCAGCCAGTTCTGCGGGAGGAAACCGGATCCCGCGGCGATCACATCGGATGAATGCGTCAACGAAAGTCGCGCGAGTGCCAGTGCATCCGACCCTGGATCGGTCATCGCCTCGATTGACAGCAGCGGCGTTGCCAACTGGCGGCTGCAGACAAAGAACCCGCGGCCGGCACGAGATTCGATGATGCCCCGCGCCACGAGCCTGTCGTAGGCATCGACAATCGTGAACGGGCTGGCGCCCACGAGTTTGGCGAGCTTGCGTATCGAGGGGAGCCGCGCACCCGCGGGCAACTGCCCATGCTCGACCAGGCCGGTAATGCGCTCGGCGACCTGGTCTACCAGGGCGACGGTGGAGTCGCGGGACAGCTCAAACATGGTTTGATTAAAGCACCATGGCGATACCGGTGGCCACCAGCGCCAGCGACAGCACGATGTTGAACGTCATGCGCCCAGCCGGCCTGGCTAGGAAGCCGCGCATGGAGCTGCCAAACAAGGCCCATACCGTGATGCAGGGCAGGTTGGTGACAGCCATGACGCCGACCATGTAGGAGCTCGCGGCGAACAGACCCAGCTCCCGAGGCAGGAACATGGCGGCGGCGGTGAGGGTCATCATCCATGCCTTGGGGTTCAGGAATTGGAAGCCCGCGGCTTCCAGGGCGGTGAGGGGTTTGCGGCTCGCGGCTGTTTTCGCTTCGCCTGCACGCAGGATGCGCCACGCGAGATACACGAGGTACGCGGCGCCCGCCCAGCGCAACACCGTCTGAAGCGCCGGCCATCGGGTAAAAACCACGTCTAACCCGGCGCAGACCGCAAACAAAACCACACTGAAGCCGGCCAGGACGCCGAAGATGTGAGGAATCGTTTTCCTGAACCCGAAGGTTGCACCTGAAGCCGTCAGCATGACGTTGTTCGGGCCGGGGGTGATGGACATGACGAAGGAGTAGGTAGCGAAGGGCATCGGGTCGATCATGGCGAGTGCGTCCTGTTGGCCAGGACCACACGCTACGCACAGCTGGCTCAGGCTGGCAGGTACAGCCGGCGCAAACTGTACTGGTCCGCACCCGGTACGGGTCAGCGCGGGGGTAGGAGCTGGCTGCTCAACTTGTCGGCGGCGTTGCGCAACACCGGCAAACACCTCTCCACCAACTCCCGACGCGAGACGCGCGAGGCCTGACTGCTGACGTTCATCGCAGCCACCACCGTCCCCACCACATTTCGTACCGGCACGGCGATCGAGCGCAGCCCGATCTCCAGCTCCTGGTCGTTGATGGCATACCCGTCATGCCGCACTTCAACCAACATCTCTTCGAGGCGCGCACGCGAAGTGACCGTGTGCTTGGTGTGTTGAGTCCAGTCAACCTTGGACAACTCGATATCCACCTGCTCATCCGTCAAGTGAGCCAGCAGCACTCGTCCAAGCGCCGTGCAGTAAGCAGGCAGGCGACTCCCCACACCCAGCGTAACCGACATGATCCGCTTGGTCGCCGCACGCCCTACATACACAACCGCCCCATCATCCAGCACAGCAACAGAGGAGGCTTCCCCAAGCGCCTCGCTCATCTCCTCGAGCACCGGTTGCGCCGCAATCGGGACAGGCGCCGTTGAGAGATACGAGTATCCGAGGTTCAGGATGCGCGGCTGCAGAAAATACATGCGTCCATCGGTCCCCGCATACCCGAGCTCTTTCAAGGTGTACAGGCAACGGCGGACGACCGCGCGCGTCAATCCCGTTGCGCGACTGACATCAGCGATGGTCAAGCGGCGATCGACGCCTGCAAAGGCGCGGATGACGTGCAGTCCGCGCGCCAGGGACGTCATGAAATCCGGATCCCCGCCCCGGAACAGCACGTTCTCAGGATCGGTCGAGCTCATCACTCGCTGCGCGATAAACGCACCCGAGGTTTTAGGGAGGGTCTTAGGGGGCAGCATGGCGCGCTCTTTTAATTCGTAGGTCAAGTGCGTTAATCGTACCTCCCGCCGAGGCAGGTGTACACGGTGCGCGACTTCAGTCGAGTATTATTGATAAACCAATGAATACCCGACTGAAATCATGACTGATGCGTTTATTTGCGATGCCGTGCGAACCCCCATCGGCCGCTACGGCGGTGCGCTCTCTGCTGTCCGGGCCGACGATCTGGCGGCCATTCCCATGGCCGCCTTGATCGCGCGCAATGCTTCCCTCGATCCGAAGGCAATCGACGACGTCTTCCTGGGCTGTGCCAATCAGGCAGGCGAGGACAATCGCAACGTCGCGCGTATGGCGACCCTGTTGGCCGGCCTTCCGATGGATGTTCCGGGCGCCACCCTGAACCGCCTCTGCGGCTCCGGAATGGATGCCATCGGTATGGCGGCTCGCGCCATCAAGGCGGGCGATTCCGACCTGATTATTGCGGGTGGCGTCGAGTCCATGTCACGCGCCCCCTTTGTCATGCCAAAGGCCGACTCGGCATTCAGCCGAACCGCCGAAATCTACGACACCACCATCGGCTGGCGCTTTATCAACTCGCGTCTCAAAGAGAAATACGGCGTGGATTCGATGCCCGAGACGGGCGAGAACGTGGCGGCTGACTTCAAGGTGTCGCGCGAGGACCAGGATAAGTTTGCCTTACGGAGCCAGCAGCGTACGGCTGCCGCATACGCGCGAGGCTTCTTTGACGCGGAGTTGATTCCGGTTGAAATTCCACAGCGCAAGGCCAAGCCGCTCGTGGTCTCGCGCGATGAGCACCCCCGCCCCGAAACCACGTTGGAGCAACTTGCCAAGCTTCCAACTCCATTCCGCGCCAACGGGACGGTGACCGCCGGCAATGCATCGGGGGTGAATGACGGCGCTTGTGCGTTGATCATCGCGTCCGAACAGGCGGCAAAGCGATTTGGACTCACCCCTCGTGCGCGCATCATTACAACAGCGACTGCGGGTGTTGAGCCGCGGATCATGGGCATCGGTCCAGTCCCGGCGAGCCGTAAGGCGTTGAGTCGCGCTGGTCTGGAGATCGGGCAGATGGATGTCATCGAGCTCAATGAGGCGTTCGCTTCGCAGGGTCTGGCGGTCATGCGCCAGCTCGGCCTGGCTGACGATGCTGAGAACGTCAATCCCAACGGGGGTGCCATTGCGATCGGTCATCCGCTCGGCATGAGTGGCGCACGGCTCGTGACGACAGCTGTGTATCAACTCGCTGCGACTCGCGGCCGCTATGCCCTTTGCACGATGTGCATTGGAGTCGGGCAGGGGATCGCCCTGATTGTCGAACGGGTGTAGAGCGGGTGCAGCAACTGGATGGCTGTACAGAAACGCACGCCGGTCCTCGCCGTGCGTTTCTGCCGAATTACGCACGCACGGCCGGGACGACAAATGTCAAAATGGCCGCATGAAGATTGCAGTTCTGTTCGGCGGCACGAGTGAAGAGCGGGATGTCTCGATTGCGAGCGCCGCTCAGGTCATCCCGGCACTGCGTGGCCTCGGTCACGATGTGATAGCCATCGACACGGCAACGGGCCGGTTACCCGAGGCCGCGGAGCAGAAGATGCTCACGACAGGGGTCGCACCCGAGCCGCCGTCGCGGACTTCGCTTTCCAGCATGCGTGAGTCCGCGCTCACGCTGACTACAAACGCCAGCGATATCAAGGATGTCGATGTCGTCTTCCTGGCTCTGCATGGCGGTGCCGGTGAGGATGGCCGCGTTCAGGCCGTGCTCGACTTGGCGGGGCTTGCGTATACGGGTAGCAACCACATCGCCAGTGCCACGGCGATGGATAAAGACTTGTCGAAACGATTATTTCGCGCGGCGGGTGTGCCGACGGCCGATTGGCTCATGGCGCCCGTGCTTGCGCACGACGTGAGTGAAGCGTTGGGTTGGCCGGTGGTGGTCAAGCCGAACAAACAGGGGTCGACTGTGGGTTTGTCCATCGTTAGGCGGCCGGAGGATCTGGCGGCCGCGCTGGCCCTGGCAGACCGGTTTGACGATGAAGTGATGGTCGAGCGATTCATCCCGGGGCGTGAGCTCACCGTGGGCATCCTCGATGGCGAGGCGTTGCCCGTGGGGGAGATCATCACCAAGGGTGAAGTGTTCGATTACGAGGCGAAGTACCAGAAAGGGGCGGCACGGGAGGTATTTCCCGCGGAGCTCGCGGCGGATTCTGCCGCGAGAATACAGAGCCTGGCGCTGCGCGCGCACGCGGCACTGAAGCTGGGTGTTTACAGCCGCATCGATTTTCGCATGGACCCGGATGGCAACTTCTGGTGTCTCGAGGCCAACTCGCTGCCGGGCATGACCGCGAACAGCCTGTTGCCCCAGGCGGCCCGGGCCGCCGGAATCGATTTTCCCAAGCTCGTAGAACGTATATGTCGAGCTGCCTTGGTCGGTAGACATTAATTAGGCGCGGCGCTGGAGCCGCGCGCAGCATAGAATGCCGCCCATGCACGAGGCGGCCGCGAAGGGTTTTGCGAAAGAGGCGCTGGCGTATGCGCGCGGCCGCCCGGAATATCCTGTTGCCGTCGATCAATGGTTGCGCGACGCGCTGCGGTTGAATGAAACCTGCACGGTCGTCGACCTCGGCGCCGGTACCGGCAAATTCACTCGCCGCCTGGTGGCAACCGGAGCCAACATCATCGCGGTCGAGCCGGTGCCGGAGATGTTGGCCCAACTGACCCGGATAGTGCCTGACGTGGCGGCGCGCTCCGGCACTGCCGAGCATATTCCTGTGAACGATGGCGCGGTCGATGCCGTCGTGTGCGCGCAATCATTCCACTGGTTTGCTTCAAAGACCGCTCTCGCCGAGATCCGTCGCGTGTTGAAACCAGGTGGACACCTCGGATTGATCTGGAATGTGCGTAACGAGGCGATCGACTGGTGTGCCGCCATGACGGCAATCATGGCTCCCTACGAGGGCGACGCTCCGCGCTACCGCAGCGGCGAGTGGCGCAAGCTGTTTCCCGCTGAAGGCTTCGGGCCGTTGCACGAAGAGCGCTTTCCCAACGGCCACACCGGCCATCCGGAGCAAGTCATTGTCGAGCGAGTGGTATCCACCAGCTTCATAGCCGCGCTCCCGCGGCCTCAACAGCTCATCGTCGCGGCCCGGCTGCGTGATCTGATCGCGATGACCCCCGCCCTCAACAGAAAAGAAGAAGTCACCGTCCCGTATCAGACTGTTGTGTTCAGCTGCGCGAAGCGTTGACGAGCGCCAGCCGGTCGGCGGACAGCCGATCCAACATCCAGGTTGGATATTCGCTCGGCAGTGCCGACACCTTGGCGAGCGTGGCCAGTTGCTCCGCGGTCAGTTTCAGATCCACCGCGGCCAGGTTGTCATTCAGCTGATCCACGGTCTTGGCGCCGATGATGACCGAGGTGACCGGTGCCTGGTGCAGCAGCCAGGAAATCGCTACTCGGGCCACGGAGACGTTGTGAGTCTTCGCAATGGGCCGCATGGCATCGATTACGCGCCAGGCGCGTTCTTTATCGACCGGTGGAAAATCGAACTGCGCGCGGCGTGAGCCTGCCGGGCCTTGCGACTCACGGGAATACTTGCCACTCAACAACCCACCCGCCAACGGACTCCAGGGCAGGATCGCCAGTTGTTGGTCGTTGCACAGAGGTACGATTTCCCGTTCGAGGTCGCGCCCGGCGATGGTGTAATAGGCCTGCACGCTCTGGAAGCGCTCGTAATTGCGCTTATCCGAAATCCACAGAGCCTTTGCAATCTGCCAGGCAGCCAGGTTGCACACCCCGATATAGCGAACCTTGCCTGCCCGGACGCAATCGTTGAGCGCCCCCAGCGTCTCTTCCATGGGCGTCAGCGCGTCGAAACCGTGGAGCTGATACAGATCGATGTAGTCCGCCTGCAGCCGCTTCAGGCTTTCGTCCACTGCGTGGAGGATGTGAACGCGAGTAAGGCCCCCTTGATTGGGGCCGGGCCCCATGCGCTGGTGAACCTTCGTAGCCAGGACAAACTGATCGCGGGCGATCCCCAGATTGCGCAGGGCCTGGCCCGTCATCACCTCCGAACGCCCGGCGTGGTAGACGTCCGCGGTATCAACAAAGTTGATGCCGTGATCGAACGCCGCCCGCACGATCTCGTCCACGGCCGGCTGTTCCAACTTCCCGATACTGCGCCACAGGCCGTCGCCCGTGCCGAAGGTCATGGTCCCCAGGCACAGCTCGGAAACGAGCAGGCCGGTATTGCCGAGTTTCTTGAGTCGCATCGGGAAGCTCTCCAGTGGTTGAGGCGTCGGAGCAACAAACGCGCCTAACCGGGGTGCAGATGATAGACACCGGTGTCACTGAAGCCCACCCCAATGACCCTGAGCTGCGCGCAAACTTTTTAGCGCCCAATGAAAAATGTCGCTTTGCGAAAGGCTTGGGCTTCGGTAGAGTCGCCACATCGAGGGGGTGTCGGGTCGGACCTTCGGGTCCGGTCTGGCACCTCGTCAGCTCACCCTCAGTGAGCTGAGCTGCGGGCCAACCGTCCGGTTTTTTCCGCTTCCATCTTCGCCAGTGCGGCATCGACGTCAATCGACAACGAACCCGGCGTGGTGCTTTTCAACAACGACACGATCGACTCGGTCGTCAACCGGCTGTTGGCGCTTAGCAACAGGGCCACTACACCGGTGACTTCAGCCGCGGCGACCGAGGTCCCGGACTCGAAGTCATATTCCGCTCCCGGCAGCAGCGTCATGACGTGATTGGCAGGAGCCGTGAGTGTTGCACCCGGGTGCTTGCTCTCACTGTTGCCGACTGCGATCACGCCATTCACATTCGCCGGGAAGGAGTCGCCGGCGTCGGCCGCGGAGCCAACGAAGATCATTCCGCGCTTCACACCACTTTGCACGAGAGCCGACAACAACGGATCGGCCGGCCCGGCAATGCTCATGTTGACCAGCGGCACCCCGGCATCGATGGCTGCCGCGATCGCCTTTGCCAGCGTGAAGGTATTA
>Ga0181534_10002068_pt1 | contig 12739 bp, 9 predicted proteins | sample PEATcosm2014_Bin_37_FD_119758 | JGI IMG/M metagenome (GOLD analysis project Ga0181534, IMG submission 119758) | Peatland microbial communities from MTU Mesocosm Facility, Houghton, MI, USA - PEATcosm2014_Bin17_10_metaG | ecosystem: Environmental > Terrestrial > Soil > Wetlands > Peat | place...
TCCGCCGAATTCCTGGCGCACCAGTTTCAGAGCGGCGCCGCTCAGTCCTTCGATGTCCAGCACGTCCGGCGCGTAGGCGGCATTCATCTTGATGGAAAGCCCCGGCGCCAGATCGGTTCCGAAATGCGAATGCGGGACCAACACGATCGAGCCGGATGGCAGCACCTTCTCGAGCGCTTGCCGCACCAGTTCCGCGTTGGGGTAAGCCAACGCTTCATTGGCGATTTTCCACACCTCGCCGAAGCAGGCGCGGAGCGATTCGCACACGGCGTCGCACTCCGCTCCCCATCCGGTCACCACCGCCGCGGGGGATTGAGCGGCATCGATTTTCCTGGCCGCGGCCGCCAGCTCAGTCGCGGAATCGTCGGCCACGCCGTTTTTGTGGACGATATAGGCGAAAATCCGAGGCATCAGTTCAATCCTCCTTTGGCTTGCAGCAACTCAATCAGGCTGTCGACAATCGCTTCCGTACTGCCCTCCAGCATCTCTGCGCCCTTGCCCAACGGTGGCAGGAAATAATCCACCCGCTTAACTTTCGCGGCGCCGGCACCCGTCGTGTCGCCATTCACGCCCAGGGACGGCCCGTCGAACTTCGGAATGGGCACCGACGCCACCTGCCGGATGCCTTTCATGCCGACATAACGCGGCTCGTTGATTCCGGTCTGAATCGATAGCACGCACGGCAGATCGATCTCGTTGATCTCCCTGCAGCCGCCTTCGATTTCCCGGCTGATCTTCAGCGTGCCGCGCTGCACCTCAATCGCATTCACCAGCGACGCGAACGGATAGTCCAGCATGGCCGCCAGCATTCCGCCGACCTGGGCCGCGCCGTCCTCGGCCTGCACTCCGGTCAGGATCAGGTCGTAATGGCCCTTCTTGATGAAGGCCGCCAGGATCGCGGCGATGCCCCTGCCGTCCGATCCCTCGAAAGCGTCGTCGGAGAGCAACACGCCCTGCTTGGCCCCCATGGCCATCTCCCGGCGCAGAATCTCTTCGTCGTCCTCGCCGCCCACGGTGACCACCGTCACCGTGCCGCCGGTTCGCTCGACAATTTCCAGCGCTTCTTCCAGGGCGTAGTTGTCCGGTTCATTCACCGAATAAACCAGATCGTCGCGCTCGATGTCGTTCCCCGCGCCGTTCATCTCGATTTCGTTTTCCGAAGTGTCCGGCACCCTTCGCGCGCAGACCAGGATTTCCATAGTCACCTCATTTGTTTCTCGACCAGTTCCGCCAGGTCGATGGCGGTCATCTTGCCTTCCATGCCCGCCACCTTGATGGCGTCTTCCATGTTCACCATGCAAAACGGGCAGGCGGTAACAATTACATTGGCCCCCGCATCGGCGGCCATTTGCACTCTCTTGACGCCCATGCGCTGATCTTCCGTCGGCTCGTAAAACAGCGCCAGTCCGCCGCCCCCACAACAGAAGGACCGGTCCCGCGAGCGGCGCATCTCCACGCGCTTCAACCCCGGAATTGCATCCAGCACTTCCCGCGGCGCGTCGTACACGCCGTTATGCCGGCCCAGGTAGCAAGGATCGTGGTAGGCGTATACATCGTTTGCGTCCGCCACGGCTTCTAGCTTGAGATCGCCCGCGCGCACCTTTCGCGCCATCACCTCGCTGATGTGCTCCACCGGCGGCATATCCTTGTAGTCGTGTTTCAGCGCGTTGTACGCGTGCGGGTCGGAGGTCACGATCCGTTGCACGCCGGACGCCTTTATGGCCTCCGTGTTGTGCTCTCGCAAAGCCATGAATAGCGTCTCTTCGCCGAACCGCCGGACGTCGTGCCCGCTGTCTTTCTCGGCAGCTCCCAGGATGCCGAAATTTTCGCCAGTGCCGTCGAGAATTCTGGCAGTGGCCCGTCCGATCGCCTGCATCCGGTCGTCATAGGAGGTGATGCTGTCGACGAAGTACAGCGTGTCTGCGTCGTGCCCGCCGTGCAGGATTCGGACGTTGCAGGTTTGTTGGAAATCCTTAGCCTTTGCCCAATCGGCTTTTTTCTTCTCCATCTTGCCGAAAGGATTGCCGCGGCTCTCCAAAGCCTTCAGCGGCTTCTGCAAAGACTGGGGCACCTTGCCGTCATCCACCATGCCCCGCCGTAAATCCACGATCTTGTCGATGTACTCGATCAGCAGCGGACATTCCGCCTCGCAGGCGCCGCACGTGGTGCAGGACCAGATTTCGTCCTCCGAATAGATCCCGCCAATCAGCGAGTGCCCGTTGTTCGCCTTGCCCCACATCGGATAGTGCTGGAAAGCGTAGTCGCGCGCCTTCGTGGTGAAGAACCGGGGTGACAGCGGGCGGCCCACGGCGTTGGCCGGACATTGGTCCGAGCAACGGCCGCAGTCGGCGCAGGAATAAAAATCCAGCATGTGCTTCCAGGTAAAATCTTCGAATGTTTTTACGCCAAAGGATTTCACCTGGTCGAGTTGCCCGTCGGCAACGCCCCAGCGCACCGGTTTGACCGTGCCCCGGTCCAGCTTCGCGAAGAAGACGGTGAACAATGACGTCTCCACGTGGAACTGGATTCCAAACGGCCGGTAGCAGAGCAGGAAGAAGAAGGTCAGCTCGTGTACCAGGTAAGCGCCCAGGTAGAGCTTGGCGAGCACCGTCACGGGAGCCGCGGCTAGAGCGCCCTGCAACATCCACGCGAGCGACATCACGGCCAAATGCTCAACCTGCAGGTGATGTTGCCCGAGGCTGGCCGCGTAGCTGGCTTCGAAGACGCTGTCTGCAACCATCAGCAGGGCGATCAGCGCCAGCAGGAAAATCGCGTCGGCGGTGTGTGCTTTTCCGTACCGCGCGGGCACCGCGTAGCGCGCGGGTTTCAGCAAGCGCCGCACGATCGCCACGATCATGCACAGGAAGACGACGGTTGCGGCGTAATCGGAGATTGCGCCGTAAAGCCCGCCGGTCTCCAGGGGACGATCCGACGTCCCCATGGCCAGCAGCGCGACGGTGTGAACGGCCAGGACAATAAAACCGGCAAAAAGAAAAATGTGAATGATCCCCGCGGCCAGGTAGCGCGGATGCCGCCATTGCCCGAACCAGAACTGCAAGAGCTTGCCCAGCCGGAGCCAGGGCCGGTCGAATCGTATGTCGCGCTGGCCGCGCCCGAGCGGCATCATGCGCTTGGCCACGATGTACGCGAAGCATGCGGTTCCCAGCAGATTCACGATCCAAAACAGGACTCGCCCCTGGATCAACCAGAATGTCGCTTGCGCGGGAGACTGCATCGCCTCCGTCATAAACGTCCTCTCGCTAATTGCGCCTGTCGAACAATTAAGCAGTATTATACCTTAATATCCTGTAGAAAACTACACCTCTCCTTGTGGCGGGCGTCCAGACCCGCGCGGATCGGTTAAGCACGGCCATTTCCTTAGTACGATCCCGAAGCTGCCATCGCGCGTCCCTTAGGCTGCCGCTCGTTCAGAATGAGGCGCCGCACCGTGCGCAAATCATTCAGGATGATGCGGCTTTTGTGAATATGGCAGTTCAGCGTCTTCAACTTGAAGATCGCCAGTTCGATGGCCTGCGCGCGGCGCGGCTCACCAACCTGAACCGCCGCCTGCTGATCGGCGCTGAGATCCTTCATCGAATCCAGAATCGTGTCGGCCAGGACCTTCATGAAATCCTGCGCGCTTTCGATCGAATCGAAACATCGTACCGTCTCGTCGTCGGACATGTCGGTCGCTCCACTTGGCACTGGGTGAATATCCGCTCGTATGCATTTCTCGGTCCATGGCGCGAATGCCCTAAATGTTCGATTTTTGCCGGAGACTGCTTATAAATGCGCGGCCACTAGCGTTAATTCACGCTAGTTTGCGCTATGTGGGGGAAAAAACCGGCCTGCTCACCGCGCGGCGCGCCACTCCAGCACCACCACCGACAGCTTCGGTAGCGCGCTTTCGAGCACCAGCTTGTAGCCGTTCTGCGGTCCCGGCTGCTCCAGCACTTGAACGCCGGCGGCGCGCTTGGGGTCCCAGGTGTAGGTGGTGGGATGCCCGCCGTTCTCGGCGCCGGCCTTCTCACTGAGCGGCTGCGCGTATCTGGGGTCCGCCGTGAAAAGGGTAAGGCCGGCGCTGCTCAAGTCGCCGGGATAAGCGCTGACCCGGGCTTTGACCGCTGGCAGCGCACCCGTTAAGGCTCCGGCTGAAGCATGATTGTGTTCAATCACCAGACGGCCGTTCTTCGGGAACTTGCCGATCCACGTGATTCTGCCCGAGGCGGCCGCCCCGGTGGCCGGCGCGGTTGCGCGGCGCGGCTGCGCTGCGGGAGCGGCCGGCGGCGCCACCACCGGGACGAGCACCGATGCCAGGCCCGCCGGCGGGGCCGGTTGCGGGCTGTCGATCTCGGGCGGTGGAATCGCCGGCAGCTCGGTAGAAGGCAGTCGAACAGCCGCTTCCGGAGCCCGGAAAGCAACCGCCGGCTTTGCCGATGCAACGGGCGCGGGGGACTTAACGGCCACCGGCTGCGCCTCGACGCGCGCCGGCTCGACGGCCGCTGGGTGCGGCGGTTCCGGTTTCGCCTGCGCGTCCACGCGCTGCTGGAGCGCCACGCTCTCCCCGGGCTTCAGAAACCGGGTGGTCTCCGCGAAGGGTGCGCTCCCCGGGGAATCCACGGTCAGCCGCACGGCCACGTCGCCGGATTGTCTGGCATAAAAAACACTGCCGGAGTGCAGATCCGCGGGCGTCAGGCTCACGTGGGTCCGCACACCGTGGTCGTCGATTTCGATCCATCCGCTCCTGGCGCGCGTGATCGGCCGGGCCGCCACATCCCACGCGATCCGCAGTTGGCCGCCCATATCCATCGCCGATAGCTTCACGCCCTGGGGCGAAGGCTTCATCAGCCAGAATCCCAGAATGGCAAATGCCAGCACGCCAAGAACCACGGCGTACCATTTCCACGATGCGCCAGAACCGCGGGGAGGCGGAGGTGGGACCTCCAAAACCGGATTCGGCGCTTTGGCAGTGGCCGCGGGCGCCGCTTTCTGGATCGCCGCGGCCGCGGCCGCCATGGCGGCCTGGTCGGCCCCTATGGGCAGCAGAGTGAATTCGTGGTAGCTGCTTTCTGCGCGAATGCCGCCGTCCGCCTCGCGAAGGAAAAAGCCCGCGCGCGTAGGCGCGAAGCTGCTGGGGCGGACGATCAGCCCGGTCTGCCAGGGCTGCGGAAAGAAACGGTTGAAGAAAGCCAGGTCCGCATCCGCCAGGGAGACTTCGCTGCGCGTGTGGGCGCGGTACCAGCCCACCGGCTCCAACCCGTCCAGAGCCGCCTCGCCGCGCCACGACTCGAGCGCTTCCGCGAGCGCCGCCTCTTCATTCTCCGAAAGCACAAAGGACGGGCCTTTGGAGTACTGGCAATCAATCGCCCGCCACGCCTGGATGCGCACCGTGTTCTCCTGATGCGTGCCAAACAGTATGCCGCCGGTTTCCACGCCGCCGTGAGGCAGTCGATGGTAACCCTCCACCGCGGTCTGCCGGATTTCGTCGAGCGCCACCACCGAGTACTCGATCCGGAGGTCGTGCTCCGGAGCGCTCCAGGTTGCAAATTTCGACGCCACAGCCGGGCTGGTCATATACGTCTGTCAATCTCGCGGTCGCAGGGTTACAATCCTAGCTTAGGCCATTTTACCGAACCGCATTGCATGGCCGATTCGTTCCTTCAGTCCGAAAAGGATCTCGACGATTGGCTGTCCGCGCCCAGCGAGGCGGACTGCGCCGCCATGCGCGCCATCCAGGGCAACTTGCTGATTCTGGGTGCGGGCGGCAAGATGGGTCCGAGTCTCGCGCGGCGGGCCTGCCGCGCGGCCGATCGGGCAGGCACGCCGAAACGCATCGTGGCCGTGTCGCGCTTCTCGGATCGGGCCGCGCAACGGCAACTGCAGGAATCCGGCATCCAAACCATCCGCGCCGATCTGCTGGACTTCAACCAGATCGCCCGGCTTCCGGATGCGGAGAATGTGATCTTCATGGCGGGGCGCAAGTTCGGCTCCGCCGGCGCCGCCAACCTCACCTGGGCCAGCAACGCTTACCTCCCGGCGCGCGTGGCCGAGCGCTATCGCGATGCCCGAATCGTGGCCTTTTCGAGCGGCAACGTATACCCGTTCGTCCCGGTTTCAAGCGGCGGTGCCACCGAAGATACCGCGCCTGATCCTGTAGGCGAGTACGCGCAGTCGGTATTGGCTCGCGAGCGCATGTTCGAGTTTTTCTCCGCGCGCCACGGGACCCGCGTCTGTTTGCTCCGGTTGAACTACGCCGTCGAGCTCCGCTATGGAGTGCTGCGCGACATCGGAGCGAAGGTTTTCGAAGGGCGGCCGGTGAACGTCGGCATGGGATATGTTAACGCCATCTGGCAAGGCGACGCCAACTCAATCTGCCTGCGCAGCTTCGCGCTCTGCGCGTCGCCGCCTGTGCTGCTCAACGTAACCGGCCCGGAGACTCTCTCGGTGCGCGCTGTGGCGCGGCGCTTCGGCCAGTTATTCGGTCGCGAACCCGTCTTCGAGCACCGCGAGGCGGATACTGCGCTGCTCAACAACGCCTCGCGCTGCCATCGTCTGTTTGGCGCTCCGTCGGTGACCGCCGAGACCGCGATTGATTGGACGGCGGAATGGATTCAGCGCGGCGGCGCGGCGTGGGACAAACCTACGCACTTTGAGGCCAGGGACGGCAAGTTTTAGCTCGATAGGTTATATTGGTGAGGACCTGTTTCTAAAATGGAGCGAACGGATGAAGCGAATCGTTAATAACAAAGGGACGACGACCTGCGCCATCATCGTATTGTGGGCAACGATGGTGATTGCCCTGCCCGCGCAGACTTTTACTACAATAACCAGTTTTGACGGCACGAATGGCAAATTTCCCTACGCTGGGCTGATCCAGGCGGACGATGGGTATGGCTACGGAACAACCGAGTATGGCGGTACCAGTACTAATTGCAATAATGGCTGCGGGACACTCTTTAAAGTCACTCCCGGTGGTGCTGTGACGTCTATCTACAGTTTCTGCCTCGAAAGCGCTTGCCCCGACGGCAAATACCCTTACGCGCCCCTTTTCCAAACGGCCGCCGGGGACTTCTACGGGACCACGGCGGAAGGCGGGACTAATAACTATGGCACGGTGTTCGAAGTCACCGCCAGTGGACTCACCACGCTGCATAGCTTCCTCAAGACGGATGGCGAGAATCCGTTCGCGGGGGTAATCGAGGGGTCGGACGGCAATTTCTACGGGACAACCGTGGGTGGTGGGGCTGCCAGCGGCCAGGGGACAGTTTTCAAGATGACCCCCACGGGCACGCTAACCACGCTATACACCTTCTGCGAACAGGGCGTCGTGCCGCCGTGCGCGGACGGGGACCAACCCCAGTCGGCGCTGGTTGAGTCTGCCGCCGCGATCTTCTACGGGACAACCTCGGTAGGCGGCGCCAACGACGGCGGCACGGTCTTCAGTATCACCTCCACGGGCACGCTGTCGACGCTCTATAGCTTCTGCGCGCTGAGTGGGTGCATGGACGGGGAACTCCCCTACTCCGGACTGATCGAGGCCGCCAATGGGATCTTTTACGGGACCACGTTCTCGGGCGGGGCCAACGGCGGCGGCACGGTTTTCGAAATCACTGCGGCAGGCACGTTCACCTCGCTCTACAGCTTCTGCTCCCAAACCGCGTGCGCGGACGGCGGATTCCCCAATGCGCCGCTGGTCCAGGCCACCGACGGCAACTTCTACGGGACGACGTCCGCCGGCGGAACTGCCGACGCGGGCACGATTTTCAAGATCACACCGGCGGGCGTGCTGACAACCCTGTACAGCTTTCCGGGTCCCGGTGGATACCAGGTAGCAGGGCTCGTCCAGGCCACCAATGGGGACTTCTACGGCACGACTTGGGCCGGCGGGACCGACAGTGACGGCACGGTATTCAACCTCAATGTAGGCCTCAGCCCGTTTGTGAAAGCAGTGCCGCCCTCCGGGGCTCCGGGAGCGGCTATCCGGATTCTGGGGTCCAGCCTCACCGGCACGACCAGCGTCGTCTTCGCCGGCAAGCCGGCCGTCTTCACCGTAGTTTCGCAGACCGAGATCCAAGCCACCGTGCCCGCCGGCGCGGCCACCGGAATCATTAAAGTGGTCTCTCCCACCGGCACGTACTTGAGCAACGTGAAGTTCCGCGTTCTGCCTTAGCGGTCCGCTGCCCCACAAGGTCAACGGACGTATTTCGGCGCCTGGCCCGCGGCCCACGGATCGTACTCGGAAGCAAAGCGGACGCGCTGGCCCACGGATGGATGATCATACAGCCAGAATTCGATGAACGGGCTGGGGTTGGGATCGTCGAGCGACACTTCGCCCAGAATTTGGAAAGCATTGGCCGCCTCTTCCGATGAGTTGGGCACGATCCCATGGATTACTTCCAGGCCGTAGATATCGGCGTTGTGCTCCAGCATGCGGCTGAAGGAACTCGACACCGGCTCGGATAGAAAGCCAAAGACCGCCAGCGCCAGCAGTAACACCGGCATCGAGGCCCAGTCGCTCACGCCGCGGATCTCCCACCGTGCGCCGTAGCGCGCGAGGGTCCAGCGCATGGCGTGAAAGGCAACGAACAGGAAGATCAGAATTCCCACCAGCGCCGCGCCGATGCCGATCCAGACGTGTCCCAGAACGTAGTGCCCCATCTCGTGGCCGAACACGAACAGGGTCTGGCCGGTATTCATCTTTTGAATGGTGTTGTCCCAAACCACCACGCGCTTGGATGCGCCGATGCCGGTGACGTAGGCGTTCAACGATTTCAGTTTCTCGCTGGCCTTCATCTCGAACATTCGGTTGCGCGGTATTTCGAGGCCGCCCCGCGCCGTCACCTTCTCGATCGCCTCAACCAGCGCCGGTTGCCGCGCGGCCAGCGGTTCGAACTTGAAGAACAGCGGCTCGATGACGAATGGCTCGATGAACGTCAGAAACACCACCATGGGCGCCGCCGCCAGCCAGAAATATAGCCACCAGCGGCGCGGGCTGCGGCGCATAGCGCCGTAGAGCACCCAGATGGCTACGCCGGCCAGGGCAAAGGCCAGCAGCTCGCCCTTGGTCCAGTCCCAAAACCACGAGCCCCAGCCTTGGATGGACTGCTCGAACTTGAGCGACAGGTGATGCCCGTAGAGGCTGATGGGCAACTCCAATACATCGATCGTCAGCAGCAGCAGCGGCGCGAAAATATAGGCCTGCAGGAGACGGCGGCGCGTGGCGGATTCGGCGATGTTGCGCAGCCGCGGGGCGACTCGCCATACCAGTAGCGCAATCAGCACCAGGATGCCGTAAGCCACGGCGATGAAATGCAGGCGGTTGCGGGCGGCCGCGTACTCGATGGCTTTGGCCAGCTTGTCCGGCGGGAGCGTGTACGTCCTCGCGGCTAAGAGCAAACCTGGAAACATATTTCTCCTTTTCCCCACACGGTCTGGCGGCCGACGCCGGTCCATTGGCCGGCGCGCAGGTAGGGCAGGAACTCGCCCAGACCGCCATCATACTCCGCTTGATATTCTGCATGCCCGGTGAAGCCTCCAATCGCATGAGTCTGGCCGGTGCGGCTGGAGCGCCGCTGGGTCGAGTGCCAGGTGAGGTCGCAGTGCGCCAGGGTTACGCGTGCGGCGCGCTCGCCCATCGCGCGGAAATCGATGTCGAGTGGGCCGGGTCCGTAGAAGGCGCGCAGGGTGCTGATGCGGTCGCGCAGGCGCGCGAAGAGGATGGGAAATTCGGGGCGGACCGCCAGTTGCTGATCTGCCTTCAGCTCGGTGGGGGTGAGGAATTCGACGCGCACGCGGGAAGCGGGCTCCGAGGGGCCGTCGATGGGCATCGCGAAATGCTCCTGGCCGACGGAGACCAGCGTGGCGCGCCCGCGGCCCGGGCCGAGTCCGGCATGCGCGAGTTTCGCATAGGCCTGCTGCAACGCCTCGGTGGCGGGGTGTATGGTGTCGAACAGGTGCATGTCGAAATGGAAGTTGGATCCCGCCGGAATGGTCTGGCCATCGAGATGCGCGGCGCGGAAGACGAACGGACGCGGCCGGTCCGCGAGCCCGCTCGGCCCGGCCTGCGCCTTGGGCTCGAAAACGCGCGCGTATTCCGGTGCGTTGGCGGTTTCGCGGAGCATCATGCCGAACGCGCCGCGCAAAACATTGGAGGCTTTGCCGGGCGGGAAGAAAAGCGATTCTTCGGCGTGAAAGTGAAAGCGCAGCCGCCAGAACTCGAAGGTCACCTTAAGATGCCTGTTCGTGGCCTCGACGACATCGTGTCATGGCACCTTGAAGCCGCTACTCGAAAGCGTGCCGTTCGGCGTTGCCACCTCGACTTTTCCGCTGGTCGCGCCGGCGGGCACGCTGGTGGTGATTTCGGAGCTCGAAACGACGGTGAAGACAGCCGCCGTGCCGTTAAAGGTGACGCTGGTCGCGCCCGTCAGGCCGGTCCCCAGGATGCGGACGGCAGTTCCCACCGCCCCCGCCGTGGGCTGAGTTGCCACGAACGGGCCCAGCCCTGGTACGGAGAAGCTGAAGATCACGCCATCGTTCTCGGCCCCGCCATAGCTGCCAGTCCCATAGAAAACCCCGTTGGTATCCTGCATCAGCCCCGACTGCGGTTGTTGGCCGCTAGTCGAACAACCCGATGGGCAAAAGCTGTACAGTGTCGCCGGGAAGCCAACGGGGTGCAGTTCGAAGATTGCTCCGGTGCTCAAGGTTCCGCCCGTCTGGGTTGTCCCGTAGAAGTTCCAGTCGCTGCCCTCGATGAGCGCGTTCGGGTATGGACCGGGGGCACCCTGCGCGGGGAAGCTGTATAGCGTCGACAGCGCGCCAGTTGGCGTGATTTCGAAAAGCGTGCCCACGCCGTCGGTCCCGCCGGAGTATGTGGTCCCGAAGAAGTTCCCATCGTACGGAGGATCGTGAGGCGGGGCGGCGGCTTGGACCAGCGTGGTGTTGGGGTTTTGGCCGTCCTCGCAGCCGCTCAGTGAGCAGAAGCTGTACAGCGTGGTCAGCGCGCCGCCGGGGGTGATTTCGAAAACCGTGCCAAAGTTACCGTTGGCCCCGCCGCCGATGGTTGTCCCGTAGAGGAGTCCATTTACCGCCTGGACCAGTCCCGCCAGGGGTCCCGAGCCGTCTGCGCACCCGCTCAGTGAGCAGAAGTTGTATAAGGTTGTGAGGGTTCCACGCGGAGTGATCTTGAAGACGGTCCCACCGTCGTTGGCCCCGCCAGACTCCGTCGTTCCGTAGAGGTCGCCATTGGTGGCCTGGATCAGGGCCGCCCGTGTGCCGCTGCCGTCAGGACAGCCGGTCTCGGAGCAGAAGTTGTAAAGAGTCGTCAGCGTGCCGCTCAGGGTGATGGCGAATATCGTCCCGTAGCCGTGCGCCCCGCCGGCGCTGGTCGACCCGTGCAGATCCCCGTTGCTGGCCTGGACCAATGCTGCATAAGGGAACTTGCCGTCGGCGCCGTCGAAACTGTGCAGCGTCGTGAGCGTGCCGCTCGGGGAGACTTCGAAAACCGTCCCGCAGCCGGGGCGGCCGCAGGCGGTTCCGCCGGCCCCGCCGGCATAAGTTGTGCCGTAAAGGTACCCGTTCGTGGCTTGGACCAGCGCGCCCCAGGGCTGTGCGCCGTCCGCGCCGTCGAAGCTGTCCAGGGTGGTGAAGGTTTGCGCAGGCGCGGCGAATGCCAACGCTGCGTAAAATGCAAGCAGACCAGCCGCTTCTTTCATAAGTCTTACTCCTTCGTACTTCAACCCGCCGAAGCGGCCGTGGCCGCATCGTAGAAGCCCTTGCCCGCCGCGGCCAGACGCTCCAGCAGCGGCGCGGGCTGCCAATGATCGCCCAGGCGCGCGCGATATTCATTCACTTTGGCGAGCACATGCGCCAAGCCCAGCGAATCCGCATAGGCCATCGGCCCACCGCGATGCCGCGGGTACCCGAATCCATACGTGTAGATCACGTCGATATCGCCGGGCCGGATGGCGATGTGTTCATCGAGGACGTTGGCGCCCTCGTTGGCCAGCGCCACCATGATGCGCATCAGAATCTCGTCGTCCGAGACGGGCTGCCGCACGATGCCCCTCTCGCGCGCCGCCTTCTCGGCCAAACCCTCGATCAACGGATCGGGGATTGGTACGCGGCTGCCGGCTTCGTAACGATACCATCCGGCCCCGGTCTTCTGCCCGTAGCGTCCCATCTCGTAGAGCACGTCGGGCACCGGCGACTCGGGCCCTTCCAGGCGGGTTTTGCCGATCGACCGCAAAAACTGGCGGATGCGCGCGCCCACGTCGATGCCCGCGATATCCTGCATGCCGAACGGCCCGACCGGCATGCCGAAGCTGGTCAGCACGCGGTCGATCTGCGGCACGCTGGCGCCCTCTTCCAGTAGCAGATACCCTTCGCGCATGTAATAACCGAGCATGCGGTTGGCGACAAAGCCGAAACAGTTGCCCACCACCACGCCAACCTTGTTCAGTTTCTTCGCCAGCTTCAGCGAGGTGGCGATGGTCTGGTTGCTGGACTCGCGGCCGCGCACAATTTCCATCAGCTTCATGACGTTCGCGGGGCTGAAAAAGTGATGGCCGATCACGTTGGCGGGGCGTCCACTCGATTGCGCGAATTGATCGATATCCAGCGTGGAAGTGTTGGACGCCAGCACGCAATCGGGACGCGTGACGCGGCCGAGATCGGCGAACACAGACTTTTTCAACTCCAGGTTCTCGAACACGGCTTCCACCACGATGTCGACTTGATCGAA
>Ga0181534_10002069_pt1 | contig 12733 bp, 13 predicted proteins | sample PEATcosm2014_Bin_37_FD_119758 | JGI IMG/M metagenome (GOLD analysis project Ga0181534, IMG submission 119758) | Peatland microbial communities from MTU Mesocosm Facility, Houghton, MI, USA - PEATcosm2014_Bin17_10_metaG | ecosystem: Environmental > Terrestrial > Soil > Wetlands > Peat | place...
GTTCGATTGGCCGGTGGTCCACGCCGAGCTGCACCAGTACTTCGTGGACTGCAACGAGAAAGCGAGCTCCTTCCTCTACGGGCGCCGCGTCTTCGAGATGATGGCGGCGCACTGGCCGACCGCTGACGAGGGCGACGTCACGGCGGAGGCCGCCGCCTACGCGAGGCTCTGGCGGCCCAAGCCGAAGGTGGTGTTCTCCACGACGCTGTCCGAGGCGCCGTGGAACGCGACGGTCGTCCCGGAGATCACCACCGCGTCCGTCGCGCGGCTCACCTCGCAGACCGAGGGGGACCTCATCGTCTTCGGCGGTGCCACCGTCGTCGGCGAGCTCTTCGGGCTGGACGTCGTCGACGAGGTGGACGCGTTCGTCCACCCGGTCCTCCTCGGAGGTGGGGTGCCCCTGTTCCCCGCCCTCGGCGAGAGGCGCCCCATGCGGCTGCTCGAGTCGAGCGTCTTCGAGCCCGGCGTCGTCCACCTGCGCTACGAGCGCGCGTAGCGCGAGGGGAGACCGACAGCGAGCGTCCGCACTCCCGAAAGCGACTGCTGCCCGCAGTCGCCGGATGCCGCCCATAGGATCCGGTCACCGAATCGGAGGAGGGCCACATGGCAACGACACGCACCGCAGGCGCGCACTGGGAGGGATCGCTGCTCGAGGGGAGCGGGTCCGTGACACTCGAGTCGAGCGGGCTCGGGACGTTCGATCTCACGTGGGCTTCCCGTTCCGAGAGCCCCGAGGGCCGCACCAGCCCCGAGGAGCTCATCGCAGCTGCGCACGCGTCGTGCTTCTCCATGGCGCTCTCGAACGGCCTGGCGAAGGCGGGCACCCCCGCCACGTCCCTCGATACGTCGGTGGAGGTCGACTTCCAGCCGGGTCAGGGCATCACGGCGATCCGCATCACGGTGCGCGGCGTGGTCGAGGGACTCGACGCCCCGGGCTTCGAGGCGGCCGCCCAGACCGCCAAGGAGAACTGCCCGGTGTCCAAGGCGCTCGCCGCCGTGCCGATAACGCTCACGGTCGCCTGAATCCGGGCGGTGCCGGACCGTCCCCGGACTTCCCCATGGTTCGAGCGTCCATCATCCGGCCGGCCAGTCGACGTCACAGCAAGGGCTAGACGAGCGGGACCATCTTCCTGGCCAGCATCTCTTCCTTGGCGAAGGTGACCTTCGAAGCACTGATCTCGAAGATCGTGTATCCGGTCACCAGAACCCAGATGTTGTCGGTGATGACGGTCTTGCACTTGGGCGAGCAGTCCGTGTTCGTCCCGGTCCCCGTGAACCCGCCGTCCCCGATTCCGGCGACGACGGTCACCTGCGTCGCCTTCTTGAGCGTCGAGAGTGTGGATTTGTACGCGGCGGACGTGGCTGGGGTCGAGTAGGTGATGCTGACGGCAGCGGAGTACGTGCAGCTCACGGTGGACTGCTTGTAGCCGAAGAAGGTGTTCGTCCCGCTCGATGAGCTCGGGGTCCCGGGCGAGCCGCCGAGGGCCGCCTTCACGATCGCCGGGCTGATCGTGGCGCATGTGGGTGCCTTGCCGGCCGCGAACGCCGACTGCGGTCCCGCGGCGATCGCACCGGACCCCACGAACCCGGCTGCGGCAACGGTCAGTGTCGCGAAGAGACGGAACCGGTGCATGCTGGACCTCCTCCGCCGGACGCAGCGACCCCTTCGCGGGACCAGCCGTCCTCGCTGGACGATCAACCGGCGATCCGGCAAACGCTACGCAAGGCCGCGACCTTGCGCTTGGCTCACCGCTCTTTGGGCCCTCGGGCGAGGTGTTCCTCGAGTCCGCACCGGACCGCTGGCCAGTCGTCGTCGACGATCGAGAAGAGGGCGGAGTCCCGAAGCGCCTCCTCTTCGCCCGGGACGAGGGAGGGCTGCCAGTGGCGCAGGACGCCCTCGAAGATCGCCCCGATCCCTTCGATCGCAACTCGGGACCGCAGGTTGCGGGCATCCGTCTTGAGGTCGACGCGGCCGACGCCCCAGACGTCAAACGCGTGGCGCAGCAGCAGGAGCTTCGCTTCGGCGTTGATGCCGGTGCGCTGGGCGGATGCCGCGAGCCACGTCCCTCCGATCTCGACGGCGTAGGGGGTCGGCTCGCCCGGCCGGCAGCGCAGCGTCATGAACCGCGTGCAGCCGACGGCCTGCCCGGCTTCGGCGGACACCTGGGCGAAGGGCACCGATGCACCGTGCGAGCGGTCGTCGATGAGCGCCGCCACGTACGCACGCGTCTCCTCGAGTCCGTGCGGGACCGCCGTAAACCCGTAGGACGACCGATCCTCGGCTCCCGCCGAGGCGAGGTCGTCGACATGGCTCATGGTGAGCTGCTCGAGGCGCACCAGGGTGCCGTCGAGCGATGCGATACTGAGCGGATCCGACATCGCTCGAGTCTGGCACGGGCGCCATTGCGAAGTCCCGAGAGAACTCTCGGCCAGCCGAGCGGAACGCGAGGGTCGGCCGTAGTATCCGCGTGAGCCACAGCCGGGAGGACCGATGCCGAAGATCACGCCTTGCTTCCTGTTCAAAGACGAGAGCCTCGACGCGGCGCAGTTCTATGTCTCGGTGTTCCCGAACTCGTCGATCGGCGAAGTGAGCCACTTCAACGAGGCCGGCCCGATGCCCGCGGGCACCGTCCTCACGGTGGCGTTCGTCCTCGACGGCCAGGACTATCTCGCGATCAACTCCGGAGCGTCGTTCACCTTCAACGAGTCGCTGTCGTTCATGGTGCACTGCCATGGCCAGGCAGAGGTCGACCGATACTGGGAGCAGCTGACCGCGGGGGGCGAGGAGGGACAGTGCGGGTGGCTGAAGGACCGATTCGGCGTCTCCTGGCAGATCGTGCCCGACGAGATGTTCACGTACCTCGGTGATCCGGACCCCGAGCGTGCGCAGCGGGCGATGAAGGCGATGATGGGCATGCACAAGCTTGACCTCGCGGTGTTCCAGGCGGCGGTCGACGAGTCCTAGCCTCCGCGGCGATCGCGAGCGCATTGGTGGCTGCCAGGACGTGGCAAGAATGGGAAGGTGCCCGAGTTGTTCGCACCCCTCGACCCGTTCGAGACGGGGATGCTCGATGTCGGCGACGGGCACCACATCTACTGGGAGCTGTGCGGAGCTCCCGACGGGATCCCCGCGATCGTCCTGCACGGCGGGCCGGGATCCGGGTGCACGGAGAACTCTCGGCGCTACTTCGATCCAGCACGCTTCAGGATCCTCGTTTTCGACCAGCGGGGATGCGGGCGGAGCCGGCCGCTGGCGAGCGATCCGGATGCCGACCTCAGTGCGAACACCACGCAGCACCTCATAGAGGACATTGAGCGGCTGCGCGATCACATTGGCGTCGACCGGTGGTCGATCCTCGGGCTCTCGTGGGGCACGACCCTTGGGCTCGCCTACGCGCAGGCCCACCCGGAGCACGCGCGATCGCTGGTGCTGGTCTCGGTCACAACCGGCTCGCGCAAGGAGATCGAGTGGATCACCGAGGGCGTGGGCAGGATCTTCCCGCGCGAGTGGGAGCGATTCACGAATGCGGTTCCCCCGTCGCTGCGTTCGCTCCGGCCCGTCGACGCCTACGCGATCCTGCTGCTCGACCCGGATCCTGCCGTGCGCGACCAGGCTGCGACCGAGTGGTGCGCGTGGGAGGACGCCCACGTCTCGCTGGCGCCGGGGAACCAGCCGAATCCGAGGTTTGCGGATCCGGCGTTCCGGCTTCGCTTCGCCCGCTTGGTGACCCACTACTGGAGCCACGACTGTTTCCTCGGGGAGGACCAGGTCCTGCGCGAAGCGCACAGACTCAACGGCATCCCCGGTGCGATGGTCCACGGACGCTACGACGTGAGCAGCCCACTCGAGACCCCCTGGGAACTTTCGAAGCGGTGGACGTCGAGCAGGCTCTCGGTCATCGACGATGCGGGCCACCGGGGCAGCGATGCGTTTCGCGACGCCTTCATGGATGCGCTGATCGCCATCGGCTGACCCCGGCAGCCATGCGATTCAACGGATCCGCTGACCAGCGCACCCGCGCGGCGGCTGCGGCCCGGTCATCCGCCCACTGCAGGGGCTGCAGCCAACCGCGGCCCCTGCGTGCGCGTGTGCGGCAGGGTGCCTACCCGTACCGCTCGGCCAGGGGCACCGCCGCGCCGCCCTTGACCTCGCTGCCGACCGACGTGCAGGTGTTGGAGGAACTGCACCAGATCGAGCTGAGGACGCTGGCCGTTGTGCCCGGCGTGCCCGGTGTGGCGAGCGCCGCCCACGCCTTGCCGTTCCAGAGGTACGACAGGGTCGTGGACCCGGCGGACGTGATCGTGTCGCCGACTGCGATGCAGGATGTCGAGGACATGCAGGCCACGCCGTCGAGGGTCGTCTGGGCCTTTCCGGCGGAGTATGGCTCCGTCGTCTCCTCGGACCACGCCTTGCCGTTCCACCGCTCCGCGACGCCGACGCCCGGCGTGACGTTGTTCGAAGTGCTCCCGACCGCGGTGCATGCCGTCACGGCGGTGCACGAGATCGCGCTCAGCACGCTGCTGATCCCGCTGGGAATGGCGACGGTCTTCATGGTCGACCACACCGAGCCATTCCAGCTCTCGGCGAGCGTGCGGGTGCCCGTGGGCGTGATCGAGTCACCCACGGCGATGCACGTCTTCGAGGTGCTGCACGTGACCGCGTTCAGGGCCGTGCCGATGGCACCAGCTGCGTTCTGCGCAGGCGACTCCAGCGCCCACTTCGAGCCGTTCCAGCGCTCGACCAGCGCCGTCCCCGCGCTCACGCTGCTCGCCGAGCTGCCGACCGCCGTGCAGGCCTTGGGGGACGTGCACGAGATCCCGTTGAGGGTGCTGCTCGCGGCCGGGATCACGACAGGCTGCACGGACCAGGTGGTCCCGTTCCACTTCTCCACCAGCGGCTGGGTCCCCGTGGGATTGTCTGCGAAGCCGACTGCGGTGCACGACGTCGGTGACGTGCAAGCGACCGAGCTCAACGATGTCCCGAATGTCCCGTTCGGGTGGTCGGCGGTCTGCTCGAAGGACCAGACCGCACCATTCCAGCCGACTGCGAGCGCCTGCCCGGCACTCACCGCGCTCGGGGAACTTCCGACTGCGACGCATGTCGTCGGCGAGGAGCACGAGATGCCGACCAGCTTCCCGGTGACGCCAGCCGGCAGGGAAACCGACTGAACCGTCCAGAACGGCGTCGAAGCTGGTCGATTTGCTGCCCACGCGGTGTGGTGCGGCCCTTCCACCCCGGATGACGGGGCAAGGGCGGCCGCGCCGGGTGATGCGAGCACGATCGCGAGCGCACCTGCGATCGCGAACGCGGGCAACACGAGATGCCTCAGCGCGGTGTGCGATCCACGACTTGCACCTTCGGGTTGCATCGGTGGAGAACTGGACTGAGCGAAGTTCCTAGGCATGAGCACACCTCCGGATCGCTATGTCACTGGAGTGAGCCGAGACTCCCCCAGCAGACAACGTGCCTGCTGCCGTCACGGACTACAAGAGGAGAAGGTCCCCTTGTAGTCCGAGGTGATCGAGGCTCGAGGTGGCGACAGTCCTTGCCCCAAGCAGTTCGCTGCCGATGCGTGCACAATTGGCACATGGGTGCTCGCAGGTCGACGCTGGCCGATCCGACAGTTGCGGCCGTCCCGGCGTACTTCGCCACGATGGCTGCTGAGGCGTGGTACCTGCGACGCCGCCGAGGTGACGCCGGTCCATCGTCAGGTGACTATGAGGCTCGGGACACTGCCGCGAGCCTGTCGATGGGGGTCGGGAGCCTACTGGTCCCCCTGATTGCGCCGAGGGTCCTCAGGCCCTTCACGCCCGGCCGCGGTCGCTGGGGAACTGCATTGCTCGCAGCGGCCATCGGGGCCGCCTCGGTGACCAGCGTGGCGGACGTCCTTGCACGTCGGGCGGCCAGGAGATCCGCCACCGGGCGGCCCTCGCCCGTCGATCCCGGCTCTTGGGGTGTTCGAAAGTCGCCGGCGGGGAACGTCGCCTCGAAGGTGGCCGCTGCGAGCGGTGTCGCATCGCTCGCATTGGGTGGCGTGGCGCTAACCACCGCGTGGGCGTCCGCGGTGACCCCCGAGCGCCTCTACGGCCGTCGCCTCGTACCCGACCTCGGCACGTCGCTCCCCGCACTCGCAGCCGCAGTCATCGGCTGGGATTTCATCTACTACTGGAACCACCGGTTCATGCACGAGAGCCGCTACATGTGGGCGATCCACGTCGTCCACCACTCATCGGAGCATTACAACCTCTCGACGGCGCTCCGCCAGCCGGTGGCCGAGCCACTCGGCACGTTCCTCCCCTACAGCCTGCTGTGCCTGCTCGGCGTCAGTCCCGAGCTGCTGATGACGGCACGCGGCATCAACCTGCTGTGGCAGTACTGGATCCACACCGAGGCGGTCGGCACGATGGGCGCGTCTGAAGCTGTGCTCAATACGCCGTCGCACCACCGGGTCCACCACGGGAGCAATGCGAGGTATATCGACCGCAACCATGGGAGCATGCTGATCGTCTGGGACAGGGTGTTCGGCACGTTCGAGCCCGAGACCGAGCCTGTCGTCTACGGATTGACCAAGAATCTCGGCTCATTCAATCCCGCTGTCATCATCGGGCACGAGTACGCGGCGATCGTCCGCGACGTCGCCACCGCGGGGAGCTGGCGAGAGCGGCTCAGCTACATCCTGCGCGGGCCCGGGTGGGCTGTCCAGCATCGCGATGCGATGGCCGCCGCGGACGTCGAGCGATCCACGAGCGATGCCGCGTCGGCTAGGTCAGCGGCGAGCTGACAGAGACGGTCGCGCTGGGCGGACCCGTCGAGCCGGTCCAGCTGTCCTGGACCGGCGTGATGAAGTACTCCCAGTCTCCCGGAGGCACACCGGTATCCGTGCACGTCGTTGTCGTGATGACGCCCGAGCAACCGCTTCCGACCGACCCCGGTCCGCCGGTGTCCGCGTTCGTTCGGCTGACCACATACCCCTGCACCGGCGTCCCTGCGAGGATGTCGACGGCCGGCCAGGTCACGGTGACCGTCGTGCCCGCAGCACCTGCAGTGGGCTGTGACCCCACCGGCATGGTCGCTGTCAGGCCCGCGGCGGAGCCGGTGCCCGAACAGGTCCAGGCTGCCCACGCCGTGCCGGTCGCAGCGAGCGTGAACGCGGCGGCGGACACGACGACCGCGCGCAACTGCCACGTGCGGCGCCGTCTCACGTCGCGACCGCCAGTCCGAGGTAGTGGAAGATGAAGACGGCGTGCTGGCATGCGTTTGTGGCAGCCTTCGACATCGAGACCATGACGTCCGCGGTGCGCGTGTCTCCGGCGGGCACGATCATCGAACCCGGGTACTTGGCGACAGTCAGCTCGGCCGCCGGGCACCCGGGCTTGCCGCTCGTGACCGTGGTGGTGATCGACGTCACCCTGAACGCGAACCGCATCGCGTTGACGACGGTCAGCGGGAGCGATTTATGGATACCGGGATACAGCCCCGCGACGCCGCCGTGGATGGCGAACGAGGTCGCGTTCGCGCGGTGCGCGGCCGGCGCCGACGGGCTGGAGGTGGACGAGGCGGGCGCCCCCCCGCTGCCCGTCGTCCCGCCGATCCCGTGGAGGACGACGCTTCCACTGACGGGCGGGGAGTTCCATGCGGACACGCCGATCACTCCCGCGATGACGATCGCGAGCGCGCAGCACGAACCCCACGTCGCACGCGGGACCACGGAGCGCCGAATGGCGCGTGTCACTGTCGATGCCACTGGTGCAGGGTCTGCGAGCTACTGCTCGGCCCCGGTCACGGTCAATGGAACGGTGACCTCGACACCCTGGCAGCCGTCGGGCGCTGAGTGGGCGAGATCCACGACGTTGAACACCTGGTACGCGCCCGACTGGGTGTTCGCTGCGATCGGCAGATCGGTGCTGGTCGGCGCGTTCGTGTCGATCGAGAAGTTCGCGCTCGGGCAGGCCGAGGTGTTGGATGACACCGGGGTGCCCCAGGTGAATCCGGTGATGTTGATCGGGTACGGGTTGGGGTTCTTCACCGTGAAGTAGACGAATCCCGCCGGCCCCCCCGGGTACATCGAAGCGCCATTGCTCCCGGGCGTGACTGCGGTGACGACCAGCGACACAGCGGTGTCGGTGAGTCCGATGCCCGAACCGGTCCCCGAGGCCGACCACGAGGCGATGGCGACACCGCTACCGGCGCCAACTGCCGCGACAAGCGCCGCGACACCCACATAAACCTTCTTGAGCTTCATGGCCGTCCTCCTAGGTTCGTGCGACGCACAGGTTCATAGCAGATGAGGGTGCCGTCTGACGCCATTGAGCAGACCCGTGTCGCGATGCTGGTGAGTTGATGCTGTCGCGCCTCTGCTCACCTGCGATGTGCTGACGCACGGGACGCTTGGAGCATCGGTACATCGGAACCCCCGTCACCACGACGGAGCGTTGCTCCGATCGCGCATCCTCGTCGATTGGATCGACTGGCGCAGCATAGAACGAGACATCACGGACGGCTCGAAGAGCGGTTCGACATCATTACCCCTTTGTGACGCTTCGGAGAACGTTCTCCCTCGACCCGTGATGTCCCGGCAATCCGGATGCATTGTCCTGCGCGCGAGTCGCCCTCTAGAGCAATGTTTCAGTGTTGGATCCGATCCCACGACATCAGCGACCGGACCGCGAGGGAGGGACATCTCACACTCGATCATGCAAGGCGCCGGTGCCGGCGAGGTGGGTCGGTCACGTGGCGCATTCGCAAGGTTGTCCGTCCTACATGCCGTTGGCGTTGAGGAAGCTCCAGTTCAAAGGCACAAAAGCTCAGGTTTGTTACGGTTTGGAGATGATTGCAGCCGATCTCTACCGGCCAGATCAGTGGAGCAACTTCTTCCTCCTGGTGGGAACCGGAGCGGTGACGCTCACCGGGTTGGTCTTCGTGGCGATGTCACTCAACCTGAAGGTGATCGCCGTCGACGCCACGCATCGCAATCGAGCCATCAACACGCTCACAGGACTGGCGCTGGTGTTCCTGCGCTGCGCGCTCGTGCTCATGGGAGCGCAGAATCATCGGTCCATAGGCGCGGAGCTGTTCGTCGTGTGCGGCATCTCAGCGGGCATATTCATCAAGGGCTACAGCAGGGCCATCAGGTCGGGACGTGGCCTACGGGCCACTCGCATCGTTGGCGGCAGCCTCCTGCACCTGGGTGAGATGACCGGCGCCGCACTCTTCTTCTTCGGATATGTCTCGGGGCTCTACATCGCAGCGATAGCGATGGTGTCGAACACCTGCTACATGATCACCGCAGCGTGGCTCTTGGTTGTCGGCGCATTCGGGTTCGATGGGAACGCTGGGCAGCTGACGTGATCCGATCCGACATCGTGGCCGTTCGCACCTGATCGTGCTCTCCCAATGCAGTTCTCATGGGAACAACTCACGGATTGGCATAGCCTCGTCAACCGACCTCCATGGAGTGCGCTGTGCGCCACGTTTCCCGCGTCCGGGTCGCCGACGGGCTCAAATCGTGATTGCACCAGCCGGATCAGAGGTGGCTGAGATCGACAAGATGCAAGCCGGTTGAGTCCTGCCAGGTGAGAAAACCGCTGTTTCCGACGGATGCGAGTCGAACGGGACCCTCGAAGGCGTAGCCCACTGCGCCCACCTTCGTCGCGTGCGAGAAAGACTTGGCGCCGTTAGCGGACGTCCAGATGTCCATCACGGTTCCACCATTGGCGGTCTGCATCGGCCAGGCGACAGTGAGCACGCCGGTCGACAGGTCCTGCGCGAGTCCACCCTCAGCCGTGGTACCCACGTCGTTCGGGATCGACGCCACGAGCGTTGGTGGGCTGAAGGTCTCGGACTGCGGGTTCCACTTGCGCACATCTAGGCGCAGCGGTTTCGTCAGGTCTGCCTGGTAGTCCTCTGAGAGCAAGAACAGCCCCCCGGGTCCTCCAGCGAGGCGGGGGTTGGTTCCTACTCCCACATTGATAGGTCCATGCTCCAAGGACCCGGGACCGCCGCTCACGCCAGGTACAGGGGCCCAGAAGAAATCAAGCTGTGGTTTGGCGGCATCCGTTGAGAAGGCCTCGACCGTCTGGGTCTCCTGTGTCGGTCCCGGATCAACCGATTGTCCGAACCCGAGCGTCGCGTTGGTTACTCCACCCGCGACACCTGTTGTGTTCTGCTCGAAGCCGAAGGGTGGCTCGAGTGCTCCGATCGCGCCGATGCCTGTGAACGTGAAGAACAGCCCCGGATTGGACGACGCGATGGCGAATTCGTCCGGGTAGTACGGGGCGTCTGCATCGGGAGAGCGGAGGACGTCGTCGGTTCCTGTGCCGTCATAATGTGAGTTCTGGATCACTTGGGGCTCACCGAAGCTTGCGCCGCCGTTGGTCGATGTCCATACCACGACGTTCGAGAAGTCATAGCTCGGAGCAACGATCGAAACGACGCCCGGTTTGCCGCCGATCACTGGAAAGGGTTGGTTGACCCGATAGTTGTCCCAAGTGGCCCCCGTTGGGATCGGGAGCAGGAGGGCGTGCGTGCAGGTCTTGCCCTTGGGGATCTTGCAGAAGTAGAGCGGATTGCCACTGGCGCTGCTCACCCATGCGACGTACCCGTTGCCCCCTGCATCGACTTCGACGGGGCCGGTCGAAGCAGCGTGCGACGTGAGCACCCGGGGCATCCCCGCGCTCGCCATGATCGGCGTGAACGCGCCCGCCAGCAACACCAGCCCGGCAACAACCGGAAAAGCCATCGAGACGCGCGACCTGCCGACCCGGCAGCGCTCGCCACTTACGCGGGAACTCGAACTCCTGGCGGGGGTGTCCCCCGGCTTCCTGAGGTGATCGTGGATCATCAGGGGAACGTACACCGCCATAGGCCGAGGATGCCCGAGCAAGGGCTTCATAGCAGCCGCTCGGTCTACCACGAAGGCGTGGCGAGCACCTTGCTTTGGCAGCAGCGGGGACCGTTCGGATGAACGAGCAGCTGCTTCGATCATCCACAGGCAGTCCTCCTGGAAGTGCAGATTGCATGATCGCTTGGCGTGCGGCCGTCTCGGTTGCTCACGGAATTGGAGCGGGCACAGCCTGTGGCTCTGGATGCTCGGTCCATGTACGGTCGCCAGATGATTCGCAGCGTCGACTGATTCGATGCATCCGCACCCTGGTACTGAAGGTTCGAGCCAGTCTCATTTGGAAGTGAGCGTTGACATGTGCCCACAGTGGCTTTAGGGTCCGCTTCGAACTTGGGCATACGTCGTGTCCGACTGATGACAACACCGGAGGTCATGACATGAGCCGGCTCCCTGCACTTGGCATCCGTTCGCGAAGTGATGGAGCCGCACCTCAGCATTCGAGAAGCCGGTCGCAGCGAGCCGCGATCGCGATGGGTGCCGCTGTGTTGGTGCTGGCACCCGTGCTGTCCTCCGCCCAGGCGGGTGCTGGAACTCCCAGCATCGGCTCCGTCACATTCAGCGGTCAGGTGGCGGGTACCACAAGTCTGCTGCAGTCGGTCCCCGGGCAGTTCGGGACCACCCTCCACGGGTGCCAGGTCGGACAAGAGTCGACACAGATCATCATCAACGTGCCGAACGGGAATGTCATCTTGAACGGTCACAAGACTGCCGTAAAGAGCGCAGAGATAACCCTCAACGTGACCAAGGTCGGGGACACCGAGCACTCCACGCCAACCACCCAGTCCGGCGTCGTGTACGAGTTCGTCGTCGGATCCAAGACATACAGCTGGTCAGCCACATCAGGAACGGTGAGCACCAAAGCCAAGGGCAACGGCGGTGCGTTCAACGTCGGTCTTGTCCCCACGGGAAGCAAGCCCGGTGGCGTCCCAGCTCAGAGCGGCGGTGCAACCAAGCCAGTGCATGCGACCGGCTCATTCTCGAGTTGCCACCCTTGGATATAGGGCGGCGACTGACGTACTGCGAATGTGCCGCGGAAGCGCCATCCGAACTCGGGTCGCATCGCATTTTCACCTTGAGGTGAAGTGCGCTGACGACCTAACTCTCATGACGCTGGTCCCCGGAAAGGGGTCAAGGTCACGCAGCACCCCCAACGGGAAGAGGTTCAAACCGCAGTGATTGAGTGGTGCGAGTGGCTCCAATCGATGTCCCGCTTCGTGATCGATCGCGGGAATCACTGAATTCAGTGCGGTCGCTGCAGGGCGTAGTACTCCATGGAGGGATCATGACGGGAGCCTCAAGGCAGTTTTCATGGATGTGAATCGTCGACTGGAAGTGACTCGTCGCTCGGCTTCTGTGGTACCCACATTGCAATTGGCTCACTTCTCGAACCAGTCCCCGCTGTTTCCTTTGCGCCCACTCGGAAGGAGTTGCTTCGTACATCGGAAACAGGGGTTGCACCTTCGGCCGTGATGATCCTGCGGGTCATGGGCATTTTCAGGATCGCCGGACTTACCCGCAGTGGGCGCTCCGCACCCCGTACGGGATCGGCATGGAAGAGGGTGGAATGGCCCATCTGTCGCCTTCCCTCACTCCTTGATTTAGAGAGGCCATCCTTCGGCATCAGTTGCTGGGGATTGCCTCTCGGGCTAGCGCGGCATGCTCTTGGCCCTGGATGACCAATGCTCGGACAGTTGCACCAAGAACACCCGATGCGAGGATCGCTTGACCACATTGCTTGCGAGCCAACCATGCGGCATTTCGCAGCACATTCGCCGCACTCCGCAACTCGGCCGCAGCAGTGCCGCACCCCCTTGGCGTACTGGTTGAGTCAA
>Ga0181534_10002070_pt1 | contig 12732 bp, 6 predicted proteins | sample PEATcosm2014_Bin_37_FD_119758 | JGI IMG/M metagenome (GOLD analysis project Ga0181534, IMG submission 119758) | Peatland microbial communities from MTU Mesocosm Facility, Houghton, MI, USA - PEATcosm2014_Bin17_10_metaG | ecosystem: Environmental > Terrestrial > Soil > Wetlands > Peat | place...
ACCATCACCTGCTCCATCATGCGATCGATCTGATAGATGTTCTCCGGCGTTGCAACCGGAGTGACCTCCAGCCCGAAGGCTCGAATCTTCTTTCCGTCTTCGCTGATGACAGCACGAACAGCGCGCAGCGAGGTTCGGAAGCCACCGTTGGCGAGGCCGGTGTACATCTGAGCGACTTCCAGAGGAGTGGCATCGACAGTGCCGAGCAACATCGAGGGGACAATTGCGGGCGAACGAGGCAGTCCGAAACGCTGCAGGGTCTCGGCGATCTTGGGCAAGCCAACATCCATACCGACATTGATGGTGGCCAGGTTCAGAGACTCGGCAAGAGCGCGCACTACTGGCACCGGACCGTTGGCGACCTTGGTGAAGTTTTCAGGTTCCCAGTACTTGCCATTGACAAGTTTGATGCTCACAGGGGTGTCCTGAACAACGGTCGAGGCGTTGTAGCGGCCCGTCTCGAAGGCTGTGAGGTAGATGAACGGTTTGACCAGAGAGCCAATCTGGCGGCGCGCGTCCAACGCGCGGTTGAAACCGTCGTAGCCAACATTGCGGCTGCCCACAATGGCGATGACGTCACCGCTCTGGGAGGAAGTGACAACCACGGCCCCTTCGAGCTTCGCATCTGGGTATTTGTGCGCGTGGTCGAGACGCTCCAACTCTTTCTCGAGAGCGTGCTCGGCCTGATCCTGAGCGCGGGGCTCGAGGCTCGTATAGATGCGCAAGCCTTCTTTGGTCAAATCCTCATTGCGATAGTCGCGTCGCAGGGTCCGGCGCACGAAGTCCAGATACGCCGGGTAGTAGGTTCCGCCGGGTTTCGCTGTGACGCCGAGGGGCTTGTGCAGGGCGGCCTGGGCATCGGCTTGTTTGATGACACCCCGCTCCACCATGAGTCGGAGAACCAGGTCGCGACGGATGCGCGCACGGTCGGGGTGACGGCGGGGATCGTAGTACGACGGGCCGCGGACAATGGATACGAGCAGTGCCACTTCCGACAGATCCAACTCGGACAGCGATTTGCCGAAATAGAATTGGCTGGCCAGGCCGAACCCGTGGATGGCCCGATCGCCGTCCTGGCCAAGGAAGATCTCATTGATATAGGCATTCATGAGATCGGCCTTGCTGAAATGCGCGTCGAGCGCCAGCGCCATCAGTGCCTCGCGCACCTTGCGAGTCGCCGTGCGGCGCGAGTCGAGGAAGTAGTTCTTGACGAGCTGCTGCGTCAGAGTGCTGCCGCCCTGCTCAATCTGACCCGCGCGCAGATTGGTCCACATCGCGCGCGCGATCCCAATCGGATCAACACCATGATGGTGATAGAAATTGCGATCCTCGACCGCCGCCAGCGCCGCAGGCAACAAAGCCGGCACCTGTTGCGGCGTGACGATGATCCGGTCTTCACCGTGAGTGGGAAAGATACTGCCAATCAGCTCTGGCTCGAGACGGACGATCGCCACGTCCTGACCTTTGCTGTCGCGCAGGGACTCGATCCCTTCTGCGTTCTGAACCACCGTCAGAATGGATGCCGGGCGCGTTTCGTCCGCGAACGTAGCCGGGCGCAACGCCACATCGATGCGGCTTCCTTGCTCGCGGTAGGTACCGGGGTGTTCGAGCTTATCTACGCGCCGATACTGGAGCCGCTGCAACTCGTGCTCCATGTCAGACTGCAGCAAAGGCAGTCCGGCATAGAGTTCCAGAGGAGCGGCATAAATCTGGGCCGGCACTGTCCAGCGCCGCCCTTCGAACTGCGTTGTAACTTCGCGATCGAGATAAATGTAATAGCCAACGAGAGCCAACACCAAGATGGCGAACGTGCCGAGCACGGAGCGCCAGAAGATCCTTCGAAACTTGCCGCGCTTCAGATGTACAGCTCCACCGCCGGGTCACGAAGATTGTAGTGCGAGCTCATGGCAAATCCATACGCGCCTGCGTTGGCAATGAGGAGGACGTCACCTTCCCGAGTCGGCGCGAGCAGCCGATCGTGCCCGAGCACGTCCGCGCTTTCGCAAATCGGCCCCACCACGTTGACCAGCTCAGTCGGATGCTCGTCAGCGCGAGTGAAGTTCACGATCTCGTGGAAAGCACCGTACAGCGCTGGGCGAATCAACGAATTCATGCCGGTAGCCACACCCACGTAGCGAACCTCGCCCTTTGACTTCAACTGCGTCACGCGCGCCAGCAGCACACCGGCTGCCGACACGAGATACCGCCCAGGCTCCATCCAGAATTCGATATTCGGATGTTCGGCACGAACGGCCAGCAGCAGCGTGTCCAACTTCTGCAGGTCCACGCCAAGCTGATCGCTACGCTCCGGCACACCCAGGCCGCCACCAACATCAATGACCTTCACGTCGGTGAAATGCTGTGCAATATCGGCCAGCTGTCGCGCCTGGTGCTCCCAGTTCGTGACGTCGAAAATCCCGCTGCCCACATGAGCCTGCAGGCCGACGATACGAACGCCCAGATCCTGCGAGTGCCGCAGAAACTGCTTCAGCTCGGCGACGGGGACACCAAACTTCGAATGGGCTCCCGCTGTGCGAACATGGTGATGGTGCCCCCGGCCCTGCCCGGTATCTATGCGCGCAAAAATCTCGCGCCCGCGAAAGACATCCGGCCACGCAGTCAGCGCGTATAGGTTGTCGACCGTCACGCGAACGCCGCGCTCAAACGCCCAGACGTACTCGTCACGTGGCGCAAAGTTGGGCGTGAAGAGAATTCTGGCGGGGTCCAGCGACGGGAAAAGCTGCAGTGCCCGCTCGACTTCGCCCCGCGAAACGCACTCGAAGTCCACGCCTTCCGCGTGGATGGTCTGCAGCACTTCGGGGCTCGAGTTGGCCTTCATGGAGTAGTGAACACGGCCGAGCGACTTCATCGCCCGCAAGGAGCGGGCTGCAACCTTGATACTCTCGAGGTCGTAAACGAATGCTGAACCTCGATCACCCAGGACACGAAGAACTTCCGATCGCTTCTGCCGCCACCACGGCACAGCGCGAGCGCCGCCGTCCGGGGACTTCGAGAAAATCTGCTCCCAGGTGGGACCCAGCACGGGATCGCCCGGCACCGGGCGGATCAGCAATTCGTGCAACTGCTCCACGAGCCGGTCACCCTGGTTCTCATCGACCACGAACGTGAAGTTCAGGTCGTTGGCCGCCTGGCTCACCAGGTAGATTTTCTGCTCTTCAAAGAATTCAAAGGCATCGCCCAACTGATGCAGGATGGCGCGGATGTTGCGGCCCACCAGGCTCACCGACGCGCACGGTCCGATCACCTGCACACGGCACAACCGGGACAAGTCCGTCACGAGTGCGCTGAGCAACGTGTTGTCCAACGTGTTGGCCGCGGGGTCGAGCGACACAGTCACGTTGGTTTCCGAAGTCGAGACCAGGTCGACTGACATCCCGTGTGTCTTGAAGATCTGGAACGCATCGGCCAGGAATCCGACCTGGTGCCACATGCCGGGGCTTTCCAGGGAAACGAGCGTGATGCCTTTCTTGGTGCAAACCGCTTTGACCTGGGCACCGCCCTCGCCGCCCTCCGCGCTCAGCACCGTGCCCAGAAGGTCCGGCGCCTGAGTGGCGTAGACATGCAGCGGGATCCGGTATTGGCGAGCCGGGAGAATGCAGCGGGGATGCAGCACTTTGGCGCCGCTGGTCGCGATTTCCTGCGCTTCATCGTAATGCAGGTTGCGCAGCAGGCGGGCTGTGGGAGTCGAGCGCGGATTGGCGCTGAACATTCCCGGGACATCCGTCCAGATCTCGAGGCGTTGCGCGCGGATCTTCGCCGCGAAGTACGCCCCGGAAGTATCCGAACCACCGCGTCCCAACAGAACGGTATTGCCATCGTCGTCGCTGGCGATGAAGCCCTGCGTAATGACGACTGGCGCCATGGCGTCCAACCGGGATTCGAGATCGCCGTCGGGCCTGAAATCACACGTGGCCGATAGAATGCTGGACTTGACGTTGGCCCCGCGCCGCTCCTCGGCTTTCAACATCGTGCGGGCATCGGCCCAGTCCACCTGCAGATCCTGGCTCCGCAGGAAGCGTGATCCCAGCTCCGTCGCCATCAACTCGCCAGTCGACATGACGCGCGCGCGGGTGCGGTCACTCACCTCGCCAACCAATGCAACACCGGCGGCGATATGGCGCAGCTCCCCCAGATACCGCTCAACCTCGGGACCGAGATCTATGCCCAGCTCCTGCGCGAGACGCGTATGACGCTCCTCGATGGCGCGCATTTCCGACTCGTGCTTCTGAGCGAGCGCGGCGTCGAGCAGCTTTTCCAGGCGATCGGTAATGCCGGTGACGGCAGAATGAACAATCAGCACCCGGGCGCCGGAGGCCAGGCGATCACGGGTGACTTTGGCGATGTTGCGCCAGTTGGGGAGCGACGACACGCTCGTGCCGCCAAACTTGAGAACAATCCACGCAGAAGGCGTGCGCGTCACGGATCTTTCCTCGCAGCGCACGCCACGGCGGACCAGAGCCGAAGCGGTCGCCTCGTTATGTAAATCGAGTTAGGTAAGGGAGGGACTCGAGCGGACGGGATCAGATCTCGTCGTCGTCGAAGTCCAGCAGATCCTTTTCGAGCTTTTTATCCGCCAGCACTTCCTCGAGCTTGCTCCAGGCTGCCTTACCTTTTTTTCCCTGGTTGCGTACCCGCTTGTCGACCCTGTCCAGCAGCCGGTCGTAGTCCGTGCCGTCTTCCGTGGGACCGCTCAGGAATTCATCGTCGATATCGAAGCTCTCGTTGTCTCGTTCCGACATTGCGCGGTGGATAAATTTGTAGGTTTATCAATAACTAGCGCGTCGCATGCATGCGCCGCAAGGCTGGGCACTATAACGGATTGGGGCTCTCGCGCAACTCTAATTGCGACGAGTCCCTTCCCGGACCACTATGGGGGCCCCGCGGCTCAAGCCCAAGCCCTCGGCGGCACTTTGTTCCGCCCGGGCAATCTCGAGCACTCCAAAGGAATTCACCAGGGCCAGGTAATCTCCGGGCTGTGCATCTCCATAGGTGCGCAGCAATGGAAACGTATGGTTTCCTGCTTGCACCAAGGGCTGCCGGAAGCGGCCGACCAGGGTGCCGTCGATGTTGCTGATGAGGTTGCCGAAGTGATCGATCGTAATGACGACCCCCGTGACTGCGCCTGATTCCACGGTGGGCTCGTCCACCCAGGCCGGCACGATCGGGCCCGCCGGTGGCCCGAGATCTGCCGGAACGCAGCGCCCGGCGGCTATCTCCGCAGCGATGGGCGCAAAGATGTCCCGCCCATGGAAGGTGGCACTGGGCCGATGCAGACCGAAACGCGCCAGCATGGGCCCCTCGAGGCGGATCACTTCCGCATCCGGATGGCGCGCCACCACCGGAGCCAGCAGTCCGTTGTCCGGTGCCAGAAAGACGTGGTTCTGCGCAGAGACTGCGATGATCTCACGCGAAGTCCCGACGCCGGGATCGACGACCGCAACGTGGACGGTCCCGGGGGGAAAGTACCCAAACGCTCGAGCCAGCCAGAAACCCGCCTCCGCCGGCCAGTGCACCACGATCTCGTGCGTGAGATCGATGATCCGGCCTTCCGGAAAGCGGGTCAGGATCACCCCCTTCATGACTCCGACAAACGGGCCCTGGTGGCCGAAGTCGGTCGTGATGGTGATGACCCCGGATGGTTTGACTGAATTGGGCATCGAGTGAGTACCTCGCTCCTGCGGACCAGCGCCACCGCGACGAGCGCTTGGGCCCTGATTGTGCTGCCGGCGTGCTTTGCGTTGAGTGGATTTGCCGGAATCGTCTATCAGATCGGGTGGGCGCGCCAGTTTGCGCTGGTGTTCGGCACGACAGAGGTCGCCGTTACGCTCGTCCTCGCGGCTTACATGGCCGGGCTCGGGCTCGGGGCCTGGCTGGTGCAGCGATTTCTTCCCATAGTTCATCGTCCCGTTCGCGTCTACGCCGTGCTGGAGATTATTGTCGGCACGAGTGCGGTGGCGCTGGTGGGAGCAGTGATCGCTGGTAGCGATTGGCTGCAGCGCACCTTGGTCGGGCAGCAACGCGAGCTACCGGGGATCGATCAGCTCTACGGAATTCTGTACGCCACGTGTGCCTTCGTTGCGGTGTCTGTACCGACAATCTGCATGGGGGCCACCCTGCCCCTCCTCACTCGACACGTCGTACAAAAAGATCGCGAGACTGGAAGCCGAGTCGGCTTGTTGTTTACCACCAATACGGCGGGGGCGGTCGCGGGAGCATTGGTCACTTCGGGCTGGCTCTTACCTACCCTGGGGCTGGCGCGAACGATCTGGACTGGCGCCGCGATCAATCTCATTGCAGCAGTTTTGGCATTCACGGTGTCGGAAGCCCCGACACGCAGGCGTGCCGGCTTCGCTGCGGCATGGGCGGCGGCCAGCCGTGCGTCGTTCAGTCGACCGCCTGCAGCGACCTGGATTCTGCCGTTGATGTTGCTTTCCGGGGGTGTGGCACTGCTGCACGAGGTACTCTGGACGCGGTTGCTGAGTCAGGTGTTGGGAAGCAGTCTCCAGGCGTTCGGTACCATGCTGGCCGGCGCTCTGGGAGGTCTGGCCTTGGGAGCTGCCGTGGGCTCGGCTTTTGCGCGCGACCGGGGGATTGCCACTGTGAGCTTTGTGGTGGCTGAGGCTGCGAGCGCTGTCGCCGCGGCTGCTGCATACCACTTCGTTGGCGCACATCCATTGAGTGCATTCGGCGCAGTGCCAATAGCTATTTGCAGCGGGGCCACTTTTCCGCTGGCGGTGCGAATTTTATCCAAGCGTGCGGAGGATGCCGCGCCAGCGGCAGCCCGCGTGTATGCGTGGAACACGTTGGGAGCTATCTTCGGCGCGCTACTCGCAGGTTTCGTGGTGATTCCCGACCTCAGGTTTGAGGGCACGATCCAACTTGCGGTCTGGGCGAGCGTTCTGGTGGCGGTGGGAGCGATCTGGCTGTTGCAATCACCGCGGCTGCCGCTGGCGATCGGTTCCTCGGTAGTGCTCCTCGTCGGCATGGCGCTGTTTTGGCCGGCGCCGCCGACTGAATTGTTACGATCTTCACCGCTGCACCTCGATTCATCCGGCCGGATGGCTTACTACGCGGTCGGCCGCAGCTCGAGTGTCGTCGTGCTCGAGCAGAACGGATTGCTGGCCTTTCGAACCAACGGCCTGCCGGAGGCGGTGGTTGAATCCAAAAGCGCGGCACCGCATGTGAGCGGCGAGAAATGGTTGCTGCCGTTGGCACTTCTGTCACGTGCCAACACGGACAATCTGCTCGTCATCGGCTATGGCGGCGGTGTTGTGCTCGAGGATGTACCCGATGACGTCAAACACATTGATGTCGTAGAGATCGAGCCGCGAGTCATCGACGCGAACGAGACGACCCGCGGCCTCCGTAAGAATCTGCCACTGGCTGACGGCCGTGTCAGAGTTGTAATCAACGATGCACGCTTGGCGTTGAATCTGACGAAGCAACGATACGATGCCATTGTGTCACAACCCTCGCACCCATGGACGGCCGCGGCTTCCCACCTTTATACCCGTGAGTTCATGTCCCAGGCGCGTGAGCACCTGAGCGATGACGGGGTTTTCGTGCAATGGCTGAATGTCAGCTTCCTGGATGAGTCGCAGCTGCGCTCGTTCGTGGCGACCGTGCTGGATGTGTTTGCAGAAGCAAAACTCTACCGCCCGGACCCCTACACCCTCATCTTCGTGGCGAACAAAGGCACCGATCGGTACCGACCGCCGGCGGGAAATGCATTTCCGGCTGTAGGGATCAATACCCCGGAAGACGTCTTGGTTGCGTTGGCAGCCGAGAGCCAAGCTCTGCGCAAGCTTTCGCGAGGGGCTCCGATCATCACCGATGACCGTAACCGGATGGCCACCGTCAGTGCCGCAGCGGGCTCATTGACGCTGGAGGCGACCGACCGCATCTTGGCGCCGTTCGATCCACTGCGGGTGCCCAACCCGGCGTTCCAACGTGGCTATATGGCTCGGCGCCTTGCAATGCTGGGCGAGCGCGAACGATTGAGTGCGCTTGCCAGCGCCACTGACCCTCAGTCGCAGATGGGTTACGAAGTCAACGCGGTGAGGCTCGCTGCCGAAGGCGACAGCGATGCAGCCCAGGACATGATTCAGCAGGGACTCGCCCGCTATCCGCAAAGCGAAGATCTGCGTTTCGAGTACATCCGACCCTGGCTGACGCGCCTCGCGCGCGGGACCGCGACAAAGGAAGTGACGGCGCAGGCTTTGAAATTGACCCACTCGGCGGATGCCGTTGTCAGAGGCACTGTACTGGCCTCACAACAGCGCTGGGATGAATTGCGCAGCCTGGATGACTTGCTGGCCGAGGCGACGTGGCGGGATCCGTGGAAGCTCGACGCGGTTCTTTTGCAGGTGCAGTGGCGGCGTCAGCAGGGTCGCCAGCGGGCCGATGAGGCGTTGAATCTGCTCGATCAGGCTATCTCCGCACAGCCCGCCATCGCACTCTACGCGGCGAGAGTCCAAAGTGCGCTGGCCGCGAAGCGCAGCAACGTGGTAGTGGAATCAATTTGGGAGTACGGCCAGGGACTTTACGCGGATACCTCGCTCGATAAAGCTGAGGTCCGCCCAGTATTGCAGCAACTGTTGGGCGTGTTGGCTCGGCAGACAGACGCCGTTGGCGCGCGCGTCGCGGAAGTCCGTCAGAAGTTGCAAAACGATATCCAAGAGCTCGGCAAATGAGTGCATATGACCGCCTGCCGTTAAATGCGCTGCGTGTATTCGAGGCCGTGGCCGCGCGCCTCAACTTCGGTGAAGCGGCCGAGGCTCTGCACGTTACACCCGCGGCGGTCAGTCAGCAGATCAAGACGCTCGAGGACTATCTGCAGACGCCGCTGTTCAGGCGCGACGGCCGCAAGGTGCAACTGACTGCCGAAGGCGCGCGCCTGCTGCCGGGAATCCGGCAGGGTCTCGATCAGCTCGAAGCCACTTTGCAGCGAATGCGTCAGGATCGTCAGTCGGGGACGATCAATGTCAGCACGTTGGCGTCATTCCTGCAGCGTTGGCTGATGCCGAGGTTGACGGGTTTTCATGCGCAACATCCGGATGTGGAGTTGCGCATTCATACATCCTCCGATGCCGTTGACTTCGCGCGGACCGACTTCCACGCCGCTGTGCGCTTTGGGTTGGGTCGCTATGGCGATCTGCGTACTGAAAAGATCATGGATGACTGGATGGTGGCCGTTGCAGCTCCCAGCCTCCTCGAGAAGCGCGGGAAGCTGCCGCAGACGGAGGATCTGGCGCAGTATCCATTGCTGCATGGCGATGAGTTGGATTGGGCGCATTGGGCGACTGGCGACACCAAGCCCATGATGGCCCTCCGTGGGGCCTTTATCGACGAGCCCGTCAGTATGCTCACGGCATGCATGGCAGGGATGGGGTATGCGTTACTGCGCTGGACGATAGTCTGCAATGAGTTGGCGGCAGGACGCATCGTGCTGGCCAGCGATCACGTCGTGCCACATCAGTTTTCGTATTACTTCGTGTGCCCGGAGGACTACGCCACCTTTCCCAAGGTGGCGGCCCTTCGTGATTGGCTTCTACAGGAAGGCAAGGCCTTCGAGGGGCCCCCGCTGGTCACTGCTGCGCCCGCGAAGGCGGCCAGGCGAAAACGCTAACCGGCCGGCGCCCAAAGTCGACACGCCAGGCCCGCGCCCAAGGCAGACGCCCTCAGGCTAACACCCCAAGGACGACGCCCTCTGGCGGACGCCCCAACGCAGACGCCCTCTGGCCGACACCCCATAGACGACGCCTTTGGGCGGACGCCCTTAGGCGGACGCTCAGGGGCGCGCTGGGGTCCCCGATACGGTGCGACTACTTCGCGCGCCGCTCTTCGAGCCAGCCCTGCAGCTTGTCGAACGGCTCGACAAACTTCTTGACGGCCTCGTCTTCCAGCTCCCGCGCGACGGTCTCCAGATCGATCCCGAGCTTGTTGAGCCCATCGCGGATGCCTTTGGAGGCGGCGATGTGCTTTTGCAGGGTCAACTGCGGTTTGCCCATTTGCCGATAGGCGTCGATCGTCTCCAGCGGCGCGGTGTTGACCGTATTCGGGCCAATCAACTCCTCGACATACTTGACCGGACTGAAGGTTTTGTCCTTGGCCGAAGTCGACGCCCACAGCAACCGCTGGGGTCGCGCACCGGCCTTGGCCAGGGCTTGCCAGCGTGGTGAGGCGATGAGCTCCTCGTAGATTTCATAGGCATGGGCAGCGTTGGCGATGGCGGCCTGCCCGCGCAACGCCTTGGCAGCATCAGTGCCGAGCTTATCCAACTTCGGATCGACGTTGCTGTCGATGCGGCTGAGGAAGAAGCTGGCGACGGACGCCACACGATCGATCGGCTTCTTTTCCGCGACGCGCTTTTCCAAGCCTTCGATGTAGGCGTTGGCCACGGCGCGGTAGCGCTCGGGAGAGAACAACAATGTCACGTTGACATTGATGCCATCCGCAATGACCTGGCGGATGGCGGCCACGCCCGGCTCGGTGCCGGGAATCTTGATGAACGCATTGGGCCGGTTGAGCACGCCCCAGAGGCGGCGCGCGTCTTTGACGCTGCCCTCGGTGTCGAAGGCCAGATGCGGCGACACTTCGAGGCTGATGAAGCCGTCCTTGCCCTGCTCCGCGTCATACGTGGGGCGGAACAGGTCCGCAGCCCGCTGCAGGTCATCGATTGCGAGGGCCTCGTAGATCTCCATGCTGCTCTTCACTTTCGGCAGCAGGTCCTTGATCGCCTGCCCGTACAGGGGATCGCTGGTAATGGACTTGGCGAGGATGGCCGGATTCGAGGTCACCCCCGCGACGGCGTCATCCTTGATCAGCTTGGCGAGACTGCCGTCATTCAGCATTTTTTTGCCGATGTCGTCCAGCCAGATACTTTGTCCGAGTTGGTGCAGTTGCACGAGGGGATTTGAGCTAGCCACGGTATTTACCTTTAATAAAGGCAGATGAGTTCAGTGCGCCCCACTGTCATAGCGACTGTCCTGCCAGACCCAGTCGCGCACTTCCGGCATGTCTTCGCCCCGTTGGACGATATACAGCTTGTGATCCGTCAGCTTACCGCGCATCAACTGCCGCAGATAGGCGGCCCGATAGCCCAGCTTCGGAACACGGTCGACCACCTGCATGACCAGGTGGAACCGATCCAGGTCATTGCGCACGACCATGTCGAAGGGGGTGGTGGTCGTCCCCTCCTCTTTATAGCCGCGCACATGAATATTGTCGTGATTGGCACGCCGATAGGTCAGCCGATGAATCAGCCAGGGATAGCCATGGAAGGCGAAGATCACGGGCTTATCGGTTGTGAATAGCGAGTCGAACTCGCCGTCGGTCAGCCCATGCGGATGCTCTTCACGCGGCTGCAGCGTCATCAGATCGACGACATTGACGACGCGAACCTTGAGTTCCGGCGCGTGCTCGCGCAGCAAACTCACTGCGGCCAGCGTTTCCATCGTCGGGACATCGCCTGCACACGCCATCACTACATCGGGGTCGCCGTCGGTGTCGTTGCTTGCCCATTCGAAGATCCCGATACCCACCGCGCAATGTCGATACGCCGTCTCGATATCGAGCCATTGCGCCTCGGGTTGCTTGCCGGCGACGATGACGTTCACCAGGTCACGGCTGCGCAGGCACTGATCTGCAACACACAACAAGGTATTGCCGTCCGGCGGCAGATAGACGCGCACCACGTCGGCCTTTTTGTTGCAGACGACATCGATGAATCCGGGGTCCTGATGCGAGAACCCATTGTGATCCTGCCGCCAGACATGCGACGTCAGCAGGATGTTGAGTGAGGACACACTGCGGCGCCACGGAATCTTCCTGGCAGCCTCTAGCCACTTGGCGTGCTGGTTGAACATCGAATCGACGATGTGAATGAACGCCTCATAGCAGTTGAAGAGTCCATGGCGCCCCGTCAGGAGATAACCTTCCAGCCAGCCCTGACACTGATGCTCGGACAGGACCTCCATGACCCGGCCATCGGTGGCGAGGTGGCTGTCGTCCGCGATGAGCTCCCCCTCCCAGGTGCGCTGCGTCGTTTCAAACACGGCATCGAGACGGTTGGAGGCTGTTTCGTCGGGACCCCACAGGCGAAAATTCTGTGCCGTGGAGTTGAGTTTGAACAGGTCGCGCAGATAGGTGCCCAGCAGCCGGGTCGACTCGGCGCTGTCGGCACCGGGCCGCGTCACTTTCGTGGCATGTTGGCGCAGGTCCGGGAGAATCAGGTCTTTCAGCAGCAGACCGCCATTCGCGTGGGGAGTCGAGCCCATGCGGCGCGTGCCTTTGGGACTGGACGCACGCACCAGCTCGACCGGGGCCCCCTGCTCGTCGAACAACTCTTCGGGTTTATAGCTGCGCAGCCACAGCTCCAACATCCGCAGGTGTTCGGGATTGGTGGCGAGCCCGGCCAACGGCACCTGGTGCGCGCGCCACGTGCCCTCCACTTTCTGACCGTCGACGATCTTCGGACCGGTCCATCCTTTAGGACTCTGCAACACGATCATGGGCCACGCCGGCCGAGTTGCTTGTGAGCCGGTCTTACGCGCTGCGGTTTGAATGGCGTCGATCCGGTCGAGCACGCGATCGAGCGTTGCAGCCATCTGTTGGTGCATGTCTTCGGGGTCGTCGCCGACGACAAAATGCGGTTCCCAGCCGTAGCCGATCAACAGACTTTCCAGTTCCTGGCGCGGAATGCGCGCGAGG
>Ga0181534_10002074_pt1 | contig 12724 bp, 12 predicted proteins | sample PEATcosm2014_Bin_37_FD_119758 | JGI IMG/M metagenome (GOLD analysis project Ga0181534, IMG submission 119758) | Peatland microbial communities from MTU Mesocosm Facility, Houghton, MI, USA - PEATcosm2014_Bin17_10_metaG | ecosystem: Environmental > Terrestrial > Soil > Wetlands > Peat | place...
GCGGGTCGGTCATAAATTTTGGAAAGGATAAAACGAATCGCCGGAATTTGCCACAGCAGAAACACTGATGGAAAACTTTGACACGAATTACACGAATTTTCACGAATCATTCTCAATTAGTGCTAATTCGTGTAATTCGTGTCTAAGTTATCGTTTTTCGATAAATAAGACTTGACTAACGGAATTAATTGGTTTATTCCTTGCGCCATGAATATAAATCAAACTGGTGATTCGATCGGCCTGCTTTTGTGTGCGCTTTTTGCTCTGATAGTTTTTAGAAAAATGAAACCCGCTCGAAGCGCCAATACAAATGCGAATGAAATTTCTCCAAAAACAAATGCGAGGTTAAATCGAGTCCAAAAAGTCAGCAAGTGCATCCGGCTCTTTTTGCAATATGGAATTCCACTGATATTTGTCACCTATGGGATTTTTGATTATCTGGTAATTTTGCACAAAGTGGTTTTGTCAGAAGCGTCACATCCATCTGCGCCAGATTCCGAACCATACCCCGGAGCTTTTGAGTTTTGCTGTGCTTTGAATTTGATTGTGTATTTGTTCTGGTATCGCACAGCGCTGAAATTATTTAGATTCTTTGAGAAAGGCGTTTTATTCACGGCTGAAACAGTTCGCTGCATCCAAATTTTGGGCGGCATTTATTGTGCAAGGTCTCTGCTGGACTTGTCTTTATATTTTATTATTGCGCCGTCGTTAGCTAATCAATGGTTAGGGGCTGGCTTTGATGATTTATTTACGGGTCTTTTAATTATTTTCATCGGCTGGCTGATTGACGAGGCGCGGAAAATTCAAGAGGAACAGGAATTGACGGTTTAAGTTTATGCCCATCATCGTCAATCTCGACGTGGTTCTCGCGCAACGCAAAATGCGGCTGAACGACCTGGCCGAGGCCGTGGACATCACGCCGCAAAATTTGTCCATCCTCAAAACCGGCAAGGCCAGGGCCATCCGCTTCTCCACGCTCGAAGCCATCTGCGAAACGCTCGACTGCCAGCCGGGGGAAATCCTGGAATTTCGCCCGGAAACCTCCAAAAGGAAAAAGGTTTAACCACGGATGGACACGGATAAACACGGATGCAAAACAAAGGCGTCCGCAGTTTGCTGCAGGCTTTCGCAGAAAAATTCCTTGAAACAATCTGCGTCAATCCGCGAAATCTGCGGACAAAAACTTTTCCCATCCGTGTTTATCCGTGTCCATCCGTGGTTGAATAATTTTGCCGCTTTACTCGCCCGCGAGCGCAGTTCATTTTTGCAGGCCGAAAATGAACCGGGAATCTTTGGACAAATTTTTCGAGCGCGGAATTCTTGCGCTCGTGCTGGCCATTTTGGTTTTCGCGCCGCTGGCGATGGGCGCGGTGGACGCGTGGGCGTTTCTCGTCGTCCAGGGCTTGACGGTTGGCGTGATGCTTTTGTGGGCGGCGCGGATTTGGGCCAGCCCCAGGCCGCAACTGCTCTGGCCGCCGATTTGCTGGGTCGTGCTCGCGTTCACGGTTTACGCCGTCGCGCGTTATTTGACGGCGGACATCGAATACGTCGCGCGGCAGGAAATGATCCAGGTTCTCGTCTGCGCGTTTTTGTTTTTCGCCATCGTCAACAATCTTTACCGGCAGGAATTTTCGCAGGTCATCAGCTTCACGCTGATTTTTCTGGCGGCGGGGATTTCGGGTTACGCAGTTTGTCAATTTTTGACGCATTCCAACCGGGTCTGGCATTTCACCTCGCCTTATGTTGGCCGCGCGTCCGGCACTTACATCTCACCAAACAACCTTGCGGGGTTTTTGGAAATGCTTTTGCCGCTGGCGGTCGCCTACATTCTGGCCGGGCGCATGAAGCCGGTGACGCGGATTTTGCTCGGCTACGCGGCACTGGGGATTGCGGCGGGAATGGTGGTGACATTTTCGCGCGGCGGCTGGGCGGCGGTGGCGGTGGCGGTGCTGACGTTGCTGGTCATTTTGACTTTTCACCGCAACCACCGGATTCCGGCGCTGCTGCTGCTGGTCGTCCTGGTTGGCGGCGGCGCGTTTTTTGTAAATAATTACCTGGCGAAGTCGTTGACTTACATGAACCGCGTCGCGGGAACGCTGGAAGGAGGACAGGACACGATCAATTTCCGGCACGATATGTGGGGCGCGGCCGAAAAAATGTGGATGGACAACTTCTGGTGGGGTGTCGGCCCGGCGCATTACGACTATCGCTTCCGGGAATACCGCACGGAACGCGTTCAAGCCCGGCCTGACCGTGCGCACAACGATTACCTGAACCTGCTGGCCGACTGGGGGGCGGTCGGCGGAATCATCGTGCTGGCGGGCATGGCAATTTTTGTCGCCGGCCTGCTGCAAACGCGGAACCACGTCCGCCGCGCGGAAAAGGATTTTGGCGGCGGCCAGAGCAACCGGCTGGCGTTTTTTCTCGGCGCATCAACGGCATTGCTCGCGCTGGCGATCCATTCAGCCGTGGATTTCAACCTGCACATCCCGGCGAACGCAATTCTTGGCGTGGTGTTGCTCGCGCTCTTGAGCAGCAACCTGCGGTTTGCCACGGAAAGCTACTGGCTGAACATCCGTCCGCCGCTGAAAATCCTGGCGACCGCCATGCTCGCCACTGGCATCGCGTATTTGAGCTGGCAGGAGTGCCGTCGCGGCCACGAACAATTCTGGCTGTCGCGCGCCGAGAAAACGCCGGTTCCTTTTCCCGACCGCGCGGAAGTTCTGGAAAAAGCGTTCGCCGCCGAGCCGATGAATTTTGAAACGACATACAGCATCGGCGAAGCGTATCGGGTTCAAAGCTTCGACGGCGGGAACGATTACGAACAACTGGCGCAAACCGCGATGGACTGGTATTCGCGCGGCATGAAGCTGGACCGTTATGACGGCTATAATTATATGCGTTACGGGATGTGTCTCGACTGGCTTGGCAAGCACGACGAAGCCGGGAAAAAATTCAGCGTGGCCGAGGCGCTCGATTCCAACGGCTATTACACCGTCGCGAACATCGGCTGGCATTATTTCCAAACGGGCGATTATTCTGCGGCCAGAACGTGGTTTGAGCGTTCTTTACGGCTCGAAGTCTGGAAAGACAACGTCATCGCCCATTCCTATCTCGAACTCACCGAGCAAAAACTGATGGAAAAAGCCTCCGGCAACGGCCTTTTGCCAGCCGGTTTTTGAGCGAAATTATCGGTTGACATTTGCCCGCGAGCCCTTATACTTTCAAAAGTTAGTTTAAATTTTGAACATGCTTATTATGAAATACATAAAATATTTTGCATCCACGGCAATTTGTGTTGCGGTCATGTCGATTGCCGCCATCGCGTCCGCGCAAACCGTCACGCAAGGCGTAGCCACTGTGGTTCGCATTCAAGGCTCGGCGAGATACTCTTCCGGCGATAATGTCTGGCATCCGTTGTCAACGGGCTTAACTCTGGGCGCAAACGACGTCGTTGAGACCGCCGCCAATTCGACGGTGGATTTGGTTTTGGGTGAAAAGGCCGCGCGGGTCAATCTAGGGTCGAGTGCCGGTTCAGCTATTGGCGGTTCGCTTAACATTGCTGGTCTTCCCTTAAAACCGCTGCAAGGATCAGGAGCATCATCTGCACCCCAGCAAAACATCATCCGGATAGAGGCCGACTCGGAGGTGGCCATTGACAAGTTCACCTATTCGCAAACTGGGGCGGACATTGTCACTGACACTGAATTGAATTTGAAAGCTGGAAAAATTTTCGGAAACGTCAAGAAAATATCCGCTGCGTCCGAATTTATTGTCAAGACCCCGACCGGCGTGGCCGGCATCCGCGGCACTGGCGTGTATTTTGGTTCAGATGGCAGTTGCACGGTGGTTGACGGCTCCGCCGTGATTTCTGAAATTATCTCCACTCCGACTGGCAACCAGACTGTCACAGTAACATTGAGTGCTGGTCAGTCATTTGATCCGGCTACTTATAATCCGGCGGTTTCTGCGCAAGACCAAGTGACCACGCTTTCTCCAACCGCTCTTGCGACCGCACAAACTACAGCACAGACGATTGTCTCCACGGTTAATAAATCTTCCACCGCCACATTGGTGGTTACGGCTACAGTCAATGGATCGGACGTAGATGTGACCAGCTTTCATATATCGCCGTCCGCAGGATCTCAATATAGTTTCTGATTTTCAGCTTTAGGAGCTGATTTCAAAACCAGTGCAGCCTTGAGTTGCACTGGTTTTTTGTTTATTCCAATGGCGTGAAACTCAAGCCGCTCAAACGCGCGCCGGTCATGCTGGCCGTTGCTGTCATCACGTTCCTATGCGGACTTTGCCTGCTGCGTTTGGAACTTTTTGAGCGGCTAGAGTGCATGACCTACGATCTGCGCGCGAAAACAGCACTCCATTTTTCCGCGCCGGTTGCGACAAATCTTTCCCTCGTCGCCATTGATGATTCCAGCATCATTGCCGTGCAAAACGGATCGCTCGGTTTTCATTTCGGGCTTGCGTGGCCGCGCCAGGTCTATGGCCGGCTTGTCGAGGAACTTTCGGCGCAGGGCGCGAAGGCTGTCGCGTTCGACGTGCAGTTCGAGGAATTGCGCCCCGACCATCCACCCGTGCAGATGGCCGACGGCAGCCTGGTTGAATCCGACGACTTTTTCGCACTGCAAATGCGCCGCGCCACCAACGTCATCCTCGCCACGACAGCCGATGCGCCGCTGCCGGATTTGTTCGCCACAAACACGCTCGCGCCCGGCGACATTTCCACGGAAAAAGATCCCGACGGCGTCCTGCGTCAGGTCAAAGCGTTCCGCATTTACCGCAAGTGGCATCCGCTCTTCAAACAAGTCGAGGCCAATCCTGACTACGGTGTGGATTTGAGCAAGGCAAAATTCGCGCCCGGCAAAATCATCCTGCCGCAAAACGGGCTGACCAACACGATTGAAATTCCCGTGGATGCGGAAAATAATTTTTCACTCGCCGATTTCGTCGGTGACAAACTGCCGCCCGGCGTCGCGCCCAAGGCAAAGGCCTTCACCGACGAGCGCGTCTGGCAAATGGGCATCGTCCTCGCCGCGCAGGAATTGAAACTCGACTTGCAGAAAGCCGAAGTTGAACTGCCCTGCGGGAAAATTATTTTGCACGGCGCGAACGGAATTGAGAGGACAATTCCCGTTGACCGCGACGGCTATTTTTACATTGACTGGCGGCTGAAGCCGAACGACCCGCGTTTGCTGGAAGCGCCAATCGAAAGCCTGCTTTTGCAGGACAAACAAAGATTGTCCGGTGAAACAAACGGCCTGACCGACGTTTTTCGCAACAAGCTCGTCATTGTCGGCTCGACGGCGCAGGGCAACAACCTGACCGACCGTGGTGCGACGCCGCTGGACAAGGATACATTCCTCGTCAGCAAACATTGGAACATCGCCAACTCCATCATCACCGGCCAGTTCATCTGGCGCGCGTCGCTGCCGTTGGAACTCGCGCTGATCATTCTTCTCGGCGCGCTCACGGTTTTTCTGACGTGGCAACTGCGCGCGGTCGTTGCGTCGGGCGCCACATTTATGCTCGCGGTGATTTACATTGCCGTCGCGTTTTTTGCGTTTGTAAAATTCCGTTTCTGGCTGCCAGTCGTTTTTCCAGTTGGCGGCGCGATGCTGGCGGAGCATTTGACGCTTGTCGTCTACCGCGTCGTGTTTGAGGAAGGGCAGAAGCGCCACGTCAAATCCGTTTTCTCAAAAATCGTCGCGCCGGACATCGTCAATGAATTGCTCCAGTCGGAAAAACTTTCGCTTGGTGGCGGACGGCAGGAGATCACGGTCTGGTTTTCCGATGTGCGCGGCTTCACCCAGTTCACCGACGAAAGCCAGACAAAGGTGCTTGACCACATCCGCGAGCACAAACTTTCAGGTGCGGAAGCCGAGGCCGCCATCAACGACGAGGCGCGCGAAACGCTTGCCACCGTGAATCTTTACCTCGGCGCGGTCGCCGACGCCATCAAGCGGCACAAAGGCACGCTCGACAAATACATCGGCGACTGTGCCATGGCGTTCTGGAACGCGCCGATAGCAAACGAAAAACACGCCGCCGCCTGCGTGCACGCGGCGATTGACGCGCAGCGCGCGATTTACGAATTGAACCTGAAGCGCGTCGAGGAAAACCAAAAACGCGAACTGGAAAACATGATGGGCGGCGGTGAGCGTCCGAAACCAAGGCTGGCGGTTCTGACGCTCGGCAGCGGCATCAACACCGGCATGGCCACGGTCGGCTTGATGGGCTCGAACGAGCATCTTCTGAATTACACCGTCTTTGGCCGCGAAGTGAACCTCGCCAGCCGTTTGGAGGCCCTTTCGGGCCGCAGCCGCATCGTCATCAGCGAGGCGACTTACAACCATTTGCTGCGGGACGATCCGGAACTGGCGGCGCTGTGCATCGCGCTGCCGCCGGCGAAAGTGAAGGGGATCGTCGCCGAAATAAAGACTTACGAAGTCCCGTGGCGTCCGCCCGGCGCATCGCCGTTCGACGAGGAGCTTTTCTCAACCACCAAACCCGGCGAAGGAACGTCGTTCACCGGAATCATCCAGCGCGAGAGCAATTAACCGTAAATTTTGAGTTTTGAGTTTTGAGCTTTAAGTTTTATGCTCCTTTCTGGCGCGATTCAAAAACCAAAACAAAAAATCAAAATAATAAAAATGCGCACGGCGATTTATCCCGGCAGTTTCGACCCGCTCACCAACGGCCATCTGGACGTGGTGCAGCGCGCGGCAAAGCTGTTTGACCGCGTCGTCGTAGCCGTGGCGAAAAACGAGGGCAAAAAACCGCTCTTCACGCTCAACGAACGGCTCGCGCTGGTGAAGCAGGCGGTGAAGCATCTGCCAAATGTCGAGGCCGACCCGTTCGACATCCTGCTGGTCGAATATGTCGCGCAGCAAAAGGCACAGGCGATTTTGCGCGGGCTGCGCGCTGTCTCCGATTTTGAATTTGAGTTCCAGCTCGCGCTGATGAACCGAAAGCTGGATGAAAACATTGAGACGATTTTCATGATGCCCAAGGACACCTACACTTTTTTGAGTTCGCGCATCGTCAAGGAAATCGCGCGGCTCGGCGGCGACGTGGGCGCGTTCGTGCCGGCTCATGTGCAGGTGGCTTTAGTAAAAAAACTTAAACCACCAAGGCACAAAAACACCAAGGTTTAAATTTTTTCCTTGGTATCGTTGTGCCTTGGCGGCTAATAATCATGTCTTTGTCTGTCAATCTTCGCCATCTGGAGACTCGCAATGTGGTTTTGCGCGGCGAATTGTCATTGGCCGAACTGGATTTGGAGGTGCGAGACGAGATTATTTGCGTCACGCGGCCAGTTGAATACGACATTGAAATCGAAAAGCTGGACGACACGCTTCTGGTGCAAGGCGAACTTCATGTCACGCTGGAATGCGAGTGCGTCCGCTGCCTGAAAAAATTCAAGCGCGGGCTGGATTTGGAAAATTGGACGCTGCATTTGCCGCTGGAAGGCGACGAAAAAGTGTCCGTTGACAACGATTCCGTGGACTTGACGCCGTTCGTGCGGGAAGATATTCTCCTTGAGTTACCGCAGCATCCGTTGTGCAGGCCGGATTGCGGCGGATTAGGGCCAAAAACGGGCAAGTCCAAAAAAATCGCGGATAAAGAAGAACCAAAATCGTCCGCGTGGACTGAATTGAACAAACTGAAACTGTAATTTGAATTTATTTTATGGGCGTTCCAAAACGTAAACCTTCCAAGAGCCGGATGCGTCAGCGCCGCGCTTACAACAGCGTGCTGAAATTGCCGCAGATCAGCAAATGTCCGCAATGTGCCGAGCCGTATGTGCCGCACCGCGTCTGTCCGGCGTGTGGATTCTACAAGGGCCGCCAGGTCTTGAGCATCACGGCGGGCACCTGATTTTTCCGGCGCGGAAAATCCTTCCGCGCAATTCATTCCATCTATGCGAATCGCAGTGGATGTCATGGGCGGTGACCATGGTTGCGGAGTCGTCATAGCGGGCGCAAAGCTGGCGCTCGAAGCCAACAAAAAAATTTCCCGGCTTTATCTGGTCGGCGACCAGTCCGCCATCCATGCGGCGCTGCCGCCGCGCGGCTTCCGCGACCATCGCGTCCGCGTCATCCACGCCAGCGAAGTGGTGACGATGGATGACAAACCGGTCATCGCGCTCCGCAAAAAAAAGGATTCGTCCATCGCCCGTGCTGCGGAACTGGTTCACGAAGGAAAGGCCGACGCGCTTGTTTCGCTTGGCAACACGGGCGGCATTTTTGCGGCGGCGACTTTCAAGGTTGGACGTATTGCCGGCGTGGATCGCGGCTGCATTGCGACCGTCATTCCGCGCCAGAGCAATGAATTTGTCCTGCTTGACGCGGGCGCGAACATTGAGTGCAAGCCGATTCATCTCGCGCAATTCGCCGTGATGGGCAGCGTTTATGCGCGCGAAGTTTTGCGAAAAAAAAGTCCGCGCGTCGGCATTTTGAGCATCGGCACGGAGGATTCCAAGGGCAACGAACTCACGCTCGAAGCCTTTCGACTTTGCAAAAAACTGGATTTGAATTTCATCGGCAACGTCGAGGGGCATGATTTGTTCAAGGATCATGTGGACGTGGTCGTGTGCGACGGTTTCGTTGGCAACATTGTTTTGAAGACGTGCGAGAGCCTCGCCGTCGGGATGTTTTCGATGCTCAAGCGCGAGTTGATGAGCAATGCCAAGAGGCAGATCGGGGCGTTTCTTGCCAAGGACGCTTTTCACGCGATCCGGCGGCGACTGGATCCGGAAGTTCACGGCGGCGCGCCGTTGCTGGGTTTCAACGGCATGGTTTTCAAGGCGCACGGTTCCGCCCGCGAACGCGCCGTCGCCAGCGCGCTGCGCATCACCGCCGAGGCCGTGCAACATCAGGTCAACCAGGTCATCGCCAGCGAAATTGCCAATGCGAATAAAGCGCTGGCTCAAACAGAAAGCCCCGGCTCCGCCTCCACATGAAAGCCAATTTCAAAAATCCCCGTGCCAAACATGATTTTCAGGGCCGCATCTGCTCCATCACCGGAATCGGTTCGTATGTGCCGGAAAAAATCCTGACAAATGCCGACCTCGAAAAAATGGTCGAGACTTCGGACGAATGGATCACGTCGCGCACCGGCATCAAGGAACGCCGCATCGCCGCTGCGGATGAATTCACCTCCGACCTTGCCGCAACCGCCGCCGGGCGCGCGATGAAAATGGCCGGCGTCACCGCCGACCAGATTGATTTGATAATTGTCGCGACGCTCACGCCCGATATGCAGTTTCCGTCCACCGCGTGCCTTGTGCAGCAAAAAATCGGCGCGGCGCGCGCGGCGGCATTTGACATTGAAGCGGCATGCTCCGGTTTCATTTATGCGCTGGAGATCGGGCAGCAGTTTATTTTTTCGCGCACTTACGAAACCGTGCTGGTCATTGGCGCGGAAAAGCTTTCGTCCATTGTGAACTGGAAGGATCGCAACACCTGCGTCCTTTTTGGCGACGGAGCTGGCGCGGCGATTTTGCAGCACCGGGAAAATTCGCACGGCTTGCTCACGGCGGTCATGGGCGCGGATGGCAACAAGGCCGACCTGCTCTCAATGCCCGGCGGCGGCAGCGCGTGTCCGGCCACGCCAGAATCCGTCGCGAGCGGGTTGCATTTTCTGCGCATGGACGGCAAGGAAACGTTCAAGAACGCGGTCAATGCGATGGTCTCCGCCGCGCACGAGGCGATGCGCCGCTGCGACATTGACATCACCAAAATAAAATGCGTCATTCCACATCAGGCCAACCAGCGCATCATAGATGCCGTCGGCGACCGGTTGAAAACGACGCCGGAACAATTGTTCGTCAATCTCCAGAAATACGGCAACACGTCCGCCGCATCCGTGGCAATTGCACTGGATGAAGCCGTGACCGCCGGAAAAGTTTCGCGCGGAGACCTGATTTTGCTAGTTGTTTTCGGTGCCGGCCTGACTTGGGGCGCGGCGGTGATTGAATGGTAGCTAATTCAAAAGATTGCCTCCGCTAATTTGACGATTGGCCGAAGCGTGTTACTTTGATCTTAACATATGAGCGCGAGAAAAATTGAAAGCATTGACGCCCCGAAACAGCAGGTGACGGTTGAAGGCCGCCAGTCCAGGCTGGAACTTTCCACTGACGCGGTATCCGTCCACAAAAGCGGCATCGAGTTTCGCAGCCCCACGCCGTTCAAGGAATGGGCCGAAATGACCGTCGCGCTGCAATCCCCGCACGACGGTGGCAGGCTCCAGTGCAGCGGCGTCGTCATCGCTTGTTCCGGCAGCAAGCACGCCGGCTACCGCGTTTCAATGGTTTTTACGCACATTTCCGAACAGGCGCAGGCGCGGCTGAATTCCATGGCACATTCCGACCTTGGCGCGGGCTGAAATAATTTTCCGCAAGAAACGCAAGCCTTCGGACAAATGTTCGGGTTAATTTTTTTGACCCGGCTCGTTGGATTTTCTACACTTTTAGTTTATGAAAATCTTGCTCACCACCACTTCGTTCCAAGACACGCCCGGCGCGCATCATGATTTGCTCAAGCAGACCGGCTGGGAAATCATCACCGCACGCGGTCCGCTGAACGAGGCCGACACGCTCGCGCTCGTCGGCGATGTGGACGGCTACATCTGCGGCGACGACGCCATCACGCGCAAAGTTTTGGAGAAGGCGCGCCCGAAGCTCAAGGTTCTGAGCAAATACGGCATCGGCGTGGACAAGATTGACGTGAAGTCCTGCACTGAATTCGGCATCCCGCTGCTCTTCACGCCCGGCGTGAATCACACGACCGTCGCCGAGCACAATTTCATGTTGCTGCTCGCGCTGGAGAAAAATTTCCTGTTCCACACCGACTCCACGCGCAGCGGCGACGCCAAGACCAATTGGAAGCGCAAAACCGGCCACGAACTGCTCGACAAAACCATCGGCATCATCGGGCTCGGACGGATTGGCAAGGAAGTGGCGATTCGCTCCCGCGCTTTCGGCATGAACGTGATCGGCTTCGATGTCTATTGGGATGAAAAATTTGCGAAGGAACAAAATGTGAAGCGCGCCGCCACGCTGGATGAGATTTACGCCGCCAGCGACTACATTTCGCTGCACACGAACCTCACGCCGGAGACGCGCGACATGATTTCCGCAAAGTCGTTTGCGAAGATGAAGCAGGGCGTTTTGATTTTGAACTGCGCGCGCGGTGAAGTGGTAAACACCAATGACATGGTGGCCGCGCTGAAATCCGGGCAGGTGGGCGGTTACGGCACGGACGTTTTGGATCATGAGCCGCCGTCGGCAGATCATCCGCTGCTCAAGCTGCCGAACGTGGTCTGCACGCCGCACGTCGCGTCGCGCACTTATGAAAGCGTGGTGCGCCAGGCCACTTGCGCCGTGAAAAATCTCATCCTCGCGATGAACGGTGACAAACCCATCGCACAGATAAATCCTGAAGTTGGGTATTGCACAAAGGCAAACCCACCTAAAATTTAGCCAGAAACCAAGAAAATGGCAGACCTCAACATCGTCGCGCTTAATCACAATTGGCGATTTGATCCGGGTCAGACGGCGGGAACGAAATCTAACCTGCTATGGCAATTAACAATATCATTGGGACATATTGGCGATAAAAAGGAAGGGTTGGTGGCGGTGGCCATGGCGAATCATGTTAACATTGGCACACAAGGCAATCAGATAGGGCACGTTGCTCCGTGCGCGCCGAACTTGGCCAGATAAACGACGGCGCGCGCGCCGGCACGACCCGCGCATCGCCGGCCAGTTGCCGAGCACGAAGGGGAAATTGTGAATTTATTGCGCCGATTGATCCAAACTGCGCGAACGATTAAGTAAGTTTCCCGTCACGAAGTTTTAGTGCAAATTTGGTCGCCTTGTTAAGCCATTCGATAATTTTATCTCGATTTCCATCCAGTTCGTCTTCAATTGAGCGATTAATTGAAAATCCTTTGAAGTCATTCCAACCGCAGAAAATGGACTTCGGTAATTCATCCCACAAGGAAAAGGGAAAAAGTTTCTTTGCGTCCTGGAACTGCTGCCAGTTATCAAAACCTTTAGGTATTTGCTTTTTAAGGATCAAAATATTGTTTGTCAGGTCAAGGCTGTCGAAAAGAAACGGCACATTACTGATTCAGTCCGCTTGTCACTCGTGCTGCCAAAATCCAAAGCGGCGCTCAAAAGTGCAACCCCACAAAAGTAAATGAGAAAAACTGTCGGCAAGGCAATGACAGTCGAAATCAAAAAGCGTTGACGGTTTGTGCGCGAAAGAAAAAATGGAAGGCGAAAATAAATTGCCCAAGCAAAAACGGCAACGTTGCCAATCACGATCAATCCCCAGGAAATTCGGTTGTTAAATCCCAAACCCATGAAAGTTGCCAACGAAACATAGGAGAGAATTAAACTTAAAAATGAAACCAGCACTAGCCGGAAAAACAATCCGACAAACCACCAGAATTTAGATTTTGAAGATTCAGTCATCGGTAATTGGCCGAAATTCAACCAGTTCGTTCATTGCCGCTCAAAACGAGCGCGAGGCAGAGGATGAGTTTGGGTTTCATGGATTGGATTGGCTTGCCTGAATTGTTTCTACTGTGAACCCAAGAGGCTCTGTTGAAATCTCAAATGGAACACTTTCTCCTAGCGCGGGTTGATTGAGCTTCAGTTTCAAGGAAACCAAGTATTTCCCAGGTTTAAGTATAAATA
>Ga0181534_10002075_pt1 | contig 12722 bp, 9 predicted proteins | sample PEATcosm2014_Bin_37_FD_119758 | JGI IMG/M metagenome (GOLD analysis project Ga0181534, IMG submission 119758) | Peatland microbial communities from MTU Mesocosm Facility, Houghton, MI, USA - PEATcosm2014_Bin17_10_metaG | ecosystem: Environmental > Terrestrial > Soil > Wetlands > Peat | place...
CCACCAGATCGGCGTCGAGGTCGGTTCCGTCGCCCAGGTGGACCACGGCCGGCGGGTCGGCCCCGGGGGTGGAGGTGACCCCGTCGACACCCACCCCGGTCCGTACCGTGACCCCCTCGGCACGGTGGAGCCCGGCGCAGGCCTCGCCCATCTCGTCGCCCAGCACCCGCCCGAGCGGCGTGGGCAGTGCCTCCACCACGGTGACCTCGGCACCCAGGCCGCGGCAGGTGGCCGCCACCTCGGACCCGATGAAGCCGGCCCCGATGACCACCACCCGGGCGCCGTCCCCCGCCGACACCAGGGTGTGGCGGATGGCCAGGCAGTCGTCGAGGGTGCGCAGCGTGTGGACGGCGGGCTGTCCCTCGGTGCCGGGAAGCGGTCGGGCCGCGGCGCCGGTGGCCACGATCAGCCCGTCGAAGTGGAGCACGTCCCCGTCGTCGGTCCGCACGGTACGGGCGTCGAGGTCGAGGCCGGTGGCCCGCCGGCCCAGCCGGAACTCGAGACCCAGGGTGTCGAGCACGTCGGGGGCGTGGTGATGGATTCGGGCCACGTCCCACGTGCCCGCCAGGAGTTGCTTGGACAGCGGGGGCCGGTCGTAGGGGGCGTGGATCTCGTCCCCGAGAACGATGATGGGCCCGGTATGGCCCTCGTGGCGGGCCTCCTCGGCGGCCCGGAGGCCGGCCAACGAGGCACCCACCACGACCACGGTGGCGTCACGGGGGAGGGCGTCGCTCATGGCCCGTCATCGTAGGTGGCGCCGGACGGGCCCGGAACGGGCGGGCGGGCCCGGAACGGTTCGGCGGGCCGGGGGCCGGGCAGAGCGGAACGGGCAGGGCGGTGCGGGCCGGTGCGGGTCGGCCGGGCGGAGCGTGCCGGGCAGGGCGCCGGGGGATGCCTAGGCGCCGAACATGGTCATCCACTGCTCGGGCGTGCGCAGGCGGAAGACGTAGTTGTTGGCCCGGGTGTCCCCCATGGTGGCCGAGGGATCGGGCGAGTACAGGTGCCCGGGGTAGAGGACGGTGTCGTCGGGCACCCGGGCCAGGCGGGTGGTCAAGGACTCGTACATGGCCTCGGGGTCCCCGCCTGGGAGGTCGGTCCTGCCGCACCCGTCCAGAAACAGGGTGTCGCCGGCGATGAGACGACCGTCGACGAGGAAGCACTGGCTGCCCGGCGTGTGGCCCGGCGTGTGGACCAAGGTGACGGGGATCTCCCCGACCATGACCACATCGCCGCCGTGATGGAGGGCCAGCTCCCCGGGGCCCACGCCAGTGGTCCGCTCCAACCACGGGGCCTCATCGGCCTGCACATGGATGGGCACCGGGTTGACCTCGAGCAGTCGGGTGACACCCTCCACGCTCCATCCCATCATGTCGCCGCCGACATGGTCGGGGTGGTAGTGGGTGGCCAGGGCCCCCACGCACGTCATGCCGTCGGCGCGCACCATGTCCAGCAGCTCGTCGACGCCGTATGCCGGGTCGACGATGACGGCCTCGCCGGTGACCCGGTCGCCCACCAGGTAGACGAAGTTGACCATCTGAGCGGCCACCTGGTCGGTGACGGCGAAGTCCCGACCGGCGAGCAGCTGGCGGAAGTACAGGCGGTCGGCGTCGACCTCTGATGGGGCGGGGGCGGTGGCGTCGGTCACGCTCCCCACTCTACGGGCGGGCCGTCGCCCCGGAGGTCCCCATAGTGCGGGGCACAGGACCGACCGGTGCGCCCAGGAGTACCATCGATCGATCGACCGACCGACCGACCGACCGGACCCGGATGGCGCACAAGGGGTGGAACTGTGAAGACCGAGCAGACACGACAGGCGGACGGCTCGCCCACGGGGGTCACGACCGCCTCGGACATGATCCGCCGGTGGGCCCGGGAGACGCCGGATGCCCCCATGCTGACCGAGGGGACCACCACGCTCAGTTGGGACGAGGTCTACCAGCGGGCCAAGCGGGTGGCCCACGCCCTCCGGCAGTCCGGCGTGGGTCCCGGGGACCGGGTGGCGTTCCTCGACCGCAACGGGTCCGAGTACTTCGAGGTGCTGTTCGGCTGCGCCCTCCTCGGGGCGGTCAGCGTGGCCATCAATTGGCGGCTGGCCCCGATGGAGATCGCCGCCATCGTGGAGGACGCCGGGGCACCCATCCTCTTCTACGGGCCCGACTACGCCGCCACGGTGAAGGAGGTGAGGACCCTGGTGGACGGGGTGCGCCACTGGGTGGCCCTCGAGCGGTTCGCCGAGTGGCGGGACGCCGACGGGGCCGTCGAGCGGGACGACCCCGGCTTCGACCCCGGGCCGGACGACGCCGTGATCCAGCTGTACACCTCGGGCACCACCGGGCTCCCCAAGGGGGCGGTCATCTCGGGCCGCAACCTCGCCGCCATCCTGACCGAGGCCGACCGGGTCTTCCACATCGGGGCCGACACCGTGTCGCTGGTGGCCATGCCGCTCTTCCACATCGGGGGGACCGGCTGGGCACTCGCCGGGATGTCCCGGGGAGGCCATTCGGTCATCCTGAAGGACGTGGAGCCGGCCGAGGCCCTCCGGATCATCGAGGAGCACAGGATCACCGAGACCTTCGTGGTCCCCGCCGTGCTGATGTTCCTGTTGGCCACGCCGACCCTGGCCACCACCGACGTGAGCTCGCTGCGGACCGTCTTCTACGGGGCCTCGCCCATCAGCGAGGACGTGCTGGTGCGGTCCATGGCAGCGCTCGGGTGTGACTTCGCCCAGGTCTACGGCCTCACCGAGACCACCGGGGCCATCACCTCCCTTATGCCCGGCGACCACGACCCCGACGGACCCCGGGCCCACCTCCTCCGGTCCGCCGGCCGGCCCTTCGACCATGTCGAACTGCGCATCGTCGACACGGACTCGGGACGGGACCTGCCCATCGGCGAGGTGGGTGAGGTGTGGACCCGTTCCGACCAGAACATGTTGGGGTACTGGAACAAGCCTGACGAGACGGCCGCCACTCTGCCCGGGGACGGATGGCTGCGCACCGGGGACGCCGGCTGGCTGGATGCCGAGGGCTACCTGTTCCTCCACGACCGCATCAAGGACATGATCGTGTCCGGGGGGGAGAACATCTACCCGGCCGAGGTGGAGAACGCCCTCCTGGCCCACCCCGATGTGGCCGACGCCGCGGTCATCGGCGTCCCTGACGACCAGTGGGGCGAGACGGTCAAGGCCATCGTGGTGAAGGCGCCCGGAGCCCCGCCGGACGATGGTGCGCTGGCCGCCGACATCATTGCCGCCACACGGGACCGACTGGCCCACTACAAGTGCCCGACATCGGTCGTCTTCATCGACGTCCTGCCCCGCAACCCGTCGGGGAAGGTGCTCAAGCGGGAATTGCGCCGACCCTACTGGGACGAGGGCGGCCGCAACATCCACTGAAAGAGGGCGATGGCCCCGGTGGCCCCGCGGCCTGACGGCGGGGGGCTGACGGCGCGGGGGTCGCCGGACTGCTCCAGGCCTGCGGCGTGCCGATGGCCGCGCCGGCCAGCTTGTGCGGCCCACTGGGCGACCGGCCTGTCTGTAGGACAGGGACAGGTCAGAACAGTCCCGGCGACCCCGAATCGTCGGAACCGGCGGACGTGGCGGCCGAGCCGGCGTCGGTGACGTCGTCCTCGTCGTCGGAGTCCTCGGTGCCGTCGGAATCTGCGGCGCTGCCGATGGATTCGAGCCGCGGGACCAGCTCCTCCACCCGCATCCGGGTGCGACGCAGGCGCCGGTCCAGCTCGTCGACGATGTCGGTGGCCCGCTCGAGCTGCTCGACCAGTCGGTCGACGTCCACCACGCCCGTCTCGAACTCCTCGATGATGGTGTCCAGCTGGGTTCCGGCGTCCGAGTAGCTCAGCTCGGTCACGTCAGTGGTGACCTCGCCTCCCCCGTCGCTGCCCGTTCCACTTGCCTTCGTCGCGGCCATCACTGCTTCCCTTCGTCGTGAGTCGGATCTGATTGCGCCCCGGTGGCACCGGGTGTCTCCTCGATGGAGCCGCCGGGGGTGGCCGAGACCACGGACTCCACGTCGCCATCGGCCAGCCGGGTGACCAAGCGGGAGCCCGGCGTGAGGCCGGAGGCCGATCGGAGCACGCGGCCGGTGCTGTCCCGGGTGACCGAATACCCCCGCTCGAGCTGTCGGCGGTAGTCGTAGGCGCCGAGCAGTCGACGCCACTGGGCCACCCGGAGCTCCTCGGCCTGCAGCCGTCGGCCCGGTGACGCCGCCAAGCGTTGGGACCGGGCCAGAAGGGTCGCACGACCCGAATCCAGCAAGCGGACCGAGGATCGGGCCAGTAGGGCACCCCTGCTTTCGAGATGGCGTGCGTGCGCATCGATCTGACCCCTCACCGCGCCACGCAGGATGTCGGACCGGTGGACCAGCCGGTCGGCATGGCGGTCGAGCTGGGACCGGGCCCCGGTGGCCATGCCGCGCCGACGGCGGTCGAGGGCCAGCTCGGATCGGGCCACCAGCTCGCGGGCGAGACGGCCGGCCGTCTCACCTCCCTGCATGGTGGACCGCCAGAACTCGGTGGCCAGCCGGGCCAGTTCCTGTCCGCACTCGGTGGGCGTGATGAACGACCGGTTGGCCACCTCGTCGGCGACCGACTGGTCCCCGGTGTGACCGATCCCGGTCCACACCGGTGTGTCGGAAGTGGCGATGGCCCGGGCCACCGGCTCAGCGTCGAAGGTGGCCAGGTCGGCCTTGGAGCCACCGCCGCGCACGATGACGATCACGTCGTACCCGCCGGGCTGAAGCCTCCGGACGGCCGAGGCCACTGACCTCCCCGCCTCACGTCCCTGGACCTGGGTGGGGACGACGTCGACGGCAAAGGCCATGGCCGAGCTCTCCAGACGACCCATGAAGTCGGCGTAGCCCTCGGTGCCGGGACTGGCCACGAGTCCGATCCGAAGGGGGAGGCGGGGCACCGGGATCCGACCGTTCCGGTCGAAGAGGTCCTCGTCGACCAGTGCCTTGATGAGCCGAGCCCGCTCCGCAGCCACCTTGCCCAACAGGGCGTCGGTGTCGAGTTCGGAGAGGATGAAGCTGATGTCGCCCCTGGGCTTGTACAGCTGGACCTCCCCACGGACCCTGACGACGAGGCCGGCGTCGAGGACGATGCCCAACTGATCGAGTGTGGACCGGACCCGGCTCCATCGGCTGGACCAGCAGACCACCTTCAGGACCGGTGAGCCGTTGTCCTGGGCGTTGACCGGGTCGACCAGGTCGATGTAGCAGTGACCGCGTGAGCTGACGCTGAAGGACCGGACCTCGCCGGAGACCCACACCTCGCCGGGGAGCTCACGCTTGAGGGCACGGTCGATCCGGAGGTAGAGGTCGCTGATGGACAGTGAATCGGGATCCGACAGGGACGCCGATCCGGGCCGGGTCGATGGTGAGCGGACAACCATTGGCGCCAGACTAGGACGCCGGTGTGACGCCTCCCGACGGGCGCCCGGGCGCGGCCGTTCGCTCCGGGCCCACGCCGCCGCTGTCGGCACGAACACGGTGGTCAGACGCAATTCGGACCAGCGGGTGACAACGTGTGGGACCATGGTGGCGACGGTGAGCCGGCCGGGTGGCCGCGGCCCGTACCGGCGGAGGAGACCCCTTCGTCGGGCCCGGGTCGAGGAAGGTCGGGACTCCACAGGGCAGGGTGCTGGCTAACGGCCAGTCGGGGCGACCTGCAGGACAGTGCCACAGAGAACAGACCGCCGATGGCGTGGCCCCCGGGCGGCGCACAGGTAAGGGTGAAACGGTGCGGTAAGAGCGCACCAGCGGCCAGGGTGACCTGGCCGGCTCGGTAAACCCCACCCGGAGCAAGGTCGAACAGGGGGAACGGACGGCCCGTCCGGTGTTCCTTTCGGGACACCACTCCCAGGTAGACCGCTCAGATGGATGGCCACCGAACCCTCAAAAGAGGGGGAACAGAATCCCGCCTACAGGCCGGCTCACCGTCACCCAGAGACCTGGTGGTACTTAGGGGGCTCCTGTACCGGAGTCGACATGATCTGACGTCCCGTTGTCGGGAGGTGCCGTCCCGTTATTGGCCGCTGACACTGCCGTCACCGTTTGCGCGGATCCGAGGTAGGCAGAGTGGAGCACCGACTCCACGTCGCTGGCCGCACCGGCGTGGACGATCCGCCCGTTGGCCATCACCATGGCTGCGGTGGCGACCGACAGTGCTGTTCGCGCGAATTGCTCCACCACGACGACGGTGACGCCCTCCGCCGCCAGGCGGACGACGTGGTTGTACAGCTCGTCGACGATGAGTGGCGCAAGCCCCATCGACAGCTCGTCCAGCATGAGCAACCGCGGACTCGTCGCCAAGGCGCGGGCAAGCGCCAGCATCTGCTGCTCGCCGCCCGACAGTGTGCCCGCCGGCTGGTCGCCACGTTCTGCCAGCCGCGGGAATCGCTCGAACGCGGCACGCTCGACGTGGCGTCGTCCCGAGCCGCTGTGTGTCATGACCCAGAGGTTCTCCCGCACGGTCAGGTTCGGGAACACGCCACGGCCCTCGGGAATCAGGCAGAGCCCCCGGCGAGCCAACGCGGGGGTCGACCCGACGCGCACCTTCTCACCGGCGAAGCGGACCTCGCCCTCGCTCGGCCCCATGATGCCCGCGGCCAGGGCGAGGAGGGTCGACTTGCCGGCACCGTTTGCCCCGAGGACAGCCGTCACGACTCCCTCTTCGAACGTGGCGTCGATCCCGTGGATCACCTCGACTTCCTCGTAGGCCGCCCGCACGCCCCGGAACTCCAGGAGAGGTTCAGCCATCGGCCACATCTGCCAATTCTGCGCCGAGATACGCAGCCTGGACGTTCAGGTCGGCCCTGACCTCTGCCGGTGTGCCCGTGCAGATGATGCTTCCGTAGTCGAGAACCGTCACGGTGTCACAGACGTTCATCACCAGTTCCATATCGTGCTCGACCAGAAGGATGGCGAGTCCGTTGTTCGCCAGGTCGCGGAGAACATCCGAGAAGCGCTCTGTTTCGTCGGTATCTTGACCTGCCGCCGGTTCGTCGAGGAGGAGGACCTTCGGTCTGGTGGCCAGAGCGCGTGCCAACTCGACGAGGCGACCGGTCCCCGTGGGCAAGGTGTCCGCTCGGTCATTGGCCACCGACCTCAGTCCCACGCGGTCCAGCAGTTCCTCGCGGGTCTCTCGGATGGTCTTCGCCCTGGCCTTCACAACCCCCCGCTGGGCGATGGATGCGGCCACCCCGATGTTCTCGGCCACCGTCAGTGATCCGAAGAGCTCCAAGCGTTGGAACGTGCGGCCGAGCCCGAGCCGGGCGCGGCGATAGGACGAGACCCCGCGCAGATCCCGACCGTCGAGGTGGACTGTCCCCGCGTTGGGGCGCTGCATCCCTGTGACCACGTTGAAGAGGGTCGTCTTGCCCGCTCCGTTCGGACCGATCAATCCGCTGATCGCACCTTCAGCAGCACTGAGCGACACGTCGGACAGCGCGGCCAGACCCCCGAAACGGACCGAGACCTCCTGGATCTCAAGTCCCACTGGTGTCTCCGGCCGTCGACAGCTCGGTAACCCGGTCGGCCGGGCCGACAGGTCCCTCGTCGGACACTGCCGCGCCGAACCAGGCGTTTCTCTTCTCTTTCGATCGGCGCTCGGGAAGGCCGAAGGCTGGCGGCGCGATCCGGGCCCGGTAGTCGGCAACGTAAGCCGGGACCGGCAACAGCGCCAGGGCGACGATCAGGATGATCACCATCGGCCAGTTGCCGATCACCCCACCCAGCCGGAGTGCCCAGGCTGCCCCGGCCACCGCCACGATCAGGGCCACCAGCCAACGGCGTCGCACCACCGAGAGATAGACCGGGCGGATGCTGCCCGGGATGGTCCCATTGGGCGTGGTCCCCACACCGACGCCGCCCAGACCCACGAGGACCAGCGGCAACTGGGTGAGGGAAGGGAAGAAATTGGTGAAGAACGGGGATCCCTGGTACACGCCGTTCATACCCGCCGCACCAAAGGAGGTGATCCCGAAGATGACCATCACCAAGAGCACCGAGAGCCCGTTGAAGAACTGGAACACGTCCGGTGCCGCGCTGCCTATCTCCATGCCGTAGATGCCACCTCCGACCCCGGCCAGGGCGGCGGAGAAGGCAAACACCCCGATCAGCGTGGCCCGGCCGTTCATGCCCAGCGTGGCACACGCGGCAGGGCTGTCCTTCATGGCCAGCAAGCGTTGGCCGAACTCCGATCGCCGCAGGCCGACGACGAGCACGACCAGGATCACGAAGGCCACCGACCCGGCGATGAACTGTGAAGTCTTGGAACTGAGCGCCAGCGAACCGATGTGGAAAGGAGCGAAGACGAGTGACCCCGAGCCGAACGGCGCGTAGGGATGCCCGAAGAGGTCAAATGATGGGAGGGCGAACACCCAGTTGTCCATGGTGATGGCGAACGCCGCGGTGGCCAGGGCGAAGTAGATGCCCGAGAGTCGCAACGAGGGGATGGCGACGATGACGCCGATCACTGCGCACACCCCGGCCGCGGCCAGTAGCGAGAGGGGGTTCCCCCCAGCTCCCAGATGCCCGACCATGGTGGCGCCGATGCCGGCGAAGGTCATCTGGCACAACGACAGGCGCCCCGCGTACCCGACGATGGGAATGACCGAGAGCCCGACGATGGCCAGACCCCACATGCGATTGAGGCTGAACAGGTCGGGCGTCGAGACCGTGGTGGCCAAGAAGACGGCGACCACGATCGTGCCGGCGCAGAACAGGCCGGTGCCGTTCCATGTGGGACGGAAGGCCAGTTCGCGGCTCCGGAGCTGCCTGTGCCCACGTAGGCGGGACTGAGGCAGGATCAAGAGCGCCACGAAGAGGATGATCGCAGGTACCGCGTTCTCGAACCCCTGAACGTAGGGGTTTTGGGGCAGATAGGCCACCGAGTAGGCGATGGAGAGGCCCAGGATCATCGCACCCACGAACGTCATGGGGATGGAGCGCAGGCGCCCGATGACCGACGCCGCATAGGCGTTGACGATGAGCAGCGTCAACGCCGTGGCCGACAAAGTGAGCGTGGGCGCGATGAGTATCCCCGCCAGTGCGGCCAGGATCGAGCCGATGATCCAGGCATTGCGTGCGTTGGCAATGGCACTCGAACCGTTGAGCGAGGTGAGCGTTCGGTCGTCGACGCTGGCCCGCATGGTGACACCCATCCGGGTGCGGTAGAGGAACAGCCGCAGTCCGATGGCGACGACCAGGGCCAGAATCAAGACGGTCACGTCGTTGTAGGAGATCCTGATCGACCCCAGGACCAAGGTGTCATTGTTGAAGAGGGGGGGCAGTGCCCGATAGGTCGTAGGGTCCCAGACCCATTGGACGACACCCAGGAACATGAGCGCGACGGCCAGCGTGACGACCAGTTTGGATGCCTCCGAGACACCTTCGAGTCGGCGCATCACCGCAGCTTCGACCACGATGCCGATGGTCGGCGCCACCACGAAGAGGCAGAGCGCCATCGAGACGAGCGTCGGCCAACCCCAGCCAACGCTCATCTGCCAGTAGACGAAGGCGCAGACCATCCCGATGGCGCCGTGAGCCCAATTGAAGATCCCGGTCGTCGTGTAGGTGAGGGTCAGGCCGCTCGCCGTGATGGCATAGATGCCTGCAGCAGCCAGGCCGCCGATGGTGAAGGTGATGAACTCATGCACAGCCGTCCCCCGTCAGGATGATCAGTGGCCTGACCCGACCAGGCTACGTAACGTGCACCCACCCCATCCTCCGCCGACCGAGCTGATGGTCACAAGGACGCCAGTTGTTTCTGCTGTGCCGAGGTCAGGTGCACGACGTTCTTGGGGTTGCAGTTCCAGATGGACTGCGTGGGCTGGGTGATCGCCTTGTCGTAGACGATCCCCTTGGCCTCGAGCCTCAGGATGGCGAAGCACGGTGAGGGCTGGGGGTCCTCGTTGGACAGCGTCAGTTTGGCAATGGGCGCTTCAATGCCTCCAGCGTCCCAGTTCTTCACGGCTACTGCCTTGTCCAGCACACACGTCACCGTGAGGTTGGCGCCACAGGCCGTGGCCGCCTTCGCCCATAGGAGCCACGCCTCGGCCCCCTCTTCGTCATCGAAGTCGACCGTGTCGCCCTTGGCGTAAGTGTGCATGATCTTGACGAGCTGTTCGGTGGAGGGGTTCTGCGAGGCCATGCCGAGGGGCCACCACCCCGTCTCGACGTATACCGGGGGAAGGCTGGGGTTCTTCGCTACCGCTTGCTGCGTCTGGGAGTTGGCGAACTGGACTCCCAGCAAGATGAAGGCGGGGTGGTAGCCGGCGGTGGTCATCGCCTGGGCATACGGGGTGAAGTTGGCGTCGTCGGGGGGCCACAGGGCCTCGACCCCCTTGTTCTGAGCCTCCTCGACGTAGGGCGCCCAGTCAGTCACCGAGGTCGGGGGCTCGGGGAAGTCGATGACGTGCCACCCCTCAGCCTCGGCCCCGTATTCGTACTTGGTTTCGGACTCGATGACGGAGGGGGAGTCGGACGCACCCATCCCGGCCTTCTTGACCGCCTGCGGGTAGATCTTGGCCAGCGCCCCGAACCATCCCGAGGTCACCGCGTTCGTGTTGATGCCGCTCGGGTCGACTTGCAGGGTGGCAAGGTCTGAGGCGTCCGAGACGACGTAGCCGCTGATCTGTCCGAGCCCACACTTCTCGCGGATGGGGACCGATGGCTGGTCGAGGGCCATGCCGCCGCCGACCGCCATGAAGTCGCTCTGGCAGGCCGCCGTGGCTTGCTGCGCAGCGTTGAACAGCGCGGCGTCGCGGTTGTCGATCACGATCTTGCGCCCGTTGATGCCGCCCGCGGCGTTGCACCAGTCCGCGAACGCCGTGGCCTGCTGGGGGAACTCCTCCTCCAGTCCGGGGACGATGGTGTTGGAGGCGTCGTTGAACACGGCGATGTGGATGGCCTTGGTGCTCACACCGCGGACCGACGAGGCACCACCGGCTCCCGGTCCGCAGATCTTGCCGACCCCGGGCCACGTGCCGCTGGACGTGCTCGACAACAGCGTCGCTTTGGCCGACGGCGCCGCAGCGGCGGTCGTCGACGACAGTCCGACGTAGCCCCCTGTGACCATCACCATCGTCATGGTCAGCGGCAGCGCCGACCTTCGAATCAGCCCTTTGCAGAACATCCTCAAACCCTCCCCCTAGCTGTCTGAAATCCGGCCTTTCAACAGCGCCCTGAGCGAAGCGGACATCGGCCGCACAGGCAAAGCTACAACTGCTTGTCCCCCCCTGGGAGTCGCGCGATCAGATACCTTATATACAGAGGTGGGGGGACACAAGGAGCCTCGGCAGCCGCGGCCGAGCCTTGTCGGCGCCGAGCCGTGGCCAGCGAGGACAGGATCCTGGTGGCCCTGGCAGCCGTCAGCACTCGGAGCTTGGACGAGACCGTGCGAGAGCGACTCCGGGTTCGGGCTGCCGCCCATGGCCGGTCGATGGAGGCCGAGATGCGTGCCATTCCCGTGGAGGCCGACAACCAGCCGACCGACGACGAAGGCCTCCTCGAAGCCCTCGTGGCCAGATTCGGTGAACTCGGAGGCGTCGACCTCGACCTTCCGCACCCATCCGGCCATGGGGCACACTCTGGGAACAGTGAATTTTCTACTCGGGTGATCGCGGAGCCTGGGGGTGGATGGTCTCACCTCGGGCCAACATCTCGACAAACTGGTCGATGCGCCTGGAGCGGGTTTCGAGTTTCTTGGCATTTCCGATCCGGTAGAGGATGGCGTACCGATTCGCACTCGAGAGCATCTCAAACATCGCCATTGCGCGAGGATTGGCACTCAGGGCAGACACGAGATCCTCCGGCACCTCAATGCTGGCTTGCCCGGCGTAGGCGGCCTCCCATCGACCGTCCTCCTTCGCCTGTCGCACCTCATCTTCTCCGGATCGATGCATTCGGCCAGTGGCGATCAGCTCTTCAGCGATGGCAGCGTTCCGTTGTGACCACGGGCTGCGAGCTCTTCGAGGCGTGAAACGCCGTCGGAACGTAGTGCTGTCACGACGACCCAGTTGACCATCAATCCAGCCGAAGCAGATCGCCTCCTCAAGCGCCTCGTCGTACGAGACGGTTGTCGGATCGGCCGTTCCCTTTTTGGCCAGTACCAGCCAGACACCTGGCGAATCTGCGTGATGGGCGCTCAACCATCTTCGCCATTCGCCAGCGTCCACTACCAGTAGCTCTGGAAGATCCACGGCGCTCACCGTATCCCCCATGTGCCGAACGGCCACGCCGTGATCACCCATGTAGCCGGCAGAGTTCGAGTCCGCCTACTACCGTCAAACAGCACCCGCCCTCGAGGCGGTTACCCAATAGCCGGGGCAGTCATGGAACCCGGGGCGATTCAGGGCACCGATCTGATAGGCCTCGGGTTGGCGCCCATCATCGAACTAGCGTCGCGTGAACGTCATATGGGTGATGCCGCTCGGGGTACTGATTGCCTCAATAGTGAAGCGGGCCTCCAGTCCTTCGAGTCCGTCCCAGAGTCGCACCCCTCGTCCGAGGACAATCGGCGCGATCACAACGTGCATGTGGTCGATCAGATCTGCGGCGAGGAACTGACGAACGGTCGACGGCCCTCCACCGATTCGCACGTCGAGCTCACCTGCGGCTTCCTGGGCAAGTCGCAGTGCTTCGACGGGCGTGGCATCGATGAAGTGGAAGGTTGTACCGCCCTTCATCTCGATGGTCGGCCTC
>Ga0181534_10002078_pt1 | contig 12706 bp, 11 predicted proteins | sample PEATcosm2014_Bin_37_FD_119758 | JGI IMG/M metagenome (GOLD analysis project Ga0181534, IMG submission 119758) | Peatland microbial communities from MTU Mesocosm Facility, Houghton, MI, USA - PEATcosm2014_Bin17_10_metaG | ecosystem: Environmental > Terrestrial > Soil > Wetlands > Peat | place...
GCTCTTTACCACGGAGTTGAAGGGCAAATTGATGTAACCCTCGAAATTCTTGGCGTCGTAGTTCCCAAACTCCGCCGTAAATTCGCCACCGAATTCGTCGGTCGGCTTGGTTGGGATGACGTTGATCGCTCCACCCGTCGCGTTTCGCCCATAGAGTGTGCCTTGAGGTCCTTTGAGAACCTCCAACCGGTCGAGATCATAGAACATACCGTTGGCTGATGACGGGCGTGCCACGTAAACGCCACCCAGGTTAATCGCTACAGCGGAGTCGGAGAGCGCATTGCCATTGAAATTGCCCACGCCCCGCAAGTAAAAGAGAGGATATGGCCCAGCGGCGGTGGCCACCTGCAAGGCGGGCACCAGTTGGGTAAGGTCTTGAAACCGGATCACGTTCGCTTCCGCCAACGCATCTCCCGATACCGCTGTGATGGCGATGGCCGCGCGCTGCAGGTTTTCCTCGCGTCGTTGTGCTGTCACCACGATTTCTTCCAAGCCTTGGCTTTTGGTTGAACTGTCCGGCGAAGCGGTCGATTGCCCTTGAGCGGCGCTCCATCCGGATGAGATCATGAGTATGAAGAGGGCGCTCTGTTTAGTAATTGCCATGAAATTCCCCGTTTTTGCGATGCGACGTCTCACGCGTCGAGTAGCGACCAGCTTGTGAATCCTACCGATCAGGTGCATATTTGGTCGGTAATTGCACTCATACTTAGAATTGATAAAGCAGATAGCTGTCGGCGACTCGCACCGGTGGGCGATCCAACTCGCAAAAAAGGGCGGCGTCTGACTTCCCACCAACCGCAATCGACCGAACGAGCACAGGCATGCGCTTTGGACATTTAGATTTGAACCTCTTGGTGGCGCTAGATGCGCTATTGACCGAACGAAGCATCACGCTGGCTGGACAACAGCTCCATTTGAGCCAATCGGCGGTCAGCGCCGCCCTCGGGCGGCTCCGTGACTATTTCGGCGATGAACTATTGGTACAGGCGGGACGACGGATGGTCCCAACGGCTGTTGGCGCGGATTTGGCGGGTCCAGTTCGAAGGATACTCCTGGAAATTCAAGCGACGGTTGCCACGAGGCCGGCTTTCGATCCGGCTTTATCCGATCGACGCTTCTCGTTGATGATGTCGGATTACGTCGCGCTTGTACTCATGGTCGATGTCGTCCAGCGCGTCGCCCAGATTGCTCCAGGCATCAGTTTTGAGTTGCTTCAAAACAACGTACACGCCCCTGCTGAGCATCTTGATCATGCCGATATTGACCTGCTTATCATGCCCGCCAAAATGGTGCCCGGAGGCCACTCCAGGGAAAGTCTTTTTGTGGATGATTATGTCTGCATCGCCTGGGAGGAGAATTCCGACGTCGGTGATGAGTTGAGCCTTGAAACTTATCTGAAGGCGGGCCACGTCATCTTGCAGTGGTCACGCGGGCGCACGCCGAATTTGGATGAATTCGTTCTGAGCAAGATGGGCTTTGAGCGTCGCATCGAGGTTATCGCGATGAATTTCGGCATGCTACCCAACTTCGTAGTGGGAACTCGACGTCTTGCAACCGTTCAGCGTCGCTTGGCCGCGCACTACATCAAGACAATGCCTCTTAAGATCCTTGACGCCCCGTTTAATGTACCTGTCCTGGACGAATCCTCGCACTGGAACGCCGCGTTTGATCAAGATCCGGCGTGCAAGTGGTTACGTAAAATTCTCTGCGACGTAGCGAAAGATCTCGCCCCGGCCGCATCGATCTCCCGCTGTCCCTAGCGAGCTTCTTCCCAGGGGCCGAGCCGACCGGAACTGACCTATCATTTGGCTGCATACAACGCATGCATCCAATCGATTTCTCAAAGCCTTGGCGTCCTTTATAAGATGCGCCTCCACAAACCGAATTTGAGTGAACCCCCTGTGAATATCGTTGGACCGGATGAGTTGGTGTTTGGCGTCGAGGATATGACGGCCTGTTCGCAATACCTGCAGGATTACGGTTTAACGCGCGCCGGCTCTCAGGGCCGGAGCGAACGTTTTAAGGCTCTGGATGGTACGGCGATTGTACTGCGCGATGCCTCGGATCCCGACCTTCCCCCGACTCAGGGCAAATCCGCAGCGCTTCGAGAGACGGTTTATGGTGTCGCGGACGCAAATGCGCTAGAACTCATAGCGGCGGAAATCAGCAAGGACCGTGAAGTGCGGCGCGGCGCAGGCGGATCGGTCATGTGCGCCGACAACATGGGATTTGCGCTGCGATTTCAGATCACCTGCCGGCAGCCTTACACCGCCCCCCCTGATCTCACTAACGCGCCCGGGTCGCAGCTGCAGCGGGGAGTAAACGTACTGGGGATTACGCCGGATATGAAGGCGCTGCCCCGAACCCTCTCGCACGTTGTTCTTTTTGTCACCGATGCGATGCAAGCAGAATCGTTCTATCATCGGCTTGGATTCCGCACAACGGACCGGTTCACCAATGCGGGCCCTTTCATGCGGCCTGCCGGTACGCTCGAGCATCATACGTTGTTCTTGATCCAGGCCCCGCCGTTCATGCAAGGCTGCGAACACTTTACGTTTCATCTGGGAAGTGGAACGGAGGTGTTGGTTGCAGGCACTCGATTTGAGGCAAAGGGATACAAAACCTTTTGGGGCCCCGGCCGGCATCTGTTTGGATCAAATTGGTTTTGGTATTTCAATAGTCCGCTGGGATGCCACGTCGAATATGACGCCGACATGGATCTGCACGATGATCGATGGGTCGCCCGCGAAGCGCCGGCCGGTGCTGACACATCGCAACTCTTTCTTTTCACGCGTCGAGACAAGTGGTTCCCGGGCGGAGCGCCCCAGAAGGCCCCTTCGGTGGGTGAAGTAGCGAGTATCTGAGGCAAGCGCATGCTGCGTCTCTGCAGCCTTGAGGACGTCAATGTTGGGGCTGCACGAGGTTTCGACCCCACTGCTTGCGGAGAAGATTCGATATTCGTGTTGCGTGACTTGAGCGGGGTGCGAGCATACGAGAATAGCTGTCCCCACTTGGGTGTTCGACTTGAGTATCGCAAGGACAAGTTTTTGTCCGCAAATGGCAAGTTCATCGAGTGTTATGCGCATGGTGCACTCTTTGATCCTACCAGTGGGGCTTGTGTGGAAGGAGCCTGCGAGGGGAAGTCCCTAAGACGCCTTGCGTGTGAAGTGCGCGGTGACTGGATCTGGATCGAGTCACCTCGGTAAGAAATCGTGAGTTCAAAGACGGTTTCACTCGGCTTGGGGGGTTACCAAATTGGCTTGAGGAGCCACCTATGAACAATGCCGCCACCGTGCTTTTCACCAATGTGCGAGTGTTCGATGGCATCAGCACCTCGCCGTATGAAGCGCAGGTATTGGTGCAAGGCGAACGGATCGCCGCCATCTCAAAGCCTGGCGAAGCGCCTCTGGGCGTCGAGGACTGCCGCGTGATTAACGGGGGCGGGGCCACCCTCATGCCCGGTATGGTGGAGGCACACGCTCACCTAACATGGCCCTCCTCGGTCGAGAGAGTGATTAATTCGATGAGGCTCCCCATCGAGGAGCATGTTCTGGTCACTGCGCAGAATGCCAGGATTACCTTGGACCATGGTTTCACCAGCGCTTATTCTGCAGGGTCTCTGGGGGAGCGCTTCGAAGTCGCCCTCCGTAACATGATTGATTCGGGGCATATGCCAGGCCCCAGGTTGCGTGCCTCGGCTCTGGAAAAAGGGGCTGAGGGCGTAATGGGCGTACCGGCGGCCCACGATGCGGTGCATGACCGCGATATTCCCGGTTTGCAGGCCTACGTAAAGGCGATGAAGGCGCTCGGCTGCGACACAATCAAGTTTTTGATGTCGAGTGATGAGGGCTTTGCACCTGGCGGCTCACAACAACTGCTATACACGGAAAACGAGGCGCAAGCCATTGGCGAAGCGGCACGCGAGGCCGGAATTTGGCTTGCGTGCCATGCGCAGGCCGCGGAAGCCGTCAAGCGCGCATGTAGAGCTGGTTTTCGCGCCATCTTCCACTGCACCTATGCGGACGAAGAGGCGCTCGACATGCTTGAAGCGCGCAAGCACGAGATATTCGTCGCGCCCGCACCTGGCTTGTTATATGCGCGCGTACACGAAGCCGGCTCTTTTGGGATCGGGCGCGCGGAGGCAGAGAAGATGGGTGCCGTTTCGGGGCTCCAATTGATGGCCGATGTTTACCCGAAAATGCGCAAGCGCGGAATCCGCGTGCTGCCTGGCGGAGATTATGGCTTTCCCTACAACCCGATTGGCAAGAATGCGCGCGATCTGCAGCTGTTCGTTGATATTTTGGGCTTCTCGCGCACTGAAGCACTGGTTGCGGCGACACGGTATGGCGGCGAATTGATGGACATGGACGTCGGCGTCATCGCGCCGGGGAAGCTCGCCGACATTCTACTCATCACAGGCGATCCAACCCAGGATCTGACGATCCTCCAGGACAAGAAGCGCATACCGGTCGTGATGAAGGGCGGTCAGCTTTATCGGTTTGACCAGGAGGCACTGCATGCCGGAATCCCTCACGCCGATCGACGCGCCGCGTAGGAAGTTGCGATGACTGCACGCCTGCAGCCCGCTCAGCTGCACTGTCCGTGCCCCTTCGATGCGAAAGTGGGTTCCGGCGCAAAACGTTTACGACCTTCGTACGTTGACTCAGAGTTGCCATGTATTTGAAAAACATGTGGTATGTCGCAGGTTTCGCGGACGAGATCGGTGACCACCCAATTGCTCGCACGCTGCTCGAGCAACCGCTCGTGTTCTTTCGCGACCGCGGAGGGCAGATCGCGGCGCTCGCCGATCGGTGTCCCCATCGCTTCGCACCCCTGTCGAAAGGCGCGATTGTGGGGCCCGGGAAAGTCATTCAGTGTGGCTATCACGGTCTGCAATTCGATGCCCGGGGCCGATGTGTGCACAATCCACATGGACCGATCCCGCAGGCGGCGCGCGTGCCCCGGTACGAAGTATGTGAGCGGCGTGGACTTCTGTGGCTGTGGGGCGGCGATCCGGAACAGGCGGATACCACTCTTATTCCCGATTACGGTGATTTTGCCGAGGCACCGCCCGATGCCACGTTGCGTGGCTACTTGCCGACGCAATGTCACTACCAGCTGGTTGTGGACAACATATTGGATTTAACGCACGCCGATTATCTGCATGCTGGAGGTCTCGGCAACGGCTCCCTAACGCGAGCAAGAGCCGCGGTAACCGACCTGTCCCCGCGCAGCCTGCATGTGAGTTGGAAGGTTGCTGGCGAACCGACAATCGCGGCGTTTGACGTGCACCTGCGTGAACAGGGAAGGGCGACAGAACAGTGGACTGAGGTCACTTGGACCGCCGCTGGAAATATGCATTTGCGAACCGGAGCGACGCTGCTGGGCGAAGAGCGCTCTCAAGGCGTCGAGGCGATGACATTGCATCTTGCGACCCCGGAAACTGCAACGAGCACCCATTACTGGTATTGGAGCATACGTAACTTCGCGATATCGCCCGATGCCAATTCTCAGATCCACAAGTTTATTGAGTTCGCTTTCGTGCAGCAGGATAAGCCGATGCTGGAGGCCCAGCAGCGCGCGATGCAAGGCCGGGAGTTCTGGTCTCTACGACCGATCCTAATGGCAAGCGACGCAGGGGCCGTGAGTGTACGGCGCAAATTGGATCAGCTGGTGCAGGCCGAGCTTGAGATGCACCGTCATCAGTCAAATGAAAAAATCCGGCAACCTCAGCAACCTGAGCCAGGAGAAATTCGATGAGCGTAGCCAATGCTGGACCATATGGCGGGCCGATAAAACAGAACTATCCGCGCAACCAGTGGTGGGTCGCAGCAATGTCGGAAGAGGTCACCCGAGATCCCAGGCAACGTTGGATCCTGGACTATCCAGTGGTGCTTTATCGAAAGCAGGATGGAACCGTCGTTGCTCTCGACGATCGCTGCCCTCACCGATGGGCACCGCTCTCCAAGGGTTGGGTTGAAGGCGATAACATCGTCTGCGGCTACCACGGCTTTAGATATGGCCCACAAGGCACCTGCGTGAAGGTGCCCACGCAGGAAACTCAGCCGTCTCTTGCTCGAGTGAAATCATATCCCGTCACCGAGCGGGCGCCGTTGATCTGGATATGGACCGGCGATCCCGCGTTGTGCCATGAAAGCAGTCCGCCGGACATTCCGTGGCTGCAGGATGCGGGATGGCGCGGGAGCCGTGGCTACATGGAAATTGCGGCTAACTACATGCTTCTGAAAGAGAATGTGCTTGACTTAACGCACTTCGGTTACGTGCACCGTTCGACATTCAAGATTTATGATTGGAACCGGGCACCCTCTGTTGACGTGGAGAATGGCCAAGTTGAGTTTCGGCTCGATTTTCCAGCGGGTCCTTTGGCACCAATCTTTGCTGAGATGACCGGCTTTGGCAGTCGCCCGATCTCACGCGTGAACTGGGGGAGGTATCTCTCCCCAGCGCTGCAGCATGCGGGTCAGGATTTTACCGACCCAGATCCCCAGCCGGGCGGCCGGCAGCAAGTATCCTTCCGCGTGCTGCACGCCACGACGCCTGTCAGTCCGGCGCGCATGCATTACTTTTGGTTTTTCGCGTTCGACTTGCCGCTGAGCCAGGATCAGATCGACCGCATCGTGGCGCTGACGCTCAAGGGATTTAAGGAAGACGATGACATGATTTCGGCGGTTCAAGAGATGATGGAACGCGATCCGCGGGGTGTGGACTATCCAGAGGTGATGGTCGCCACTGACCGATCTGCCGTTCAGGCACGACGGCTTTTGCAAAAGCAGTTGACCGCAGAAGCGGGCCTGCACTCGGAGCCGAGCCTTCCCCAACCACCTTGATCGGCGACATTCCTTTGCTCGAGCCGCGATCGCTGGCCGCCCCACTCTCATCCGAGAGCGGCGAGACGCTGCCCCGTGACTTCACCGGTCGGCGAGAGTTGCCGGCTCAATGACCAAATGCCCTAGCGCCGTATTAGAGGCAGGGACGTGGTAAAAGCGATGACGCTCAACCACACGCTCGCTCAACGCACCGCGCATGACGAGCCACATCACGAGTTCAATGCCTTCGGTTCCCGCTTCGCGAATATATTGCATATGGCTGATGCAACGCAGCGCCTCCGTATCCGACGACATTTTATCCAAGAACGACAGATCAAACGGAGAATTGATGAGGCCGACCCGTGCACCACCCAACTGATGGCTCATGCCGCCCGTGCCCCACACCTGAACATTGAGGGCCCGGGGGAATCGCGCGACCGCGCGCGCCAGGGCTCGGCCCAACATGAAACAACGATTGCCGGTGGGTGGCGGAAACTGCCAGACGTTTACTGCAATCGGTATCACGCGCACGGGCCATTGATCAGGCTGTCCGAACATCAATGACAGTGGCACCGTGAGGCCGTGATCAACGGCCATTTTATTCACGATAGTGATGTCGAACTCATCGAGGATGAGGCTTTCTGCGATGTGCCAGGCGAGTTCGGGATGCCCATGCACGGCTGGCACCGGCCTTGCACCGAATCCTTCGTCTGCAATATCGAACTTCTCTGCACAGCCCAAAGCGAAGGTAGGAATCACTTCCATGGAAAACGCGCTGGCGTGGTCGTTGTAGACCAGGATGACCACGTCCGGTTTTTGTTCATAGAGCCATAGTCTCGTCCATTGGTAGCCCTCAAACACGCGAGCCCAATAAGCATCGCCCGTTTTTCCAAAGTCGATGGCCGCTCCAATTGCTGGCACATGGCTCGAGCCAATACCTGCCGTAATCGAGGCCACTAACGCGGCTCCCGGGCGGACATGATGCCTTCCACCGAACGTCCACCCCGATTCATCATCTTGCGATATTCCTCTTCAGTCAGCCCTGACATGGTTGCGGCCACTCTGATATAGGGCCAACCATCGGTGGCGCCGATCTTAGCTAGGAAATACACATTCCCACCGAGTGCCATCATCGAGGCGTAATCTCGTCTCAGGACGGCGCTCGTTTGATCAAGGGTCAACGACCACTGCTTAAGATATTCTTCTTCATCGGCCTTAAACCGCTCGCGATTATCACCCCGCATCAGCGACATGCAAAACTGGTTCAGATGAAAACCAATCCTTGCCATCTCGCCAGTGAATACGGTCGTGCCCGGAATATCCGACAGATCCTTAATTCCATCCCATTGCGAATTCATTGCGTATTTCCCGGAGTCGGTGCGCTTCCGCGCATGACTATTGCGCCGCGCCGTTCTGCGAACAACCAGTCATCTCCGACTTTGACGAGCTGATCAAGAAAGTGCCCGACCGCGGTGGACGCAATCGTCCCGACGCCATCCCCCATTGCGGCCGTGTATTGAACAATGGAACTCACCGCATAAGCTCGTTGCGGAGACTCGATCGTTACCTCAACGTTCGAAACCACATGGCGATTCAGTTGCGGCGGACGTGCCTTGAAGCATTCCAGTATGCGCTGCCGCCCTTCGATGGGCACATCCGGCTTAGAAGGTCGATACAGGATCGCCGACTCTGTGAACAAGGCGGACAGATCGCCCCAAGCGCACCGATCATTCAAGCGTGCGTACTTGTAGATCTGGCGGATGCACGCGTCTTGAATCACCAGTCGGTCCAAGGCGGTGAGCTGCTCGACCTTGAGCGACTCCTTGACGCGTTCCAGCCAGTGGGCGAGGCTCGACGCGACCGCTGCCGGCTGTTCCACGGGTGCCATATGACCGCCGCCTTCCAGTATCACGAGCTGGGCAGTCGGGCATCGCTCGCGCATGGCTGCATGCTGGCGGGGAGGTGACCACGTATCGCCCGAGGCACTAAGGAGTAAAACGGGAACGTGTACACTCAAGAGCGCGCTTTCAGCCTCAGGACGGTTGAGAAGCGCCTGAATCTGAGCGGAAAAGCTCTCGGGAGTATTCCGCTCTACCATGCGGGTGAGTCGCCCGACCAATGGATCCATCGGGTCCCTGCTTGCATCCAGCATTGGGGGCAGCCACTCAGCCGCGAGCGCCGTCATGCCCTCGGTTCGCGCAAGTTCAACCAAGCGGCCTCGGCTTGCCGCTTCATGGGCCGCCGTACCATGTACACCCGTATTGAGCAGCGCAAGCCCAATGACGCGACTCGGAGCGCGGCGCGTGACTTCGAGCGCGACTCGGCCACCCATCGAATGGCCGGCAAGCGCGAAGTGTGCCGGCGCCGACGCAAGAACGTGGTCCGCCATAGACTCAATTGAGGAATAACCTGTGAAACTCAATACCTTGACGTTCGCGACAGCGCCAAGAATCTGCTCGACTTCCGCCCAGATCTCCTCATCGCACAACAGACCGGAGAGCAAGATCAGAGTCGGGCGAGTTTCAGTCGCCACCCTATTGGCCATCAGATGAACTCCTGCGTATCGACTCGTTGCGCCCTTGACACGCCCTCACCCCTCTCAGGGCAATCGCGCCCGTCTCGCGTAATTCCAAGTATTTCGCCGGAGTGCACCGGCCCCTTGCATTGGATACAATCAGATGTCGTGTCAGTGGATGGGGATCGATGTCCCGAGTGATGGAACCTAGACGATCGCCCCAATCGCCCGAAGGAGCGGAGGCACCTCTCCTAAGTCGGATTAGGGAAATGATTCTCTCCGGAGAACTGGCGCCGGGGCAGCGCGTTACTGAAGAAGCGTTGGCCGAAAAACTCGGAGTTTCGCGCACGCCGGTCCGTAACCTGCTCCCAAGTCTTGCGGCCCAAGGACTACTGGAGCCGGTTGGTCGCCGTGGATTTGCGGTCAAGGCTTTTAGCGAAAAAGAGAGTTGGGAAGCACTTGAGCTACGCGCGTTGCTCGAGGGGCAAGCGGCCCGGATGCTGGCGCACTCCGGCGCACCTGACACCGTGCTCGCTGCACTGGATGCTTGCTTGGAACGCGGCGATCGAATCTTCGCGAGTCGGCAGGTCGATCGAGAGGATGAGCAAGCGTATGGCGCGATGAATGAGGAATTCCATCGAATTATCGTGGCCGCATGCAACATGCCGATGCTGAGGTTGTTCGTCGATCGCCTTAACATGGTGCCCTTCGTCGCTCCGTCAGCCATCGTGTTCAACCAGGTGGGCCTGAGACGCGCATTCGATATGCTTTTTCGGGCACATGGTTGTCATCATGCGATTGTGGAGGCCATCCGCCAGCGGGACGGTACTCGCGCTGAAGCGCTCTTTCGCGAGCATGCCCATCAGCAAAGACACAGCATGTTCGCTCGGCGAGCCGAACAACGTGCGCGAAAAGAGAAAGATAGGGTGAGCGGATCGAGCGCACCGGGTGACGATGCGGTGTGAGCGCGCGGCGTTTGGGCTTTTTCGATGCACCCCGCTGCTCGAGCGGCGTCTTGGCAACTGACGCGACCAGGCCAAGCATATCCACGCTCATTCGGAATCATTCAGGTGCTTCCACTTGCGAGCGGGGCCGCTGCGCTGGGCACTGAAAGTCGATTTTTCGGGTAGCACGGAGCGATCTCCCCGCTCTGAGCGCACGAGTCTGCGCAGACGCGGGGTCACGCTCAGGCACCTGCGATTAGCCATGGGACTCACGGGCATAAATTGGATACATTCTAGTCCATACTTGGCCGAAAATACACAAAAACGCGCAGTTGACTCGGATTTAGGATCCAATATAACCTTGGCGTGGCTTTCACGGCGCTTGGAGTTCTTGCTCCTGGGATCCCCAGAGGCAGGCTAGGGAACGCACTGGACGCGTTACGTCACGCCGCGCTCAGGTCGTTTTTTCGCATATGGGGGGACAGGTAATGGCCAAAAAAGACAGTCTCGAAGCTCTCATTGAGTCGAGCGGCAACATTGTTGAGCTGCTTCGCAACCAGCAGACGGGGCCAAATTCCTATCCTGGCGTACCCGCGGAGTACAGCAACTGGCGCGACGAGCAGTTCGCCTGGCAGCACACATGCGTGCTCTTCAATCAGTCCTACCACATGGCAGATCTGCGGGTGGAGGGGCCCGATGCGCTGAAGTTATTGTCGCATCTCGGTGTGAACAGCTTTAGCAATTTCGCTGTCGACAAGGCCAAGCAATTCGTGCCGTGTACGCCGGACGGCTATGTGATCGGCGATGTCATTCTGTTCCACTTGGCGCTCAACCAATTCAACTTAGTGGGCCGTGTGCCGACACTCAACTGGGTGCGCTTCCACGCTGAGACAGGTGGCTTTGATGTCAAAGTGGAGCTCGACGAGAGGACCGTCCGGCGCACCGATGGCAAGCGGAAATCCTACCGTTTCCAGATTCAGGGGCCAAACTCCATGAAGCTGATGGAAAAGGCCTTGGGGAAGACCGCCCCCGATCTTAAGTTCTTCTCCATGGCGACCTTCAGCATCGCGGGCAAGATCGTGCGGGCCTTGCGTCACGGTATGGTCGGCCAGCCAGGCTTCGAGCTTTTCGGACCGTGGGAAGACGGCGAGGTAATCCGCGAGGCATTGATTGAGGCGGGTAAAGATTACGGCCTTCGCCTCGTGGGCGGTCGCTCGTATTCATCGAACACACTGGAATCGGGCTGGATCCCGTCACCCTTGCCTGCCATATACACAGGCGCGACTCTGCAAAAGTACCGCGAATGGCTCCCGGCGGATAACTATGAGGGAACCTGTTCGATAGGCGGAAGCTTCGTGTCAAAAAATATTGAGGACTATTACTTGACACCGTGGGACCTGGGATATGGTCCGATCATCAAGTTCGACCATGATTTTATCGGCAGGGAGGCACTTGAGCGCAAGTCACGGGAACCTCACCGGCAAAAGGTCACTCTGGCGCTCGATGCTCAGGACACACTTCGTGTCATGAGTTCGATGTTCCAGCAGGACGTGCGCGCCAAGGCCATCGAATTCCCCTCGGCAGTCTATTCGATGCACCCCTATGACAAAGTCTTGGTGGACGGGCGCATGGTGGGACTGTCGACTTGGATCGGTTACAGCTCTAACGAGGGCTCGATGCTCACGTTGGCCATGATGGATGAGCAATTCGCAAAACCTGGCACAAAAGTCAGCCTGTTATGGGGCGAAGAGAACGGCGGAACACGCAAGCCCACCGTGGAGAGGCACGTGCAGACAGAAATCCGCGCCGTAGTCAGTCCGGTTCCTTATTCTGCCGTAGCCCGCGATTCCTACGCAGATGGTTGGCGAACTCGGCGCTGAGCGGTCGATGGGTCCCTTAGTCGCAAGCGCCACCCTTGGGGGAATTCTCCTAATCCTTGTTGGCAAGCCGCACTGTTTGCTGGTGAATCTCCCCAAAGGGAGATGGACCATCGAAAGCTCCCGCGCGCATGCGTACCGTGTCACCGAACTTCATGAATGGAGTCTTGATAGATCCCTGATCAATCAGCTCAATCACCCTCCGTTCCGAGATGCATGCGGAACCGGCCGTGCGGGCCACATTTGATACGGTCCCTGAGCCCACAATCGTACCCGCGCGCAGCCTACGGGTTTGGGCAGCGTGCTCGATCAAGTCGAAAAAAGAAAATCTCATCTCAGAACCGTTCGGACTACCAAAATGCATGTTGTTCCATTCAACGTTCAGCGGCAAGTGAACTCGGCCTTCCCGCCATGCGCTCCCGAGTTCATCAGGAGTAACCGCTATCGGCGCAAAGGAAGTAGCAGGTTTTGCCTGGTAAAATCCGAATCCCGTCCTAAGCTCGCGCTGTGCGTGCACGCGCAGACTCCAATCGTTCAGTTGCA
>Ga0181534_10002079_pt1 | contig 12702 bp, 3 predicted proteins | sample PEATcosm2014_Bin_37_FD_119758 | JGI IMG/M metagenome (GOLD analysis project Ga0181534, IMG submission 119758) | Peatland microbial communities from MTU Mesocosm Facility, Houghton, MI, USA - PEATcosm2014_Bin17_10_metaG | ecosystem: Environmental > Terrestrial > Soil > Wetlands > Peat | place...
GGAAATCCCGCCAAGTGCGCGGGATTTCCACTTTCCCACCGCCACGACGGCGGCTGGATGATCTATCAAACCGGACATTTCACTCGCTCAGAAAACCGGACATCTGCACTTGCTAAGAACAGAACACGGTATCCAGATTGCCGCGACCATCCTGAGCGAGGCCATCGTTTGCAACGAGATTGCAGACGATATGGCACAGATCAGAAAAGAGTCGAGACCCCTCACGATCCCTATGGCGCGGTTTGGCGTCTAGCTAGAAAATTGGGGTAGGAGTTCACTGCGCCGTGTCCGAAGCACAACAGATAAGCCTCTAAAATGAGATTCTTCACGCCGCACTCACCGCAGAAAAAGCCGTTGCAGAATATAGACTGAGGCTCGCGGGCAGCGGCTAGAAAGCTTGGGATGCGCCCTACAAAAGCATCCCGAAAGGGTTACAAGGCAGCCGGAACCCCTGAGCCTCTACGACTATCGGGACGATTTGACTACCCAAAAGGTCATTCTTCTGTGCTCAGCGCTGCGCTCTCTCATCCAGAAATCAAAAGGCGCCAAAAAGCGGAAGGGATGCGCATCTCAGGGCCGTTCTCCCCCCCCAGCTCTACCGCCTCTTAGAATCGTCTCGCCTCGGTTTTCCCCGTCAGTTAGGCGTAGGTGATTCGACATCGGACGGTAGATACCGCCGTTGGGATAACTGACCGTGGCCACGTTGCTCGTAAAAGTGTAGTCTGTCCATGTTGACGAATGATGGGTGGACTTGTTGAGCAGCCGGAGAGGGACAAAGGAAGTGTCCTCCTCGATGTGGGCGCTATGGGAATACAAGTTAAATCGCTATGAGACGCGGTGTGTTCTCAGATTTATTCAGATTTATATCGAGGCCGTCGTTCCTTGCCGTCGCGTCAGCTTGGCAGCCGCTAGTAGTGGACCTGCGAAGAAATAGTTGTTAGAGCCTATATCTCGCCGAAGAGCTTTGTTTGCCGCAGATGTTTGTCCCTGGGTGTTGTCCACTCTCGAACGATCTGGTCCATGGTTCTTCCTGTACTGATGCTGTTTGGTCGCCTTTCCAGAATGCACTTATCTGTTCCGTTTTCGGCGAACGAATCGGCTTGCTTACAGAGTGTCCAGAGGGGCCGCGACTCATTCGTTGCGCTGTTCGTCCTGGCGAGCGTCCAGCTGCCTTTCAGCTTTTCTCCATGGAGCGTAAATCGCAAGATGCCCCTGCGCAGGCAACTCCCGATCTCGTCGGATTCCGGTTGTGGTTCCCACGTTCCGCGATCCCATAGCATGATGGGACCCGTCTCATGCACACCCTCGAACAGCACGTTTGACTTCTTGTGATCCTCCATCTCGATGGCTTTACAAATCGCTCCGGCACCATAGCTAGGTCCATCCGGAAGAGCCCAGCTCAACAGCACTCCGTTCCATTCCAGTCTGAGGTCGTAATGGAGGCGTGTTGCATGATGTTTTTTCATAGCGTAGGCGCGCTCACCAAGAGCGCGACGGTTGGCCTCTGCTTCCATCTTGCAGTATCTTCCTCCTTTCTATCGGTCTCTGCTGGCAGAGACTCCAGGATATCGGCAAATAGCCCTGTTTATCTACCGGCTCTGCTTCACGGCTGGCGCGGACAATCTCATCTAGCAGCCTCCTAGCCAAAGCGAGCTGATATGCGCATCAGGCAGACATGTTTCGATAGAATCGAATAGAGGCGCGCGATCACACTTCTATTATCTGCACCGGCTCATTCATGCCACGCCCGACTATCGCGAGTCCTTCGTATTGAGAACAAAGGACTCGCTGCGTTGTGCTTCTTTCCCTACTACCAGCCGACGGCTACAAGCAGAGTTTTTGGATTCGCGCAGCCTATGTCGCTCGAGTATCCACCCGCGTCGTTATACGGAAATGCATACTGTTGCATGTTGATGGCCTGGGATTCTATCCACTGAGCGTAGTGATCATAGGGTTCTTGCTGATAGAAGCTGGCAGGGTTTCCCCACATCCCCTCGTTGGTCAGATCTCCGGCCGCATTGAACTCTGCCGTTCCAGAGATTGGAGCGGTATGCCGGAAGATCGCGGCGGAAAGGTCTGGATTGGCTCCTAGGCCGGAGCCATTCGGCCCTGCGAGCGGAATGGTGATTCCGTTGAAGGACCAGATGTCGGTGATGTACGTCTGATAGTAATTTTGGTCCGCACCGCCCGCATTGAACCCGGCGCCTCCCGGCTCAATGATCCGGTAAGGAGCATAAATCTCGTCTGACTGGAAATCTGCTCCCGGAGTGGATGGAACCGCATTGAGATAGCGTTGGAATGTGACAGAGCGATCTTCCGTGAAGACCTCCTGATTTTCTCCGAGCGCAACATTGGTTCCATCGCCGCAAGTCAGATTGAATGCAATCTTGACGCCGAGTGCATCCACACGCGTGGTGTCCATATTGATTGAGGTGGGACCTGCTGTGAACTCGATGTAGTCCCAGTAGTCGGTGTTATCCTCTGTTAAAGTTGGGTCATTCAGGAAGAAGTACATGCGTCCCGACGAGTTAGGCGGCATGGCGAAGGTCGGCTGTGCGGCAAACGAGTACTGGCTGGCGACTCCGTTGATGGTTGCAGTCCAGATGATCTGATCGTCCGCGTATACCCCGTTTGTCCGGTTCAGGAACTTCATCATCACCGTGTCCCCGGCAGGCAAGGCTGGCATATTGCTGGAATCCCAGAAGGGCGCGCCGCCCCAGAGGTTTGGGTTTAGCGCGAGTGTTGTCGCCGTAACGGTCACGCTCGAAGGCGATGTTCCGAGGGTGTTGCTAGCCAGCACCTGGTAGTAATACTGAGTTGACGCCGTACCAAGCGCATCCTGGAACCAGTTACTCTTTGTAGTGCCGATCAGATTACTGGCCGCGGGGGTGAAGGGCTGAGCTGTGCTTCGATAGACGTAATAGGTCGTCGCAACCGTTCCTACTCCAGAGTTAGTCGAGTTCCAGATCAAATCGATCTCGTTGGCGCTCTCCGCCATGGCAGTCAGTCCACTTAGTGCAGCGGGCGCGGCAGTTGACGGCGTCGCCGGAAGCGACGTGGCGTAGGCCGTAGCAGCCGGCGACATTCCTGAAAGGGTAGAGGCCACAACCATGTAATAATACGTCGTCGAGGGTTGAATTCCAGGACCTTCGGGAGGACTCAGTGTGGCGGGATAGTTGCTATCTACGTAGTTGCTGATCCCGACAGTGGTGCCCATGAGATTGGCGGCTGACGGTGTGAAGGGAGTAGTCGTGCTTCGGTAGATCGAGTCGCTTACCGGAGCCGTATTTGGAGCAGGAGCTGTGCTCGCAACCCAGCGCAGATCGACCTGCTGTGAAGACGAACCCACCGCCGTCAGATTAGTTGGAGGAGCGATTACCGTGGGCGCTGGCGTAGTGGCTGTAACCTGCGCTGAGGCCGCTGATATTCCTTCCGCATCCACTGCTTTCACTACATAGTAGTACGTTGTCGAAGCTGTGAGACCAGTGTTAGTAAAAGTCGTGCCAGTCAGCCCACTCGCAATCAACGTAGTTGGATTTGCGCTAGATCCTCCGTAAACATCGTAGGATCTGATGTTGCAGTTCGCCGGAGGGGTAACTGCTGACCAACTCAGGCCGATGACACTGGGATAAGTTGCCGTAGCCGTAAAGCCCGCGGGTGCGGCGGGAAGTGTGGTGCAGGGAGTGGCATCAAGTATCTCGATGCCATTGAACATCGGTTGATTCGCGGCACCGTTGGTGAAGGCAATCACCATACCGCCGCTGCTATTGGCAGGTTCCGTAAACTGCTCAACCACAGCCGTGTCGCTTGCGCCGGCCGTTGCGAAGATGTCGAAATTGGTCAACACCGGTGTGCCGTTGATGACTACGTTAAATTCTCGGCTACCTGCTGCCGTGAAATACAACTCGGCAAAGTGTAGCCTGACAATGTAACTTGTCCCAGCGGTCAGGTTAGGTATCGTATAAGTCACGACTCCCTGCCGCGCCGATTGGTAAACTGCCGTGGGAGCAGCAGTGGCTGCAATTCCGGCGGGGATGGCGATTGCGCTGGTGACTGAAAAAGTCGTCCCGCCGGCGCTGAAGTCTTCGTCCGCAATAAAGGAATTGTCGCCGTCACTCGCGTTACTTACCGCCGGACCGCCGGCGTTGATTGACACGTAACCCACGCTGGATGTCTGAGCCTGCGTTGTGGCCGTTGCCTGCGCCGAGGCCGTGGAAGTTCCATCCGCATCAACTGCTTCCACAACGTAGTAGTAGGTTGTCGAAGCGGTGAGGCCGGTGTTGGAGTAACTCGTACCTGTAACCCCGCTGGCGATCAGGTTTACTGACCCGGGCGTAAACCCGCTGGTAGTGCTGCGGTAAACACTATAGGAACTGACGGCGCAGTTCGCCGGCGGGGCGACTGCCGCCCAGCTCAGGCCGATAAGGCTCGATGAAGATGCCGTCGCCGTCAGTCCGGTAGGCGCAGCGGGCACCGCGCTGCAACTGCTCGTAACTGCGCCAAGCACCTCGACGCCGTTGATCATCGGTTGATCTTTGGCTCCGTTAGTGAAGGCGATTACGATATTGCCGCTGCTGTTAGCGGTTGCGGTGAACTGCTCAACCACTGCTGTGTAATTCGCGTTGGCCGTCGCGAAAATGTCGAAGTTAGTCAGCACGGTTGTTCCGTTGATGGCTACATCGAATTCGCGATCGCCTGCCGCCGAGAAATAAAGCTCGGCAAAGTGCAGGCGGACGGTATAACTGGCTCCAACGGTCAGACCAGGGATGGTATAAGTTGTAGTTCCCTGCCGCGCCGACTGATACACCGCCGTGGGAGCCGCGTTGGTAAGACTGGCGGGTATGGAGATCGTGTTTGTTACCGAGTACGTTCCCCCGCCGGTGAAGTCCTCGTCCGCAACAAAGGAATTGTCGTCGCCGCCCGAGTTACTTACCGCTGTTCCGCCAGCGTTGATAGATACGATATCCGTGCTGGAGGATGTGGCTTGCGTAGTGGCGCTCGCCTGCGCCGACGCCGACGAAGATCCGTCCGCATCAAGGGCTTCAACAACAAAATAGTATGACGTAGAAGCTGCGAGGCCGGTGTTAGAGTAGTTAAGACTCGTCAGACCGCTCGCGACCAAGGTGTTCGCGGACGGTGTAAATCCGCTGGCGGTGCTGCGGTAGACGCTGTAAGAGCTGATCGCGCAGTTGGCTGGTGGTGTAACCGCCGTCCATGTCAAGCCGATAATGCTGGAAGAAATAGCCGTTACCGCGAGGCCTGTTGGCGCTGAGGGAACCGTGCTGCAACTGGCTGTAGAGGTGCCACGGATTTCAACGCCCATCAGCAGGGGCTGGTTTACAGCGCCGACGGTAAAAGCTATTACGATGCTGCCACTGCTGTTGGCCGTGGCCGTAAAGGTCTCGATTAGAGCTGCATCTTTTGCGCCGACGGTGGCAAAGATGTCAAAGTTGGTAAGCACCGTTGCGCCGTTGATGGCCACATTGAACTCGCGGCTTCCCGCCGTAGTGAAATATGTCTCCGCAAAATGCAGCAGCACTGTATACGAGCTTCCTGCCGTCAGGCCCGGAATCGTATAGGTGAAGACTCCGGCCCGTCCGTTCTGATAAACCCCCATAGGCGCAGCATTGGGACCGGGTTGGGTCAGATTTATGCTGGCCGTTACAGCGCCGTTAGCCCCTCCGCCAATAAAGTCTTCGTCGGCAACAAAGGAGTCATCCCCGTCGTTCGCGTTGCTTTGCGCCGGGCCACCTGCAGCGATGGCCACAATTTCCTGACCAAATGCACATGTCGAGCAAACAAGAATCAAAGCGCACACCACGACGAGCCCACGCAACATCCTGAGCGCGACATTCCCTGAAAGAATTGAATCAACGGTCAACATAGTTCTCTCCTGATTGGGGCGCGGCACCCGGGGTGTCGCCGGTTGTCTCGTATTGGTTAACGCGTTTTCGTGGCTGCGCATATCTTCCCTCCGCCACTTCATGTGTGTGCGCATCAGCGAATCTCAATGCCGCTGACCAATGGCTGGTTTGCGGCGCCCCCGGTGAATGCAATGACGATCTGCCCGCTGCTGTTAGCGGTCGCGGTGAATTGTTCAAGCAGGGCAGCGTTCTTGCCCACTGCAGCGTAGATGTCGAGGTTGGTCAGCACGGTTGTTCCGTTGATCGCGACGTTAAATTCGCGGTCTCCGGCGGCCATAAAGTATGTCTCGGCAAAGTGCAACAGTACGCTGTGCTGGCTGCCCGCAGCAAGGCCTGGAATCGTATAAGTCGAAACTCCGGCGCGGCCGTATTGGTAGACTCCCATCGGCGCAGCATTCACTCCGGGTTGGGTCAGATTAATGGTGGCTGTAACTACATTGTTATCCCCACCGCCGCTGAAGTCTTCATCGGCAACAAAGGAGTAATCGCCTCCGCCTGAGTTACTTTCCGCCGGTCCACCGCAGGCGATGGCCACAAACTCCGAACTTGGCGCTTGCGTGGTTGCCGCGGCCTGCGCCGAGGCTGCCGATGTGCCATCCGAGTCAACCGCTTCCACCTTGTAGTAATACGTGGTCGATGCGGACAGACCGGTGATGGAGTAGCTTGTTCCAGTAACTCCGCTGGCTATTAGATTACTTGAAGACGGAGTAAAACCGTTGCTGGTGCTTTCGTAAATGCTGTAGGAACTGATGATGCAGCTCGTCGGCGGAGCAACCGCGGACCAACTCAACCCGATGACGCTCAATGAAGACGCCGTCGCAGTCAGCGCTGTGGGCGCGGAAGGAACCGCGCTACAACTTGATCCGGCTGATCCTAGTACCTCAATGCCGTTGATCATCGGTTGATCGATAGTTCCGTTGGTGAAGGAGATTACGATGCCGCCGCTGCTGTTGGCGGTTGCAGCAAACTGTTCAACCACAGCAGTATAGTTGGCCTTGGCTGTTGCGTAGATGTCGAAGTTGGTCAGCACGGTTGTTCCGTTAATGGCCACATTGAATTCACGGTTTCCGGCCGCCGTGAAATAAAGCTCCGCAAAATGCAGACGCACGGTGTAGCTGGCTCCAACGGTCAGGCCCGGAATCGTATATGTTGTGACCCCTTGCCGCGCCGACTGATAGACCGCGGCGGGGGCCGCCGTGGCGGAAAGACCGGCGGGGATGGTAATTGTGTTCGCGACTGAATAGGCGCCCCCGCCTGTGAAGTCTACGTCGGCAGCAAAGGAATTGTCGCCGCCGCCAGAGTTACTTACTGCCGCACCGCCGGCATTGATGGATGCGACTGTCGGCGCGGTTATCTCGGACGTGGCAGCGGTCACCTGAGTCGATGCCGCCGAAATTCCATCCGCATCCACAGCTTCAACAACGTAGTAGTAACTTGTCGAAGCAGTTAGTCCGGTACTTGAGAAATTTGTCGCAGTTAACCCACTGCCGATCAGATTATCTGCCCCCGGAGTGAATCCGCTGGTCGTACTGCCGTAAACACTGTACGAGCTGATTGCGCAGTTGGCAGGTGCTGTTACTGCTGTCCACGTCAGAAAAATCGTGCTGGAAGACGCAGTCGTTGCAGTGAGGCCAGTTGGGGCTGGAGGCACTGCGGCGCAACTGCCACCGCTTTGCGTCTCTGTGCTAGCCTGATTCGATGCCGCCGATGGACCGAAGGAATCAAGTGCTTCAACGAGATAGTAATAGGTTGTCAGCGCCGCCAGCCCGGTGTTAGCGTAGGTTGTTCCGGTAACTCCATTGGCGATCAGATTGCCAGATGATGGAGTTAATCCGTTAGTGGTGCTGCGGTAGACGTTGTAGGAAGTGATGGTGCACGGAGGGTTCGCCGGAGCCGCCGTCCAACTTAGGTTAATCGTGCTTGACGATGCAGCAGTTGCAGTCAGACCTGTTGGCCCTGTGGGAGGAACCGAGTCGCATGCCGCGGCGGCCGAAGTCTCCGCGCTTGCTTGCTCCGAAGCCGCCGACGAGCCATCCAAGTCGACCGCCTCTACGGCATAATAATAGGTCGTAGAGGCAGACAGGCCAGCGTTAGAGTAAGTTATCCCGCTAACTCCGCTGGCAATCAGGTTGCTTGAGGATGGTGTGAACCCGCTCAGGGTGCTGCTGTAGATGTTATAGGACCCGATGCTGCAGTTCGCTGGTGGGTTAACTGCCGTCCAGCTCAAGCCGATCATGCTGGAGGAGATCGCCGTTGCCGTCAGACCGGTTGGAGCCGATGGAAGTGTGGTGCAAATCGGTGAATAGCCGAGTATCTCGATACCATTGAACATGGGTTGATTGGCTGCGCCATCGGTAAAGGCAATCACGATATCGCCGTTGGTGTTAGCGATGGCGGTGTACTGCTGAACCACGGCCGTGTCGCTCGCTCCAGCCGTTGCGTAGATGTCGAAGTTGGCAAGCACTGGTGTTCCATTAATTGCCACATCGAATTCGCGATTGCCGGCTGCGGTAAAATACAACTCTGCAAAGTGTAGCCGAACAGTGTAGCTCGTCCCCGCTGTCAGGCCTGGAATTGTATAAGTCACAACTCCCTGCCGCGCCGACTGGTAAACTGCTGCCGGCGCAGCTATGGACGCAATACTTGCTGGGATTGTGATGGTATTGGCGACCGAGTAAGTGGTCCCGCCGGTGCTAAAATCCTCGTCTGCGACAAAGGAATTATCGCCGCCACCCGAATTGCTCAGCGCCGTGCCGCCGGCATTGATGGACACGATGTCTGTCGGAGGGGTGGTAGCGCTCGCCTGAGCCGAAGCCACAGAAGTACCGTCGGTGTCAACCGCTTCGACTGCGTAGTAGTATGTTGTCTCTGATGTGAGTCCGGCATTGGTGTAACTCGGGGTAGTCACGCCGCTCGCAACCAGGTTTACCGTTCCTGGAATGAACCCGTTGGTAGTACTACGGTAGACGCTGTAAGAGCTGATGGCGCAGTTGGCCGGCGCAGTCACCGCTGTCCAGCTCAAGCCGATAACGGTGGAAGAAGTGGCCGTCGCCGTGAGTCCAGTAGGCGAGGAAGGTAGAGTGGTGCAGGGAGGAGTGACCGGAGTCGTCGCAGTGACTTGAGCGGAAGCCCCGGAAGTCCCGTCCGCATCAACTGCCTCAACAATGAAGTAGTACGTAGTCAAATCCGCAAGTCCCGTGACGGAATAGTTGGAGCCTGTGATTCCGCTCGCTATCTCGTTGCTTGGGGACGGCGTGAACCCGCTGGTGGTGCTGCTGTAAATGTTGTAGAAGCCGATGCTGCAGTTGGCGGGTGGGGTCGCCGCCGTCCAACTCAAACTGATGGTGCTGGACGAAGACGCCGTCGCGGACGGCCCGGTCGGCGCGGACGGAACGGCCGTGCAATTGTTGACTGCTGTGCGAGGATCCGGTACCGCAACAATTGGGAACGAAACGGAACCGCTGGCGAGGCCGGGCGCTGTGGCGGTCACCGTCACAGTTCCAGGCGTGAACTGGCTGCGCAGCGCGATTCTCGTCAAGCCGCCCTCAACTGTCAGCTGAGGATCGCCGGGCGACATATAGAACGCATCAGGCACACCGGGAATATATGTGGAGTTGGCGTTGGAGTATGCATCTGTATTCGTGGAAACATATTGCTGAGTTCCACCTTGGTATGTTGCCGGCCCGGTCACCGCAAACGTGAGGGTGTCGGAGGCAAGAGGCTCCCAGTTTCCATTTGCATCTTCGACCTCGGCAGTAACAAAGGCCGCGTCTGAACCATTTGCAGTAACCTGGAATGTAGTGCCAGCCGACCCCGGCTTGACCAGTTCTGGAACCATAGTGAGCACGATCTTGCTCTCAGCAGTTGCTGTTGTCCTGCTGTCTGTCGCAACCACGACTCCAGAGGCGTCCAAGCATTCCGCCTCAACTGTGCCCGATACCCAGGGCACAATCCAGGAGGTCTGGAAGGGAATTAGGGTGTCAGTTTCCGTTTGATTCGCTGAGTCGTTTGAGGTCCAGGGGTTTGGCGTCTCAATCGAACCCTGTTGTACTTTGTTGACTAGCAACTCAACCGACGGGCAGTTACTGAAGGCGTTCACCTGGACATTCCCGGAAGAATAGTTCCAGTGACCCGCCAAGTGAACGACCGGCCTTATCGAGAAGGGTGTCCACGCCGCCTCATAGACGTAATACAACAACTTCGGGAAGCGATTCTGGTCCATTGAAGAAGCGCCCAGCGAGCGAACGTCATTCGAGTTCCCAGGAGCAGTCGTGCCTGTTCCAGCTTCCACATATTGCCCTGTTTCGCCGGGAGTATCTGCGAAGTACCACTGCGCCATTCCCATAGCATCTGCTGCTTTACTCTGTCGCCAGTTACCCAAAAAAGGCGCGACAAATGCCAGTTCGTAATTCCAGGCCAGTCCCCGCGCCGTGCCTGTGCCCCAATATTCAGCCCCCCAGGCCGGATTATTTTGAAAGTCGGTCTTGACACCAACCTCGCAACCTTCAAGCGTACAACCCAGCAGATAGCCGTTGACAGGGTCAGGTGTGCGGTCAGCTGCAATGCGCGTATTGATCGGATCCCATTGGGCGTTAATGGCCAGGAGGGCCGTGCCGACAGACTCTTCCATTGTTCCGTTATTCGACTCCCAATCGAGAATCGACGGATGGCTGCGATCACGAACGATCATGTCGCGATGCAGTTCCTCCTTCAGCGTAACCATATCGGCCGTTGGGGCGGCAAAAGCTTCTTCGTTGTCGCCGCTCGGCTGGTCAATCATGATGCCGTAGGCATCGGCGGCGTTCACAAAATCTTCGCTCGATGTTGAGTGGCCCGGACGGTAAATATTTCCGCCCTCCGCGGCCAGTAGCGAGAGGTCGCGCCACTGCTGTTCTTCTGGGACGGACGAACCCAACCCTGGATAATCGTAGCGCCCGGATGCGCCCCACAAATTCATCGGATGGCCGTTGAAGATTGGGTAATTCGTATTCCATGTAATCGTACGGATGCCGAGTGCAGTCTGCGCCACATCAACCACGACGCCGTTGACGCTGACAATGTGATTGACCGTGTACAGATACGGCGTGCCGTAAATGGAGTTGTTTGGATACCATAATGTTGGATTTGGAACCGTGATCTGCTGACTAAACATTGGCGTCGGCGAAGACGGGAAATTGCCCGGAGTCATCGCAGCCACGGTCTGAGTAAGGGGTGCGCCGGTAGCGACTACATTTCCATTCTCATCCACGATCTGTGTTGTTAAGGTTACGGTTTGCGAAGCCGCATTCTCGTTGACAACATTTGTCTCAACTTGAATAACAGCCGACGTAGCTTGCGCTGTACTCGCCGTGGATGGAACCTCGGAAACAGTTGCGACATAGGTACCCCAGGTCTTTTGATTCGAATACACGTTGACCGGAATATGCACCTTGTTTGTAATGAACATCTTTACCGGCCGAAATAATCCTGCCATGGCCTGACCGAAGCGAAACACCTCAGAGAATTGAGGATCTTCAAACCATGTATTTCCCCTGGAAATACTTACCGCGAGCACATTGTCTGTAGTACCGTCTGCCTTTATGTAGGGCGTCAGGTCAACAATAAAGGGAATAAAGCCAACGACGTGCGATGCCTCCGCGTCGCTGGCAACCGCACTCACGCCGGGCAGGAGCGAGCCATTGATATAGACCTGAGCGCCCGTATGCGCACCCTCGAACTCGACCATTATTTTGCTATTTGCATATACTGGATCAACCTTGAAGTGCAGACGATACCAGTTGTTTTGCCCACAGACGGACCCCTGGCCGCCTCCCGATGACTGATTGATAAATGTACGCCAGATATTCGCATCGTTGGGAATGCCAACTTGTGCCCAGTTGGGAGAGGAGAGGTTGCTGCCGCAAGAGGGTCCAGTGTCGGCGACGGGCGCAACGGTCTCGACATAGCCGGCAGACGCGAAGTTAGTTGAATCCTGGTTGTTCTCATACCACCAATTGCTCTGCGGCAATCCAGCGCTAGGATCAGCCGCAGCCGCATTCCCGACAAAATTGGGTACACCCTGCGAGAGGTTGATTGTGATCCGATTCGACGCTGGCGGCGCAGGCTGTGCACTCGATTTAATCAGGCCCATTGCGACGGTCAGCAGTGTGAGCATAATCACGTTTGTCCATGCGTGGAAAACTCGCTGACATTTGCTGCGCAGGTACGTGCTTCGAAAGGATTGCGAGGCATTTTGCACGCGTGCAGCTATAAGACTGCGGAGATAGCTGGGTCTTTCGCAGCGGATGATGGGGGAATTCATAATTCTCCTTTTGGCCGGCAATCTATTTCTCAAACTTTACTGGGTCTGCCAAATGCGTACGCAGTTACTGGCAGCTTCATTGACGCACAGTTCGAACCGATGAGCCTGCGCCATTCTCGTGACACCTTAACTGGCTATCAACCCATTAAACCTTGGAGATCAGGTCGACGACAGAGGGTGACGCCGGCCTGATCTGGTTGGAGTTACCTGATTTCAATACCCATGACAAGCGGCTGGTTAGCTGCGCCTGCAGTAAAAGCGATGACGATCTGCCCGTTCGAGTTGGCAGTGGCCGCAAAACTCTCTATCAGCGCAGCGTCAACTCCTACAGTGGCATATATGTCAAGATTTGCGAGTACGGTCGTGCCATTAATAGCCACATTGAACTCACGATCACCTTTGGCGGTAAAGTATGTCTCTGCAAAGTGCAGTAGTACCGTGTGTTGACTGCCCGCAGTAAGTCCCGGGATCGTATAA
>Ga0181534_10002080_pt1 | contig 12702 bp, 12 predicted proteins | sample PEATcosm2014_Bin_37_FD_119758 | JGI IMG/M metagenome (GOLD analysis project Ga0181534, IMG submission 119758) | Peatland microbial communities from MTU Mesocosm Facility, Houghton, MI, USA - PEATcosm2014_Bin17_10_metaG | ecosystem: Environmental > Terrestrial > Soil > Wetlands > Peat | place...
CGAACTTCTTCCCCGGCTACACCATCCACGCCACGATCGGCGAATCCGAGAAAGCCGCCGTCTATGTCGCGACCAGCTCCGCGCGCAATGAGAACGTTGCGCTGAAGGTCAGCAAGACACTGCGCGACGAAGCCGCCGGTCGTCAGTTCCTGGAGCGTGAATACACAGCCATCGTCGCCATCCGCGACCCATCGGTCGTGCAGATTTACGACTACGGAATCCATTCCGGCTACGAATATCTGGTCATGGAATACCTGCCGCGCGGCGATCTGAAGGCGCGGATGCAACAGCCGATGACCGAGCATGAAACACTGCGCTACGTGGCGCAGATCGCTGCCGCTCTGCAGGTGGTGCATCATGCAGGACTGCTGCATCGTGATCTGAAGCCACCCAATGTCATGCTGCGCGAGAATGGCGATGTTGCGCTGATTGACTTCGGCCTGGCGCGGGCTCTCGACGGCAGCACGCCCAGCACCCGTACCGGCGTGTTGCGCGGATCGCCGTACTACATGAGCCCCGAACAGGCGATGGGCGAAGTACTGGACGCTCGTTCCGACTTCTACAGCCTCGGCATCATGTACTACGAAATGTTGACCGGGAAGAAACCCTACACCGGCGGCTCGGCCATGGACGTTCTACAACAGCACGTGAATGCGCCTCTGCCCATGTTGCCCAAGGCGCTGGCTCATCACGAGCCGCTGTTGCTGAAAATGATGGCCAAGTCGCGCGAAGACCGGTTCGCCAGCGCCGAGGATATCCTCGTCGCCATCTCCGCCCGCCGCGAAGCGGACCGTGCAGAACGCGAATCGCAGCAAGTCGAATCCAGCGCCGCCTGAATCAGGCATCGGCCAACCCCGGCGGCCACTCCCGGACGACTGTCCCCCAGCAGGGACACTCGTCTGCAATCATCCATATTGGTCATTGTCTTATGACCAATTCCTTCCGTAACATGGAGTTGTAGCCACTCAGGAGTATCCGTCCGCCATGCAGCCGCTGGCCACAGCGTCGATTGCGCTCCGACCGGCGTACATCATCGAAGTGCTCGCGGCGGCGATCGTATACCTGGCTACCTCCCGGCTCGGACTCGAGTTGGCGGTGGTGGCCAAGCAGGTCTCCATCATCTGGCCGGCAACCGGCCTGGCGCTCGCACTCCTCGTCCTTCGCGGGCGGAGCCTGGCCCCGGCGATCTTCCTCGGCGCGTTCGCCGCCAATGTCCTGAATGACACATCGATTCTCGCCTCCGCGGGAATCGCATTTGGCAACACTCTGGAAGCACTCCTGGGCGCGACGTTGCTGCAACGTGCAGGTTTCATACCCTCCATGCGGCGCTTGCATGACGTAGCGTCGCTATTCCTGCTAGCCGCCTGCCTCAGCACCATGGCGAGCGCAACCATCGGCGTTGCGACGTTGTGTTTGACCGGCACGCAGGCATGGGGAAACTTCACCTCGTTGTGGTCAACGTGGTGGATCGGCGATGCCATCGGCAACCTGGTCACCGCGCCGTTCATGTTTGTTTGGGCCGACCAGGCCCGCAACCGGTGGCGCTTGCAGCGCATCGCGGAAGCCATGCTGCTGCTCGTGTCAATGGGATTCCTGAGCCTCGCTGTGTTCGTCGATCACGGCACGGAAGTCCCCTACCCGGTCCACTACCTGATTTTCCCGGCGGTCATCTGGGCGGCGCTACGCCTCGGACAACAGGCCACCGCGACCCTGGTGTTTGGCTCGATGGCCGTTACGATCGTCGCGACGATCGCCGGCAGAGGTCCCTTCGTCACACAGAACCTCGGCGCCAGTCTGTTACAGGTCGCGCTGTTCATGGCAGTAGTCGCGGTTACGGGGTTGTTTCTAGGCGCGGCCACAGCAGAGCGCAATCGCGCCGAGCGCCGCAGAAGCGAGGACTATCAACGCTTGCGTTTGAGTGAAGAGCGGCTCGCCCGCCAGGCCGAAGAGCTGGCGGCCGCGGATCGTCGCAAGGACGAATTCCTGGCCGTCCTGGGCCACGAGTTGCGCAATCCGCTCGCGCCTTTGCAGAACGGCCTGGAGCTCCTCAGCCTCGGCGGTCACGACCAGGCGCTCGTTACTCACGCCCGCCAGTTGATGGAACGCCAGTTGCGCCATCTCGTGCGACTCGTCGACGACCTCCTCGATGTTGCACGTATCCGCTCGGGGAAAATCGTTCTCGAGTTGGAACGCGTCGAGATTGCGCCCCTGATCACCAGCGCGGTTGAGCTGGCGCGCCCGATGATCGATTCCCGGGGGCACGAGCTTCAGGTCGTCCTTCCACCAGAGCCTCTTTGGACGGACGCGGACAAGATCCGACTCCCTCAGCTGCTGGCCAACCTGCTCAACAACTCCGCGAAATACACAGACGAGGGCGGCACGATCATTCTGAGTGTCGCGCAATTGAAGTCGGAGGTGGTGGTCAACGTCCGCGATACGGGCATCGGGATGGACGAGGCGTCGCTCGCCAATGTGTTCGAGCTGTTTGCTCAGGCTGCCGGCACCTCACATGCCGTCCAAGGCGGCCTGGGTGTTGGATTGAGCCTGGCGCGCAGCATTGCAGAGCTGCACGGTGGAGTGCTGACCGCCCATAGCGAAGGACTCGGCAAGGGCAGCCAGTTCATACTTCGCCTGCCTGCTGCAGAGCCACCCGCAGCGCACCTTCATGCTCCAACAGAGGCCGCGGAGCCCGGCATGCGACAACGCATCCTGGTGGTTGATGACAATGTCGATGCCGCAGAGAGCCTCGGAACGATGTTGGCCTATTCAGGCCATGACGTGCGCGTCGCCCATGGAGGTGTCGAGGCGTTGACGGCCGCGAGGGAATTCGCGCCCAATGTGATGATCCTCGATCTGGGCATGCCCGAGATGGATGGCTACGAGGTCGCACGCGCTGTCCGCTCGGACCCCAAAATCGCATCCACCCGCCTCATCGCCTTGTCAGGCTATGGGCAACCCGACGATCGACGCAGGACCGCGGATGTTGGCTTCGATGAGCACCTGGTGAAGCCTGTTGAGCACGATGTGCTCAACGCGGCCCTCCACTAGAGCTGCTTGCTCATAGGTAGAAACTCGATCATCACACCCGGTGCAACTTCATACTGCACCTGCTCGACGCCGCTGTAACCCCGCGCTGAATAAAGCCGGATTCCGGGCAAAGTCGACATCAACTCAACGCGCGTAAAGCCCCGGCGGCGCGCTTCGGCTTCGCACTTCTCCAGGAGCATCGTCCCGATGCCGCGCCGAGCATGCGCAGGATCTACAAAGAAGGCGCGAATCTTCGCCGGCTCGGTGCGAGGATCGAGCTCAGCCGCGTCGCGCTCGCGACGCTGGTCGCCCCCAAACAGTGTCTTGCGAAAGCTCCAGCCACCGCAGCCGACAATGGCATCGCCTTCTTCCACTACAAAATAAGTACCGTCCTGAATGAGCTGTGAATCAACGCCGAAGGCACCCTGCAAGGCGCCTTCAATCTGCTCAGGCCGATAATCGGCAGTGCTGAGACCACGCGCAGAACGCGCGATCAAATTCTGCAGCGTCTCGCGCTCCGCGAGTGTTGCTTGGCGCACATTGAGCATGGCTACCGAGCTCCCTTGGACTCCATGTAATCCAAAACAACCTGCGTCATTGCATGCATGCCCACCGGAATACCGCGCTCATCCAAATAGAAAAAATCAGAATGATTGGACGGCGCCTGCAGTGGATCCTGATCCGCAGGCGTGATGCCCACGAAGAAGAACACGCTAGGCACCTTTTCGGCGAAGTAGGAGTAATCCTCCGAAGCCGTGATAACACGGGTCTCCTTCACGTGATCTGCGCCCGCCACGCGCTGCAGCGTGGGTAGAATCTGTTTCGTCAGCGCTGGGTCGTTATACAACACCGGGCTGCTGCCCGGTTCCACGGTGAGCTCCGCAGTTGCGCCGTTCGCCGCTGCAGTGTTCTCGATGATTCGCTTCATGTGACCGAGAATGGCCGTGCGCTGCTCGGGAGTGAACGTCCGGAGCGTTCCCAGCATCTCCACATGATCTGGAATGATGTTGTAGCGGATTCCGCCCTTGATGGCGCCGACCGTGACCACGGCCGGATTCTCCGTGATATCAATATCACGGCTGACCACTGTCTGCAGCGCACTGATGATCTGCGCAGCAGCGACGATGGGGTCCACCGATTGCCAGGGCCTGGAGCCGTGCGCCTGCCGGCCTTTCACCTGGATGTTGAAGGAATCCACGGCCGCCATCACGGGACCGGCCCGATAGGCGATGTCACCAACACGGTTGCCGGCCCAGACATGCATGCCGAACGCGACATCCGGGTGGTATTTGTCGAATAACCCTTCCTTCAACATCAGCTGCGCGCCGCCCTCTTCACCCGCCGGCGGACCTTCCTCGGCCGGCTGGAAGATGAACAGAATGTTCCCGGGCAGCGAGTCGCGCACGCCGGCGAAAATCTGTGCAATCCCCAGCAGCATGGCCGTATGGGAGTCGTGACCGCAGGCGTGCATGACACCAACAGTTTCTCCACGATAGGTGGCTGTTGCATGCGATTTGAACGGGACGTCGGTTTTCTCCGTCACCGGCAACGCGTCCATGTCGGCGCGAATAGCCACTGTTGGTCCGGGACGGCCGCCTTTCAGGAAACCTGCGACGCCGGTGTGGGCGATGCCGGTCTGCACTTCCAGCCCGAGCCGTTTGAGCTGATCCGCCACCAGCTTGGCGGTCCGCGTCTCGCGGTTGGAGAGCTCGGGATGCTCGTGGATATCGCGCCGCCAGGCGATGACTTTCGGCTCGACGCTCGCACTCAGCGCGTCTACCTTGGCTCGGTCGACTGCCGCGCCCGCTGGCACCACCCAACTCGAAAGCACACTGACGATTGCAGCCGTAACAATTCGTGACTTCAAAGCGCGGACTCCCCGGGCATTCTCATGGGCTCAATCTAGCTTGACACTAAGAGATCATAAAGGTGCAATGCAGGCTCGGAGCTTGCTGGCAAACCAAGGGTCGCAAGACGTCCTGTGAATCCGATGCATCTCGTTGATACGACCCTGTTTTATTCACCTACCAGCGGCGGTATCCGGCGTTATCTGAACGCCAAGCATGCCTGGCTGAAAGCGAACACCACCTGGGAGCACACCATCGTCGTGCCCGGTCCCGAGGACCGCGTGGACCGTGGCGATGTGTGCACGCTCAGCGGCTTTGTCGTGCCCGGCTCGTTCAACTACCGGCTGCCCCTGAATCCCCAACGCTGGACGGACTTGCTGCTCGCGCTCGAGCCGAGCCTCATCGAGGCCGGCGATCAGTTTCATCCGGCGTGGTGTGCAGCTCACGTCGCCCGTCGGCGCGGCATTCCCGTCGCGGCTTTCTATCATTCCAATCTGCCGCAGATCATCAGCCGGCGCGCCGGCGGCCTGGGTGAGCGCGCGGTGGGTCGCTATGTAAGGTGGCTGTACGAGCGTTTTGATGTCGTCTTCGCTCCCAGCCGACTGATGTGTGCTTATCTGAATCACCTCGGGGTGCATCACACGATGTACCAGCCGCTGGGCGTGGACACGGAAATATTCAAGCCCGAGCGACGCAGCGCGGACTTCCGCAAGACGCTCGGGCTGTCGCCCGACACACGCCTGCTGGTCTATGCCGGCCGCTTTGCCGGCGAAAAAAACCTGCCGGTCTTGCTCCAGGCCTTCGCCCGGCTCGGGTCTCCGTATCACCTGCTGATGGTTGGCGGGGATCATGAAGCCCGCCCCCAAAGCAACGTCACTCTCATTCCCTACCGCCGCGACAGCCGCGAGCTGGCGGAAGTTTTCGCCTCGGCCGACGCGCTGGTGCACGCGGGAACGAAAGAGACCTTCGGCCTCGTGATCCTGGAATCCATGGCGTGCGGCCGCCCGGTTGTTGCAGTTGCCGCGGGCGCCATTCCCGAGTTCGTCGACGAGAGCGTCGGCATCCTCTGCCCACCCAACAATCCGGCCGCGATGGCTGCCGCCGTTGCAGCGCTCTATGACCGCGATCTCGAAAAGTTGGGGGCTGCGGCGCGCGCGCGGGTCCTGCAACGTTACACCTGGAACCAGTCGTTCCAGGCCCAGACCATGGCCTATGCCGCGCTGATCGGCTCGCGCCGGCCGGCCGTGGTACCGCGGGAAGTCAGCGAGTTGGTTACGGTCTCACCGCACGATCAACAGTACACCGCTGAATAGAAGAATCGCGCCCAGAATGCGCTGGGTCGAGAGCGGATGCTCCGGAAATCCGATCCAACCATAATGATCGATGACCAGCGACGCCAACAGCTGGCCGAGCACAACCAACGCCAACAACGTGGCTGAGCCCAGCCTGGGCCCCGCGATGACCGTCGTTGCCACATAGAAAGCCCCTACCAGCCCACCGAACCACGCCCAGGCCGGCACCGAGGCGATCGCGGTCTTGGTGGGCAGGCTCGTCCGCATGAGCAGCAGAAACAGGGCGAGTCCGACCGTACCCACCAGGAAGCTGACGAGCGTCGCCATCCACGGATTGCCCAGACCGCGCCGTAGTGTCGAGTTGATTCCAACCTGAATGGTCAGCGCCATGCCCGCAACAAAGGCCAGAACGAAATACAGCATGGTGTTGGTTTACCGGCGACGCAGGATCAAAAGAACGGACTTGCCGAAGCGACTGCGGCCATCGCCAGCACGATGCGCCAGAACAGACGCTTGTTCCAGGGTACCAGTCGCGGTGTGATGGCGCGGTAGAAAGTGGCGGACACTTCCCTATGCAGGTGCACGGAGCGCGCCGCAAAGATCCACTCGCGGCGGCCGCTCCAGATCCGATATTGACCGGCGGCAATCTGCTCGACGGTCGCATCCTCCAGAGCCTCCGGCAGACCCTCGGGCGCTGCGCTCACAAACGCAAGAGTCGCGACCTCGTCGGACCGGTCGATGGTTCGCCCGATCAGGGTGAGTCCCAGCGGCGGATCGTCGCGTCGACAACTGACGCCCCCGCGAAATCTCACGATCCGCCTGGCTTCATCCATGGAATTGCAACGGTTTAACGCCGACTCGCATTGCCAAAGGCCAGGTCACTGTACGTGGCGCATCCGCCCAGACAGGCGCCAGTCGCTCTTCCAGCTCCGCAACGGGATCCACACCCGTGACCTCGACATAGCGTCCGGTCGCAGACCAGCTTCGCAGGTAGCCCAGCAAATGAGCACGCTCCCACCTTTCCTCCATGTTGAATAACGGGGTAGTCACCGGCGCGAAGGGGAAGGCTATTGAACGATAACCTTCCTCCACCAGACGCCGCTCAGGAGGCCAGTACGGGCCAACGATGTCGTAATAGAACTCCTGCACCAGAGTATCAACCGCAGCGCCCTCCACGTGTAGCACACCGTAGGTCCAGGCTGCCAATACGCCGGATGGTACGAGTACCCGCTCTACCTCGGCGTAGAAAGGCTCCAGTTCGAACCAGTGTAATGCCTGGGCCACCGTTACGAGGTCCACCGACGCTGAGTCAATTCCGCTGTCGTCGGCCTTCGCGACCCGATATGTCACGTGACTATGCGGCGTAGCAGCGGAGATCTGTTGCCGACTAGCGTCCGTGGCAATTACCGACTCGAAGTGATTGGCCAGAGCTACCGAGGCCTGCCCGGTGCCGCACGCGCAGTCCCAGACCGTTCGACGCCGCCCACACAACTGCGCCAGGTAATCGAACAGCACGGGCGGATAACTGGGGCGAAAGGCTGCATACTGGGCCGCCAGTTTCGAAAAGTGATCCTTGAAGCTCATGTAGGCATTGTACCGGGCGGCCCCTGTTCCGGTACGCTCGCACCCTTTGGAACACCATCCAGTGAGCTCCATCCCTCTCGAGCCCCGCCGCGGGCTGACGCTGGTCCATGCAACTTCGCTGGTTGTCGGGATCACCATTGGCACCGGAATTTTCCTCAAGGCCGCCGTGATGGCCCAGGCGGTTGGCACGCCCACCCTGGTACTGGGCGCGTGGATCGTCGCGGGCGTCATTGCCATCTTCGGTGCGTTGAGTTTTGCCGAACTGGGCGCCCTTCTGCCCCAGGCCGGCGGCGAGTACGTCTACCTACGCGCTGCCTTCGGCGAAGTTCCCGGCTTTCTGTATGTGTTCAATAGTTTCCTGGTGGGCGGCGCAAGCATCTCGGCCTACGGCGCCGCGGTCGCGATCTTCCTCGGCGACATCTACCGCATTGACAGTGTTTGGTTCGCGCACACCTTCCACATATTCGGTTCGGTGTACACGTTCGAGTTGGGTATCAAACAAGTCATTGCCGTCGGGGTCATTGCGCTCTTCGCTGTGATCAACTGTGTCGGCGTGCTGCTCGGCGGCCGGGTACAGACCTTCCTCACGGCGGCCAAGGTCATTTCCATCCTGGCAGTGGCCGGCGGTGTGTTTTTATTCAGCCCGCCGCAGCAGGGCCCGCATTCGCTGCCGGTGGGCGCCGGGACCGCCGGATTCGGCGCCGCGCTGTTCGCAGCGTTGTGGGCCTACAGCGGCTGGCAGTTCCTGCCGATGGCTGCCAGCGAGGTCCAGGAACCGGAGCGCAACCTGCCACGCGCCATCATCGGTGGCACACTGCTCGTGCTCGGAATCTATCTGTTGGTCAACCTCGCCTATCTGTACGCACTGCCCCTCGGGGAGGTCGCGGCATCCAACTCGACCGCATACCCGAATGCACCCTCGGTCGCGGCGAAGGCGGTTCAAACATTTGCGGGCGCCAAAGCCGCTCCCATAGCGGCCCTCATTTTTCTCGTCTCCTGCATCGGCGCTCTGAACGGCACGATCCTGGCGCGCGCCCGGGTTCCCTACGCCGCGGCTCGCGATGGCCTGTTTTTCGAAAGCTTTGGCCGCCTGCATCCGCGCTCGCGCGTGCCGGTCTTTTCCATCATCGTGGTGAGTATCTGGGCGGCCCTGCTAGCAGCATCCGGGACGTTCGACCAGTTAACCAACATGGCCGTACTGTCATACGCGATTTTCTGGACGCCGGTAGTACTGTCCGTGATCGCGCTACGAATCAAGCTTCCGGATGCGCCACGCCCCTACAAGACGTGGGGATACCCATGGGTTCCCCTGGCGTTTGCGGTCGTGATGATGTGGATTATCGTCGACGCCTTGATCACGCGACCGGCTGAGTCCGCCGCCACGATCGTGCTGATTCTGCTGGGACTGCCGGCGTACCCGCTGTTCAAGCGCCGGCGTCAGAGCGACTCGAGGTCCCAGACGGTAAATGGCGCGCCCCTGCGCAACCAGAATCCGCAACCGGCCTCGCGAAAGTGACGTTTCAGTCGCGAGCGATACCACTGTGCACTGCGCAGGTGCACGTTGGAGTCCGTGCGGCTCTGGTCACAGTTGAGTTGCCAGTCGAGGCGCGTCAGGGCCGTGAAGTACAGGACCCCGCGACACAGCTTGCCGAAGTTGTTGAGCGCACGCGTAGCTGTATCTGAATCCAGGTACTGCAGGACGTCGTAGCAGACGACAATGTCGAAGGGGGCACTGGGCTTGTACGTCTCGATCTGCGCGTGCTGCCAACCGAATCGCTGACACAGAAACTCACTGGTCTCGATGCCGGTGTAGGAGGCCCGCGGCAGGTAGCGTTTGAACCAGGATTTGAGCAGTCCGGTGCCGCAACCCGCATCGAGAATCCGCCTGACCGGCAGCCCTGTGTGCTGAGCATAGGCGGCGATCAGGCGCGCCCGGCTCTGCATCTCCCTCTTATCTGTTACCGCCGTCTTCGGATCGAAATAGAAACGCTCGTAGTACTCTTGATCAAAAGCCATTTTTTCCCATACGAATCATAGCCCTACAGGCCCAGGGCGACGAGCAGCCGCTCGGGATCGAGCGGCTTCGGGAGGCAGGCGTCCGCCCCCGCGCTCATTATGCGCTCGACATTCTCCGTGCTGGGAAATCCCGTCATCGCGATGATCCGGACGTGATTGAGCGTCGGCCGCGCGCGCAGGCGGCGACAGACCTCAAAGCCATCCATCCCCGGCATCATCAGGTCGAGCAGCAGCGCGTGCGGCCGGAACGATTCGACCTTCACGCCGGCCTCGAAGCCGTCGAGCGCGATCTCGATTGCGATCTTCGGGTCGCGCGCCCGGATCATCTCTGCAACAAACATTCCGACCTGGTTGTCATCATCAACAATCAACACGCGCTCGGGCCGGCCCGAGTTGCGTGGTGCCGGTGTTGAGCCGCGACTGCGCGCGAACTCCTCAACATCGCGCAACAGGAAACGCCGGTGACCGCCGGGCGTCGTCAGCGAACGCAACAGTCCCCGAGCCGCCCACTGGCGCACGGTGACTGGATTGACCATCAACAACTCGGCAACTTCATTGGGTGTCAGATGCGTCTTGTGCTTCGATTTCTTCATGATGCTCGTTCCCATCCCTCCCCAGTAGGGGCGCTTCCCGCGACCCGGTTCCATTGGCACAGACTCGCAGCGTGCGCTGCTGCACTGCGATATTTGAGCGATTAAATCGATTTACTCGATTTTTTTATTCTAATAGTCGGTTAACATCCTGCGATCTCAATACTAACCCGGTTGCGCGCCAAGTTGGATTTTGGACCAACATCCTGGTTTCGGCCGCGGCCCGAACCGCCCTGCGGTCATTTTCCCCAACGTTTGGAACTGCTTGCCGGCAACTTCAGTACTCACGGTACCGCAATTAACCCCATGTGCGCGACTAGTATGTGGGGGGAAACTTTTCGCACTCCGAAACCTCGGCCATGAAAACCATCGGTCTCATCTCGGATACGCACGGACTGCTTCGGCCTGAAGCTGTTCGTGCGCTCGCGGGCGTCAGCCACATCATTCACGCGGGTGATATCGGCGGACCCGAAATCCTCGTGGAGTTGCGAAAGATCGCGCCCGTCCACGCCGTCAGAGGCAACAATGACAAAGGCGCGTGGGCCATGCAGGTTCCGTTGTATCAGGCGTTGGAGCTGGAGGGTGTCAGCATTCACGTCCTGCACGACTTGAACGAGCTCGACCTCGATCCACAGGCGGCCGGTTTTGCTGTCGTTGTTTCGGGGCATTCACACAAACCGCTGGTGCAGGAGCGCGACGGCGTGCAGTTCGTCAACCCCGGCAGCGCCGGCCCGCGCCGGTTCACATTGCCCGTGACGGTCGGATACCTGGACATCACAACAGGGGGCGCGCGGGCCCGGATAGCCGAGATTTTGTGAGCGAGTCAGCGATCCGGGGCGGCGGCGGCGCCCCGCCTATTGCCGCTGTCAAAAGGCGGGGGTAGATTCGCGGCGTGCCAGTAGAAACACCCGAAACACTGTTGCAGAGCGTCCCCAACCGCCCGGCCATCTGGCCCTGGCTGGTCATGCCCCTGATTACGCTGCTGGTTTTCTACTGGCTGTACAGCCTCGACCAGGTCGCCGGCCAGGCTCAGAAGACCGGTATCTTCGGAAGCTAGCGTTCCGACTGGGGGGTGGGTACAGTACGCGCCCCCAAATGTCCCCCTCCCGACCCAAAAAGCCCCGTATTCCGAAAGTCGGCTTCGTCAGCCTCGGCTGTCCGAAGGCGCTCGTCGATTCCGAGCGCATCCTGACCCATCTGCGCTCGGAGGGGTACGAGGTCTCGCCCAGCTATGACGCGGCCGATGTCGTCGTCGTCAATACATGCGGATTCATTGACTCCGCAGTCGACGAGTCGCTCGATGCGATCGGCGAGGCACTGGTGCAGAACGGTCGAGTGATCGTCACAGGTTGCCTGGGGGCGAGACCAGAACGCATTCTCGAGCGCCATCCGCGCGTTCTGAAAGTGACCGGGCCTCATGCTTATGAGGAAGTCGTAGGCGCAGTCCACGAGCATTTGCCGCCGTTGCACGACCCGTTCGCTGACCTGGTCCCACCGCAAGGGATCCGGCTGACGCCGCGGCACTACGCTTATCTCAAGATTTCCGAAGGCTGCAATAACAAATGCACCTTCTGCATCATCCCCGCCATGCGGGGCCGCCTGGTCAGTCGCCGGATCGACGAGGTGTTGAGAGAAGGCGAACGGCTCGTGAAGGCCGGCGTCAAGGAGTTGTTGGTCATCTCGCAGGACACCAGCGCCTACGGGTCCGACATCAAATACGCCAGCGCCGGATGGCGCGATGAGGTCTATCAGACTCGTTTCATCGACCTCGCCCGCGGCCTCGGATCGTTAGGCGCATGGGTTCGCCTGCACTACGTGTATCCATACCCGCATGTCGACGAAGTCATCCCATTGATGGCAGAACGTCGCGTACTGCCCTATCTGGACATCCCGTTCCAGCATGCGAGCCCCAGCGTGTTGAAACGGATGCGGCGCCCCGCGCACGGCGCGGACACGCTGGACCGGATCAAGGCCTGGCGCAAGGAATGCCCGGACCTCGTTCTGCGCAGCACCTTCATTGTTGGCTTTCCGGGTGAGACCGAGGCCGAGTTTGACGAGCTGTTGGAATGGCTGGACGAAGCGCAGTTGGATCGTGTGGGTTGTTTCAAGTACTCGCCGGTGGAAGGGGCTACCGCGAACGCTTTGGCCGACCATGTTGCCCCGGAAGTGCAGGAAGAGCGCTACGGTCGATTCATGGAACGCGCCGCCGAGATCAGCGCCGAGCGCCTCGCTGCCAAGGTCGGTCGGAAGATGCGGGTGCTGGTCGACGCAGTCGACAGGAATATTGCCATTGCGCGCAGCGAGGCTGACGCTCCTGAAATCGACGGCGTGGTCCGCATCGAAAAA
>Ga0181534_10002085_pt1 | contig 12670 bp, 13 predicted proteins | sample PEATcosm2014_Bin_37_FD_119758 | JGI IMG/M metagenome (GOLD analysis project Ga0181534, IMG submission 119758) | Peatland microbial communities from MTU Mesocosm Facility, Houghton, MI, USA - PEATcosm2014_Bin17_10_metaG | ecosystem: Environmental > Terrestrial > Soil > Wetlands > Peat | place...
ACCTGCTCGACGCCATAGCTCCAATAGCCGCGCCCGCCCAGGAGCCGCACCACCACCAGCTTTGCGTGGAGCACCACCGCATCGACATGCAGATCGACCGACATCGGATGGGCCAGGCGCATCAGATTGCCCAGCCGCAGCGTCACCCCCGGAATCTTGGGCAGTGCTGTGGCCAGGCAGGCGAGTTCGCTGTCGGCGGCCGACAGGAATACGATCTCCCCCGGCGTCTGGCCGAGTTCGACGGCCTCGCTGCCGTCGGCGATGGTGCCCGGAATGGTGGCGAGAAGATGCATGTCAGTCGTCGCCCGGCGTCGGAGCGGTTGCGACCGCCCCCTCACCCACGCGCGCCTTCCGAGCGGCCACTGGCCGCTCGGTACGGACAGGCCAGTGGCCTGTCCGTCGGCGACGCGTCTCTCCCTCAAGTGGAGAGGGGACGTGCCCCAGAAATTGATTCCCTCCCCCCCTGAGGGGGAGGGTTAGGGTGGGGGGTGAAATTTCCACTGTAGCGCTTCGCTAGCCCGAAATCGCCGCGGCGATCGCGGCGCGGTCCAGCCCCTTGCGGCCGATCACCACCAGCCGCCCGGCGCGCGCCTCGTCCGCGCCCCACGGCCGGTCGTAATAACCCTGCACGCGCGGCCCCACCGCCTGGACCACATGGCGCAGCTCCTTGCCGGTGACGGCGAGGAAGCCCTTGAGGCGCAAGATGTCGTGCGCGGCCAGCACGCGGCCCAGCCGCGCGATCACACCGGCCGGGTCGGACACGGGGGCGAGCGGCACGGCGAAGCTTTCGAAATCGTCGTGATCGTGCGCGCCGGTTTCGTCATGCAGCGAAGGCCGCGCGGCGAGATCGGATTCAGCGGCCGCCTCGAGCCCCAGCAGCAGCCGCGCATCGATGATTCCATGGCGCGTCGCCACCAGCCGCACGCCCGACCGCAGCTTGGCGGCCAGCGCGGCCTCGACCTCGGCCAGCGCGTAAGAAGGGATCCGGTCGGTCTTGTTGAGCAGCACCAGGTCGGCGCAGGCGAGTTGATCGACGAAGGTTTCCTCGATCGGGTTGTCGTGGTCGGGCCGCGCCATCTCTTCGGGCGACGAGGCGAAGCGTCCCGCCGCGAAGGCCGGCCCGTCGACCACCACCACCACCCCGTCGATGGTGACGCGCGGGCGAATGGTGGGCCAGTCGAACGCCTTCACCAGCGGCTTGGGCAGCGCCAGCCCTGAGGTCTCGATGACGATGTGATCGGGCGGGTTGGCGCGGTCGAGCAGCGATTCGATGGTAGGGAGGAATTCGTCGGCCACAGTGCAGCACAGGCAACCATTGGCGAGTTCGACGATGTCTTCGGGCGCGCAGCCGGGCAACTCGCAGGCCTCGAGCAGCGAGCCGTCGACGCCCTCCTCGCCGAACTCGTTGATGATCAGCGCGATGCGCTTGCCCTCGGCGTGGGCCAGCAGGTGGCGCAAGAGCGTGGTCTTGCCCGCGCCGAGAAAGCCGGTGACGATCGTGGCGGGAACGCGCCTCATTTCCATTCGTCCTTCAGGATGAGCGGCAGACCCGCCGCGATGAACACGACGCGCTGGCAGATGGCGGCCAGCCGCTGGTTAAGTGTGCCGGCATGGTCGCGGAACGCGCGCGCCAGCGCATTGTCGGGCACGATGCCCAAGCCCACTTCGTTGGCGACCAGGACCACGGGCGAAGCCAGCCCGGGCAGCGCGGACAGCAGCCGCTCGGTCTCGATCGCGACCGGTTCACGCGCGCCCATCAGATTCGCGAGCCAGATGGTCAGGCAATCGACCAGGATGGGGCGATCCGGCGCGGCGGCGGCGATTAGCGACGCGGCCAGATGATGGGGGGATTCCACAACGGTCCAATGCCGGCCGCGCCGCGCTCGATGGCGCGCGATGCGCTCCTCCATCTCGGCATCGCGGCCTTGCGCGGTGGCGAGATAGATGGGCGCGTGATGGGCATCGAGCAGCGACTCGGCATATTCGCTTTTGCCCGAGCGCGCGCCGCCGAGTACAAGCGTCAGCGGCGCCAGGCGCGACGGGGCCGGCGGAGGTCGGGAATGCGCCACGGAAGTGGCGGCGGAATCGGGCACGCGATCCTCCCTCCGAGGAGCTGAAGGCCGAACGCGTCCGGGGAGGTCTCCTGGCTCGGGGCTCGATGGCAGCGGCGCCTTCCCGGCGCCCGAAGGATCGGCGCCAGTGGCGATGCCGCGGCCTCGCCCGTCACAGTTGCGGGGGCAGCGTCGGAATGACCGAACTTCCCTGTCCCGGACCGCAAGGTCGGGACACTAGCACCGAGCGCCGTGCGACCTCAAGCCATGCCGGCCGCCGCGCGGCAGAAGGCGAGCACGAGGGGGTGCGGCGCGCCGGGCTTCGAGCGCGCCTGGGGCACGAACAAGGTGCCGATGAAGAACGGATGCCCGGGCAGTTCGACGATGCGCGCCTCGCCGTCCTTGTCAGTGCCTGTGACAGCAAGACCGGCGCGTTCGAGCGGCTCCTGCCAGTCGGGGTTGAGGCCGAAATTGCAGTAATAGGCTTCCATCGAGCGTGTGGCGCCGATCGCGGATGCGGCCCTGCTGCCGGGCCGGATGGTGACTTCCATCGTCTGGCCGACCAGCGAACAGGAAAGCGGCGTGACGAACAGGCACGACGCATAGGGATCGGTTTCGGCATGCGCCGCGTCGGCCAGCCCCATCACATTGCGGGCGTATTCGATCATCGCATGCTGCGAGCCGCCGCAGGTGCCGAGGAACGGAACTCGGTTCTCGCGCGCATGGCGGATGCCGGCCAGCGCGCCGTCGAAACTGCGATAAGGGCTGCCGGGGCTACATACGAGTCCCTGGAATTGCCGGTAGTTCGCCGGTCGGTCGGTGGGCAGCCACACGGTTGCGATGGACGCGCCCATGCTCGCGGCGGCGTGCGCGATGCCCGCATCGGTGAAGGCGTGGGTAGGATTGCCGGCGTCGAAATCGCCGATGATGCCGATGCGGATGCTGGCCATGGGTTCTGCCGTCCGAATTGCCGCGACGGCGGCAATATCGCGCCGGCCTTGACATGCGTCAAATCGATGGCTGTCATATACAACATGAACCAGATCGAACCATCGATTCCGGCGCTGCGGCTGGTCATCGAGATCGTCAAGACCGGCACGTTGACCCTGGCCGCCCGGCGGCTGCGCATCTCGCAGTCGGGCGCCAGCCACGCGCTGCGCGCGCTGGAAGCGCAGATGGGCGCTTCCCTGTTCGTGCGCGAGTGGCAGGGGCTGAAGCTGTCCGAGGCCGGACGGCTGCTGCTGCCCCACCTCGAGCGGGTGCTGGGCGATCTCGACGCGATCGGGGCGGCGATGGCGGGGCTGGCCGAACTCAAGACTGGCAGCCTGCGCGTCGCCGCCGTGCCCAGCTTGCTCGCCACCATCTTGCCGCCGGTGCTGCGCGACTATGGCGTGCGCTTCCCGGGCGTGGAACTGTCGATCTTCGAGGGCACCGACGACGAAGTGCGCGACTGGGTTCTATCGGGCATGGCGCATATCGGCTTCGCCGCGCTGCCGGTGGACGGCGTGGCCGCCGAGGAGATCGCCGGCGACGAATGGCTGGCGTTGGTGCCCGCCGGCATGTTGGCCGGGCGCGCGTCGATCGGCCTGCGCGAGCTGGCACGGCACAAGTTCCTGATGTCGGGCGGCGGTTGCGAGGCGCACATCAACCGCATCTTCGCCGCCGCCGGCCTGGCCCTCGCCGATCCGATGATGGTCAAGCAACTGCCGACCATCCAGGCGATGGTGGCCGAGGAGCTGGGGGTGAGCCTGGTGCCCAGCCTGTCGGTCGGCAAATCGCATCCCGGCACGAATGCGCTGCCCCTGAAGCCGCGCCTGTTCCGCCGCATCGGCATGTTCCTCGCCGATGGCGGCGCGCTGACCCCGGCGCTGGACGCATGGCTGACCTTGGCGCGCAGCCGCCTGAAGCGGCGCCACGCACCGGTGGGCGAGGAATCGGGCGACGCGCGCAATGCCGCCGGCCGCGGCCGACATCGTTCGCGATAGGCCGATTGCAACGGAGTCGCGAATCGCGGCAGACTTGACGCATGAGCGACCCCGACTGGAAGATTCCCGACGATCTGCAGCCCAAGGTGGGGCGCTACGCGTTCGATCTCGAGCGCGCCTTGCGCGCGGTGGTGGGCATCAAGGCAAGCGTGCCGTCCGACGCCTTCACCGCACCGATCCTGGGGACCGAGCGCGCCGGCAACGGTGTGCTGATCGGCAAGAAGGGGCTGGTGCTGACGATCGGTTATCTGGTCACCGAAGCCGAACAGGTGTGGATGACCACGTCGGGCGGCGGCGTGGTGCAGGGCCACGTGCTGGCGGTCGACCAGGCGACAGGCTTCGGCCTGGTGCAGGCGCTGGGCCGCATCGAATTGCCCGCTCTCGAACTCGACGATTCGACGCGCATCGAGCCCGGCGCGACCTGCGTGTTCGCCGGCGCGGGCGGCATCGAGCATGCCGTGGAGGTGCAGGTGGTGGCGCGCCGGCCGTTCGCGGGCTATTGGGAATACATGCTGGAGCGGCCGATGTTCACCGGCCCGGCGCATCCCTTCTGGGGCGGCGGCGGATTGATCAGCGAGAACGGCAAGCTGCTGGGCATCGGCTCCTTGATCGTGCAGCAATCATCGCCCAACGGCGACAGCGTCGATCTCAACATGGTGGTGCCGGTGGAGTTGCTGGAACCGATTCTCGACGATCTGGTCAATCGCGGCGGCTCGCGCCAGCCGCCCCGGCCGTGGCTGGGCATCTTCTGCGGCGAGGACGAAGGCGCGGTGCTGGTGCAGCGCGTCTCGCCGGGCGGACCGGCCGAGCGCGCCGACATCAGGCCGGGCGACCGCATCGTCTCGGTGGGCGATGTCGAGGTGAGCGATCTGATCACCCTGTGGCGTTCGATCTGGTCGCGTGGCACGGCCGGCGCGGTGGTGCCGCTCACCATCAGCCGGGCCCGGACCACGGTGCGCGCCGCGGTGCATTCGGCCGACCGCACCAGCTTCTTCAAGGCGCCCCGGCTGCACTGACCGCAGGCCGCTTGACCATCACCACCGGAATGCCGAGCGTGCGCGCGGCCTCGATCTTGGCCTCGGTGGCACTGCCGCCCGAGGCCTTGCTGACCAGAAGATCGATCGCGAACCGCTCCATCAATTCGATCTCGTCGTCGAGCTCGAGCGGTCCGCGGCCCAGTACCAAAGTGTGATCGCGAAAGCCGAGCCGGCGCCGCGGCGCCTCGATCATCCGCACCAGATAGAACGGCCCGCCGCGCCGCGCGAAAGGCGCCAGCTCCTGCGAGCCAACCGTCAGAAACACGCGCCGCGCGACCGCGGCAACGCGCGCGGCCATTTCCATGTCGTCGGCCCAGCGCCAACGGTCGCCGGGATGCTTGCGCCACATCGGCCGGTCGACCTGTTCGAGCGGAATCTCGAGCGCGGCGCAGGCCAGCCCGGCATGGGCCGAGATGGTGGCCGCGAACGGGTGCGTGGCGTCGATCACGCGCGTGATCTGGCCCAGGCGCAGGAAATCCATCAGCCCGTCGAGCCCGCCGAACCCGCCGACATGCAGCGTGCCGGGCAGATCGTCGGGACGCTGCGCGAGCCGTCCCGCCAGCGAGGTGACGACGATCGCGTCGGGCTGCTCGGCCGCCAGGCGGCGCGCGATGGCGGCCCCTTCGGCGGTGCCGCCGAGGATCAGGATCCGTTCGACCTTGGGGGAGCTATCGCGCATGCCCGATCAGTGTACCGGATCGGTCGAACACCGCGATGTCGACAGTTATGTTACCGGCAAGGGCGGCCATGACGGTTTCGCGCGCGGCGCGGGCCACGGCATCGCCCAAAGGCAGGCCCTGGGCCAGTGCGAGAATCTGGGCGCCCGATGCGCTGGCCGCCGCACGCTCCACCAGCGCGGCCGGCGCGCCGGTGCCGACCAGCAGACGCGCGAGGAAGGCGACATCGACCTTGCTCTCGCGCGAATGGAGGTCGAGTTCACCGGCCGCCAGCTTGGCCAGCTTGCCGAAGCCGCCCGCGATGGTGAGCCGTTCGACCGGATGGCGGCGCAAATATTTCAGCACCGGGCCGGCGAAGTCGCCCATGTCGATCAGCGCCTGCTCGGGCAGGTCGTACATTTTTTGCACGGCTTGCTCGGACGTGCGGCCGGTGCTGGCGGCGACATGGTCGAGCCTCAGCGCGCGGGCCACGTCGATGCCGCGATGGATGGAATGGATCCAGGCGGCGCAGGAATAGGGCATGACCACGCCGGTGGTGCCGAGGATGGACAGTCCGCCGACGATGCCCAGCCGCGCGTTCATGGTTTTGGCCGCCAGCGCCTCGCCGCCGGGGATGGCGATGGTGAGGCGCGCATCGACGGGCGCCTTCACGGCTTCCATGTTGGCGACGATCTGCGCGCGCGGCGCCGGATTGATGGCGGGCTCGCCCACCGCGAGCGGCAATCCGGGCAGCGTGATGGTGCCGACGCCGGGTCCGGCCTGGAACGCCAGCCCCGAGCCGGCGGGACGCGCCACCACCGTGACCACGATCTCGGCGCCATGAGTGACGTCGGGATCGTCGCCCGCGTCTTTGATGATGCCCGCGCGCGCCCAGCCCGGCCCGGTCTCGGTGCGCGCCAGCGCGAAGGACGCGAACACCCCCCGCGGCAGTTCCACCGCGACCGGATCGGGGAAGCTGCCATGGGCGAGCTGCGACCAAGCGGCCTTGGCCGCGCCGGCGGCGCAAGCCCCGGTGGTCCAGCCCTTCTTTAGCGGCTTGTCCATGGTGGCGAGGGTATACGGACAGCGCGGCGACGGGAACTCCACCCCCACCTCACCCCAACCCTTTCCGCCCCCGGGGGCGGAGAGGGAGGGACCCGCGATAGCGGGAGGGTGAGGTGGGGGCGCATTGGCACACGCCCGGCCATGACGATGCGGCACGAGCACTCTATAGTCTCCGCCATGGAATTGCCGCTCGATTTGCCCGAGTTCCGGCCCGGCCATGTGTGGCTGGTGGGCGCGGGGCCGGGCGAGCCCGGATTGCTGTCGCTGCTGGCGCTGCATGCGCTGCGCCACGCCGACATCGTCGTCTACGACGCGCTGGTCGACGAGCGCGTGTTGGCCCTGGCACGGCCCGAGGCGGCGCGCGATTACGCGGGCAAGCGCGGCGGCAGGCCCTCGGCCAAGCAGCCCGACATTTCCGAGAAGCTGATCGCGCTGGCCAAAGCGGGCAAGCGGGTGCTGCGGCTGAAAGGCGGCGATCCGTTCGTGTTCGGCCGCGGCGCCGAGGAGGCCACGGCGCTGGCGAGCGCGGGCGTGCCCTTCCGCATCGTGCCCGGCATCACGGCGGGCGTGGGCGGGCTGGCCTATGCCGGGATTCCCGCCACCGCGCGCGGCGCCAATGTGGCGGTGGCCTTCATCACTGGCTACGACCATACCGGCGCGGTGCCCGATTCGGTGGATTGGGGCCGGCTGGCCGGCGGCATTCCCGTACTCGTCTTCTATATGGCGCTGGCGCATCTGGGCGAGATCGCCGCGCGCCTGATCGAAGCCGGCCGCGCCGCCGACGAACCCGCCGCCATCGTCAGCCGGGCCACGACAGCGCATCAGCGCGTGATCGAGGCGCCGCTGGCCGGGATCGCCCAGGCCGCCGCGAACGCCAGGATCGAACCGCCGGCGATGCTGGTGGTGGGCGAGGTGGTGCGGCTGCGCCGGCACTTGGATTGGTTCGCGCCAGAGACTAAATAAGAGCGTCATGGCCGACGCGAAATCCCCCCCGACGAAGAACTGGCGGCGCTGGCTGCCGCTGGGCGCGTTCGTGGTCACGGTGATCGTGCTGGCGGTGGCCATCGCGCTGCCGCGCATCCTTTCAGCCGATCGCGCCGGCCCGGGCATCGGCGGCCCATTCGCGCTGGTCGACCAGCACGGCGCGGCCGTGACCGATGCGAGCTTCAAGGGCCGGCTGATGCTGGTCTATTTCGGTTACACCTATTGCCCCGATGTCTGCCCCACCACGCTGGCCACCATTGGCCAGGCACTCGATACGCTGTCGCCCGACCAGCGCAAGCAGGTGGCGCCGATTTTCATCACGGTCGATCCCGAGCGCGATACGGAGAAGGTGATGGGCGATTACGTGGCCAATTTCGCGCCCGACATGGAGGGCCTGACCGGCCCGCTCGATGCCGTCGAGAAGGTCGAACACGAATATCATGTCTATGCCAAGAAACATCCCGAGGTCGACGGAAGCTACAGCATGGACCACAGCTCGATCGTCTATCTGATGGACCGCGAGGGCAAATATCGCGCGATCTTCTCGGGCGAGACCACCGCCGCGCAGATCGCCGACGGCCTCAAGAAGCAGCTTTAGGGCTGAAAGACTGGTGTCTCCTCATCCTTCGAGTGCGCCTCATCCTGAGGAGCGAGCGTCATGCGAATGCATGCAAAGCATGACGCGAGCCTCGAAGGAGAGGCGCCTCCTCAGGATAAGGTTCGATTGACCGGCCCCGGCCTGATCATCGCCGCGCCATCGACAGGAAGCGGCAAGACCGTCCTCACGTTGGGTCTGCTGCGCGCGCTGGTCGATCGCCGCATCGCGGTAGCCGGCGCTAAAGTAGGGCCCGACTATATCGACCCCGCCTTCCTGGCCGCCGCTTCCGGCGCGCCCTGCCCCAATCTCGATTTGTGGGCGATGCGGCCCGACACGCTGGCCGGCCGCGTCGCCGCGCTGGGCCGTTCCGAATTGATCCTGTGCGAAGGTGTGATGGGATTGTTCGACGGGGCATCGGTGCCGGCGGGCCAGGCCAGCGGATCGACCGCCGAGCTGGCTGCGCTCTCCGGCTGGCCTGTGATCCTGGTGATCGACGCCGGACGGCAGGGCGCGTCGGCGGCGGCCCTGCTGCGCGGCTTCGCCACGCACCGCGCCGACATTGCCGTGGCGGGCGCGATCTTCAATCGCGTCAGCGGCGAGTCGCACCGCGCGACGATCGCGGAAGCCTGCCGCGTCGCGCTGCCCGATCTGCCGATCCTGGGCTGGCTGCCGCGCGATGCTTCGCTCGCTTTGCCCGAGCGACATCTGGGGCTGGTGCAGGCGCGCGAGACCGTCGATCTCGAGGATCGCATCAAGCGCGCCGCGCGGCTGGTGGCAGCCAATGTCGACATCGCGGCGCTGATCCGCCTGGCGCGACCGTCGCCGCTGGCAGCGGGCGATGCCGGGCCGCCGATCCTGCCCCTAGGCCAACGCATCGCCGTGGCGCGCGACGATGCCTTCGCCTTCATCTATGCCGAGTTGCTTGACGGATGGCGTACCGCCGGCGCGGAACTCTCATTCTTCTCGCCGCTCGCCGACGAAGCGCCCGCGCCCGACGCCGATGCAATCTATCTGCCCGGCGGCTATCCCGAACTGCACGCAGCGCGGCTGGCGGCGGCGAAGCAGTTCCTCGGCAGCATGAGGGCGCGGGCACAATCCGGCGCCGCCATCCTGGGCGAATGCGGCGGCGCGATGGTGCTAGGCGAAACGCTGGAAGATGTCGACGGCGTGACCCACGCGATGGCGGGACTGTTGAAGTTCGCCACCAGCTTCAAGACGCGCAAGCTGCAGCTCGGCTACCGGGCCTGCACGCTGACCCAGGATACGCCGCTCGGCCGCGCCGGCGCCGCCTTCCGCGCGCACGAATTCCATTACGCCTCCACGCTCGCGGCCGACGGGCCGCCCTTGTTCCAGGTCACCGACGCGCGCGGCCGCGCGTTCGGGCCCACGGGGTTGGTGGCGGGACGGACGATGGGATCGTTCCTGCATCTGATCGACCGCGCGTGAAACCTCGGCCTGTGGATAACTTATTTCGATAAATCAGTGGGTTAAAGGCCACAAAAGATTGCGCCGAGCGAGGCTGGCGCTGCGCTGCAACAGCCGCTAAGGTTGTTGGCGAGAGGCAATTCGTATGATCGCCAAGAGGACCAAATCGCCAGACCAACCGTTCTGGCGTACCAAGAAGCTGTCGCAAATGACCGCCGAGGAGTGGGAGTCGGTCTGCGACGGCTGCGGCAAATGCTGCCTCCACAAGCTGCAGTTCGAGAATTCGCGCCGCGTTCAATACACCAACGTCGCCTGTCGGCTGCTCGACCTCGATACGTGTCGCTGCAGCGACTATCCCAACCGGCGCGACAAGGTGCCTGACTGCGTGCAATTGACCGCCGGGGAGGTCAAGAAACTGAACTGGCTGCCCACCAGCTGCGCCTATCGCGTGCTGGCCGCCGGCGGCGAGTTGCCCTGGTGGCACCATCTGGTTTCGGGCGACCGCAACACGATCCACGAAGCGGGGCATTCGGTGCGCGGAAGAGTCGTCGCCGAAAAGAGCGCCGACATTCTGGAACATCACATCGTCACTTGGCCGAGGTAGCGATGGCGAACGACAGCGACAAGATCATGGTTTCCGGCGTGCCGCTGGTGGTGACGCGCGAACGGCGCGCGCGGCGCGTGCGCCTGCGCGTCGATGCGCGGCGCGGCGAGGCGGTTCTAGTGCTGCCGCCGCGCGCCAGCCTGCGCGAGGGCCGCGCCTTTGCCCAAAGCCAGGTGGCGTGGCTGCGCGCGCGGCTTGAGGAATTGCCACCGCGGGTCGAGTTCGCGCCGGGCTCGGAGATTTCGCTGGGCGGCGTTACTCATGTTCTCCGCTGGGACCGCGGCGGTCCCGCGCGCGTGAAGGTGGTCGACGGCGTGATCCGCGTGGGCGGCGATCGCGAGGGTTTCGCCAAGCGGCTGACCGAGTGGCTGAAGCGCCGCGCGCGCGAACGCGTCAGCCGCAAGGCCGAAGCGCTGGCCGGGCGGCTGGATCGCACCGTGCGTCGCGTCAGCATCCGCGACCCGCGCGCACGCTGGGGCAGCTGCACCCACAAGGGCGATCTGTCGTTCTCGTGGCGGTTGGTGCTGGCCCCGCCCGAGATCCTCGACTATGTCGTCGCGCACGAGGTGGCCCATCTGGTCCATCTCCATCACCGGCCTTCGTTCTGGCGCGCGGTGGAGAAGCTGATGCCTGACTACGCAGCGGCGCGCGAATGGCTCGACCGGCACGGGCCGGAACTGCAGCGCTACGGCTGATTCCCCTCCGGCAAACGGCGCTCCCGTGAATCAATCGACCGAAGAGGCCGCGCGGCCGCGCGCGGCGCTGACCCTTCTGCTCGTGGCACTGTCGGCGTTCGGGCCGATGTCGATGGACATCTATCTGCCGGCGTTGCCCGAGATGACGCGCATCTTCGCGACCGACGTGTCGGGCGCACAGCTCACGCTGTCGTCCTTCACCGCCACCTTCGCGGTGGCCCAACTGTTCTATGGACCCCTGTCCGACCGGTTCGGTCGGCGGCCGCTGCTGCTGGCGGGGCTGGGCATCTATCTGCTGGGCACGCTCTTGTGCGTGGTCACGCGCAGCCTCGACACCATGATCGCCGCCCGCATCCTGCAGGCGGTCGGCGCCTGCGCCGGCTCGGTGCTGGCGCGCGCCGTGGTGCGCGACCTCTACAGCCGCGAGCGGGCCGCGCACATGATGTCGTTCCTGGCCGCCTCGATGGCGATCGCGCCGGTGATCGCGCCGGTCATCGGCGGCTGGCTGGTGCAGTTCAGCTGGCGTTGGGATTTCGGCGTGATGCTGCTGTTCGGCGCAGCGACCCTGGCGGGTTCGTGGGTGCTGATGGGCGAGACCAACCGCCATCTCGACCCGCGCGCGCTCAGCGCCAGGCGGATGGTGGAGGCCTTCGCCATGCTGCTGCGCGACCCGGTCTATGTCTGCAATTCGCTGGCCGTCACTTTCGTGTTCATCAGCCTCTACAGCTACATCTCGCTCTCGTCCTTCGTCGTGATCGATGTGCTGGGCGTGCCGGTCGATCAATTCGGCTTCTTTTTCGGCGGGCCGGTATTGGCCTTCATGGCCGGAAGCATGATCGCCACGCGGCTGGCGCACCGCGCGCCGATCGAGCGGACCATCCGCATCGGCGTGGCCATCGGCGTGCTGGGCGCGGTGGCGATTCTGGTATGCGCGCTGTTGCGCATCCAGACCCTGACCACGGTGGTCGTTCCGGTGGCGGTGATGGCTTTCGCCCAGGGACTGGTGCTGCCCAACAGCATCGCCATGGCGCTGCAGGGCCATCCCACCATCGCCGGCAGCGCATCGGCGCTGCTGGGCTTCGTGCAGGCGGGCGTGGGCGCTTTCGCCGGCTGGCTGGCCGGACTGCTGCACAATGGCACCACGCTGACGCTGGCCTGCTTCATGGCGGGCGGCTGGGCCGCCGCCGCGCTGACGCACCTCGTGCTGCTGCGCTTTGCCCGACGCGCGAAAGCGAGCGGCGCTTAGGTGGCCTTCCTGGGCATCAGATCATACGGATGTTTCCAGCCCGGCAGCGCGGCGAGGCGCTTGGTCCAGCCTTCGATGTTGGGAAATTTGGCGTGGTCGATGCCGGTCGCCTCGGGATAGTAGACATAACCCGCGAGCGAGAAGTCGGCGATGGTGGGACGCTGGCCGATCATGAAGGGCCGCGCCGCCAGATGCTTCTCGACCACGCCATAGGCGCCGAGCGCACGGGTGCGCAGGAATTCGACCACCGGCGTGTCGCCCGCCTTCTGGATGCCGAACAAAAAGCGCAGCGTGGCGAAGTAGCTGGTGAACTTGTGATTGTCG
>Ga0181534_10002086_pt1 | contig 12670 bp, 12 predicted proteins | sample PEATcosm2014_Bin_37_FD_119758 | JGI IMG/M metagenome (GOLD analysis project Ga0181534, IMG submission 119758) | Peatland microbial communities from MTU Mesocosm Facility, Houghton, MI, USA - PEATcosm2014_Bin17_10_metaG | ecosystem: Environmental > Terrestrial > Soil > Wetlands > Peat | place...
AGAACCCCGTCTCCAGCACTGTCATTGGGAGCCGCTTCCGTCCCCAACTATACGCTAACGGCGGATTGGTGGTCAATGCTAATGCCACGGTTCCGCAGGGGCGGCCTGAGAGGCCGCCGCAGGCCAGGGGCCTGCCCCACTCAGCCGATTTGTTTGGTGCGCACGGCCTGCAGCGGGTGGGTTATCAGCTCTTCCACCGCGGCGACGAAGCGCTGCGTGTGGGGCAATTCGACGTGCACGTCGAAGGCCGGCTCGTCGATCCACTCGGAGTGAATGAACCAGGTCGCGGGACCGCGCATCGATTCATACACATGGATGCGCACGCAGCCGGGCTCGGCGCGGGTGGGCTCCACGACGCGCATCAATTCGTCACGCAGTTGTAACTCTTTTCCAGGCCGGGGCTCGAGGCGGGCGAAGATGTACAGCGGCATAGATCCCAGGATAGCTGAAAACAGGGCAAATATTTCCCTTGACAGATATCACAAATTGCTATATTCTAATTACGATCTGCAATATATGAGGCTAGGCGAAAAACTCCGGTACCTGCGGGAAATCGAAGGCGCGCTGCGGGGCCGCCAGGGCGCGCTGACGCAGGCCGAAGTGGTTCGGCTGCTCAAGAAGGAGTTGCGGGAAACCATCAGTCAGGCGTATCTGTCGCAGATCGAGAGCGGCGCGCGGCCGCACCTGACCAACTCCAGCCGTATGCTGCTGGCGAAGTTTTACAAAGTGCATCCGGGTTACCTGGTGGACGACCCGGAGGGTTACCAGGAAGAGCTGATGTCGGATTTGGGCGCGCTGGAGGACAAGCTGGATCTGTGGCTGATCAACGGCGCGGAGCGATTCCGCAGCGACCAGGAAATGAGCCAGGCGCTGCTGCGCGTGGCGCGGCACGGCGATTCGAGGATGTGCGTGGTGCTGCTGGGCGCGATCCTGGATAACCCGGGTCTCGCCGAGCGGCTGTTGCAGGTATTGAAGCCGCAGGTATTGAAGCCTGCGCCAGCGGCGGCGGAAGCGCCGCCCAAGGCTTTGCCTAAAGTAAGGAGGCGATCGCAATGACGTGGGCGGATTTTTATCTGATCTGTTTTCTGTTGGGCCTGGCGCTGAGCCTGCTGTCGGTGCTGACCGGGAGCGCGCACCTGCACTTGCCGCACATCCACGTGCCACATGTGCCGGGTGTGCACGTACCGCATTTTCACGCGCCGCACGCGGAGGCGGAAGGCGTGCCGTGGCTGAATTTCGGCACGATCACGGCCTTTCTGGCGTGGTTCGGCGGCACAGGCTACCTGCTGGAGCGCTATTACGCGGTCTGGTTCCTGGTGGCGCTGGCGATCGCGCTGCTGAGCGGACTGGGCGGCGCCGCCATCGTGTTCTGGTTCCTGGCCAAGCTGGCCGGGGACGAACAGGCGCTGGACCCCGCGGATTACGAGATGGTCGGCGTGCTGGGCAAGTTGAGCATCCCCATTCGCGAAGGCGGCACCGGCGAGATCGTTTTCTCGCAAGAGGGCGTGCGCCGGGTTTCCGGGGCGCGCAGCGACGATGGCACGGCCATCCCCAAGGGCACGGAAGTGGTGGTCCAGCGGTATGAGAAGGGCATCGCGTATGTGCGGCGTTGGGAGGATATGGAGCAGGAGTCGGAGGTCAGTAGTCAGGAGACGGGAGTCAGGAGTCAGAAGACAGAAGACAGGAGTCAGTAGTCGGAAGAGGAGAGTATGGAGAAGGACATGGTTGTGGTTGTCGTGTTGTTGATGTTACTGGCGATCGTTTTGATCGCCTCGATGTTGGCGCGGCTGTACCGCAAGGCGGGTCCGCACGAAGCCCTGATCGTTTACGGGCGCAAGGGCACGCGCATCGTCAAAGGGCGCGGCACCGTCATCTGGCCGGTGGTGGAGAGCTACAAGAGCCTGTCGCTGGAGCTGATGTCGTTCGACGTCGCGCCGCAGCAGGACCTCTACACGCGGCAAGGCGTGGCGGTCACGGTGGAAGCCGTGGCGCAGATCAAGGTGAAGTCCGATCCGGAATCGATTCAGACTGCCGCCGAGCAGTTTCTGACCAAGACCGATTCGGAGCGCGAGGGCCTGATCCGGCTGGTGATGGAAGGCCACCTGCGGGGCATTATCGGGCAGTTGACGGTGGAAGAGATCGTGAAGCAGCCGGAGATGGTGGGAGACCGCATGCGCTCCACCTGCGCCGACGATATGAACAAGATGGGCCTGGAGGTGATTTCGTTCACCATCAAGGAAGTGCGCGACAAGAACGAATACATCTCCAACATGGGCCGGCCGGATGTGGCGCGGATCAAGCGTGACGCGGATGTGGCCGCCGCCGAAGCCGAGCGCGATACCGCCATTAAGCGCGCCGAAGCCACGCGCGCGGCCGCTGTGGCAACGGCTCAGGCCACCCAGGAGCGGGTATTGGCAGAGACGCTTTCGCAGGCTAAGCAGGCCGAAGCCACGCGCGACCTGGAGATCAAGAAGGCCAACTACAAAGAAACGGCTCAGAAGCAGCAGGCGTCGGCCGACAAGGCTTATGAGATCCAAGCCAACGTCATGCAGCAGCAAGTGATCGCGGAGCAGGTGAAGATCCAGCAGGTGCAGAAGGAGCACGAAGTGGCCGTGCAGGACGCCGAAATCCAGCGCCGCGAACGCGAGTTGATCGCCACCGTGCTGAAGCCTGCCGAGGTGGAGCGCCGGCGCATCGAGACGCTGGCCGAAGCCGAGAAATCGAAACTGGTGATGGAAGCCGACGGTCACGCCGCCGCCATTCGGGCGCAGGGCGAGGCCGAAGCGGAGATCATCTTCAAGAAGGGCGACGCCGAGGCGCGGGCGATGAACGTGAAAGCGGAGGCCTACCAGGAATACAACCAGGCCGCGGTTGTGGACAAGCTCATCACGAGTTTGCCCGAGATCGTGCGCGCGCTGGCCGCGCCGCTGGCCAACGTGGACAAGATCACCATCGTCTCTACGGGCGATGGGCCCGCGGCAGGCATGAATAAGATCACCGGAGACATGGCCGCTATGGCCGCGCAGATTCCCGCGCTGTTTGAGACGCTCTCCGGCATGAAGATGGCGGATCTGTTCTCGAAGGTGAGACAGATTGGGGACAAACCGAAGCCGCCCGAGGCATAGAAGTCAGAAGTCAGAAGTCAGGAGGCATTATGGCACTTTTGGAACGAGTATCGACGTTGGTTCGCGCGAACCTTAACGACCTTATCGACAAGGCCGAAGATCCGGAGAAAATGATCAAGCAGGTGATTCTGGATATGCAGAACCAACTGCTGCAGGTCAAGACACAGGTGGCCATCGCCATCGCCGACCAGCACGTGCTGGAACGCAAGCATCAGGAAAACGAAGAGAAGACCGCGGAATGGGTGCGCAAAGCGGAGATGGCCGTGGACAAGAAGCAGGACGATCTGGCGCGCGTGGCGCTGGAGCGCTCGGTGAGCTACGGCAACATGGGCGAGAGCTTCCGGCAGCAGGTGGCCGATCAGAAGCAGCAGGTGGAGAATCTAAAGTCGGCGCTGCACAAGCTGGAGCAGAAGCTGGCGGAGGCGCAGGCCAAGAAAGACGTTCTGATCGCGCAGCATCGGCGGGCGCGCGCCGCCACCAAGGCCACCGACGCGCAATTCGCCACCAGCGACCATTCCACGGCCGCGACGTTCGACCGGATGAAGGACAAAGTCCGCCACAGCGAGGCCGTGAGCCAGGCGAAGGCGGAGTTGTTCCAGGACGACGCGGAGGAGCAACTGGCTGCGCTCGAAAAGCAGGACCAGATCGAGAAGATGCTGGCGGAGATGAAGGCCAAGCGCGGCTGAGGAGCCCATATGACGCCTCTGGAAATAGCTTTGCTGTTTGCGGTCGCCGCGCTGGTCTACCAGGAAATTTCCTGGCGAGACAAAGCGCGGCGCATCCAAGCGGATTACGAGAAACGCATTTCGACCGAAGTGGCGATGGCGTATGAGACTAGCCTAGCGGACGATGAGACGCCGGTCCGCGCGCTGACCTTTCAAGCGGAGAAGCAAGAGCCGCGGGGGCTGTTCCATGAAGTTACCCGCCACTTGTTTATCGCCATCGCCATGACGGGGGATGCGGTGCAGTACGCCGCCGGCGACTTGAATGAGATCGAGCGGTTCAGCATTCCGCCGGAGATCAAGCGGGCGTTGCTGGAGTTCGTGACGCCCGCGCGGGAGATGGCAGTGGGACGGTGAGCCAAACGCCGATCGCCGGCGCGTGGTTTCTGGGCTTGGGGTTGCGCTGGAGCCGGGGTCGCACGCAGACCTTCTTTGGCTTGGCTCCTATTTTGGGTTTAGCGCAATCTGCATGCCGGGGCTGGCCCCGCGCCTGCGCAGCTTGGGCGTCTACGCTTACCCAAAGCGTCCCACTAGCGGACATTAAGATCCGAAAGTGAGACACGCTGCGGCCTTGACTCGGTGAACTATCCCCAACGTGGGCTTGGCACTCTGGTTGCGGGTTAGAGATAGAACATCATGCGCATCCTCTATCAGGATTTGCGCTATGCCATTCGAGTTCTTCGGAGTAGCCCAGGGTTCACGGCGGTGGCCGTGCTCACCTTGGCGCTGGGCATGGCGGCAAATACCGCGGTCTTCGGCTGGATCGACACGCTGCTGGTTCGTCCGTTTCCGGGCGTGGCCGGGGGCGGACGGCTGGCGGCGATCGAAACCGTCTCGCCGAGTGGCGAATATTCCAACACTTCCTATCGCGATTACCGCGATTATCGCGACGGCGTGATGTCCTTTTCCGGGCTGGCGGCTTCCCTGCTGAATGCCTTCAACGTGGGCCCGGCCGACAACCCGCGCCGGATTTTCGGAGAATACGTTTCCGGGAACTACTTCGCGGTGTTGGGCGTGAAGCCGGTGCGGGGGCGCGCGTTCCTGCCCGCGGAGTATGCCGACAATCCGGGCGCGTCTCCGGTGGCGGTGATCAGCTACCGGCTATGGCAGAGCCTGTTCCAGGGAGATCCGCGCGTGGTGGGCAGCACCATCCGCGTGAACCGCTACCAACTGACGGTGGCGGGCATCGCGCCGGAGGAATTCCGCGGCACGATGCCGGGCATGCTGACGGAGATCTGGATCCCGGTGAACATGGCGGGGCTGCTGAACGGCCAAGGCGATTGGATGGTGACAGACCGGACGGCGCGGCAGATGTGGCTGACCGCGCGCTTGCAGCCGGGCGTGACGCTGGAACGGGCCAACGCGGAAGTGGAAGCTTGCGCGCGGCGCCTGGCGCAGGAATCGCCGAAGTCGAACCATGGCTTTCGCGCCAGCCTGATGCCGGTGTGGAAGGCGCACTTCGGAGTGCAATCCACGCTGCTAGCCCCACTGCGGATTCTGATGGCCGTCTGCTTCGTGCTGTTCCTGATTGTGGGCGCGAACGTGGCCAACCTGCAAATGGCGCGCGCCACGGCGCGGCGGCGGGATCTGAGCGTGCGCATGGCCCTGGGCGCGGGCGGCGGGCGCCTGACGCTTCAGTTTCTAACCGAGAGCCTGCTGCTGGCGGCGATGGGCGCGGCGGCGGGAATCCTGCTGGCGGTCTGGCTGGGACGCGCGCTGGTCTGGATGCTGCCGTCCATCGGGTTTCCGGTGGATTTCGATTTCAGCGTGAACCGGGACTTGCTCGGATTCACGGTGCTGTTATGCTGCGCAGGCGCTTTGCTGACCGGCCTGGCACCCGCCCTGCATTCGGCGAGAGGCGATTTGATGGACGCGCTGCGGGAAGGCGGACGGAGCGGCACGCCGAGCGCCGGCCAGAACCGGACCCGCAGTCTCCTGGTGCTTTCGGAGGTGGCGCTGGCGCTGGTGGCGCTGGTGGGCACGGTCCTGTTCGCGCGCCGCTTTCAGAATGCGCGAGCCATCCGGCCGGGCTTCGACACCAGCAACGTCGTGTTTGCGAAATACCACCTCGACACTTTCTGTTCGAATGCCGAACAGAGGGAACAGTTCTGCCTGCGGCTGCGGGACCGGATCAAGGCTCTCGCGGGCATCCGCAACGTGAGCTTCGCGAGCGTGGTGCCGGTGGAGATCGGCAGCGGCCCGTCGTCGAACATCGGCCCGGAAGGATACATTCCCGGCCCGAGCGAGGTCATGAGCGTGTCGAGCGCCACGGTGGCGCCGGGCTTTTTCGACACGCTGCGGATTCCGCTGCTCGAAGGGCGCGATTTCACGGAACGCGACGACCGCGACAGCGCGGCCGTGGCGATTGTCAATCAGACCTTCGCGCGGCGCTACTTCGGAGGCCACACCCCGGTGGGACGGCGGATCCTGATGGACGGGGTGTGGACGACGGCGGTGGGCCTGGCGAGAGACGGCAAATATCACCGGCTGACGGAGCCGGCGACTCCCTACATTTATCTGCCATACCGCCAACGGCACGGGGGCGAGTTCTGGATGGCGTTTTTCATCCGGACGGCGGGGCCGGCGCGCGGGTACTTTGGCGCGATCCGGCGCGAGGCCGCGGCGATCGACCCCAGTGCCGGCACGGCGGAGGTGGTGGAGTTCCAGGACGTGGTGGCCGGCTCGCTCTATGCGCGGAAAGTAGCGGCGGCGCTGCTGGGCGTGCTGGGGGCGGTGTCGGTTCTGCTGGCGGCGCTGGGGATGTACAGCTTGCTGGCGTATGCGGTGAGCCAGCGGGCGCACGAGTTTGGCATCCGCCTGGCGCTGGGCGCGAAGCCGGCGGATGTGGTGCTGCTGGTGCTGCGCCGGGGCATGGCGCTGACGGCGGCGGGCATCGTGGTGGGGTCGGCGCTGGCGATCGCGGCGATGCGGCTGGCGGCGGGGATGCTGGTGGGGGTGAGCCCTGGGGATTCGGCGGCGATTGGAGGCGCGGCGCTGTTCCTGGGAGCGATCGCGCTGGCGGCGAGTTATTTGCCGGCGCGGCGGGCGACGCGGGTGGATCCGATGGTGGCGCTGCGGGAGGTTTGAGGTAGGCCTGGGGCCATGTTCAGTGTGCATCTGCCGTTAGAATGCCGTACCCTGAAGAGGGAGTATGAGTAAACCGACCGAAGCACTCGACTTTGCGATGCTTTACCGAAGGGCCTTTGAGGAATTCGGGCGGGCGGCGTTGTGGAGCAGTAGACCCGTGCCCGACCCGACGCCCGCCGACGCTCTGGCGATCACGCACAGCCTGCGGGTCGACGGGAATTTGCAGGCGCGGCTGCTGGCCGAACAGATTGAGCAGGCGTGCCGTGCCGCTCTTTAAGATTCAAAGCGACATTCTAAGACTTCTGGCTTCGCACCGCGACCCTGAGAGCTACGTAGCGGGGAGTACGCCGCTAAACCTCAACACGCCCCGCTTTTCGGGGGACATCGACATTTTCCACGATCGCGAGGAACGGGTTTTGCAGGCGGCTGAACTGGACGCGGCTTTTTTGGAGGAGCATGGTTACACCTTGCAATGGCTGCGAAGGAGTCCGCTCATTTATGCGGTTTTGGCTGCGCGCGGAGGGGACACCACGAAGCTGGAATGGGTGGCGGATAGCGACTTCCGCTTTTTCCCGACGATCCGCGACGATCAGTTCGGCTATGTTCTGCATCCGGTCGACCTGGCCACCAACAAAGTAGCCGCGGCCTACGGGCGTCGCGAGCCGCGCGACGTGGTGGACCTTGTGACTATCCACGAGCGGATTTTGCCAATGGGCGCCGCTGTGTGGGCGTCGGCCGGCAAGACATTGGGATTCACGCCGGAAGGGATCATCAACGAAATTCGGCGCACGGCGCGCTATACCGAAGCCGACTTTCGGCGGGTGGACAGCGATCCGCCGATTGATCCTGCCGCAACGATGACACGCTTGCGGGATATTCTGGGTGAGGCCGAAGCGTTTGTCACGCGCATGCCTACCGACAAAGCGGGGCTTCTGTTTTTGAAGGACGGTCAGGCGGTGCAGCCCGACCCCGAGCGGCTGCACGAGTATCGGACTCACGCTGGGCAAAGGCGTGGCCAGTGGCCGACTAGTGTGGAGATCTCCGCCGCCATGGTGGATCTTTATAAGAAGCCTCCGACCGCATAGGCACGGCCGGAGGCCGGTTGACAATCGGCCTGCGGGTTGGCAACGTTGGCAACCTGCCCCACATTTTATAGCACCCGGAAGGGCAGGTTGCTTGAGAGCGTGCCGGTGGGGGTTACCACCTGGACTGCCCCGCTGGTCGCGCCGGTGGGCACGGTGGCTGTGATCAGATATTCCGATACCACAGTGAACGCGGCTGCCGTGCCGTTGAAGGTAACGCTGGTCGCGCCGGTCAGATCGCTCCCCAGGATATTGACCACCGCGCCTACCGTCCCGGCGGTGGTCTGCGTTTCCACAAACGGGGGGAGACCTATGGCGAGACTGAAGATAGTGCCGTAGCCGCCGCTGCCCATTGGCCCGCCTTTTTGGGTTGTTCCGTACAGGCTCCCGTTGGTGTCTTGGACCACCGGCGCGTCGGGCATATACCCATCTTTCCCGTCGAAATGGTGCAGCGTCGTGAGCGTCCCGCCCGCGGTGATTTTGAAGACGGCACCATCCAGGTCATCGACCCCACCCGTGTATGTTGTTCCATACAAGTTCCGATCGCTTGCCTGGATGAGCGCGGCCTGGGGTTTTGAGCCGTCCGCGCAGTCGCTCAAGGCGCAGAAACTGTACAGCGTCGTCAAGGTCCCGCTCGGCGTGAGACTGAAAACCGTCCCGAGGCTGTTAGCTCCGCCAAGCCTGGTTGTTCCGTAAAGCTCGCCACCGACAGCCGCGACTAGCCCTTGGGGGTTTGACCCGTCGTCGCTCTGGGAGCCGAAGCTGTGTAGCGTCGTTAGCGTGCCGCCCGGCGTAATGCTGAAGATGGTGCCTTGGAAGTGGGCCCCGAACGAATGGGCTGCTCCGTAGAAGTCCCCGTTGGCGGCCTGGACCAGACCAGAGGGTGCCGTCCCGTCCGTGCACTCAGCGCCGCGGGAGCAGAAGCTGTATAGCGTGGTCAGCGTTCCACCCGAGGTGATTTTGAAGACCGTGCCGCCGCCAGTGCCGTCGGGCCCGGGGTTGGCCCCGCCGGCCGTGGTGGTCCCGTAGAGGTTCCCGCTCACGCCCTGGACCAGCGCCGCCCCCGGCGACTGGCCGTCCGCGCAGTCGCTCAAGGCGCAGAAGCTGTATAAAGTAGTCAGCGTACCGCTCAGGGTCATGGTGAAGACCGTCCCGCCGGCAAAGGCCCCGCCGGCGCTAGTTGTCCCGTAGAGGTTTCCGTCGGTGGCCTGGATGAGCCCCGATGGGTATTCGCCGTCCGCGCACTCGCTTAAGGCGCAGAAGCTATAAATGGTAGTCAGCGCGCCGCTCGGGGTTATGGCAAAGACCGTTCCACCGCCAAAGGCCCCGCCGGCGCTCGCCCCGTAGAGGTTTCCATCGGTGGCCTGGATGAGCCCGGCCGAGGGGCTGTCGCCGTCATCCAGTCCGGTGAAGCTGTACAGGGAGGTGAAGGTCTGTGCGGACAGGGCCATCGCCGCCGTTGCGCACAGGGCGAGGATTCGTTTCATCGACGCGCTCCTTTGGTGTGAGGGTACCGCAAGGGGCCGATTTGCCGCAAGTTTTATAGTACCCGGAAGGGCAGGTTGCTCGAGAGCGTGCCGGTCGGTGTAACCACCTGGACCGTGCCGGTGGTTGCGCCGCTGGGGACCGTGGTTACGATTAACGATGCCGAGACCACGGTGAACGTAGCCGCGGCGCCGTTAAAGGTGACGCTGGTCGCGCCGGTCAGGTCGGTCCCCAGAATCTTGACCACGAATCCCACGGGGCCGGAGGTTGGCGACGTCTCTACAAACGGGCCAAGGCCCGTGGACAGGCTGAAGACTGCGCCATCGTTGTTGACGCCGCCGCCTTCCGTGGTCCCGTAGAACTCCCCATTGGTGCCCTGAACCACCCCGAACGGCCCCTTGCCGTCCACGCACCCTTCGACCGCGGTTTGGGGGCAAAAGTTGTATAGCGTGGTTAGCGTACCGCTTGGGGTGATTTCGAAAACCGTGCCCTTGCTGCGCGACCCGCCGTACACCGTGGTCCCATAGAAGTTGCCGTCGGTGGCCTGGATTATCCGGGCCTCGGGGTTCGCGCCGTCGCCGCCGCCTCCGAAGCTGTATAACCTCGTTAGCGTGCCGCTGGGAGCGATTCTGAAGACCGTGCCACAGCCGTTACCACAATTGCTGGGGCCGCCGGATTCGGTGGTCCCGTAGAGATCCCCATTGGTGGCCTGGACCAGCCCGGCGACGGGGGATTGCCCGTCCGTGCATTCGCCGTCCGACGAGACTTCGGCGCAGAAGCTGTAGAGCGTCGTCAGCGCGCCGCTCGCGGTGATTTGGAAGACCGTGCCGCCGCCAGTGCCAAAGGGCCCGGGGTTGGCTCCGCCTTGCGACGCCGTTCCATAGAAGATCCCATCAGTGGCCTGGAGGAGCGGCGCCTGGGGGTTTTCGCCGTCCGTGCATGCGGTTTGGGAGCAGAAGCTGTAAAGCGTCGTCAGCGCTCCGCTCGGGGTAATTTTGAAGACGGTCCCGCCGCCGTCGGCCCCGCCAGCATACGTTGTCCCATAAAGATACCCATCGGCGGCCTGGACCAGCCCGGCCGCGGGGCCTGAGCCGTCCGCGCAGCCGCTTTGGGAGCAGAAGTTGTATAGCGTGGTCAGCGCGCCACTAAGGGTTATTCTGAAGACTGTGCCACACCCGCCGGCAAGGGTGCATAGGCCTGCGCCCCCGCCCGATGTTGTGCCGTAGAGGTACCCATTGGTGGCCTGGACCAGCCCCGCCTCGGGCGCTCTGCCGTCCGCGCACAGGCTCAGGGAGCAGAAGTTGTATAGTGTGGTCAGCGCGCCGCTCGCGGTTGTTCTGAAGACTGTGCCACAGCCATTGGAGAAGGTACATACGCCTGTCCCCCCGCCCGACGTTGTGCCGTAGAAGTTGCCGTCGGTGGCCTGGATTAGCGCGCCCTGGGGGTCTCCGCCGTCCTTGCCATCGAAGCTGAACAGCGTGGTGAAGGTCTGCGCGGACAGGGCCATCGCCGCCATTGCGCACAGCGCCAGGATTCGTTTCATGGGGGTGTTCCTTTGGTGTAAGGGTACCACGGGCGGCCCGGTCGCCCCCCGCCTTACAGCACCGTGAAAGGCAAGTTGCTCGAGAGCGTGCCGCCGGGTGTTACCACCTGGACTGTTCCACTGGTCGCGCCGGTGGGCACGGTGGCAGTGATCAGATATTCCGATACTACCGTGAACGCGGCTGAAGTGCCGTTGAAGGTGACGCTGGTGGCGCCGGTCAGATCGCTCCCCAGAATATTGACGGTCGCGCCTATGGTTCCAGTGGTGGTCTGCGTTTCCACGAACGCGGGGAGACCTACGGTGAGACTGAAGATGGTGCCGACGCTGTGTGCTCCGCCCTGCTTGGTGGTCCCATAGAGGGCGCCATTGGTGTCTTGGACCAGCGGCGCATAGGGTAACGTACCATCGCTCTGTTCGAAATTGTGAATTGTCCTCAGCGTACCGCCCGGAGTGATTTCGAAGACAGTTCCATAACTGGCGGAAATCGTGTGACTCGTCCCGCCGCGGGAGGTTGTTCCATAGAAATTCCGATTGGTGGCCTGAATGAGCCCGGCCTCGGGTTGTTCGCCGTCGTGGCATTTGGTCAGGGCGCAGAAACTGTACAGCGTCGTCAGTACGCCGCTCGGAGTAAACTTGAAAACGGTCCCAGAGGCGTTCGCTCCGCCACCCGCGGTTGTACCGTAGAAGTCGCCGTTGAGAGCCTCGACCAGCCCGTTGGGGCTTGTGCCGTCGTCGCTTTGGGAGCCGAAGGTGTATAGCGTCGTTAGGGTGCCACCCGGCGTGATGCTGAAGATAGTGCCCTGGCCGTTGGCGCCGCCGCCAGAGGTCGTTCCATAGAAGTTCCCTTTGAATGCCTGGATCAGGACTGCTTGGGGAGCCGAACCATCCGTGCAGTCGCTTAAAGCGCAGAAGCTGTACAACGTGGTCAGGGTTCCAGCCGGGGTGATTTGGAAGACCGTGCCCGAGTTGTTGGCGCCGCCTCCAGCCGTGGTCCCGTACAAGTTTCCGTCGATGGCTTGGAGCAGCCCCGCCTGCGGCGACTGGCCGTCCGCGCAGTCGCTTAAGGCGCAGAAACTATACAGGGTGGTGAGCGCTCCGCTCGGGGTCATGACGAAGACCGTCCCGCCGCCAAAGGCGCCGCTGCCGCTGGCTGTCCCGTAGAGGTTTCCATCGGCGGCCTGGATCAGAGCCCCACTGGGGTCTGAGCCGTCCGTGCACCCACTCTGGGCGCAGAAGCTGTGCAGCACAGTGAGCGTACCAGTTGGCGTGATTTCGAAGACCAAGCCGGCGTCGCTTGCCCCGCCGCTGCTTACCGTCCCGTATAGTTCCCCATTGGTGGCCTGCACGAGGCCGGCCAAAGGGAACCAGCCGCCGACCTGGTCGGCGAAGCTGTACAGGGAAGTGAAGGTCTGCGCGGAAAGGGCTGTCGCCATCGTTGCGCACAGTGCCAGGATTCGTTTCATCCGATGCGCTCCTTGGGTGTGAGGATACCACAAAGCTAGCTGGCAGTGCCTATGGTTTCAGCTCCACCGTCAGAATGCCCGCCAGGATCAGCCCCGCGCCCGCCGCCGCCCGTGCGGAGAGTGTCTCGCCGGTAAGCAGATAGGAAGTGATCCAGGCGAAGAC
>Ga0181534_10002088_pt1 | contig 12665 bp, 13 predicted proteins | sample PEATcosm2014_Bin_37_FD_119758 | JGI IMG/M metagenome (GOLD analysis project Ga0181534, IMG submission 119758) | Peatland microbial communities from MTU Mesocosm Facility, Houghton, MI, USA - PEATcosm2014_Bin17_10_metaG | ecosystem: Environmental > Terrestrial > Soil > Wetlands > Peat | place...
ACGAACAGCAAATCCGACAGCCGGTTCAAATACTTCACCACCTCCGGACTAACTGCCTCCACCCGCGACAGCGTCAACACGCGCCGCTCCGCCCTTCGCGCGACAGTCCGCGAAACATGACACGCCGCGGCCGCCGGTCCGCCCCCCGGCAGGATGAACTCCTTCAACGGCGGCAACGTATCATTGAACTCATCCAGCACGTTCTCGAGTCGGACAGCGTGCTCAGCCTTGATAACCGTGTGCCCCGGGATGCACAACTCGCCACCCATATCAAACAACTCATGTTGAATCTCAACCAGACAGCTCGTCACAGTCGGTGGCAGGCCAGGCACCGCCAGTAATACCCCGATCGTGCTATTGAGCTCGTCGACCGTCCCATACGCCTCGACTCGCTCGCCATCCTTCGGCACGCGCGTCCCGTCCCCAAGTCCCGTCGTGCCGTCGTCGCCGGTGCGCGTATAGATTTTGCTCAGGCGGTTGCCCATCATCCGTCTCCCTCAAAGATTTTCGGATATTGCCAGACAATGCCCTCTAAAGAGCTTCAGGCTGCGCGGGATGCTGCGGAGGCGGCTGCCGTCGTCATCCGTTCCATGTACCAAAAGAATCTGCAGATCACGACCAAAGCGGACGCCACGCCCGTGACTGAGGCGGACGTTAAGGCAGAGGAGGCCATCAAGGCCGTGCTGACGGAGCGTTTCCCCAGCTATGGCTTCTACGGCGAGGAAACAGGCAAGCACGCCCTCGATGCTGAAAGCGTCTGGCTGGTCGATCCAATCGATGGCACGAAGTCATTCGTCCGCGAAACACCGTTCTTCTCCACGCAGATTGCGCTAATGAGGGAGGGACGCTTTGTTCTGGGCGTCTCGAGCGCCCCAGCCTATGGCGAGATCGCATGGGCAGAAGAGGGCGGTGGCGCCTTCTTGAACGATAAGCCTATTCGCGTCAGCCGCGTCGGTGACTTGGCAGGCAGCATCCTCTCAGGCGGCAACCTGAAAACTCTTACCCGTTCGCCTGCCTGGGCCCGGTACGGTGGACTGATTCAAAAGGTCAGCCGCGTTCGCGGCTACGGCGACTTCGTGCACTACCACCTGCTGGCGCGTGGCGCTCTCGACATCGTGGTCGAATCAGACGTACATATCCTGGACGTCGCCGCCCTTACGGTGATCGTCCGAGAGGCGGGAGGAATGTTCACGGACCTGCGCGGCGGACCCGTAGGGCTGGACACAACGACAGTGCTGGCCACCAATGGCGCGTTGCACCCGGTGGTCCATCGCGAACTGAGCCTCGACTGACCGGATGGAACACCGCCGAGCCGCTCGCGTTCATTGATTACCATTCTGGGCATACCTATCAACGAGGCAGGGCCTTTTCATGCGAACTGATAATCCACAAGCCAAGGACATTGCCCAGCAAGAGCTGCGCGACATGCTTGCAAGCACCGAAGCGTTGCTGGCCGCCTTGGGCGACCAGACTGGCGATGCCATTGATGAGCTGCGCACGCGGCTCACCGCCACAATTACCGATGTTAAGAGGCAGCTAGGCAGCTCTTTCGTCGCCAGTGCTCGCCAGAAAATCGCTCAGGCCCGCGATACGGTGACCCAGGTAAACGACTTCGTGTCCGAAAAGCCGTGGACCGCAGTCGCGATCGCCGCCGGCGTCGGCCTCATCGCAGGTCTATTGCTCAAAGACTGATCAGTCAGGTGACCAGGCGGATCGGCCGTTGCGCGCTCCGTGCTGGTTCCCATGACGTGTAGAACTGCGCCTTCTCATTGAGGGCCGCGATGACGATTGATCGCATCAGGCGGGCACGCGGCTCTAGCTGCCCGCTGTCTCGCGCGTCCGCTAGGCCGGCACAAAAATTCGCCGTCCGTCCTGCCGCACCTCGAGCATCGGCGTCAGATATAAACTGCTGAGACTCTCCGCAGCAATCGCCTCGCCGGCGGGTCCCATGTCCCACCGCCCGTCCCCAAACAACAGCAGCGCCCGATCAGCAAACCGCGCTGCGAGCGTGGGGTCGTGCAACGTGGCAATCACCGTACTGCCATTGCGCGCCAGTCCGCGAAACAGCTCCAACACCGCCAACTGATGATGTGGGTCGAGGTGGTTCGTCGGCTCATCCAGCAAGTACACACTCGGCGCTTGCGCCAGCAACGCAGCAATCGCCACGCGCCGTTGCTCGCCCCCTGACATCGTGTCAGTACGGCGCTCTGCGAAGTCAGCCAGGTCCGTAGCAGCTAACGCCTTGCGCGCCAGGTCACCATCCTGTGCGCTTTCCCACTGCCAAAACTTCAGGTGAGGGTGTCGCCCAATCAGCACCGTCTCCAGCGCCGTGGTCACAAACCCCTCATCCAGATCCTGCGCCAACAGCCCCAGCCTGCGCGCAACAGCACGCCTGTCCGACTGATCGATAGCAGTCCCATCGAGCAACACGGTCCCAGTCGCAGGCGCTCGCAATCCAGCGAGCGTGTGAAGCGTGAGCGTCTTGCCACACCCATTCCGCCCCAGCACAACCACAAACTCCCCCGGCGCAAAACCGACAGTCAACCCACTAACCAACTGCCGCGCACCAACGCTGACAGCCACGTTATCGGTCGCCAGTAGCGCGCCTCGCACCACCGAGCTATTGCCGCCATGCATTGACTGCGCAGCGCTAGAGGCCAATTCACCCTCCCCGGCAGCCGCGTCAACCGCAACAGGCTGAATCACACTGGCTCCCGCACCAGCTTCGTTTGTCACTGGTGCGTCCACCGAATTTCCAACGCCGTCGCAGGCCCCACAACAACCGCCTTCAACGACCCAGGCATCTCCGCATCCTGCGGCGACAACGCCCGTCGCCCAGCCATAATCTCCGCTTGCTCCTGCGGGTACAGCGGCTTCTGCGAAGGATCCCCAAACCCAATAGGAAACAAGGGTGCCCCCGACCTCGGGTCATACTTATCAGTAGCCCCCAACGTATGCAGCAACTCGTGAGTAATCACGATGTTGTTAGTCCCCACCATCGGCCGCTGCGCAAACGCATGCACAACTCCGATCAATCCCTTCTGCATCCCATGCGAATCCGGCGCGGTCTCCAGCGTCGAGGGATCGTGGTACATCACAAACATCCGTACCTTCGGTGGAGCCCGCCCATGCGTATCCGCATTCCGCCACGCATACCACCGCAGCTTGAGACTCCACAAAGCGGTCCCCAGCACGCCAGCCTCCCGATCGAGCTCCGGCGGACGTACCCGCACCTGCGGATACACAACAATGTGCAGGGGTTCCGCTATCGGTTTGCCATAGCGGTGCGCCTCTTGCGCCATGAAGTTTTCTATGTCGGTGAAGTCTTCAGTCTGAAGACCGTCGACATAGCTCTGTGCCGCAGGCGTACCGTCTGCGTTAACCGGAAAGATCCCAACCCAAAGCGGTTGCTTCCAACGTGTACTGCTGTATTGCTCAAACCACGTATGGACAGCCGCCCAAAACAGCACCAACAGCAGAATAAGAATCCGGATGTTCCGCCACACGATGGCTCAGGGCTGCAGCCGTGTGGACGTCCAAGCACCCGCGTCGAACGATCCGTCCGAGTTCTTCTCTAAAGTGCGAGTCCACCGGGCACGGTCATGAATCCGCGCATCGCCTTCGACCCACAGCTCCACACTCTCAGCCCAGATTCGAAACCCGCCCCAGTGGGGTGGCCGCGGTACAACCACGTTCTGAACATCCCGAGCAGGCCCATCGAGATTGGCACTCAAAGAGTCAACGGGAGCATCCGGCACCGGTGTGCCAAACCGAGCCGCGGCTGCCTGAACTGCCGCCTGCAGGTCCGCCCGCGACCCAATGGGCTCGCTTTGCTGACTGGCCCATGCACCCAGACGGCTCTGCCAGGCACGCGAGGCGAAGTACTTATCGCTGTCGGCGTCCGGGGTCTTAACCACCGGTCCCTCCACGCGAACCTGACGGTGTAGCGCATCCCAGTGCATTACCACTGCTGCGCGCGGGTTCTCCGTGAGCTGCCTGCCCTTGCGTGAAAGGTAGTTCGTATAGAACACCACGTACCCCGGGGTAGGAACGATGTCCTTGCACAGGACGACCCGCGCCGACGGCTGGCCTTCCGGGTTAACCGTCGCGAGGACCATGGCATTAGGATTGGGTTGCCGTGCGGCCTTCCAGGCCTCGTCCAGCCATCTGCTGACGATGACCAGGGGCTCCGCAGGCAGCGGATCGGGCAAAAGCTCGGTGTGGTAGCGCATTGCGTAATCGTAAACCACCCGATAAAAGGGTGTTCACTTCAGAATGACCCCTAAGACTCATTTGCCATGGCGACCGACAATCCGAGCCTAGATGCCCTGCGCCAGCGAGTGACGGACATAGACCGTCAGCTCATTACCCTTGTTGCGGAGCGCAAGCGCGTCAGCGGCGAAATCGCGCGCGCCAAACGCTCTACAGGCTATCCCACCCGTGACTACGAGCGCGAAAAGGACGTCATCCTGGGTGTTCGTACTGTGGCGGCTGAGCAAGGAGTCTCCCCCGAATTAGCCGAAAGCATCCACAGACTCTTGATCCGCGCTTCGCTGACCACCCAGGAACACGCAAGCGTCGTCGCCCGAGGTACCGGATCGGGGCGCCGCGCCCTCGTGATCGGCGGTGCTGGCAAGATGGGCCGCTGGTTTGTTGAATTCCTGTCCTCACAAGGGTTCACGGTCGAGGTTGCTGATCCAGGCGCAGTGCCACAAGGCGTCGCCCGTGTAGACGATTGGCGTACGACTGATCTGAAGCATGACTACATCGTGTTGGCCACACCATTGGGCGTCACTGACGCAATACTTCGCGAGCTTGCGCTGCGCCGTCCAACCGGCGTGATTTTCGACGTTGGATCGCTCAAGTCACCGCTAAGGGCGGGTTTAATGGCCCTCAAGTCGCTCGGTTGTAAGGTTACGTCCGTACATCCGATGTTCGGACCAGATACAGAGCTACTGTCCGGTCGGCACGTGGTGTTTGTAGATCTAGGGTCGTCCGAGGCGCTGGCGGCCGCTCGTGAGTTGTTTTCGCCCACGATGGCTGAGCAAGTTGTGATGAGCCTCGATGATCACGACCGTCTGATCGCGTATGTTCTGGGATTGTCCCATGCCTTGAACATCGCGTTCTTCACCGCGTTGGCGGAGAGCGGTGAGGCCGCGCCGAAGCTGGCGAAGATGTCCAGTACCACGTTTGACTCACAACTCGACGTGGCGGCGCGGGTTGCACAGGAGAGTCCGGACCTGTATTACGAGATTCAAAGCCTGAACGACTACGGCGCAGAGTCGCTCGAAGCACTCTCACGCGCAGTGGAACGTATCCGCACGGCCGTCATTTCGCAGGATCATGAAGCCTTCGTTGCTCTGATGCGCCGGGGACGGGACTACCTGGAAGATCGTCGAAGCGTGGCGGAGCGCCGCGCCTGATTTCAGTATGCGCCGTACCACCGAGCGTCACACGACTGCGTCCGACCGGATTGCACAGCTCAGTGCCGAGGTGCTGTCGCTCCAGACGCGTCTGGCTGAGCTCACCGACGAGGTCAGTCGCAACGACGCGATCCTGAAGAAGACTCAGGAGCGTGAGCTCGAGTTGCTGCGCGCCGGCTCCCTGGCGCAACTTCTGGAGAAGTTGATTCATGGCCTGCGCGCTTCCTTCCAGCTCGACTCGGTCACCCTGATCCTCCACGACCCGAACCACGAGATCCGCCACCTGCTCGCGGGCGACGGCTTTTTACTGGAAGAGTTGTCCGAGGTTCAGTTCGTCGACATGTTGGCTACCCTCGCGCCGCGCCTGGGCAACCTCGAAAAGCCTTGGCTCGGCCCATTTAGGATGACCGACCACGAGCAGATGGTCCCCAAGAACCGCCAAAATGGCAGTCTTGCGCTGATTCCCTTGCGTCGCAGCGGCCAACTCGACGGTGTGCTCGTATTTTCCAGCTCGGATCGCTTCCGGTTCAACCGTGAGCTTGCCACTGACTTCCTGGCCCACCTCGGCGTCGTGGCCGCGATCTGCCTGGAAAATGCCGTTAACCGAGCACGCCTCGTGCGTAGCGGGCTCACCGACTTTCTTACGGGGTTCCACAACCGACGCTATCTGCATGCTCGCCTGTGCGAGGAGTTGGCGCGTGCGAAGCGCGATCACCTACCGATCGCGTGCCTGATGATCGACGTCGATCACTTCAAGCGCATCAATGACGAGTACGGGCACCTCGCGGGCGACGCCGTGCTACGCGAAGTCGCCCAGCGCATTGATGATGAGATGCGCCTCAGCGATACGGGCGCGCGCTTCGGCGGCGACGAGTTCGCAATTGTGTTGCCCCATGGCTCACTCACCGACGGCGAACGCGTGGCTACCCGTGTGTTGGAGGCCGTCCGAGGTTCGCCGATAGTGGTCAGCAACGAGCGCTCCGAGCAAATCACCTTGTCCATCGGCGTCGCCGCCGCCCGCCCAGACGGCAAAACAAAAGCCGACTACAGCGAGCTGGCCGAAAAACTGATCGCCGCAGCCGATGCAGCCCTCTACCGCGCCAAAAGCGCCGGCCGCAACCGCGTCGACGTCTCTACCGAAGAGGTAGTGACCTGACCGCTGATAACGACCACCCGCACGAGTGAAACGCGCCTGCTTCAGGAGGCGTATCACCGAAGCGATCCCCTACGCCGCCCCGCCACCGACCCCGCCCGTCTCCAACCGTCCCGCGACCGGCGCCGATCACCGCTCCGCCAACCTGCCGCCCGCAGCCTCCACCCGTCATCGCGGCACCCCGCGCCGAACCTCTTAAATTACCCGTCCCCCACGCCCCCGCAGCAGCGCAATAAACACAGGCGCCCCCACCAACGCCATAATCGCCCCCACCGGCAACTGCCGCGGACTAGCCACCGTCCGCGCCAGCAAATCGGCAGTGGCAAGAATCGTCCCCCCCAGCAGCACCGACGCCGGTGCCACCACCCGATGATCGCTAGTGCGAAACGCCAACCGAATCGCATGCGGTGTAATCAACCCAACAAATCCAACAGTCCCCGCATTAATCACCGCAATCGCGGTCAACGTGGCACACCCCACAAACAAAATCGTCCGCCAAACCTCGATCTGCAACCCCACGCTGCGTGCTCTGAGCTCGCCGGCGGCAAGCACGTTCAACGGCCGCGCAACCACCAACGCAAGCCCCGCAGCCAACACAGCCGCCACCACACTACTCCAGGGACTCAATGCCCATCCCAGGTCCCCAGCCAGCCAAAACACCATCCCGCGAAGTCGCCCCGTATCAGCAAGCGCAAGCAACACACTAACGATCGCCCCGCAGGCGCTCGCAATCACAACCCCCGTCAGCAATAGCCGCGAAGTCCCACCCCCGCGCGCGAGGAGGTAAACGACAGCGACAGCTCCCAACGCCCCGAGCACGGCTGCGGACTGAACGCCCATGGCAGCTGCGCCGGTGATCATGGCGAGCAGCGCGCCCACGGCAGCGCCTCCGGACACCCCAAGCACATAGGGGTCCGCCAAAGGGTTCCTAAACAGGGCCTGCAGCAAAACACCCGAAAGCGCCAGCAATCCACCAACGCCGAATGCAGCGAGCAGGCGCGGCACCCGCACCTCCATCATCACGTTTCGGGCAGCCTCGTCCCCCGCGCCCAGGAGCGCTGAAATGGCCTGCCTGGCGCTGATACCTGAACCTCCGCTGACTAGAGAGGCCAGACAGATGGCGAGGGCGAGAAGGAGCAGTAGCCAGAGTCCGTGTTTCACGACTCGTATCATCCCGCATACGCACGACCTTGTGGCAGACTCCAGATGCCCCGGGGCACAAAGTAACTTCATGAGTGACGTCATCGACTCAGACGGCTTTCGCGCAAATGTCGGCATCGTTTTGATGCGCGGCGCCGGAGACGTTTTCCTCGGACGGCAGGTCGGAGGTCGGGGCTGGCAGTTTCCTCAAGGTGGCGTATCGGCAGGTGAGCGCCTGCAACAGGCCGCATACAGGGAGCTACACGAAGAAATTGGGCTCCTGCGCGCCGACGTTGAACTAGTCGGGCAGACCACGCACTGGCTGCGCTATCGCCTCCCACCCAAGTACGTGCGTCGAAACCGTCACCCGATGTGCATCGGGCAGAAGCAGCGATGGTTCTTGCTGCGGCTGAAGCGGGAAGACGCACAGTTCGACTTTGGGCGTACGCCCGAGCCCGAGTTCGATCAGTACCGATGGGTCAATTATTGGGATCCCGTGCGCGAGGTCATCTATTTCAAGCGCAATGTGTACGTGAAGGCGTTGACTGAGCTTGCCCCTCTAGCCTTCCCTGATGGCGCTCCGCCGCTCCCCGAATGGTGGGCCGAAACGACTAAGCAGCACGCGGCGCCGCGCCCCGCGTCAGCTCCAGTCGGCTAAAGCCCGCAAGAGTCCATGCGAAGCCCCGACGGTAGACCCAACCTCGTCATTCGCTCGCATTCGCCCACCCGGCGACTCATCCTCATCGGCGTGATCCTTGTGATCGCGGCCCTCGCGCTCTACATCATCTATGAGTACGGCCGCTTCAACGCCGGCTACGATCGTCTCGCCGCCGCTCAGCAGCGAACGGAGCTGGAAGTCGAGATCGAGCGACTGAACAAGTCCAATCGCGAGCTGCGTACCCATCTTGCGGAGCTCGATACCATCCGTATCGGACGTGCACGCGAGCAGGCTGAGGTCACACGAACAATCAGCGACCTTCAGGCCCAAGTCGCCAAGCAAACGCAGGAGCTGGCGTTCTATCGCGGCATCGTCGCCCAAGGTGCAACGGCAGTAGGGGTGAAGGTCCAGCAAATGCATATCACTGCAGGTACGAAAGCCCAGCACTTCATGACGCATATCTCGCTCACGCGCTCGGTACGTCCTGACAGCGTTGCTGTGGGAAGCATCGCCTTGTCCATCGATGGGACGACCTCCGACGGTAAGCCTCAGACGCTCGATCTGCCTGCGCTCACGACGGCTAAGCTGAAAGAGCTGCCGTTCAACTTCCGGTACTTCGAGAATCTCGACCAGGACATCGTCTTACCCGCGGGCTTCAAGCCGGAAAAGATGGCTGTCGAGGTGCGCTCCAATAAAAAGGATGTCGCACCTGCGAGCCAATCGTTCCCCTGGACCGTGGATGCGTCATAGACTGACTCATTAGAGAAACCATGTTCAGCCGCGATAAACAACAAGCTCGAATCGATACCCTGATTGGCAAAGCCTCCCGGGTCCATGGCGACATGGAATTCGCAGGCGGTCTGCATCTGGATGGCACGATCGAAGGCAACCTGCGCGCCGATCCGGTTGAAGGGTCCAGCCTGTCCGTAAGCGAGACGGGATCCATCGACGGAAACGTCGAAGCCGGTAGCGTTATGTTAAACGGAGCAGTCAGGGGCGATATCGTAGCCCGCGGCCGCGTGGTTCTGGGCGCCACGGCCCGGGTGCAGGGGAACGTTTACTACGGGGTCATTGAAATGACACTGGGCGCGCAGATTATTGGGAAGGTGACGCGGCTCAGCGAGAATTCCCCCGAGCCTGTAGACTCAGACTAATCGATCAGAGGCCCAAACCGATGAGTACCCCCGAAGCTGTCCTCGAGACCCCGGTTCTCCAGTTTACGGACGCGGCTGCGCGTAAGGTCGGTGACCTTATTAAAGGTGAGGGCAATCCGAACCTCATGCTGCGCGTCTTCGTGCAGGGTGGCGGTTGCTCGGGTTTGCAGTACGGGTTCGAGTTCGACGAGACGGTCCAGGACGGCGATACCTGCGTCGAGAATCTTGGTGTGAAGTTGCTAGTGGACCCCATGAGCTACCAGTACCTCACGGGCGCCGAGATCGACTATCGCGAAGGTCTGGAAGGTGCGCAGTTCGTGATCCGCAATCCGAACGCCACCACGACCTGCGGATGCGGGTCTTCCTTCACAGCTTAATGTTTGCCCACGCCGCTGCCTGACGTACTCGCAGCTGTCGATCTCGGGTCGAACAGCTTTCACATGGTGGTCGCGCGCTACTCGCACGGCCAGCTCGTAATCATCGACAGACTGCGCGAGATGGTTCGTCTCGGCGCGGGCGTTGAGGAAAACGGGCGTATCGACAAAGAGGTCGCCGCGCGCGCCCTCGCTTGCCTCCAACGCTTCGGACAACGCCTGCGGGACATGCACGCAGACAGTGTGCGTGTTGTAGGCACCAACGCTTTTCGCGTAGCCCATCGGAAGCAGGCTTTTCTCGAGCGCGCTCGCGAGGCATTGGGACACCCAATCGAAATCATTTCGGGCATGGAAGAGGCGCGCCTCATCTATTCGGGCGTCGCTCATACGATGCCCAGTGAGCCCGGTCGAAGACTCGTTGCTGACATCGGTGGTGGTAGCACTGAGCTGATCATCGGTGATGGTCTGACGCCACTGCAGCTCGAAAGCCTGCAGATGGGTTGTGTATCGCTGAGCGAGAAGTTCTTCCGCGACGGCAAGATTTCCGCCAAGCGCATCGAACGCGCCCGAATGGCTGCTCGCTTGGAACTCGAGCCCGTTCAAGCCGCTTTCCGCCGCCGCGGCTGGGAGCACTGCGCTGGTAGCTCCGGCACAGTGCGTGCCATCGGCGAAGCGATAAAAGAGTTAGACCCGCAGGCTCTGACCATCACCGCTGCTGGCCTCGAACGCGCCCTGAAATACATCGGCGACGCCGGCCACATTCGCGAGTTGCGTCTAACCGCAATCACCGACGACCGCCGCCCCGTATTCCCGGGCGGCACAGTCATCCTCGCGGAAATCTTCGATGTACTCGGTGTCCAGGAAATGCGCATCGCCGACGGCGCGATGCGAGAAGGCCTCCTGTACGACATGCTCGGTCGCTTCAAGAACGAAGACGCTCGCGATCGAACAGTCCGGGCAATGCAGAAGCGCTATCACGTGGACGAGGCGCAAGCCGAGCGCGTCTGCACAACCGTGTTGGAATTCCTGCGCCAGACCCGCGACACCTGGAAGCTCGAAGGCCCCATAGCGGACTTCGCCTTGAGATGGGCCGCTCAACTGCACGAGATCGGCCTCGACGTAGCGCACAGCGGTTATCACCGCCACGGTGCCTACCTCCTGGAAAACGCAGACATGCCCGGCTTCCCGCGTGAAGAGCAGCGACTGCTGGCGCGCCTGGTGGGTGGGCATCGCCGCAAACTCAATCTCGAAGGCGTCGAAGAATTGCTCCCGCCTTGGGACAGCAAGGTGCTGTACCTGATCGTGTTGCTTCGTTTGGCGACGCTGCTCCATCGGGGTCACAACTCCGCCGCGCTGCCGTCCATCGAGTTGAACGCCACACCCAAATCATTGGAAGTTCAATTTCCAGCCAGGTGGTTGCGAGAGCATCCGCTCACCTCAGCAGACCTGCAGCAGGAATTCGAATACCTGCGCGACTCAGGCTTCCGCCTGCGCGTCTTCAGCCGCGGCAGGTAGTGTTATTGGCGCGGCATTCGCTGCGCGGGTCGGGCCTGTTTCCGGCGGCTGTGGGCTGTGCCAGGCTAGGGCGCGAACAACGGGCTCACACCCGGCGCGTAGTAGGCCAACATTTCAGTCTGCGCAACGATCGGCTTCTCATCCGCCTTACGCACGACTCTCTTATAGGTCCCATCCGCCTGCAGCTCCCAGGCCTGAACATTGTCTTGCAGGCATAGATTCAAGTCGCGCAGAATCCTCTGGCGATGCGTGTCACGTTGAATTGGAAACGCAATCTCCACGCGCCGGAAGAAGTTACGCTCCATCCAATCCGCGCTGGCACACCACATTTCCGGCTCGCCGCCATTCTCAAAATAGAACACCCGCGAGTGCTCCAGAAACCGTCCCACAATCGACCGTACGGTGATGTTCTCTGACACCCCGGGAACTCCCGGCCGCAGTGCGCAGACTCCCCGAATAATCAGATCAACTTTCACCCCGGCGCACGAGGCCCGATACAACGCCTCAATAGCCTGCGGCTCGACGAGAGAATTCATCTTGGCGATAACCCGCGCCGGCCTGCCCGCGCGCGCATGATCCGCCTCGCGAGCCAACTTCGCGATAATCGCGTCGTGCATGCCGAACGGCGACTGAATGAGCTTGTTCAGCTTGGGTGTCTGTGTCAGCGAAGTGAGCTGCAAAAACAACTCATGCACATCCTGTCCAATCTCATCGTTGCACGTAAACAGACCATAGTCGGTGTAAGCACGCGCCGTCTTCGGATGATAATTCCCGGTGCCCAGGTGACAGTACCTTCTGATCCCACCCGGCTCCCTTCGAACAACGAGAGTCACTTTCGCGTGCGTCTTATAACCGACGACGCCATACATCACGTGTGCGCCGGCTTCCTGCAGCCGATTCGACAACTCGATATTGGCTTCCTCGTCGAACCGCGCACGCAGCTCGACGATAACAGTCACATCCTTGCCCGCATTAGCCGCGGCCACCAGCGCATCAACAATCGGCGACTCGTGCCCGGCCCTATATAAAGTCTGCTTGATCGCCAGCACCTGGCTGTCGGCCGCCGCCAGCCGCACAAAATCCATCACCGGCGCGAAGCTCTGATACGGATGATGCAGCAACATGTCGTTCTGCCGGATCACCGAGAACATGTCGTTGTTGGCAACCAGCCGCTTCGGCAGCCCGGGTGTGAAAATCGGATACTTCAGATCCGGCCGCTGCACCAGGTCATAAATCGCCGACAACCGA
>Ga0181534_10002092_pt1 | contig 12661 bp, 11 predicted proteins | sample PEATcosm2014_Bin_37_FD_119758 | JGI IMG/M metagenome (GOLD analysis project Ga0181534, IMG submission 119758) | Peatland microbial communities from MTU Mesocosm Facility, Houghton, MI, USA - PEATcosm2014_Bin17_10_metaG | ecosystem: Environmental > Terrestrial > Soil > Wetlands > Peat | place...
CCGCGCTTGGACCGCAGCCACAATTTCGGTTCGCGCTGCAAGGAACGCAGCCAGTCGTCGTTCACCGCCATCGCTTCCGCCGTCCACGGAGGAACCGCCTTGGCGCGCAGGTCGGCCAGCGGGATTGCGGACTCGTTGTCCTGAAACTCCCGGTTCAACCGCAGGGCGAGACGCATTTTTTGCTCCACGCCGCGCTCGTCCCGCAGCCAGACGTGCCAGCGATAATAAATGAACACCGTCCTGGCCACTTCAGTGGCGTCGAACGGCGCGAGGTCGCGCAGGGATTTCAGGACTTCGCGCAACGCGGCGTCGGCGGGCTTGTCCTTGCCGGTCTGGCGGATGACTTCCGCCGCGATCTCGTGAACGGGATGAATCACAGCCCGCAGCATAACCGATTGAACCGCGTCAGCACAACGCGGACATGAAACCGACCGGCCAGCAATCGTCCCATCATCCTCGTCCTCATCCTCGTCCTCACTTTTATGTGGGAAGTTTGACGATGAGGATGAGGATGAGAAGGAGGATGATTAGACGGAAACCGCCTAAACCGTTGAAAATCAAGGAAAGTCAGCTTTAGACTTACCGGCATTGGGCTTGGACTTTCCGGCAAAAGTCTCTGACTTCGCGGCAAATGTCTCCGACTTTCCGGCATCCGTCACTGACTTCGCGGCAAATGTCTCCGACTTTCCGGCAAAAGTGTTAGACTTCGCGGCAAAACCTTTCAATGCCGCGGCAAAAGTCTCCGACTTCGCTAAGTCCAAGCCCGATTCCGGCAAGTTTGAACCGGAAAACGGCAAGTCGGGAGCGGATGACACCACAAGGGAACGGGATTTAACGAGGTGGAAAGCCATTTTCAGAAGATCGGCTTTGTATTTTTGTCTCTTTTGAACCGAATGCGGGCATTTCCAGCATCCCAACGGGATGAAAATCATTCAGCCCAAGGTTGCGCAGCTACCTTGGGTCGGTTGCACCATATAGTTATCTACCCTGAAAGGGTTGAATCATTGTATGCGGGACGGTGATGCAACCCCGTTGGGGTTGTGATTGATTTGGGGACGTTCACCCGGCGTAGCCGGTGCACGTCAACGCCGGGCTGAATGATTCAATCCCTTTGGGATTGCGGGTTTGAGCCGAAACCGCCGCGTTTGTGACAAGTCCAAATGGGAAAACGGCAGGCCGGAGGCGGTTGACACCACAAGGGAATCCTACGAAGACGTAATTATCTCCAACTCCAAGGCTCCGTCGCGGATCTTTGGGCCGATCCTCTTCTTGATTTCCTCAATTTGTTCCAACCGGTCGGCTTCAAGCCCCGCCTCGACGAGGCACCTCTTGATCTGCCACCAGCCGGCGTCCCAATGCTCCACCTTGTATTTTGCGGTCGGCAAATCCTTGAAGTTTTCGAAAAAGGATTTGTAGATTTCAAGGCCAACTTCCAGCAGTTCCTTGCAATCGGAATCCAACACCTGTTTCCCCAGCCACTCGGCGACAAAACGGTTGTCGGTGTCCTGATTGAGCGAGCGCTTGATGTCCGAATCGGAAATCTCCCACTTCTTCACCGTGGCAACTTTGAACGGGAAAAAATGGTTGATGATCTGATAGGTCGCGCCTTTGTAGGGAACATTCCGCAATGACGCGGTATTGTTGGAATCGGCAAAGAGATTCCACACGGTGCATTGGCGGATGAAACTGATGCTTGGATGCTTTTCTGGCATCAGGAACTGGTCGCGGTCGTTCAGCCAGTTCTTCTTCACGTTTTTACGGACGGCATGGACGACCATCGCCTTGTCAAAGTTCTCCGGCACGATGGACAACGCGCCCGCGCTGACATACGGGCCGGAGAGCAATGCGACATAGTTGTGGTTTTGCACGTCATTTCCCTTAGTCATGAGCGAGGCGAGAAAACCGGGCGCAACGCGGTCTCGCACATCTTCGTTGCCGCCCTTGACGGAAATCGCGCTGCCGAGCGGAGGGAAGATTTCCGTGGCTTCTGGGCGGTCAATCCACTTGCTCAAAAACTTGTCGCGATGTTCGGAGACGATCAGCTTGCGGCCAATTTTCCCCAGTTCGTTGTTGATGATGTCGACCTCAATTTTTTGCGTCTCCAGTTTTTTGCGATTGGCCAAGTCCCAAACCAGAAACCCAACAGGGAATGAATTTGCCGACGACGTGCCGGAAAAGTGGCCCGACGAAAAAACAAAGCCGTTCTCGAAATCGAATTGAAACACCTTGTCGCGGAAGGTTTGGTCGTTGTTTGAATTGATGTATTTGATTTTGTAGAAAAGGCCAAGGTGTGCTTCCTTTCCCTCGAATTCCTTGCGGATGCGGAAAATAAATTGCGCGGCCAGTTCGCGCGAAACCTCGCCCAAACCTTGCGCGTGCATGAAAGGGCGGATTTTCGTGTCGCTCACGCTCATTTTACTTTCACCAGAGTGTCCGGCTTTCTGCGACGTTGCGAACGGCGGATTGATAAAGATGATCCACTTGATATTCGGGTCGTAAAGATCGCGCAACAAATTCGCCGGACGCTTGCAGGGCGCGTCAAAGAACGATTGGTCGTCGAAAACGGTCTCAATATCGTCATTGAGATAGTCGTATTGAAAGACCGTCGCGCCGGGGAAGACCCGTTTGCAATGCTGCACGTCCTCGTGATGCAGCGTCGAGAGGTAGATGCTTTTGTAGGCGTCCGCCGGAAGAAACCATTCCAAGTTTCCCGTGCCGGCAGCCATGTCCCAGAGGCGATAGTTTTTGGTCCACCATTTCGGGCCGATGACTTTTTCCAGATAGCCGTGCGCCTTTCGCGCAAACGCAACGGGCGTGAAGAATTCCCCGGTGAACCTGCGTATCGGCTCGTCCGTCAGCCGGTCAACCTTGGCAAGAATGTTCCGCGTGGTCACCGGGTCGGTTATCTTTTCATAGTTCGACCAGAACCATTCGTATTCTTTCGGCAGGATTTTCTTGGCGCGGTTTTCATCCGGCCCGATGTGGAAAACGACTTTGTTCTCCTTCCGGTCATAGCTCGAACCGTCCTGCCGGATGTCGCACAGGAAATAACGCGATGATTTCGTTCCGTTGCGGACGGCGTCGCCGAAACACTTGTTCCAATAATCAAAAACCTCCTCGAAGTTTTCCTCGGTGATCAATTTCTTGACTCGAAAGTCCAAAGTGAGCTGCTCCGCGCGATGAGCCGTGAGATGCTGGCTGAACAGTTCGTATTCCGCCTTGTCAAGAACGTCGAAAACCTTGATGGATTCCGTCTCCTTGAACGCGGCGAGATCATCAACCAGTTTGCTGTCGGGCTGGCTGGGCGCGAGTTCCCAATCATATTTGGTCTCGTTGCCATAATATTTCTGCCATTTTTTGGTTTCCGTGAAAAAGGCGTTCTGTCCGTCCGCCACGCAAATTACCGGCGGAACCACCTTGTCCGCGTGGCCGAGACGCAGTTGCCGGACGTAATACATCACCTGCGCGAGAACGGCGGCGCAGGAATTCCGCTTCTGCAAACTGCGGGAAAATTTGAATTCAAAAAAGATTTCCGGCGAATAAAGGTCGTGACGAAATTCCGTGTCGTAATCCAATCCGAAGTGCGCGGCGTAGGCATGTTTTACTTCTTCCTCGGTCTTCGCCTTGAGCAGCGCGTTGCTGAAGCTGGAAAAAACCTTGGTCACTTTCTTTGCCATGCCCGAAGATTAGGCAAGTCCGGCTGTCCCGTCAATTCAAGCGACAGTCAAAAAACCACCTCAAATCGGCATCCCGCCTGTTTTCCTTCAGACACCGACTATCCATTAGTTGTCATTGGAATGACAATGGATGGCGTTCTTTTTCCTCACTCTTTTTTTTAGGCAGGAAGCCGGATATTTGAGATAGTGGGGGGTGGAAAGGGCGACGATCAACAGCGTCGCGTTTGTATATGGCAGTCTATCATATTTCATTGGCATTCGTTCAGGCTTCAGATACCTCGCTGGACGGCACTGTCGAGAATGTCCTGGCAAAGATGGACAAGAACATCAACTTCACCACGCCGGATCCGGCATTGACGGTGATTGAAACGGCGCTGGAAGCGTTCAAAACCGCGATGACAGCGAAGAACCAGGGTGGCAAGGCGGCAACCATCGCCCGCGACAATGCGCGCGCGGCCTTGATTCTCCTCCTACGCCAACTCATCATCTACATCGAAAAAACAGCGCAAGGCGACCCGATCATACTGCTTTCATCGGGCTTCGACATCACCAGTTCAGATCGTGCTCCGGTGGTTTTAGTTAAACCGGCGATTCAAGGGATTGATTTCGGTTCGCCCGGCTCGGTGGTGCTGCATTGCGGCTCGATGAACGGCGCGACATTCCTGAAGGCGCAGTATCGCATCGCCGGCGGCGTGTGGGCGGACGGACCGACGAGCACACAGGCGCGCAACATCGTCATACCGGGTCTGGTTTCGGGCACGATGTATGATTTTCGCGTGCAGGCGGGCGCTGGAAACAATAATTTCAGCGACTGGAGCGATCCGGTAAGCCACATGGCGGCGTGATTTCGATTGGGACCGAGGATATGCCGCCTGACTCGGGCGACGGAGTGGACATCGTTCAGGCATGATGCGGCGGCATAAACTGCTCCGATAACATCCTGTCAACGCGAAACGCCGCGGGCGACGGTGTGAATGCCCTCATCGCCCTCATTTGATTGAGGTGAGCTATGAAAGAATCGGTGGCCAAGGGGAAAGAAGCCTGGCCGGGCGGCCCAACAGCATTACGTTCCGGGGATATCTGGCTATTGGGCGGGCGATTTTCCAACAAACGTGTCTGCACAGGCGGGCCGAAGGCGGCCAGTCCGCTTGTCAGGGGAATAAGAATGCCCCGACGTAGGAGCCGGGGGGATTTCATCGCCATTCCAAGAACGGCCTGGGAATGGGAACTGTCGGACATTCCGTTTTCAACGCGTTTGAGGCGCCTTTTACATAACATGAGATGCGAACGTCTAGGCAGCCTGCACGGACTTCGCTATTCCCAAATCATCCAATACCGCAACGTCGGAAAAATCACCGTGCGGGAATTGATCGCCTTCGTCAACAGTGTGCAACAAGGCGACTGGGGCACGGGATCAAAACCGGAAGCCAAGGCAGTTATTCACAAAACCGACGCAAAACCCTGTTGAAAAAACCAAACCGGGAAATGGAGACGGCCTGGTCGAGTGACTTCTGTTCCTCCACGTCAATTTTTTCAAGGACTGAATCGAATTTGCCCGCGTCATCGCCCAAATCCGCCTTCCAGCCGTCAACCAGCTCCTCGATTTTTTCCAGTTCACCCTTGTCCATCCAGATGCCGTCGCATTGCGTGCATTTGTGGAGGATGATGCCGCTGGTATCGCCATAATTGAAATGCTCCATCCGGACATTGTCACAGCTGGGGCAGTTCAATTCGTCGTGGTCGTCCTTTTCGGCGGTGAATTTCTCGGTGTTGACGGCGTCCAACGCCGCGATTTCCTCCGGTGTGAAGACCTCGTCGTGATGGTCGGCGATCTTTTGAAGTTCCCCGGCAAAAAGCCATTCGCCCCTGCAGCCGGGACAGGCTTCAATTTCCACGCCGTCGTATTCTTTCGCTGAGAGGACGGAACCGCATCGGGGGCATTTCATAATTGGATGCCGAATTATGCCTTCGCCACCACAGTTGCCGCAACACAAATGGCAAAATGCCGCAACATTCGTCACGCATAAACCAATCGTCCGCGCGGCTGTGGAATTTCCTGACCGTCGTCTTTTGCGGTCTTGATCCAAAATTTGATGGCGCCCTCGGCGTTTTCAATCGCTTCCTGCCGCGTCGAGCCGTGAGCCATGCAGCCGGGAAGTTCCGGCACATCCACGACATAGGCGTCGTCTTCCGTGCTCCACCAAATGATCATTTCGTAGCTGTTCGGCTTCATAACAATTTGTAAGTTGCCAGAGTTTTCCGCACTTGTCGAACTTGATATGGCTTGGCCTTCGCACCTTCGCGCTGAAGGTTGATCCGTTCCATCACGCCGGTCTGCGTGAAAATGTGGTGGCTGCCGGACACGCGCATCCGAAATCCTTTTGCCTGCAACAAATGGCAAAGTTCCTCGAACCGAATGTTCGCGTCCGAATCTCCGCGCAAAATTTTGTCGAGAGTTTTTCCGGCACTCATCGTCTTGGTGAATCACGCCTTCGCCACCAGTTGCCGCAACACAAATGGCAGGATGCCGCCGTGCTGGTAGTAATCAATTTCAATCGGCGTATCAATCCGGCAGCGGACCGGCACGTTTTCCACGGAGCCGTTCTTGCGCGTGATCTTCAATGTGAGGTCCTGCTGCGGTTTGATGTTCGCATCAAGGCCGACGATGTCGTAGGTCTCCGTGCCGTCGAGCTTCAAGGTCTGTGCGGTCGTGCCGTCCTTGAATTGCAACGGCAGCACGCCCATGCCGACAAGATTGCTGCGATGGATGCGCTCGAAACTCTGTGCAACGACAGCTTTGACGCCGAGAAGGTTCGTGCCCTTGGCCGCCCAGTCGCGTGAGCTTCCGGTGCCGTATTCCTGTCCGGCAATCACGATGAGCGGCGTGCCCTTGGCCTGATATGCGATGGACGCATCATAGATGGAAGTCTTCGCGCCGTCCGGCCCGATGGTGTTGCCGCCTTCTTCGCCGCCGAGCATCAGGTTCTTGATGCGGACATTGGCGAACGTGCCGCGCGTCATGATGCGGTCGTTGCCGCGACGCGAACCGTAACTGTTGAAATCCTCCGCCGTCACACCGTTGTCCAAAAGGAATTTCCCGGCGGGAGAAGATTTCTTGATGGCACCGGCGGGCGAGATGTGGTCGGTCGTCACGCTGTCGCCAAAAATGCCCAGCGCACGCGCGCCGTTGATGGGCTTGATGCTGCCGGGCGTCATCGTGAAGCTCGTGAAGAACGGCGGCTCCTGGATGTAGGTAGATTTCGCGTCCCACTCATACACGTTGCCGACGCTGGACGGGATTTCGTTCCACTTGGGATTCTGCGCGGCGAAGTTTTTGTAGAGCTTGCGGAAAACTTCCGGCTTGAGCGCGGATTGCATCGCGTCGCGAACTTCCTTCAAGGTTGGCCAAAGGTCGGCGAGATAAACCGGCGCGCCGTCCTTGTCCTTGCCGAGCGGTTCACAGCTCAAATCAATGTCCACACGCCCCGCGAGCGCGAACGCGACGACGAGCGGCGGCGACATGAGGAAGTTGGACTTCACGTTCTGATGCACGCGCGCTTCAAAGTTACGATTGCCGGACAACACGCTGGCGGTGACGAAATCATTTTTCACCACGGCGTCTTCGATGGCTGGGTCGAGCGGGCCGGAGTTGCCGATGCACGTCGTGCAGCCGTAACCAACCGTGTTGAAGCGAAGCTTGTTGAGATACGGAGTAAGGCCGGTTTTCTTGAGGTAATCGGTCACGACGCGCGATCCCGGCGCGAGCGAGGCCTTCACGGCGGGATTCACTTTCAATCCCTTCTCGACGGCTTTCTTCGCGAGCAAACCGGCGGCGAGCATGACGCTGGGATTGCTGGTGTTCGTGCAGCTCGTGATGGCGGCGATGAGCACCGAGCCGGTGCCGATGTTCGCTTTTTTCTTTGAAGCCATTTCGACCTTCACCGACTTGCCGAAAACCTGGCGCGATTTGCCGAAACCGTTTTCAGTGACGGGCCGTTGCACGGCGTTGAAGAACTCGCGATGCATGTTCGGCAGCTCAATGCGGTCTTGCGGACGTTTCGGACCGGCGACGCTGGGTCGCACGCTGCTCAAGTCGAGTTCGACCACTTGCGAGTATTCAATCTGCCCGGTTTGCGGAATGCCCCACAGCCCTTGCGCCTTGTAATAATTCTCGTAGAGCTTGCAATGCTCTTCGCTGCGGCCGGTGGCGCGGAGATAATTCACGCATTCCTCGTCAATCGGGAAGAAGCCCATCGTCGCGCCATATTCCGGCGCCATGTTCGCGATGGTCGCGCGATCCACGACCGGCAGCGCCGCAGCGCCCGTGCCGAAAAATTCAACGAACTTGCCGACGACCTTGGTTTTGCGCAGCAGTTGCGTGACGGTGAGCGCGAGGTCCGTGGCAGTGACGCCTTCCTTGAGCGCCCCGGTGAGATTCACGCCGACGACATCCGGCGTGAGGAAATAAACCGGCTGTCCCAACATTCCTGCTTCGGCCTCAATGCCGCCGACGCCCCAGCCGACGATGCCGATGCCGTTGATCATCGTGGTGTGCGAATCGGTTCCAACGAGAGTGTCGGGATAATAAACTCCACCCTGCTCCAACACGCCCTTGGCGAGATATTCCAAATTCACCTGATGCACGATGCCGATGCCCGGGGGCACGACTTTGAAGGTGTCGAATGCCTGCATGCCCCATTTCAAAAACTGGTAGCGCTCGCGGTTGCGCGTGAATTCCAGATCCAGATTGCGCTGCATGGAATCCGACGCGCCGGCGAAGTCCACTTGCACGGAATGATCCACGACCAGATCCACCGGCACGAGCGGCTCGATGATTTTGGGATTCTTGCCGATCTTGGCGACGGCGGTGCGCATGGCCGCCAAGTCCACCAGCAGCGGCACGCCGGTGAAATCCTGCAACACGATGCGCGCGACCACGAACGGGATTTCCGCCGTGCGCGTTTCCGTCGGCTTCCAGTTGGCGAGTTCCTTGATGTTCGCCTCGTGGACTTTTTTGCCGTCGCAGTTGCGCAGGACCGATTCCAGCACGAGGCGGATGGACACCGGCAGTTTGGAGATCGCGCCGACGCCGGCTTTCTCCAGCGCGGGCAGAGAGTAAAGGTTTCCTTGTTTCCCGTTGCCGAGATCAAATTTCTGAAGCGTCTTAAATAAGTTGTGCGGTGTGCTCATGTCATTCCTTAAACAACATGAAAATGAAGATGAATCGCTGGCGTGTCAAGCGAAGGGCGTTGGAGTTCAAGCTTCAGCTTGTTCCCAAAGCACTGGCTAAAGCCTGAACCCCGGCATTATTCCACGATTGGCTCGTGGTGCAGCAAATCCGCAATGCGGCTCACCAGGCGCGGCAAATCCAGCGGCTTGGTGAAGAAATCGTCCGCCTGCATCGCCACCGTGCGACGGGTGACTTCGCTGGTCAACGCGCTCATGAAGATGACCGGGATTTTTTTCGTGGACGGCTGGCGGCGAAGGATTTCGCAGACGGACAGGCCGTCGAGGTCGGGCAGCAGGATGTCGAGCAGGATCAAATCCGGCTTGAACTGCCGCGCCTGGCTCAACGCCTGCACGCCGTCATTGGCCACGATGAAGTCATAGCCCTGCCCCGCGAGCTTGTATTGCAGCAACTCGATGAAATCGTTCTCGTCATCCACCAGCAAAATCCGGTTCGCCATGCTCCCAAGTTAGCCGGATGCGCGCCAAGCTCAACGTCGGTGAGGTTAAAGCGCGGTGACGAAATGGAAACGGAAATTACTTTTTTAGTTTGTCCACCAATTTGAGAAGACGCAAATCGGATTCGCATTTGAAAACCTGCATCCATGTCATTGCTGCCACGCCAAATTCCACTCCAGCAGCCCCGGCTCCGGCTGAATTACGGTTCTTGTCATTCATCGCTGCAATCATCATCCCCAAGGCACAAACCGTGATGACAACCGCGCACCAAAACATAATTATTCGTCTGCGGGCCGTGCTTTTAATCAGTTCTAATCTGCGCACATCGTCAACTGCCGCTTGAATGAAAGCATCATCTGCTCGGTCGAAAGATTTCATAAGATTGCCGCCGTTATTGCATCAAAGCACAACGGCGGCAATCTTTTTTCAAATCAATTTTTTACTTCAACTTCGCCAGCGTCGCCTTGATGGCCTCGAAGTTCGGCAGGTCCTTCGGCGTCGCCGTCTGCTCGCTGTATTGCACCACGCCGCTTTTATCAATCACGAACGCCGCGCGCGCCGAGGTGTCGCCCACGCCCGCGAGCATCGGGAACACCACGTCGTAGGCCTTGGTCACGGCCTTGTTCAGGTCGCTGGCGAGCATGAGCTTGATGTTGTTCGCCTTGGCCCAGGCTTCCTGCGCGAACGGGCTGTCCACGCTGATGGCGATGACGTCCGCGCCGGCGAAGGAATTCAGGCCGTTGGACACGTCGCACATTTCCGTGGTGCAGACGCTCGTGTAGGCGAGCGGGAAGAACAGCAGCACGGTGTTGGCCTTGCCGAAATTGTTGCCCAGCTTCACGTCCACCAGGCCGGTGGCGGTTTTGGACTTGAGGGTGAAATCAGGGGCTTTGGAACCGACGGGGATTGGCATAATAATATTTTTTGTTTGATTGTTGTTCGACTGCGTTGACTCAACTTGGGGCAAAGTTTAATCACCTCTCCGCCGGTGTCAAATGGCGATTGCCGGCGACGGTTTAGCTTGAAACAAAAAAATCGGAAAGATAGGCTGACTGCACTTGAATTCCACGCGACATTTTTTCCGGGCGGCCGCCGGGCGGCCTGCGGCGGTTTTTCTTGTGACGTTGGGCGTGGCCATTTTTGGAAGGCTGGATTGCCCGGCGCAGAACGCGGTGGGCCAGACCAATTCCCAGCCCAAGCACGTTTTGATGCTGTTCGCCGAGGGCAAGGATGTGCCGGGAAACATTTTGCAGGAGCAGGCGGTCAAGGCGGAGATGCAGAAGGACGGCACGAACCGGATCGAGTTTTCCAGCGAATACCTGGATGCCAGCCATTTTTCTGGCAAGGAACATTTTCGCGTCTTTCAGAATTACATCGGGAAAAAATATGACGGGGGGAACCTTGACCTCGTCGTGGCGTTTCCGTCGCAGGATTACATGCTCGCAGGCGAGCTGCCGGATGCGTTGTTTCCGATAGTCCCGGTCGTCTTCGTCGCGGTCAACGAGATGGACGCGCCGCTGACCATCAGCAAACTGGGCGTGACCGGAATTGTCCAGCGCTTCGACATCCGCGGCACGCTGGGGCTGATCATGCGCCTGCAACCGGACACGCGCCGGGTGGTCGTGATCGGCGGAACAACGGAATCGGACCGGGCGACGCTGGGACGGATTGCAGAAGAATCGAAGTCACTGGAAAGCGTTCAATTTGAATTCTGGACCAACCGCTCCGTCGCGCAAATGTCGGTTGACGTGGGGTCGCTGCCGGAAGGCACCGTTATTTTGATGAGCACGGTTTTGCGCGACGTGACCGGGCAGCCATTTAACACGTCGCAGCTTGCGCAAATGCTCGCGCCTTCCGCCAGCGTGCCGTTGTATGTTTTCGGCGGCTGGGCGCTCGGCAGCGGGGCGGTGGGCGGATCGGTTGTTGACCCCGAAGACCTCGGCGCGCGGGCCGGACAACTGGCCCTGCGCGTGCTCGGCGGCGAAGACCCGGAAAAAGTGCCCATCGAAGTGGCGACGAAGGGAACGCCGATGGTGGACTGGCGGGCCTTGCAACGCTGGGGCATCAAGGAAAGCCGCGTGCCTGCCGATGCGGTCATCCGCTACCGGCCGCAAACCCTGTGGGACGAACACCGGGACTTGATTTTGATTTTGCTGGCGGTCTTTCTGGCCCAGGCCGTGACGATCACCGGACTGCTGGTGCAACGAAGCCAGCGCCGCCGCGCCGAGGCGGTGATCCTTGACCAGCGGACAGAAATCGCCCACGTCACCCGCGTGTCAACGATGGGACAGTTGACGTCCGCCATCTCGCACGAGCTGAACCAGCCGCTCGGCGCCATTTTGAGAAACGCGGAGGCGGCGGAAATGTTTCTTCAAAAGGAGAATCCCGACCTGGAAGAAATCCGCGCCATCCTCGCGGACATCCGCAAGGACGACCAGCGCGCCGGCAATGTGATCAAACGGATGCGGTCGCTGCTGAAACGCCGCAGCCTCGATTTGAAACCTTTGAACTTCGACGAACTGCTGGCGGAGACCGTCGCCCTGGCGCAGTCGGACGCGCACGCACGCCAGGTTTTCCTGGCCTTGCAACTGCGCGATAAATTGCCGGATGTGATCGGCGACCGCGTGCATTTGCAGCAGGTGCTGCTGAACCTGGTCTTGAACGGGATGGATGCCATGGCCGGCGTGCCAAAATCCCAGCGGCTCCTGACCGTCAGCGCCAAACCGGCGAAGGACGGCGGCGTGGGGGTGACGGTGAGCGACTGTGGAAGCGGAATTGCGCCGGACAAGATCGGCCGCCTCTTTGAACCCTTCTTCACGACCAAGGAAAACGGCATGGGCATGGGGCTGGCCATTTCACAGACCATCATCGAGGCGCATGGCGGAAAAATCTGGGGCGGCAACAATTCACCGCGCGGGGCGGCCTTCTTTTTCACGCTGCCTGCGCGCCCCAACTGACCTATGAACACTCCAACCGGATCCGGCACAGTTTACATCGTGGACGATGATGAGTCGTTCCTCAAATCCGTGTCGCGGCTTCTGCGGGCGGCGGGTTATTCCGTGCAGGCATTTACATCGGCGAAAAAATTCCTTGAACAGCTTGCACCCGGGATGTCCGGCTGCGTGCTGGCGGATCTGCAAATGCCCGGACTGAACGGCCTGGAATTGCAGGCGGCGCTCGCAAAATCGGCCAGCCCCATGCCGGTGGTTTTCCTGTCCGCGCAGGGCGACATCCCGACCACCGTCAAGGCGATGCGCGGCGGCGCGGAAGATTTTCTGACCAAGCTCGACCCCAAGGAA
>Ga0181534_10002093_pt1 | contig 12655 bp, 11 predicted proteins | sample PEATcosm2014_Bin_37_FD_119758 | JGI IMG/M metagenome (GOLD analysis project Ga0181534, IMG submission 119758) | Peatland microbial communities from MTU Mesocosm Facility, Houghton, MI, USA - PEATcosm2014_Bin17_10_metaG | ecosystem: Environmental > Terrestrial > Soil > Wetlands > Peat | place...
GATGTGCGACTCGGTGTTTGATTCCAGCCGGATGCCCACCACCGCAGCGGGCCCGGCCCGCGGCGCCGGCGACGGGGGCAGGGCAGGCGCGCCCACAGCGATAGGCATCTCGATCACCCGCCGCCGATGCGGCCAAACGGCGCCCTCTTTGTACTCCAGTTCCCGCATCAGGCCGACAATCACCACCGGATCTTCGATGCGCGAAATCTCGCCCAGAAAGCGGCGCGGAATCCAGATTTCCAGGCCGGTGCGTGCGTTCACCACCAGGACGTCCGACCAGGTGGCCTTGCGGTACTGCCACTTGTTGTGCTCGATGTTCAAAACGGCCGGGTAGAAGGAAAACGGGCGGTTGCGGAGCGCTTCAAGCGGCGGCGGAATTACGGGCGACGACATGTGCCGACTACTATCGTAGCATCGGCGTTATGGTGTATTATATAGAAGGAGCCGCGGACCGGCTTTCCGATCCGCGGGTTGTCATTTACTTGGGCTACTTCCGCCTTACGCGGATGGTAACCGTGATCGTAAAGGCTAGTGCGATCGTAATGGTCAGCATTAGAGTAAACATACGCTGCCTCCTTTCCGCCCAAACGTGGATTGGCCGGCCCGGGGCCTACCGGGCCGGTCGGCGTTTGGGACGCCAAGAACGCCCCAGCCACTACATTCAGCGGAAATTCCAAACGAGATAGTGCGGCGCGGTGGGGAAAGTCTCTGTTACGGAACGCGGGACCCGCTCGCGATGGACAATCTCGCAGCGTTTTGGTGTATTATATAGAAGGAGCCGCGGACCGGCTTTCCGATCCGCGGGTTGTCCTTTACTTGGGCTACTTCCGCCTTACGCGGATGGTAACCGTGATCGCAAAGGCTAGTGCGATCGTAATGGTCAGCGTTAGAGTAAACATACGCTGCCTCCTTTCCGCCCAAACGTGGATTGGCCGGCCCGGGGCCTACCGGGCCGGTCGGCGTTTGGGACGCCAAAAACGCCCCAGCCCCCACATTCAGCGGAAATTTCAAGTGAGATAGTGCGGTGCGGAGGGGAAAGTCTCTGCGAGGTGCGAGGCGTTACACCATGCCCAGCAGCGCGTTGATCACGATCGACGCCATGCCCACCGGGATCATGACTTTCCACCCGATGTCCATGAGCTGGTCGTAGCGGAAGCGCGGAAAAGTGCCGCGGAACCAGATCATCAGATAAATAATCGCCGACACCTTGAACAGAAACCAGAAGATGCCAATGGCCGCGCCGTTGACCGCCGGTATCATATAAATGGCGCCGATAAGTATCAGCAGCAGCGCCGCGCCCACCAGCACTTTCTGTTGCAAAGTATCCTTCAACTTTCGCACCAGAGTCAGGCTGGCCAAGCCGGAGCCGGCGAACACCGCCAGCGGCACGATATAGTTGAGCGCCGCCAGCCAGGAGACGCTGGGGAAGGGGCGCAGCCATCCGCCCCAGAACAGCGTGACCGCCACCGAAGAGATCACGAAGATATTGGCGTACTCCGCCAGAAAGTAGAGCGCCCAGCGAAAGCCGCTGTACTCGGTGTGGAATCCGGCCACTAACTCGGACTCCGCCTCGGGTAAGTCGAACGGCGCGCGGTTGGTTTCGGCCGTCGCGGCGATAACATACACCACAAACGGCACGATCATGAAACCGTAATTGGAAAAGACGAACCAAATCCCGCGGGTCTGCTGCGCCTGTATGATACCCTGCATGCTCAGCGTGCCCGCCACCATCACGCCGGAGAGCAGCGCGAACGAAAGGGCCACTTCGTAGCTCACAAGCTGCGCCGCGCTGCGCAGCGCGCCGAGCAATGGATAGTGGCTGTTGGAAGCCCAGCCGCCTAGAATAATTCCCAGAATACCAACGGCAGACATAGCCGAAATGATCAGCAGGCCCACATTCACATCCGCCACATACAAGTACTTACTAAATGGAATGACGGCAAAGGCAGTCAGCCCGGTAAAGGTGGATATCACCGGCGCCAGCCAGAAGATCGACTGGTCGGCGTCGGTGGGAATGATATCTTCCTTGATCAGCAGTTTCAGGGCATCGGCGATGGGCTGCAGCAGGCCGTGCGGTCCGACCCGCATGGGGCCGAGCCGCACCTGGAAATCCGCCAACACTTTTCGTTCGATCAGCACGATGTACCCGGCCACCAGCGGAAACACCGCGATGACCACCAGCGTCACAGCCAGCGGCGTGAATAACGGATGATGGATGATCGCGTCCATATAATCCTAATGCAGCAATGAAGTTTCCGCCAGCCGCAGGAAAGGCTCCGGATAGAGGCCGATGCCCAGCGTCAAAACGCCGGTCGCGGCCAGCGCCACGCGCAATCCGAAGCTGGTGGAAAGGGGCGCCTGCTCGGTAAGGTCCCGCGTGAACATGCTGCGCACGATGCGGAAGTAATAGTAAATCGCCACCGCGACATACAGCGTGGCAATCACCGCGAGTGTGTAATGGTGAGTCTCTATCAGCGACAGAAAAATGTAATACTTGCCCAGGAAGCCGGCGGTCGGTGGAATCCCGGCCAGCGACAGCAGGAACAGCAGCATCAGCAGCGCGTAGCCCGGACTCTTGTGTACCAGGCCAGCGATATCGTCCATATCCTCGCCGATAATACCCTTGCGGCGCAACGCCACCAGCACCAGGAACGCGCCAAGATTCATAAACGTGTAGACCAGCACATAGACCGCGACGCCCTTGATGCCCGTCGCATTGCCCGCGATCAGGCCGAGCATCATATAACCGGCGTGTGAGATGGAACTATAGGCCAGCAGCCGCTTGATGTTGCTCTGCGTGATGGCGGCCAGGTTGCCAACGGTCATGGTGGCCACGGCGATGAAGCTCAGGATGGGCTCCCAGGCGTCCCGCGCGGAGGCCAGTGGACCGAGAAAGATACGCAGCAGGAACGCGATAGACGCGGCCTTGGAAGCCACCGAGAGATAGGCTGTGACGGTCGTCGGCGCGCCCTCATAGGCGTCCGGGGCCCACATATGAAACGGAGCCGCCGAAATCTTGAAGAGCAGGCCGACCGACGTGGTTGCCAGCGCCAGCAGCACCAGCGGATCGAACGGCCCACGCGCGCCGATGGCGGCGGCCACGTCCGTCAGCTTGGTCGACCCGGAGATACCGTACATCACCGAGAAGCCGTAAGCCAGAAAACCGCTCGAAAACGCTCCCAGCAGCAGATATTTCATTGCCGCTTCGTTGGAGCGCTTGCTGGTGCGCAGGAATCCCACCATCACATAGAAAGAGAGCGCCATTAATTCCAGGCCGATAAAAAGTGTGACTAAGTCCGTGCCGGAGGCCAGGAAAAACATGCCGCATTGGGCAAACATCAACAGCGAGTAATACTCGGCATGGTGCTCGCCTTCGATCTCGAGATACTTGTACGAGACTATGGCCACAATCACCGTGGCCGCGATGAAAATCCAATTGAAGAAGATGGAGAAGCCATCCATGACGAGCGAGCCGTGAAAAGCATCGCGCGCGCCGTTAGCCAGGTCCGCATGTTGTTGCCACAGGCCGTAACCGGCGAACCCTTCGCCCAGGAGCAGGAAGAACAACAGGTACTTGCGCTGCCGGGGATCGGGGAAAACCAGGAAATCGAACAGCAGGATGGCGCACCCGAACAGAGCCAGCATCACCGCTGGCACAAGCACAAAATGGTCCGCGGCGGTGTAGAACGGGTTCATTGGCCATTCACCCCCGTGCCGGGCCGCGTGGCCGCCTGCGCGCCGCCTTCATAATATCCCGGCCGCACGCGCTCCACGATCTGCTGCACGGGCTTTTCCAGAATGTCGAAGTACGGTTTGGGATACACGCCGATCCAGACGGCCCACGCAATCAGCGGCAGAAACACCACGATTTCGCGCAAGCTCAGGTCATGCAAGTGCAGATTCTTCCCGTTGGTAATCTGGCCCAGCATGGTGCGTTGGTAAAGCCACAGCAGATACGCCGCGCCGAAAATCACGCCCGAAACCGCGAAGGCCGCCCACGCGCGATTGGCCTCGAACGCACCCTGCAAAATCGTAAATTCACCCACGAATCCATTCAGCAGCGGCAGTCCGGCGGAGCTCAACATGGCGATGGCGAAGACCACCGCGTACTTCGGCATTACGTGCGCCAGCCCGCCATATTCCGCGATCTCCCGCGTATGCCGCCGCTCGTAGATCACGCCGATAATCAGGAAGAGCATCCCGGTCGAGATGCCGTGATTGACCTGCTGCATTACGCTGCCGGCTAGCCCATTCGGGTTCATGGCGAAGATGCCCAACGTGCAAAAGCCCAAGTGACTCACCGAAGAGTAAGCCACCAGCTTCTTCCAATCCTTCTGCATCAGGCTCACCAGCGCGCCGTAGATGATGCCGATAATCGAGAGCACCGCCAGAATCTGCACGATGGTCTGATCCATGGAGGCCTTCGGCAGCAAGGGCAGCGAGAAGCGGATGAAGCCGTAAGTTCCCATCTTCAGCAGCACGCCGGCCAGTATGACCGAGCCCGCGGTAGGCGCCTCCACGTGCGCGTCGGGCAGCCAGGTGTGGAACGGGAACATCGGTACCTTGATGGCAAAGCCCAGGAAGAACGCCCAGAAGACCCATTCCTGCAATCCCAGCGGCAGGCTGAGCTTCATCAACTCGGAGATTTCAAAAGTGTATTTGCCGAACTGGCTGGCGTATTGGAAGTACAGCGTCAGGATGCCCAGCAACATCAGCACCGAGCCGGCCAGCGTATAGAGGAAAAACTTGATGGCCGCATACAGCTTGCGCGGCCCGCCCCACACGGCGATGATGAAGTACATCGGCACCAGCACCAGTTCCCAGAACACGTAGAACAGGAAGAAATCGAGCGACATGAATACGCCCAACATGCCCACCTGCAGCAGCAGAAACATGCAGTAGTATTCTTTGAGCCGGTCCTGTATGGCATTCCACGAAGAGAGAATGGCGATGAAGCCCATTACCGTCGTCAGCATGATCAGCAGCAGGCTGATGCCGTCGATGCCGATCAGATACTGCGCTCCCAGGCTGGGTATCCAATTGGCGCGCTCCACGAACTGAAAGCCGGACGCGCCTTTGTCGAAGCGCGAAACCAGCGGCAACGAAATCAGAAAACCGGCGAAGCCCGCCAGATTCGCCCAGACCTTGATCAGTTCTTTCTGGCGCGACGGAATGAACAGCAGCACCAACAATCCCGCCAGCGGCGTGAACAGCACCAGACTGAGTAAGTGGTCGTTCATCATTTACCCGCCAGATAGTAACCGAAGAAGACCAGCACGCCCACCACGACGAACAAGGCGTAGGCCTGCACGCGTCCGGTTTGCAGGATGCACACCGGATAAGAGAGCAGCTTCACGGTAAACGATCCCAGGCGCACCGCGCCATCCACGATCCAGGTATCCCACCACATCGAAACCCGCGAGGAAAAGCGCGTCAGCCATCCCGCGCCGTTCACCGCGCCATCCACTACGTTCCGGTCGAATGCGCCCAGCACCTCGCCGCCGCCTTTGCCTAGGCCGTTCACAAACAGGAAGTCGTAAATCTGGTCCACGTAATACTTGTTGTAAAGCAGCCCGTGCAGCGGCTTCAAAGACTTTTCGAGCGTGTCGGGTACCGTGGTCTTGTGGTGATAGAAATAACGCGCCGCCACGATCCCGATAATGGCTACGGCCACCGAAATGCCCATCAGAATCCATTCCGTGGAAGCGTCGTGCGCGCCCCCTTTCGCCGCTTCCGTGGCTGCGGAGGCGAAAGCCGGCTCCAGCCAATGTTCAAACCCATGGAAGCGCTCGTTCAGGCCCCATGCGCCGGGCACGCCCAGCCAGCCGGCGAAAACACCGCCGACGGCCAGCAGCATAAGCGGAATCGTCATCGCCGGGGGCGACTCATGGATGTGCGCGGCCACTTCCGGCCGCACGCGCGACTTGCCGTAGAACGTCATGTTCATCAGGCGCCACATATAAAACGCGGTAAGTCCGGCAGTCACCAGCCCAACGATCCACAGAGCCTTGGACCCGGCCGGAGAGCTATACGCCTGCCAAAGGATTTCGTCCTTTGAGAAAAATCCCGCGAAGCCCGGGATGCCGGCGATGGCCACCGAGCCGATCCACATGCTCCAGTGCGTGATCGGAATTTTGTCCTTCAGCCCGCCCATGTGGCGCATGTCCTGCTCGCCGCCCATGGCGTGAATCACGGAGCCCGAACAAAGGAACAGCAGCGCCTTGAAAAACGCGTGCGTGAACAAATGGAAGACCGCCACCCAATAAGCGCCCACGCCCAACGCCAGAAACATGTAGCCGAGCTGGCTCACAGTCGAATAGGCCAGCACGCGCTTGATGTCGTTCTGCACCAGCCCGATAGTTGCCGCGAAGATCGCCGTGAACGCGCCGATCCCCGCCACGATATTCAGGGTCTGCGGAGTCAGTTGGAACAGCGCCGCCGAGCGCGCCACCATGTACACGCCCGCGGTCACCATAGTTGCCGCGTGGATCAGGGCGGAGACCGGCGTAGGGCCTTCCATCGCATCCGGCAGCCAGACATACAGTGGAAATTGCGCGGACTTCCCCGTGGCGCCGATGAAGAACAGCAGCGCCATGGCGCTCAGCACGCCGAAGCCCGCTGTCTCCGCGTGGAAGTGTCCGCCGCGCAGCGCCGCGTTCACGTCCAGGAAACGCACCGTCCCCAGCACGCTGAACATCAGCAGCATGCCCAGGATGAATCCCGCGTCGCCCACTCGGTTCACGATGAACGCCTTCTTGCCCGCATCGCCCGCCGATTTCTTCTGGAAGTAGAACCCGATCAACAGGTAGCTGCACAACCCCACGCCTTCCCATCCCACGAAAAGCAGCGTGTAATTGTTCGCCAGCACCAGCATCAGCATGAAGAAGATGAACAGGTTCAGGTAGCCGAAGAACCGGTAATAGCCGTTGTCGTGGGCCATATAGCCGGTCGAATAGACGTGGATCAGGAAGCCGATGCCGGTGACCACCAGGATCATCACCGCGCTGAGCGGGTCGAGGAGAAAGCCCCAATCCGCGCTGAACGTGGCCAGGCGGCCATCCATCATGTGGAACGGCAGCCCCGCCAGCCAGGTGAACTTCTTGACTTCATACACCCTATCCGCTCGCTGCGCCAACCGCCAGACTGCGCCCACCGAAAGCAGAAAGGAGATCAGCACCATGCCAGGGCACAGCAGGCTCACTAGCACCTTCAGCGGCGACCCGTGATGGTGATCGTGCGAATGGGAGTGCGGGTGATCGTGGTCATGATGATGACCGTGCTCGTCGTGGGTATGCTCCACGCCGGCCGCCACCGCGACCTCCGATGCGGGCTGCGGATCGAGCCGTCTCCCAAACAGCAGCATGCACAGCGCGCCGCCTAGCGGGAACAGTGGGATGAGCCAGATCAGGTCGAGGAATTTCAAAAAGTATCTCCCTGCCCTACCATTTCAGTAAGTCCACCTCATCCGCCAACACCGTCTCTTTGTTGCGGAACAGCGCGATCAGGATGCCCAGCCCCACCGCCGCCTCAGCCACCGCGTCGGTGATCACGAAGATAGCGAACACCTGCCCGCCCAGATTGTGCCAGGTCTGGGAGAAAGCCACCAGGTTGATATTCACCGCGTTCAGGATCAGCTCGATGGACATTAGAATGACGACGATGTTCCGCCGGGTCAGCACGCCCACCGTCCCGATCAGCAGGAGGGCGGCGCTCAAGGCGATATAGTGCTCGGTGGTAATCGGGTACACGTTTCAAATCCTCTTCTTGGCCATCACCACCGATCCCACCACCGCCACCAGCAGCAGGATCGACGCCACCTCGAACGGCAGCAGATAGTCTTTGAACAATACGTCGGCCAATTGTTCGGTATTCCCTAAAGCCGAGGCCGGAGGTGCAATGCCGGGCTGCGCCATTTTGAACGCGCCGCGGCCCTTCCCCAGGAACCAGAAGACCTGCACGCCCACCAGCGCCACCGAAGCCAGCGCGATGGCCCATTGCCCGTTGAACTGTTTTTCCTTGGCCGCCTGATCCAGGTTCACCAGCATGATCACGAACAGGAACAGCACCATGATGCCGCCAATATAAAGCACGATCTGCACGGCGAACAGGAATTCCGCCTGCTGCAGCAGGTACAAACCGGCCACGCCCATCAGCGAAACAATCAGGAACATGGCGCTGTGTACCGCGTTCCGGCGGGTAATGGTAAGAATGGCCCCGGCCAGAACCATGGCGGCGAAGATGTAAAAAAAGATGGCCTGGGTGAACTCTGGGGTCAGCATTTGTATTGAGTCGGCTTGGGACCTTCTTCGAGCATCTGGCGGTCCCAGATGGCGCCCTCGCGAGTGTAGCTGGCCAGTTCGAAATCCTGGGTCAGCTCGAGCGCGTCCACCGGGCAAGCGTCTTCGCACAGCCCGCAGAACATGCAGCGGGATGTGTCGTAGGTGAAGGTAGTCAGATCCTTGCGCTTGGTCTGCTCGTTGCGCTGGCTGGTAACCACGATCAGGTTTTCCGGGCAGGCCAGCGCGCACAGGTTGCAGGAGATGCACAGTGTCTCGCCGTTATCCGGATTGATGTTCAGCCGCGGCGCGCCGCGATAGCGCTCGCCGACTTTAGGCCGCTCCGCCGGATACTGCTCCGTGTAGATGCGCTTGGGGTCCTGGTTGCGGAAAGTCACCCAGAGGCCCTGGAACAGGTCTACGAGGAAAACTTTCCGAAAAAGATTCGCAATCACGATCGCCCCCTAGCGCTCATCGGTCTACCTCGCCCAATACGATATCCAGCGTACCAATTATCGCCACCACGTCGGCCACCAAACCGCCGCGAACCATGCAGTCGAGGGCCTGCAAATTCACGAACGAGGGAGGCCGCACACGCAAGCGGTAAGGCTGCGTGGAATTGTCGCTCACGATGAAATAGCCGAGTTCGCCCTTGGGCGCTTCGATCGACACATAAGCCTCGCCTACCGGCGGCTTCACCACCTTGGGCACCTTGCCCATGATGGGCCCCGTAGGAATGCGCTCCACGGCTTGCCGGACAATGCGCGTGGACTGCCGCATCTCCTCCATGCGCACCGTATACCGGTCGTATGTATCGCCGTTCTCGCCGGTGGGGATATCGAATTCGTATTGCTCGTAGCCGGAATAGGGCTGCGCCTTGCGCAGATCCCACTGGACGCCCGCGGCGCGCAATACCGGCCCCGTGACGCCGTATTCCTTGCACTCATCGGCCGAGAGAATGCCCACCCCCTTCAGCCGCCCTACCCAGATCCGGTTGTTGGTCAGCAGTTCCTCGTATTCATCCACCTTCGGGATGAACCAGTCGCAGAACTTGCGGACCTCCTCCTCGAAACCGTCGTAGGTTTCGTACAGCAGTCCGCCGATGCGGAACGCGTGCGTGGTCAGGCGGGCGCCGCAGTAGTTCTCGAAAATCTTCAGCACTTCCTCGCGCTCGCGCAGGCAGTAGAATACCGGCGTGATCGCGCCGATATCCAGCGCGTGAGTGCCCAGCCACAACAGATGGCTGGCGATACGATTCAGTTCTGTCAGGATCACGCGCACGGCCTGGGCGCGCGGCGGCGCTTCCACGTTCAGCAGCTTCTCGACCGCCAGGCAGTAGCCCAGGCCGTTCGAGACCGCGGCCACGTAATCCATGCGGTCCACATAGGGCGCGAACTGCTGGTAGGTGCGGTTCTCGCCGATCTTCTCCACGCCGCGGTGCAGATAGCCGATCACGCACTCGGTGCCGTTCACCTTCTCGCCGTCGAGCTTCAGGATGACCCTCAGCACGCCGTGCGTGGACGGGTGCTGCGGACCCATGTTGATGACCAACTCGGTCGCGTCTAGAAAGGTGGCTTCCGGCATGGAGGGTTATTGTCCGCTTTCGATGCCCAGGTTCTCGCGCACCCAAGCGTCGTCCTGCTGCAGGATTCCGTACTCCTTGCGCAGCGGATAGCCCTGCCATTCCTCGGGCAGCAGGATGCGGCGCATGTCGGGGTGGCCGGCGAACTGGATGCCGAACATATCGAAAACTTCGCGTTCCAGCCAGTTGGCCGCCAGATGCACGGTTACGGCGGTGGCCGGCATGTAGCCGTCCGGGATCATGGTCTTTACCCGGATGCGTTCGTTACGCGCGAAGCTGTATAAGATGTAGACCAGGTCGAACCGCTTGGCCCGCTTGGGGTAATCGACGGCGGTGATATCCACCAGGTAATCGAAATCCAACTCCAGCTTGAGCGTGTCCAGGATGGCGATCGCGGCATCCGGTTTGGCCACCAGGAAGTTCTGCCCCAAATAGGTGGAAAACTCGGTTATGTCGTCGCCGAAATGGTCCTTCAGGAGCTGGACGATATCACTTTCCCATGGCGTGGTGACCATCACCGCGGGAGGCTTCGGAGGCGCCGCATGGGCCGCCGCAGCCGGCTTGGCAGCCGCGGGTTTCGGCGCGACCGGGCCTTCGGGCTTTTGCTCGTCTGCCATTTGATTTCCTGCGAAGATCACTACACATATCACTTGCCCCTAGGGAGTGTCAAACGCTGGAGGGCGGCCAATCTTGGCCGCAGCCGCCTTTCAGGCGGCCCTGCCGTTAAATGAACAACTCGCTTCTTGGCCTGGGCCTTGCTGATGGAGCGCTTGGCGTTCAGAGTCTCCGAAGTGTGCCCACTGCCCCCGAGCAAATGCGCGATATCGGCCTGGGCCAAGCCCCGCTCCACCAGAAGCGCACGTAAGAACTCATGCGGCGGCGCATGCGGGACCGGATAGTGCCGCTCCTCGTAAGCCTCAATGAGATCGGTATACAACTCGGCAAGCTCGCGCTCCTCCGGCGAGAGAAACGCGTCGCGGCGGTCCAAATTGTCAAGCCGGGCGATGGCCTGTTCCAGTTTCACCGTCGTTGCCAATAGGCCGCGGACACATGCGGCTGAGAATACGCCTGTAACTGCCTGTCGTCAATCGGTGGTATTGCTGATCGTGCGGAAAATCCAGTCTTGCCTGCGTCAGGGCCCTCCCACGCGCCCTTAACACCGTCCGATACCACGCATCTAACGGTGCTTCCGCGTCTTTATGAATACGGCAGAAGCCAACTATCGCCTTGCGGCCGATCACCCTCACCGATCCCAGCGTACTCCCATTTTGGGAGAACTCGCCGGCTTATCGCCCGCCTACGATCCCAGGAAGCCGATCTTCGACGATCCGAAGTTCTGCAGGTTCGGGAATATCGCCGGCAGCGCCGCATCCGGAATTCCGAACCACGAGGCCAGCGTCGCGCCGTACTGATCGACCGAAACCGTGGGAATCCACCGTCCGCGGGTATCCGTGTCGTTCGGGCCGCCCAGTTCGAAGGTGGGGAAGGCGCCGTAGATCCGGCCGCCCTGCACCGCGCCGCCCACCACCAAGTGATGGCTGCCCCAGGCGTGATCGGAGCCGTCGGTGGTGGTGGGCTGGAACGTGCGGCTGAAGTCGGACTCCGTGAATGTCGTGACATTCTGTGCGACGCCCAATTCCTGCGTGGCCGCGTAGAAGGCCGCCACCGCCTGGCTCAGTTGTGGATAGAGCGTGTTGTGGGCCTCCAACTCGCCCGCGTGGGTGTCGAATCCGCCGAGCGAACAGAAGAAGACCTGGCGGCTCAAGCCCAAATAGCCGGCCACCTGGATGATTTGCGCCACCTGCTGCAATTGCTTCGCGAGCGATGTGTCCGGGAACACCGTTTTCAGTGGCGTTCCCTTGGCCAGCGCTTGCGTCAGCGCTTTGGCGTCGCCGACGCTATTGGCCAGCGTGTTGTTGGCGGCCTGCGCCAGGGCCACGCCCGAATCGAGCGTCAGCAGATCGTTCAGCGCGCTATAGCGGGCCTGCGACGCAGCCGACGAATTGAAACCCGAAAGCTGCAACGTGCCGCCCGGAGCCAGGGCCACCGGCTGGGTGGTGGCGCCGGTCCCCAGCAGCGCATTTCCGGCAACCGAAAGGAACACCGGGAAACTCGATGAATTGATCTTCTGCGCTTCGATGGAATCGGCCACGCGCCCCGCCCAGCCCGTGGGACTGTTGCCCTGCGCGATGGACGTCTGCCACTGCAACTGCTGATCGGCGTGTGAAAACAGGTTGAGCGGCAGCGGCGTCTGCTGCGCCTGATACTGGGCGCGCGTGAGAGGCTCGACCAGCGACCCCACATTGGCGACCACGGCCAGTTCCTTCGACGTGAACATGCTCGCCATCTCGGTCAGCTTCCCGTGAAACGCGTAGGGCGCGTTGGCCGTGCTGTAGACCGTCTGGGTCAGTTCCGCTGGGCTGAGCGCGAGGCTGCCGCGAATCGCGCTGTACGCCTTGTAGGAGGCGTCATCCATGGGGACGATAGTGTTGTTCGAATCGTTGCCGCCGAACAGAAAGATGCACACCAGGGCGCGATATTCAGAACCGCTTTGGGCCAGGCCAGGCAATAACCCAAACGGGCGTAAGGCCAGCGATCCCACGGAAGCCGCGGCGGCCCGAACGAATCCTCGACGTGTAAACATAATGGTCTCCTTCTACTGCACGACTTGATATTCGCTGGACGTAAGAGCGACATAGAGCGCGGCTTGCGCCTTCGCTTTGGCCGTCGTCGCCGCGGCGGCCGCATCGGTGACCGCTTGTGTAAGGCTCGCGGACATCCCGCCGTGCAGGAACAC
>Ga0181534_10002094_pt1 | contig 12655 bp, 10 predicted proteins | sample PEATcosm2014_Bin_37_FD_119758 | JGI IMG/M metagenome (GOLD analysis project Ga0181534, IMG submission 119758) | Peatland microbial communities from MTU Mesocosm Facility, Houghton, MI, USA - PEATcosm2014_Bin17_10_metaG | ecosystem: Environmental > Terrestrial > Soil > Wetlands > Peat | place...
CCACTGCGGACACGCCGACCTGATCAGAGAGCTAATCGATGGAGCAACCGGTTACTAAAAAGATCAGATATGACCCCGTGTTGGTGATTCACAGTCAATTGGTTGCTTCGCGGGGGCGATACTGGGGTAAATGAACTTCGCAGTGCCCGGGTAGTTGGCGTGAGAAGCGATCCCCCTACTCCCACACGCTCGGGAGAGATCGACCCGCCGCGGCGCGCCCCGCACACCGTGCGCACGTGGGCGCTCATCGCCGCCCTCGTCGTCGTGCTGGGATCACTCGGCGCGATCGTGGGCGCTCGCGCCGTCGAAAACGCCCAGAGTAGGCGCGTCCATCGGTCGTTTCTCACGTCCTCGGTCGACATCGCGGCCACCTTGAAACTGGAAATCCAGGGACAACAAGACCTCATCTCGTCGCTCCACTCGTTCCTCATCGGCGACCCTGAGGCCGCCCAGACCCAGTTCAGCGCGTGGGCCCGCGAGGTTCACGTCTTCTCGCACTACGGCGCCGTCACCGAGCTCGGCGCGATCGACTACGTCACGGCTGCCCAACTGCCCGCCTTCGCGAAGCGCGTCGGGGCCGAACAAGCCACGCCCTTCGCCATTGTGCCGCCCGGGAAACGTCCCTACTACTGCCTCGCCCCCTTCGGCATCGCTCGCCCCGGTACCCTCAAGCAACAGCCCGACACCGACCTCTGTACGACGGCCTTTGGACCTCTCGTGTTGTCGGCGCGCCGTAGTGGCAAGAGCGCCATTATTCCCTACACGCTCGACGGCGTGCGCACCATCGCCCTCGAAGAGCCCATCTACCGAGACGGCGTGGTGCCCACGACGGCGGCGGCCCGCGAGCGCACGTTCATGGCGATGATCGCCCTGACTTTTCTGCCTAAGGTCATCCTCGCCAACGCCCTCATCGGTCACGGCGACACCGCCGTCGCCCTGCACTTCGGCGGATCGCGATCGAACGTCGTTTTCTACGGTGGGTCGACCCGAGGCACGGGAACGGCGACCGTGACGCTTCACGACGGCTGGACCGTCGACACCGTCGGTCTCAGTTACGGCAGTGGACTGTGGGGCGACAACGTCGCCCTCGCCATCTTGTTCGCGGGTATCGCCCTCAGCCTCGTACTCGGGGCGCTGATCTTCCAACTCAGCAGCGAACGCACTCGCCTCAAGGTGCTGGTCGACGAGCGCACGGAGGCGCTGCACTTCCAGGCCACGCACGACGCGCTGACCGGCTTGCCAAATCGGGCGCTCATCGTTGATCGCATTGACCAACTGCTCGTGCGAAATCGACGGCGCGGGACGCGCGGGGCCGCACTGTACGTTGACCTCGACGACTTTAAGAAAGTCAACGACTCCCTCGGTCACGCCGCGGGCGATCGTCTGTTGGTGATGGTGGCCGACCGGATGAAGGGGGCCCTGAGAGAGGCGGACACGGTGGGACGCATGGGCGGCGACGAGTTTGTCATCCTCATCGACGGCGGCGACAACGAGGCGGCCCCCGACGTGGTGGCCCAACGAGTGCTCGACGCCATGCGCGCGCCCTTTGAACTGAGCAGATCGCTCCTGCCGCTGTTTATCAATCTGAGCATCGGTATCGCGGTCGGGGACCGACCGTCGGGCAGTGAGTTCTTGCGTGACGCCGACGTCGCGTTGTACGAAGCCAAGTCCGACGGGAAGAACAAGTACGTCTTCTTTAATCCCGAAATCGAGACCGAGATCGTCGAACGCGTCACCCTGGAGCGCGACCTGCGCTCGGCGCTCAGCGAACACCAGTTCCACCTGGTGTATCAGCCCTTCTACACCCTGTCCGACCTCACCATGGTGGGGGTCGAGGCGCTGCTGCGATGGGATCACCCCACGCGGGGTCTCCTCGAGTCCGATGAGTTCGTGCCGATTCTCAAGCGCACCGGTCAAATACGAGAGGTCGGCGCGTGGGTGATGAAGGACGCCTGCGCGCAGATGGCCACGTGGCACGCCCGGGGCGACCACCTCGATCTCTCGATCAACGTGGCCGGACGCCAGTTTGATGAGGAGGATCTGGTCGACCAGCTGCGCGCCGCGCTGCGCGCCAGTGGACTGAACCCCGGGTCCCTCATCATCGAAGTCACCGAGAGAACGCTCGGCGAGAATACTGACTCCATCGTCGCCCAGCTACTCCGCGTACGAGAGCTCGGAGTGCGCATCGCCATCGACGACTTTGGCACCGGCTACTCCTCGCTCTCGAGCCTGCGTCAGTTCCCGGTCGACACCATCAAGATCGACAAGTCCTTTACCAGGTCGCTCACGACCTCCGCCGAGTCGCGCGCCCTGGTCAAGACCTTTATCCACCTGGGGCGCGACCTGGGACTGCAGACCATCGCCGAGGGGGTCGAGTCCTTTGAGCAGATGGACCTCCTGCGCGACAGCGACGTGAACCTGGTCCAGGGTTACCTCTTTTCACGGCCCCTCGACGCCCCGACCCTGGAGGCCCAGCTGCTGGCTCCGCGCCGCGACGTGAATCCGCTGAAGGGTTCCTAGGCGTTACTCGTCCAGTTTGAGGGCGGCGACGAAGGCCTCCTGGGGCACTTCCACCCGTCCTAGGTTCTTCATCCGCTTCTTGCCCTCTTTTTGCTTCTCCAGGAGCTTGCGTTTACGGGTGATGTCCCCGCCGTAACACTTCGCGAGGACGTCCTTGCGACGAGCTTTCACGGTCTCGCGCGCGATGACCCGACCACCCACGGCGGCCTGAATCGGTACGTCGAACATCTGGCGCGGAATCAGTTCCTTGAGGCGTTCGGCCATCTTTCGCCCGTAGAGGTCGGCGCTGTCGCGGTGCACAATGGTGGAGAAGGCGTCCACCGGCTCGTGGTTGATGAGCACGTCCACGCGCACCACCTGGCTCGTCACGTAGCCACTTGGCTCGTAGTCCAACGACGCGTACCCCTTGGTACGGCTCTTCAGCGAGTCGAAGAAGTCGATCACCACTTCGGCCAACGGGATCCGATAGCGCAACTCCACCCGCTCGGTCGAGAGATACTCCATCTTGGTCATCTCCCCGCGACGGCTCTGGCCGAGGTCCATGACCGCACCCAGGTACTCGACCGGGGTCAGTATCGTCACGTCCAGCATGGGCTCATCGACGTGGTCGAGCCGGCTGGGATCGGGCAGGTCGGTGGGATTGTCCACCAGCACTTCGGACCCGTCGGTCAGGAACGCGCGGTAGACGACCGAGGGCGCCGTGGCGATGATGCCGAGATTGAACTCGCGTTCAAGTCGCTCGCGCACAATCTCCATGTGAAGCAGTCCCAAGAATCCGCAGCGAAACCCAAAGCCCAGCGCGTGGGACTTCTCGGGCTCGTAGGTGATGGAGGCGTCATTTAGTTTCAACTTGTCGAGCGCGTCGCGCAGGTTCCCGAGGTCGTCGCCGTCAATCGGGTAGATGCCACAAAAGACCATGGGCTTGGGATCTTGGTAGCCCTCCAGGGGCGCCGCGGCCGGACGGGCCGCTTCGGTGATCGTCTCACCCGAGCGCGCTCCCCCCACGTTACGAATACCGGCCACCACAAAGCCCACTTCGCCCGGCCCGAGCGCGTCGACGCTCACCATCTCGGGCGTGCGCATCCCGATCTCTTCGAGCTCGTGGTTGGTGCCCGCGCGCATCATGCGGATTCGCGTGTCGTCGCGCAACGTGCCCTCGATGATGCGCACCGAGGAGATCACGCCGCGAAACTGGTCGTAGTAGGAGTCAAAGATGAGGGCCCGCAGGGGTGCCGCGGGATCGCCGGTGGGCGCGGGGATGCGCGCGATGATGGCGTCGAGCAGGCCGGGCACCCCCTCGCCGGTCTTCGCCGAGATGGCCAGAACCTCCTCTTGGGCGATGCCCAGCACGCGTTCGAGCTCGTCCTTGCAGCGTTCGGGGTCGGCCGCGGGCAGGTCGATCTTGTTGAGGACGGCCACGATCTCCAGATTGTGCTCGAGGGCCTGGTAGCAGTTGGCCAGGGTTTGGGCTTGAATGCCCTGGCTGGCGTCGACCAACAGCACCGCGCCCTCGCAGGCGGCCAACGAGCGAGAGACCTCGTAGCCGAAGTCCACGTGGCCCGGGGTGTCAATGAGCTGGATCAAGTGCCCCTGGTACTTCACGCGAACGTTCTGGGCTTTGATGGTGATGCCGCGCTCGCGCTCGATGTCCATCGAGTCGAGGTACTGCGCGCGCATGAGGCGCGGATCGACGGCGCCCGTGATCTCGAGGATCCGGTCCGAGAGGGTGGACTTGCCGTGATCGATATGCGCAATGATGCTGATATTGCGGATTTTCCGGGAGTCGACGGAGGACGTAGGGGTGGCCATTGGTCACATCAGGCTACCGGGCAGCGCCCCAAATTCGAGAGCCCCGGTTTCTGACGTCGCCCGCGGCGAGCCTCGGACTCAGGTTCCGAGGACTCGCCCGACCATGGTGCCCGCGCGCTCGGCCGAGACCGCCGGGGAAAAGAGAAAGCCCTGGCCCAGCTCACAGCCGAAGCAGCAGAGGCGAATGTACTGACCTTGAGTCTCGATGCCCTCGGCCAGCACGGACATGTTGAGGTTTTGGCCGAGCGAGACGATCGCCTCCAGCAAGGTGTCGTTCCGCGCGCTCTCGAAGGCCGGGCTGATGAAGGACTGATCGATCTTGATGACCCGGGGACGCATGAGCGCCAGGTACGAGAGCGAGGAGTACCCGGTCCCGAAGTCGTCCAGGGCGAAGCCCACGCCGAGGCGGTTGAGATAGTCGATCACGTTCATGGTCTCTGCGACGTTGGCGAGCGCCACGCTCTCCGTCACTTCGATGATGAGCCGCTCGGGACCCAGGTCGTTCTCGTAGAGCGCGCGTTCAATCGACGCGACGAGGGTGGGGTCGTAGAACTGGCGCGCCGAGAGGTTGACGCTCACGTAGGGCCAGTTCGACGGGTCCCCCGAGCGCGACCAGGAGCTCGCGGCCTCGATCGCGGACTGGAGCGCAAACGTCCCGAGCTCGAGGATCAGATCACTTTGCTCGGCCAGAGGAATGAACACGGCGGGCGGCACCATGCCGCGCTCCGGGTGCTCCCAGCGCATGAGCGCCTCGAAGCCCACCACCGTCGTGGTGGCCAGGTCCACGATGGGCTGGTAGTGCATGGCGAACTGATCCGACGGGAAGGCGCGACGAAGGTCTTGCACCAGCTCGAAGCGGTACACCGCCTGCTCGTGCATGTCGGGGTAGAAGACGGCGAAACGGTCCTTGCCGGCGCGCTTGGCCTCGAAGAGTGCGACGTCGGCGTTTTGGACGATCTCGGCGCTATCGGTGTTCGCCGCGTCCCAGACCACCACCCCCATGCTGGCCCGTTGCTCCACCAGCGTGCCGTCGATCACGAACGGCTGAGCGAAGACGTCGAGCATCCTCTGTGCGACGATCGCGGCGTCCTCGGCGGCGCTCATGCCCTCGGCCAAGTACAGGAACTCGTCGTCGCCGGATCGGGCCAGCGAGTCCGACGTGCGCGCGACGACCCGCAGTCGATGGGCGATCGCGACTAACAGTTGGTCGCCGATCGCGTGACCGTACGTGTCGTTCACGCCCTGAAAGTTATCGAGGTCGAGCAGTAGGACCGCGCCCGTCTGGCCCTTGCGCGCGGCCCGCGCCATGCCTTGGGAGAGCCGGTCCATAAAGAGTGCCCGGTTGGCGAGCCCCGTGAGAGGGTCGTGGAGCGACTGGTGCGTGAGTTGGGCCGACAGCGCCTTCTCCTGGGTGATGTCGCGCTCGGAGAAGACGAAATAGAGAAGATCGCCCGCCTCGTCACGCGCCGCCGATCGCAGCACCTCGACGAAGATCACCTTGCCGTCCTTACGCAGATAGCGCTTGATGTATCGCGCCTGCTCGGTCTCACCGGAGATGGCCCGGCGATGAGACTCCTCCGTTATTCCAATGTCGTCGGGAAAGGTGACGACCTTCGAATCGTGCCCGATCAGCTCCTCCTTGGAGAAGCCCACCATGTCGCAAAAGGCCCCGTTGACCGCGCTGATCTCGTCGTCGGGGTTGGTGACGGCCATCGGGGCCAGGTTGCCCTCGAAGGCCAGGCGAAAGCGCAGCTCGGTGGCGACCCGCAACTGCTCGGCGGTGCTGATCAGTCGCGCGTCGCGGACCAGGACGACCACCCAGCTCTCGCCGTCGAAAACGAACGGCGAGATAGCGGCGAGCACCTCGATCTTCTTTCGATCCCCGCAGCGCAAGTCCAGGTGGACGTCGAGGGACTCGGGCGAGGCCCGCCCCTCGATCAACTCGGCGCGAGCGGATTTCGTGTCGCGTTCCCAGGTGGGAAAGAGATGGCGCGCCGGCTGACCCACCAGTGCTTCGTACGACTGACCGGCGAGGTCGATGAGATTTTCGTTCGCGTGACGGACCACGCCTCGCCCGTCGACCACGGCTACGCCGTCGGTCAAAACCGAGAGCATCCGGCGCAGCGAGGGCGGAAAGTCCCCCACGTGATCGAGGTCGCGAGGGACCACGGCCAGTACGGCGATGCCCCCGTCTCCCGGATCTCGTTGCCCGCCGCGGGGCGACCTCCGCAGGATCGAAATGCTCATGATTCAAGCATGGAGGGCGAGAAGCCAACATTTGGATGGCCCGCGCCCAACAATTGAGCAAATCTGCTGACCAGCGGCACTTGGGACGTCGATCATCGCACCGCCTCCCCTTCATCGTTCTCTGTCCGAGGGACCACGAGCCCTCGGTGAGGATGACCTCCACGACGGGTATGTTCGATCCGCTCGCCGATTCCAGCGATCTCGCACCCGGTGGAAGGCTTCTTGAGCGCTCTGGTAACATCGATAGGCCCGCGCAGCGACATGTTGCGCCCTAAGAACGAGGTTGTCTTTCGTGGCGAATATCAAAAGCCAGATCAAGCGCAATAAGCAGAGCGCGGAGGACCGCGAGCGCAATAAGGCCGTCAAGTCCGAGCTGCGCACTCGCACCAAGAACGCGGTGGCGGCAGTGGGCAGCGACGATGAGGCGACGGCCCTGCGACTCGCCGTGAAGCGGATTGATATGGCCGCTTCCAAGGGCATTATTCACAAGAACCAGGCCGCCAACAAGAAGAGCGGCCTCATGAAGCGGATCGCCGCGCTGCGCGTCGAGGAGTAGTTACCGGCGCCGGGCGCCGAAACTGAGTCGCGCCAAGCGCGCGACCAAAACCTCAATCACCGTCAGTTCGGTCACGTCCAGATCGCTCTCCAGATCCTTTCCGCCGTAACTCACGGCGCCCTTCAGCGCCAGGTCGGCGTCGGTAATCCAGTGCACGGCGGTGGAAAGGCGCGCCGCCCCGAAGCGCTCCGCCATGGCCAACGCCTTGCCCGCCGGATAGGCGTTGATGCCGAGCACTCGCGCCGCGTCCTCCTTGGTCCTCGCGTCGGAGCCTTCGAGGGCGCTCATGTTGAGGTAGTGACGCTGCAGCGCCGAGACGATCTGCAGACCACCTCGACCCCGGGACTCCAACATGCGTCGCGCCACGACGATGGCCTTGGTGGCGTCGCCGGCGTCGAGCGCGTCGGTGAGGTCCCAGACCGGTACGTCGCCGGCGTCACCGAGGTAGGGCTCGAGACGGCGAAAATCTACCGGCGCACTGCCGTAGATCGACGCCAAGGTGCGCGCCAGTGCGTCGACGCGCGCCACGTCGTCGCCCAGCTGCTCAGCGACCCGCTGGGCCGTCGCGTGGTCGATGGTGACGTGGTACTCCCCCATCTTGGACTTCACGAACGTCACCCGATCGGCGACGCGTGCCCCGACGTTCACTTCGAGAACCTCTCCCGCCGCCTTCACCAGTCGGTTGCTCTTCGTGCCGACCACGGCCAGGATCAGGTAGGTGTCGGGCGAGGGTGAGTCCATCCAGCGGGTCAGTTGCGCGACTTCATCGGCGACGAGCAGTTGCGCGTCGCGCACTACCACCACCCGGCGCTCCACCAAAAAGGGCGGCGTGTTCAGAGCCTCCATCACGCGAGGCAACGTCGACTCGCCCCCCGACAGCGTGACGTCCTTCGCCGTGAAGTCTTGCAGCGCGAACGAGGGGTCAAGGTCGCCGAGCGCGGTCGCCACGGCGTTGTGCACCGCGTCGTAGACCATCGTGGCGTCCGAGCCAACGACGCAGACGGTCGCGTTACTCACGCCGCACTGGCCAACTGCGCGAGCACGTCGCGTACTCGAACGGTCCCGGCCACGTCATGGACCCGAACGATACGACAGCCCTGTGTGATCCCGATGGCGGTCGCGGCCATCGACGCGGTCGTTCGCTCATGAATCTCGAGATCCAGGATCGCCCCGAGGAAGGTCTTGTTGGACGCCGAGAGCAACAGCGGCGAACCGAGAGCCGCCAGTTTCGCCGACTCACGAAGCAACTGCAACGACTGCGCGGCCGTCTTGCCCAGGTCCAGCCCGGCGTCCAGAATGACCTGTTCGTGGTGGAGTCCGGCCGCGAGGGCCCACCGTCGGCGTTCGAGGAGGAACGCGCTCACCGTGGCGGTGACGTCGTCGTAGTGCGGGTTCGGATCCGCGACGCGCGGAGCCAAGCGGATGTGCGTGGCGACCACGGTCGCCTGGGCCGACGCCGCGGCCTTGAGGTACTCGGGGTCGGCGAAGCCACTGATGTCGTTGCCGAGGCAGGCACCGGCCGCAAAGCTGGCCCGGGCGACCGACGCCCGCCAGGTGTCCACACTGAGCGGCACGTCGAAACGGGCGCGCAGCTCGCGAATGACCGGCACGACGCGGTCGAGCTCTTCTTCCTCGCCGACCTCATCGCCGGGACCGGCTTTCACTCCGCCCACGTCCAAGATGTCGGCGCCCTCGTGGACGAGCTGTTCGGCGCGCGTGAAAAAAGCGTCCAGGTCGTAGGTGGCCGCCGGTCCGTAGAACGAGTCGCGCGTTCGATTCAAGACACCCATCACCAGGGCCCGAGTGGTCACGTCCACGCGACGAGACCCCACGGCCACCACCAGTGGCCCCTCAGGCCGAAAGACCGGCACTAGTACAGGCGACTCGCCAGGCGACGACGAAACGACACGTAGCGCGGGTCCTCGGGACCGAGTGCGTCGAGCACCTCCAGCAACTGATCTTTGGAGGCCTCGTTGGTGGAGGACTGCTCCAGCAGGTGCTCCAGCGTGAGATCCAGATCGCCGTCGAGGCGCACGCCGCTTCGCTGCAAACGAAGGCGGGCCAGGATCGTCTTGGCCGACAGGACGTGGGCGAAGGGAGTGAGCAGGGCCTCCGCCTCATCGAGCCGGTCATCTTGGCGCAGGAAGTCACCGAGCGCGACGACGGCTTCCACGTTGCTCGGATCGAGTTCCAGCGCCGCGCGCAGCGACTCTTCGTCCCCCGCGTTGACCAACTGGTCGACGAGGGAAGCGCCGGGCGCTAGGCGTTCGACGAACTCTCGCACCGCCGCCTCGGGAAGGGCCCCCACGAACGTGTCGACCACCGCGCCGTCCTTGATGGCGAAGACCGCGGGTATGGACTGCACACGGAACGCGGCGGAGATTTCGGGGTTCGCGTCAACGTCGACCTTCGCGAGCTCGACGGCCCCACCGGTCTCGTCCACGACCTTCTCGATGATCGGAGAAAGCGTCGTGCAAGGTCCGCACCACGTGGCCCACAGGTCGACCACCACCGGGACCGTCTTCGATCGCTCAATAACGTCAATCGCAAACGTGGCGTCGGTGACATTTTTCACGACCCTCAGCCTAACGGTCGGCTTTGTCAAAAGGAGGGGTCGCATTTCGCTGTTAGCCTCGGCCACTATGGGGATGGTGACGGGGATCGATGAAGCCGGCGTCACCCGGTGGATGGTCGAACACGTCGGCGCCACCGCTCCGCTCGCGTTCGAACTGATCGCCGGCGGCCGGTCCAATCTGACGTTTCGCGTGACCGACGCCCGCGGTGGCACCTTCGCCCTGCGCCGTCCCCCGGTCAGCCACGTGCTGCCCACGGCCCACGACATGGTGCGCGAGCACACGATCATCACCGCCCTCTACCCCCAAGGCGTTCCCGTCGCCCGGCCACTCGGGCTATGCGTCGATCCCGAGGTGAACGAGCGACCTTTTTACGTGATGGAGTTCGTGGAGGGGGCGATTCTTCGCGATCGAGCCGAGGCCGAGGCCACTTTCGACGTGGCGACGAGGACCCGGATCGGCGGCCAACTGGCGACCACGCTCGCCCAACTCCACGACGTCGATGTCGAGCGGGCCGGACTCGGCGATCTGGCGCGCCACGACGGCTACATCGAGCGCCAGATCAACCGCTGGCGCGGACAGTTCGAGCAGATGAAGGTGGAGGGGGTCGACCACGAGACGGTGGTGGAAGAGGTGGGTGACGAGCTGGCGCGCTCGATTCCCACCCAGCAACGCGTGGCCGTGGTGCACGGCGACTACCGACTGGACAACACCGTGTTGAACGAAGCCGGCGACGTGCGAGCCATCTTGGACTGGGAGATCTGCACCCTCGGCGACCCCGTCGCGGACCTCGGGACGTTGCTCTGCTACTGGGCGCAGCGCGGAGACGCGACGGAGTTCCTGCTCGGCGCGGCGCCCACGACGGCCGTGGGCTTTATCACTCGCGACGAGGTCTTGAAGGCCTACGCCCAGCACTCGAGTCTCGATCTCTCTCACGTCGCGTACTATCAAGCCTTCGGCTATTGGAAGCTCGCCTGCATCTTGCAAGGTGTCTTCGCGCGATATCGCGCGGGGGCGACGGCGGGTGATCGGGGCAGCGTCGACGCCTACCCCGGATACATCGCGTTGCTCGCCGAGACGGCGAAGCGGACCCTGGAGGGCTGATGGACGACGAGATCTACGACCGCATCATCTTCCTGGCCGACCCCGACCTCAACGAACCGGTGATGGTGATTGGCCTGGACGGCTGGATCGACGCGGGTATCGCGGCGAGCACCGCGATCGCGACCTTGTTGGAGACGATTCCCACCGAGGTCCTCGCCACCTTTGACACCGAGTACTTCATTGACCAGCGCGCCCGGCGCCCCCTGGCGCGCATCGTCGACGGGATCACGACCGAACTGACCTGGCCCGAGATTCAACTCCGCTACGGCCGCGACGGGGACGGGGCCGACGTGCTCTTTCTGGTGGGCCCCGAGCCCGACTTTCACTGGAGCGATTTTGTCGACGTCGTCACTGACGCCGCCGGTCGCTTCGACGTGCGTCTGGTGGTGGGCCTCGGGGCCTTCCCCGCGCCCACCCCGCACACGCGACCGATCCGCGTCATCGGCACGGCCCCCGCCTCGAGCGCCCACTTGCTCGCGTCGGTCGGTTCGGTCTCGGGTGAGTTGGAGGTGCCCGCGGGTATCGGCACCGCCCTGGAGCTCGGTTTCGCCGAGGTGGATATGGACGTCATCACGCTGTGGGCGCGCGTGCCGCACTACGTGGCCTCGATGCCCTACCCTCAGGCGGCGGCGGCGCTCATCGACGGACTGGCCGGTATGTCCGGACTGACCCTGGACGCGGGCAACCTTCGCGCCGCGGCCGACGAGGCCCGTCAGCGCGTGGACGACCTGGTCACCAACAACCCCGAGCACTCGACCATGGTCGAACGGCTAGAAGAGGCGGCCGACGAGACCGAAGGGACCTCCCTCGGCGAAGAGTTGCCCAGCGGTGATGAGCTGGCGGCCGAACTGGAGCGGTTCCTGCGCGGCGAGGCGACCTAGATTTTCCACCCTGACAGTGCTGGTCACAGCACGTAGCACGCGTCGAGTGTGACACGCCGCACGTAGGTTTTCTTGCCACCGGGGAGAGGAGGACGCGTGACGCCGAGTGACTCAGCCATCGTCGACTCCGTCGAACTCGACCAGGTCCTCTCGGGATATCAAGGCGGACTGTTCGACGAGTTCCCCACGGTCATCGATCATTCTTTCCACGGGGCGCTGCGCGTTCAGCTCGACGAGACGTCCTGGATCGAGCACGTCCCGAACTGGATCTCGGGCAGCGAGCGTCTCTTCAAGGATCTACTGCGCAGCGCGCCGTGGCAACAGCGAAGTCGTTGGATGTACACCCGCGACGTCATTGAGCCTCGCTTGACCGCCCAGTATCCCCGGGTGTCGGGAGCGCCGGTGTCGATCATGCGCGAGATCACCGCGGCGCTCTCTCTTCGCTACGCCAGCCGTTATGAGTCGCTGTGGATGAATCTCTACCGCGATCACCGCGACTCCACGGCGTGGCACGCAGATCGCATTGGCCGCGTTACCCCCCACTGCGTCGTGCCGGTGCTGAGCCTCGGCGCGACCCGGACATTTCTCATTCGCCCCGCAGAGGGTGGCGGGAAGAGCGTGACGCTCCATCCGGCGTCGGGTGACCTGATCGTGATGGGTGGACGGTGTCAGGTCGACTGGCGACACGCCGTGCCCAAGCAAGCAGCGCCGAGCGGCCCGCGCATCAGCATCAACTTCAAACCGAGCCCGATCTGAGCGAAACGAGGCGACGCGGCGCGCGGCGCGAGGGGCGGCCAGTAGACCTGGCGCTGGACTCGGCGATCTTCTCCGCCACCGGGAGGATTCGCTCTTGGAGCCGGTGGAGTTGGCGCAGGTAGTCGTCGGTCCACACGATCTTGAACGCGGCGGCCGTACCGTGACCGGACTCGTCGCTCAGTTCTCGTCGAACGGTGTTGACCAGTTCC
>Ga0181534_10002097_pt1 | contig 12644 bp, 7 predicted proteins | sample PEATcosm2014_Bin_37_FD_119758 | JGI IMG/M metagenome (GOLD analysis project Ga0181534, IMG submission 119758) | Peatland microbial communities from MTU Mesocosm Facility, Houghton, MI, USA - PEATcosm2014_Bin17_10_metaG | ecosystem: Environmental > Terrestrial > Soil > Wetlands > Peat | place...
ACCGATACAAGCAAAGAAGCGGAGATGCCAATCCCACGGCGGACGAAATAAGAGCGGAGTTTTTCCATCGCGCGGCTCACGCGCATTTTCGCCGCGTCCTCACTCGCGCCCAAAGCCGCGCCGACTTCCGAGAAGTTCCTGTTCTGAAAAAACCGCAGCACGACGGCGTCGTGGTCTTTCTGGGCGAGTTGGGCGAGCGCGTCGTCCAGCCACGGCGCGATTTGCCGCCAGGTTTCTTCACCGGTTTGTTGCGACGTGGCGTCGCTGCCGCTGTTCAAAATGGATTGCATATAAGCCTCCTGTTCTCGCTGTTGCCGACGGCGTTGGGTTCTTAAAGCCCGGGCGCTGACGTAGCGTGCTGTGCGGCAAAGCCAGCCGGGCAGAACGGTTTGGTCGCCGAGCGAACCGGCCTTGCGCGCGAGAATGATGAACACGGCCTGGGTGATTTCCTCGGCCAGATGCGGTTCGCGCACCTGTCTCATGGCCACGGAATAAACGAGATTGACGTGGCGCGAGACGAGCGTGGCAAAGGCGGGTTCGGAATGGCTCCGGGAATACTCGCGCAGCAACATCAGGTCGTCGTTCAGCATTTCATCGGTATATCCCCGCAACCACGAAAAGGTAACAAGCTTTTTGCGGAACGATTTCCGAGGCGTCAGCTCAGCGCGAAGCGGCGAGGCCCAGCTTTACCGGGGACCGCGCGATTTCCACGGCATAGACGTTCAATTGTCCCTGGAAGTTTGCGCGGAAGATGACCCATTTGTTGTCGGGGGTGATGTGGCAGTTGGGTTCGATCCCGCCGTCGCCGGTGACGTAATTGTTCCCGCTCATGTTGAACAGGCGCTCGCCGGTGATGGAGCCGTCGCGTTGCGGGCGGAACAGGTTCATCCACATGCCGTCCTTGGCATACGCGACCTGGCCGGAATCGCCGCCGTCACCGGCGAACAATTTCCTGTCCCAGGACGAGTTGTAATGGACCGACCACCAGTCGCGGTCGAGATGGTAGCGGGTTTCCCTGCCGGTCTTCAGGTTCACGCCCGCGATCCAGAAATCCTGGCTGCGGGGCGTCTGGAGGTCGAACCAGATGGTCTTGCCGTCGTGGCTCCACCATTCGTGACCGGCAATCTCCATGTCCATGGTGCGCGCGTGCATCAGGCGTTGCCCGGAGCCATCGGTGCGGATGGTCCAGACGCGGTCATTTTCATGCCAGGTTCCCTCGTGGCAGTAGAGCAGCATGTTGGGGTCGGTCGGCGAAAATTGCAGGTGATTCAGCCAGGCGTATTGAAAGCCGTTGGTGACGGATTTGCCGGTGCGGAGGTCGGTGAAGACAAAGGCCATGCAGCGCGGGTTGACAAGCCTCCGCGCGAGCGAATCCTCCTTGCGCGCCGCCGCCGCCTGCCCGGGCGTGAGGTTGGTGACGGCGATGCCCGGAAACATGCGCTCGTGCTGCGGCAGAATCACGCGCGGCGCCGGCTTGGGCGTTTTGCCCGTTGGGTCCTCCGCATAAATCGTGCTGACCACGAAGGTCTCGTCGCAATTGATGGCGATGCAGCGCGCTTGGGTGATCTTGCGGATCTTGCCGGTGTCCACGTTCGCCGCGCACAGCCAGCCATTGCTCCGGAAATACACGTCCCGCGTCCGGCGGGCGGTCTCGATGGCGCTGACGTTGGAGACGAGGATGCTTATCTTCGGCGGCCCGAATTTGAGAGCTTTGACATCCGCCACGGCGATGCCGGAAGGCGTGTCAAAAACCATCTTGTCGCCCCGCGGCGTGAACATTTCCTGGTGAAAATAAAAGCTCGAGCTGTCCGGCTCGGTGGAAATCCGGATGATGCGATGCCCTGTGTCGGGGTCAATCCAGTCGGACGGCAATGAATTGGTGGCGGTTTCGGCATGGACGCGCGAAGCCAGCAGGCAGATGCAGGACAGGACGAGTGAGGCCGGTTTGTTTCTGGCAAATGAAATTTTCATGATGGTTCCATTGGGAGCCTTATGGAATTCAACCAAGAGACGCTGCCGGGACGGACGAGGTTTCTTAATTCTTCAGGTTTCATCCTCTTCCGCCGCGGGATTTTCCAATTCGGGATAAATCTCCGGCTTGAGCTGGCCGCGGCGGATCAATTCCTGCAGGTCGCGGATGATGGTGCGGCGGGCGACCTTGAATTCGCGGGCGAGGCCGGAGATATTGGGTCGTTCCTTGGATTCTCCGAGCAGTTCGAGCAGGCGGTTCTGCCGAGAGAGCCGGTCGGTGGCGCGGCTGAACAAATCCAGCGCGTCCGTGCGGTGAGAACGTTCCAGCGCCTCGAACTGCCGCACCACCTCGGTCTCGCCACATTCACGCAGCGCAGTTTCCACCGTGCGCCGTAGTTCGTGGACATCCACCGGCTTTGGCAGGCAGTAATGCGCGCGTCGCGGCCCCTGCAACGCAGCCAGTTGCTGGCGGACTTCCAGCGCGCCGGAAACGATGATGATGGGCACGTGCGGCATCAACTCCTTGAACTCCGGCAGGAAATCCAGTCCGAGTTCGCCTTCCGAAAGCACGTGGTCGAGGATGAGGACGTCCGGCGGCTGGCGTGTGATTTTGGCCAGCGCCTCGCTGCCGTTTTTCACGCGAATCAAGTCACATTTCGCCAGTGCCTCCTCATAAATCTCATATTGGAGGTCTTCGTCTTCAACAATCAGGATGGTGGGCGGGTTCATAAATTGAATTTCGAATTCCGAATTCCGAGTTTCGAATCGCAGGACGAGGATGTCGAAATATTATTCGTCATTCGCAATTCGTCATTTGTCATTCGTCGTCACCGGCAGGATGAGCGTGAACGTGCTGCCCTCGCCCACGGTGGATTCGACGGCGAGGCCGGCGCTCATTTTTTTGGCCAGTTCATAGACCATCGAAAGTCCCAGGCCCGTGCCGCGCTGTGTGGAAAGCGCCTTGGTGGTGAAAAATGGATCGAAGATGCGTGGCAGATTTTCGGGCGTTATGCCGCAGCCGGAGTCGCGCACGGAAACCGAAACATGGGCATGTGCCGGTTTCGGCGCCAGCACCAGGCTCCCCGGCAGCCGCTCCAACTTTTGCGTGGAAATGGTGACCTGCCTGCGGGTGGTCATGGCATCGGCGGCGTTGAAGATAATATTCAGCAGAATCTGCTGGACGAAATTCTTCGAGGCGTGAACTTGCGGCAGGACGGGGGCGGGATCGAATTTCACCTCCACCTCGCGCAGGAAACGGTCGCCGAGCAGCTTAATGGTATCCGCCGCAACGGCGTTGAGGTCGCACGGGCCAGGCTGTTCGCCCGCGCCCCGGCTGAAGCCGAGCATGGCGTTCACGATGCCGGTGCCTTGTTCCACGACAGTCTTGATACGGTCCAATCGCGTTCGAACTTTTAGCGGATTATCCGGGTTCTCCTCGATGAGCTGGGCGGAACCCTTGATGATGGAGAGGATGTTGTTGAAATCGTGCGCGATGCCGGCGGCGAGCGTTCCCAGCGCGTTCATCTTCTGGCTCTGCAACAGTTCGTGGCTGGCGATTTCGAGTTCGCGGGTCCGGTCGGCCACTTTCTTTTCCACCTCGGCATAACTGCGGAGAAGCTGCCGGTGGCGGTTGAATGCCAGTGCGGCGAAGAACAACGCCAGTATCACGCCGGTGACCGCGATGAACACGAGGCGCAATTCCTCATACCACGGTGTCGTCACGGTGAATCCCAGCAGCGCCGGCTTGGGATCAATGTTGCCGTTGCGATCCATGGCGCGGACCTGGAAATAATGCGCGCCCGCCGCGAGGTTGGTGAACGAGGTGCCATCAGACGATTGGAAGGGCGACCAGTCACGTTCGTCGAGGCGCCAGGAGAAGAGCAGGCGTTCTCGCGGCGTGAATCTCCATTTGTCCAGCCCGTAGAACAACAGCGTGACCGGGCTGCCCTCGCGGATGCGCGTGTCATTGCCGGCCTCCATGTGAATGGAAGTTTGCGGCGGGTCCAAATCAGCCTCGGGATGATACAGGCTCAACCCGCGCGGTGTGCCGGCCCAGATGCGCCCGCGCTGGTCTTCAAAAATCCCCAGCACGGCGGCATCGGGCAATCCCTCCTCCAGGCTGTTCCTGATCCAGAAGTTCTTGGAAAAGCGGCGCAGGCCGGCGTCATCCGCCACCCACACGCTGCCATCGCGGGCGCACCAGAGGTCATGGATATCGTTGAAGGTCGCGCGCACGGGCGACCAGTTTTGTCCGTCAAATTCCCAAAGCCTCTTCTGTGTAGCGCACCAAATCCGCTCATTGGGCAACTCGGCAAAGCAAATGACCGGGTCGGGAACATCGCGATCCGAAATTGGGAACAGGCGCCACTTTTTGTTGTGATACCAGGCAATGCCGTTGTCGCCACCCAGCCAAAGGTCGCCCTCGCGCGTGGCACAAAGGGTGGAAAAGCCGGCGCCCGGCGGCGGATCGGTCATCGGCTTGAACCTGATGCCGTCGAACAGGTCAAACTGATCATCTGCCGTTCCGGGATTCCAGCTTTGCACGCAAAGACTGCCATCCTTCAACAAACCCAGGGACCGCATCCGGCGAAAGTCATTTTGAACCGGAACATAGCTGAACGCGCCGGTGTCCGGCTGGAATTTGAGTGAATTTTCGCCCGCATCGAGCAGCAGCGTTCCATCCTTGAGCGGGAAGATTGCGCGAACCGCATCGTCCGCCGTTTTATCGGGCGGTGCGAACTCGCGATGGATTTCGCCCTGGAGCGAGTGAAGCCCGCCGACGGCCACAAACCAAAGCCGGCCCGCCGCGTCTTCCGCAAAGCAGCGAATGGGGGAATTGATCCGCTGGACCGGCTCGGGTGTGCGCCACAGCGACGGGGCGTAATGGAACAACCCGTCTGAAGTGGCGAGCCAGAAGGTGCCGCCAGGCTCCATCGCCACCTCGTTCAGTTGGGCGGCGGAAATTTCCTGATACCCCACCCAATTTGTCTGTCCCGGCTCCTGTTCATAAATGGAACCCGCCGTGGCAGCCCACAAGATATTGTCGCTGCTCCGCCACGCGCGAAGGACTTTATCCGTGCCGGCGGGCTGCGCCGACCAGTCCAAACCGTCGAAGTGCGCGATGACATTGTGTCCATTGTTCGAGGACCCGGCGATGACGGTGATGCCGCCCAAGTCGTCCTCGCGCGGTTCCTGAAGGTTTTTGATTTGCAGCGATTCCAGCGGGAGGTAATCGTTCCACGATTTTTCCAGTCCCGGACGAAGGGCGAGTCGGGGCACCTTGCCCAGGCCGTGTTCGCCCGTGATCCAAAGCCCGCCGTCACGCGCCACGGTCATGCCCGTGAATTTTCCCAGGCGCGTTTGATCGCTTAGGAGCAACACGCGGGTTTGAGGCAGCCCCGGATTCTCGGCGTCATATTCCACCAACCGGTCTGCGCACAAAAAAATGATTTGATCCTCCCCGGATAGGTAAAATGGTGCGATGATTTTGCCCGCCCCGGCAAAGTCCGGCGCTGGATGCGTCACCCATGCACCCTGGCTGAATTCTTCCAGCCGGCCATCCCGGGTCATCATCCAAAGCTGACCGCCGGGGCTTTCAGATGCATCCACGGCTGGTTCGGGCAGGGAGATGGTCTTGACGGAGTAGCCATCCATTTCCGTGATGAATGCTCCGTCAGGATGCCGGACCAAAACTTTTCCCCCGGGCATGACCGACACGGAAACGCACGCGGATTGATGCAGGCCGTTGATGTCCCTGTAAATGCGCCAATCAGAAGTGGTCTGGCCGCGGCTTGACTGCGCCAGCGCCAGAAAAACCGTTCCCAGAAGGAAATTGCGCCGCCAAAAATTCATTTTAACCGGCCCGATTGGGGTCACGCGGGATTATCCACCGATTCCGGCGGGTGTGCAATCAAATGCACGGAGTGTGCATCCAAACGCACAGTTTCCAGGATTAGCGGTCAACCCTTCAACTTTCGCTCCAGGATTTCCCCGGCAAGCGCCGGGTTCGCCTTGCCCTTGCTCAACTTCATCACCTGGCCCTTGAGGGCATTGAGCGCGGCCACTTTGCCAGCCTTGTAATCCGCAACTGATTTTGGGTTCGCCGCAATGGCTTCGTCGCAGAATTTTTCAATCGCCCCGGTGTCGCTGACCTGCGCGAGTCCTTTTTCCTGAACGATTGCCGTCGGGGACTTGCCGGTCTCGAACATTTCGGCAAACACCTGTTGCGCGGCGGAACTGCTGATGGTTTTGGCTTCGACGAGATTGACCAGTTCCAAAATGGCTCCGGGTGGAAATTTGAGATGCAGCGGAGAAATCATCTGATGAACAGATGTTAGATATTCCTCCTGCGCTTTCTTTTTCTTTTCTTCGTCCGAAGCCATCCTTCCGGTAATCAATTTTTGAATTTCTTCCTGCTGCCGTTGTGACTTTTCGTTTTCTGAAGCAAGCATGTCGGTGTAATATTTATTTTGCGCTTCCGCCAGCTTGGCCCGCAGATTGTTGATGATCCAATTAGCAACTGCTTTGATTTTCTTTGTCCGCTGCTCTCCTTGAATGTCGCTGGGAATGAGTTTGATTTCATTTTCGAAACAATCGCCGAGCGGCACATCCCAGACAAACGTCTGCGCGTCGTTCGCGGGCAAACCGTAATCGCGCATGAACCGCTGCTTCCGCGCCAGCGGCAGTTCCACCACGCGCGATTTCACTTCGGCCAGCCAAGCGTCGGTCGGCGCGAGCGGCATCAAATCCGGGTCGGGAAAATAGCGGTAGTCGTGGGCGTGTTCCTTCGTCCGCATTTCCTCGGTGATGCCGGCCACGTCGTCCCAGCGGCGCGTGGATTGAATCAGCTTGCCGCCTTTTTTGACGACTTCAATCTGGCGCTGGATTTCGTATTCCAGCGCGCGGCGGACGCCGGAAAAGCTGTTCATGTTCTTGATTTCAATCTTCGCGCCGAGTTCCTTCGTGCCGACGGACCGCACGGAAACATTCACGTCGCAGCGCACCATGCCCTTTTCCATGTCGCAATCGCTCACGCCGCCATAAATCAAAATGTCCTTGAGCGCGTTGAGATATTCGCAGGCCATGTCTGCGCCGGTGATGTCCGGTTCGGAAACGATTTCCATCAGCGGCACGCCAGCGCGGTTGAAATCCACGCCGCTGTTGCGCTCGAAATGGGTGTTCTTGCCGACATCCTCCTCCAAGTGCGCGCGGGTGATGCGGACGCGCGAAATGCCGCCGTTGAATTCAAACTCGACGTGGCCGTTTGCGGTGGACGGCTTGTCGTATTGCGTGATCTGGTAATTCTTCGGCATGTCCGGGTAGAAATAGCTCTTCCGGTCGAATTTGGCGAAACGGGGAATTTCGCAATTCAGCAGGAAGCCGGTGAGCACCGTCAGGCGCAGCGCCTCGTCGTTGGGCACGGGCAGCACGCCGGGCAGGCCGAGGCAGACAGGGCAGACATTTGTGTTCGGCGGCGAGCCGAAGGCATTCGCGCAACCGCACCACATCTTCGATTTCGTTTTAAGCTGGACGTGGGTTTCCAGACCGATGACGGCTTCGTATTCCATTGCGGGGACATTTTAGCCACAGATGAAACACAGATGAAACACAGATTTTTCATCAGGCCTGTTTTCAAAATCACGCTGCCGCCGGATTGGCTCCGGTTTGAATCGTCGCGCGTCGGGCGCGTTTGCGTGTGAACCACTGGTGGAATGATTCCAAATAGAGATAAACCACCGGCGTGATGTAGAGCGTTAGGCATTGTGAAACCACCAGGCCGCCGACGACGCACAAGCCGAGCGGGCGGCGTCCGGCGCCGCCGGCACCGAGGCCAATCGCGATGGGCAGCGTGGCCATGAGCGCGGCCATTGTGGTCATCATGATCGGACGGAAGCGCAGCAGGCAGCCCTCCGTAATCGCGTCGTGCGGATTTTTTCCGCGCTCGCGCTGCGCGGTGATGGCGAAATCAATCATCATGATGGCATTTTTCTTCACGAGGCCGATGAGCATGATGAGGCCGACGAAACCGTAAATGTTCAAATCCAGGCGGAACAGCATCAGCGTGAGCAGCGCGCCCATTCCCGCCGACGGCAGGCCGGATAAAATGGTCAGCGGATGGATGAAACTTTCGTAAAGGCAGCCGAGGATGATGTAAATGACCAGAATCGCGGCGACGAGCAGGAATCCCAGCCCTTTTTCCGACGATTGAAAAACCTGTGCCGCGCCTTGGAAACTCCCGGTGATGGTTCCGGGCAGATGCAAATCGCCCTCAACTTTTTGAACCTGTGCGACGGCGGTGCTCAACGACATGCCCGGCGCGAGATTGAATGAAATCGTGACCGACGGCAACTGGCCGACGTGTGAAATACTCGTAGGACCGATGCTGCGCGTGAGATTGGCGACGGCGCTCAAGGGAACGAGGTTGGGAACGCCATTGGAACCGGTCATGGAGCTGGTGATGTAAAGCCGCGCGAGCGCGTCGGGCTCGAGTTGGAATTGCGGCAGGACTTCAAACAGCACCCACCATTCGGCGACGTCGGCGTAAATCGTGGATACCTGCCGTTCGCCGAAAGCGTCGTAGAGCGCATTTTCGATCTGTTGCGAAGTGACGCCGAGCGCGGCGGCTTTGTCGTGGTTAATCTCCACGTTGACCTGCGGCGCGGCGATTTGCAGGTCGCTGTTCACGTCCTGAAAGCCCGGCTGCTGCTTCAGTTTGTCCATCAGAATCGGCGCCCAGCGAAAAAGTTCGTTCACGTCCGTGTCCTGCAGGCTGTATTGGTAAAGCCCCTTGCTCGACATGCCGCCGACATTGACGATTGGCGGGACTTTTGGATAAATGTTGAATCCGGGAATTTGCGCGAGCTTCGGACGCAGTTCCTGGACAATTTGCGACGCGCTCAATTTTCGCTTGTCCTTCAAACCAAAAAACAGCCGGCCGTTGTTCAGCGGGCTGCCGCCGATGGCTGAAATGACGCCGCTGACATTCGGATCCGCCTGGACAATTTTCATCGCCTCGAGCTGATGCGTCCGCATCGCGTCAAAGGAAATGTCCTGCGATGCTTCGGTCGTGGCGATGATGCGCCCGGTGTCTTCGTCGGCGAAAAACCCCTTCGGAATGATGACGAAAAGAACCGCCGTCACCACCAAAACGACAAACGAAAGAATCAACGTCGCGCCGCGATGCCGCAGAACGGCTTGCAGCGTGCGCATATAGCCATTGCGCATCCGGTCGAAAAAGCGCTCAAAGAAATTGTAAAGCCGGCCGTGGTCTTTTTCCTTCTCCGAATGAACGAACCGGCTGCACATCATCGGCGTCAGCGTCAGCGAGACAAAACCGGACGCGAGCACGGCCACGACAATGGTCACGGCAAATTCATGCAGCAACCGTCCGAGCAACCCGCCCATGAACAGGACCGGAATGAAAACCGCCGTGAGCGACAGCGTCATGGAAATGATGGTGAAGCCGATTTCGCGCGAGCCGACAATCGCGGCCTCCATCGGCGGCACGCCGTTTTCCATGTGGCGCACGATGTTTTCGAGCATCACAATCGCGTCGTCCACGACGAAGCCGACGCACAATGTCAGCGCCATGAGCGAAAGATTATCCAGGCTGTAGCCGAGCAGCGCCATCACGCCGAAGGTGCTGATGAGCGACATCGGCAGCGCAAGGCTCGGAATCAGCGTTGCGGACAAATTTCGCAGGAACAGAAAAATCACCAGCACGACCAGGCAAATCGCGAGGAAGAGCGTGTCTTCCACGTCATGCACGGATTGGCGGATGTTGTAGGAGCGGTCAATCGCCACGTCCAACTTCACCGCCGCCGGAATTACCTCGCGAAACTGCGGCAGCAAGGCTTTGATTTGGTCAACCACCGCGACCGTGTTCGCGCCGGGCTGGCGTTGCACCGCCAGCACGACCGCGCGCGAGCCGTTGAACCACGCCGCCATCTTGTCGTTTTGCACGCTGTCAAGCACGTTGCCCAATTCCTCCAGCCGCACGGGGTTGCCGTTGCGATAAGCGACAATGAGCGGGCGAAATTCCGACGCGTTGTTCAATTGCCCGTTCGCCTGGACGGTGAAGGCCTGGTGTTTTCCGTAAAGAATTCCGAGCGGCTGGTCCACATTTCCCTGTTCGACAGCCTGCTCGACCTGGTCAATTCCCAGTCCGTAGGCCGCGAGCTTGTCCGGGTCCACCTGGATGCGCACCGCGTAAGGTTGTGAGCCGAAGACATTGACCTGGGCGACGCCGTTGACCATCGAAATTTCCTCGGCCAGGATATTTTCCGCGTAATTGTCCACCTCCGAAAGCGGCAGCGTGTCCGAGGACATCGCGAGAAAAATAATCGGTGTGTCCGCGGGATTGACTTTTTGGTAGCTCGGCGGCGATGGCATGTTCGGCGGCAGTTGTTTCAACGCCCGGGCAATTGCCGCGTTCACGTCATTCGCCGCGTCGCCGATTTGCCGGTCGAGCGTGAACTGCACGGTGATGTTCACCGAGCCGAGCGAACTGGACGACGACATCGAATCCACGCCGGCAATGGTGGACAATTGTTTTTCCAGCGGCGTCGCCACGGCGGAGGCCATCGTTTGCGGGCTGGCGCCGGGCAGGCCGGCTGAAATCTGGATCGTGGGATAATCCACGTTCGGCAAATCGCTCACCGGCAACTGGCGAAACCCGATCACGCCCGCCAGCAAAATGCCCGCCATGACCAGCGTGGTCATTACGGGCCGGCGGATGAAAAGTTCGGGGACGCTCATGGCGCGTTTGTGTTCGAGGCGGAATCAGCGCTCTTGACCATGACTTTCATTTTTGGCGCGAGGCGAAGTTGTCCGTCGGTCACGACTGTTTCGCCGGCATTCAATCCGCTTTGCACAACCGTTTGATTATTGAACGTGATTCCGGTTTTCACCGGCCGCATTTCAACCGTTTGATCCGCCTTCACGACGTAAATGAACTGTCCGCTCTGCCCCACTTGCACCGCCTGCGACGGCACGACAACCGCGTTCGTCAATTCCGACAGCGTCAGCGTGACGTTCACGAATTGTCCCGGCCAGAGCGCGCTGTCTTCATTCTGGAACGTCGCCTTGAGCTGGATCATGCCGGTGCTTGTGTCCACCGAGTTGTCAACAAACGTCAGTTCGCCTTCCGGCGGCGGCACGGTCATGTTTGCGAACGAGGCGGAGACTTTCAGCGAATGTTCGCGCATCTCCTTTCTGATTTGCGGTAAAAATTGTTCCGGCACACCGAACTGGACGTAAATCGGGTGAATCTGGTTGATCGTCAGCAACGTGTCTTGCGGAGCTTGGACGACGTTGCCCTCGTGAAATTGCAAGCTGCCGGTCACGCCGTCGAACGGCGCGCGGATCTTGGTGAATTCCATGTTCAATTCGTCCGCCTGCACCGTTGCCGCGAGCGTGTCCCGGCTGGCTTTGCTGATATCAAATTGGTCCTGCGATTCAATTTTCGCATCGAGGAGTTTTTGATCGCGGTTGAATTGCGCCGTCGCATTTTCCAATTGCGCCTTGTCGCGATCCAAAACCGCCTGCATCGGGCGCGGATCAATCGTGAACAACAACGCGTTCGATTCCACCTCCGAACCTTCCTTGAAATGCACCTGGCTGATGATGCCGCCGATTTGCGAGTGAACTGCCACCGTTGAAACCGGCGTCACATGGCCGACCGGCGGCGGGTCAATCTGCACCGGCACGTTGGTGGTTATCGCTTTGGCAACGAGCACCGGCGCGGTCGCCGCGCCCTTTTGAGCGCCGCCCGAACAGCCGCCGGCCAGCATCGCCAACGCCAACGCCACGGCGAACACCGGAAGGAAAGTATTGTTTTTCATGTCTCGTTATTTGACAAAATTGATTTTGACACGGCTGCCCCCGTTTTGCCCCGGGCGGAACGCCGCCGCAAACCGGCGCAGGAATTCTGCGCGCTCCTTTTGGAATCTGGGATCGGAAACCGAACGTCCCATGATGAGCCGCGTCAATTGGGGGAACGCCGCCGGAAACATCGTCAGCGACCGCATGGCCAGCATCACGTGGCGCGGGTCGAATTCGGAGGAAATTTGTCCGCGGGCCTGGCGCTGCCGGATGCGCTCCAATCCACGCGCCGTCGCCGAGCGCCTGATTTTTTCGTCTATCACTTTTTGCGCGTCGCCTTGCAACGCTTCCCACTCAAACAGGCGAACCCAGTCCGTGTCATTGCACGCGGCCTCGAACCAGAACGACAGGCTTTCCGCCGGGTCGCCCGACAAATTTTCCGCCCACGCCTGCCGCTCGCTGATTTTCCGGCGCAGCACCGCCTTGAACAAGCCCTCCTTGTTGCCGAAATAATGGTAAAGCATCCGCTTGTTGATCGCCGCGCGGCGGGCGATGAAATCCACGCGCGCGCCGGCGAAGCCCTTGGCGGCGAATTCCTTGAGCGCGGCGGCCAGGATGCGCTCACGCGAGCGTTCCGGATTTCGCGTCGCGACAACGGCTTTATTTTTGACGAGACGTGTCATGAATCAGGCTACAAGTAACCATCAAGTTACTTGAAATGCAAGCCTGATTATCGGCGCAATGGGGCACCGTCATCCCTGTGCCGGCCCCGGCGGGTTCGGAGGCGTATTTGTCTGCCGGATTTCCTGGATCATTTTTGCCGCCGCCTCCTTGGAAAGGCCATGCGAAAC
>Ga0181534_10002098_pt1 | contig 12637 bp, 10 predicted proteins | sample PEATcosm2014_Bin_37_FD_119758 | JGI IMG/M metagenome (GOLD analysis project Ga0181534, IMG submission 119758) | Peatland microbial communities from MTU Mesocosm Facility, Houghton, MI, USA - PEATcosm2014_Bin17_10_metaG | ecosystem: Environmental > Terrestrial > Soil > Wetlands > Peat | place...
AGCGATGCTCGCGGCCCCGCCACCGTCGCCCAAACTCTTTATCGCGAAACCGAGGCCAGCCGCGAACTCCGGCAGAAAGCAGCCGCGGAGGGCAAAGCCGCCCGCGAGTTCGAGATCCTCCCCGCCGGGCGCCCGTCCAAACGCGACCGCCGCCACATCATTCAATTCCGCGGCAGAAATTAGTTGGACCAGGCGCGGGGCCGCTGCTAATCTCCAGCGCTGGTTGCTGGGGCGGGCTGCCTTCGCCATCGAGCATCCCACCAGGCTCGGCAGCCCTCTCGGGCGAGTTTGAAAATGGTCCGGCGATTCCCCGAAACCACCTTCCACCACGCGAAGCGCCCGAGCATGGGAAAGTAGATGCCCCGGAAGCACAGTCGCGCGATCAAAATGTTGATGCGATATCCGAGGGGCTGATCGGCGATCGAATCGACCGCCTGGGCAATCGCTTCCGGCCCGTAGGAATGCGACCAGCCATAATTCACTTCCTCATGGGCTTCGTCGATGCTCATCTTCAGCGGGGTATGGGCCATGGCAAAAGGAATAAAATCCTGCCAATGCTTGGGACGGGTCAAACGTCCGCCCAGCTCAAGCCGTTTATATAGCGGTGTTCCGGGCAGGGGCGTGAGTAGCCCGAAAATCGGCAGCCCCGGGGGCCAGGTTCTTACTTGCGCCAGAGTACGTTCGGCCGCTCCCACGGTGTCATTGTCCATCCCCAGGATGAAGGACGTGATCGCATAGATATTTCGTTGCGCCAGGCGCTCGAGAACAGCGGCGTATTCCTCTGGCTTGTTGAAGCCTTTATTGACGTCTTTTAAGTTCGCGGGATCAATCGACTCCATTCCGATGAAGATCCACTTGCCGCCGGAGGCGGCGATCAGATCCACCAGTTCCTGATCGCGCAGCAGGTTGGCGCTGATCTGTGCCACCCAGTTTACCTGCGCGTTGGCGGCTACGATGTCGCGCAGCAGCGATTTGGTGCGCTTGAGGTTGATGGCGAAATTGTCGTCGATGAAGAAGACGGCGATCTGTCCGCGCTCTTTCCTGGCGCGGGCTTTCAGCAGCAGGAGCTCATTCACCACGCTTTCGTTGCTGCGGAAGCGAATCGAGTCCCCGAAAAAGCCGGTTACGGTGCAGAATTCGCAGCCATAGGGGCAGCCGCGCCCGGATTCGACGGGCACGATGCGGAAGCTTCCCCAACCCTCTCCATGCTTCTGGAGCCAGCGGGAAAAGATCCCGGGAACGAGGTTGAATTGCCGAAGATCGAGGGTGTCCCAGGGGATGACCGGATATTGTTTCAGCGTGGGCTTGAGTTCCTTGCCGCCACCATCGACCGGGGCATAGATATCTTTTAATTGACCGCGGGCGGCATCCGCCACAATTCGCGGCCAGGTCTCATCGGCTTCGCCCAGAGCCACCGCGTCGGCATGGCGCGGCCCGCCATCCCGCCCCAGGGCTTCATTGGCCATCTCGGTGACGTGCGGTCCACCCATCACAACGGCCACGCCGGCGGCGCGCACCGCGTCAGCCATGCGGTATGCCTTGGCAATCATTCGGGTCATGGCCCCGATACCCACCAGATCGATCTTCTGATCTCGGACGTAGTCGGCGATGCCAGCTTCGTCCATGGGTTGGGCGTTGCCGTCGATGAGCACTACTTCATGGCCCGGCGGGGTTAACGATTGCAGGAGGAACATCCAGAGATGAGGCATGAAGTTGCGGGTCACCCCGTTGTCGGGGTTGTAAAGTAGGATTTTCACTGGCGCCCTGATTTCTGCTTACGGTCGGAATTCTTGCGCCCAGAACGCGATCGAGGAGTGGTGGCTGGGTCACTGGCATCTTACAGGGGATTGCAGTCTGCGGGACAATAAAACGTCCGCTGCCAGACATTATTTTGTCCTTTATAGATCACAAGGAGAGGTGGGGGTTCCGCAATGGTTATAGGTCGGTTACCTTCGATTGGACGCTGACGGGAGGGACTGCCTTAGAATGAGTGACGGAGTGACCGGGAAAGCACAATTGGCATCTAAGCTGCAAGAAGAAAGCGTTCGTCCGTTCATTCTTCAACCCATTCGACGAGGTTTTCAATCGTGATGAAAACGTTAAAAGTTTGTTTCCCTGCGCTGGTGGCTGTCGCCATGATGATTGGCGGAGCCAGCGCCATGCCGCTCAACTCCTCGGCTCGGGCCGTGGTCCCAGGAGACTTGCAGCAGTTAATTTCGGTGGACTACCGGGCCCTGAAAGATTCGCCCACCGCCACTGCCCTGAAGACCCAGATCATGCAGGCGCAACAAAATCTGGAGCAGTTTGAGGCGGCGCTCAAAGGCATCGGCATCGATCCCGATAAAGATATCGATACCCTGGCCTTCGCCTCCTTCCGCACGCCCAAGATGGGGATCAAGGGGGTCGGCGTCGCCGAGGGATCGTTCGCCATGAAGGCCGTGCTGAAGAAGCTGACCGCCCAGAAGATCAAGCCGACCAAGTACCGAAACTCCAATATCTATCCCATGGATGGCGGATTCGTGATGAGCTTTCTGGACGACAGCACGCTGTTGTTCGGAGAAACTTCCGCGGTGAAGATCGCCCTCAATACACGGGACGGGGAAGTCCTGGGCATCGACACCAACCAAACCATGGCTGACATGATGTCCAGCGTGGATTCCTCCCCGGTATGGAGCATTCTGGACCAACTGGGAACGCAGAATGTCATGCGTTCGGCTTTGGGGGACGCGGCCAAGGTCGCCGACTACGACACCATCAAGAAGCGTCTGCTGGGTTCGCGCTACACCATGAGTTTCACCGGCGGAGTCAACTTCGATTTGACCGTGGTCGCATCCGATTCCATGAGCGCCGCGACCCTTTCGTCCCTGGTCAAAGCCGGTCTGCTCTACAAGAAGATGAGCGCCAGCGCCACCGAGAAGGTCGCCATGGATAACACCAGCGTGGATTCCGACGGATCGAATGTGGATTTCCACTTCAAATCGACCGATCAGCAATTTCAGTCGATTATGCATTCTCAGTTGTTCGCTGCGGTGTCGCACTAACCGCTGAGCAGGCAACGCAGCATGGAGACAGCCGCCGCGGCTGTCCCTGGAGCGAAGTCCGGCCGCCCTTGGGGCGGCCATTTTTTTGCTACGTGGATTTTCGCTTCGCGCGCTTCTCCCGTGCCCAGCCCGGTTTGGTAATCTGCCGCGCCCGCCCCAATGCCAACGCATCTTCCGGCACATCCTCGGTGATGCAGGATGCCGCCGCCACATAGGCTCCTCGTCGCACCCGCACCGGCGCCACCAGCGTGCTGTCGCTGCCGATGAAGACTCCATCCTCAATCACCGTTGTGTGCTTGTGCACTCCGTCGTAATTGCAAGTGATGGTCCCCGCACCTATGTTGACGTCCGCCCCCACTTCGGCGTCGCCCAAATAAGTCAGGTGGTTGGCCTTCGATCCCTTGCCCAGCTTCAGCTTTTTGGTCTCGACAAAGTTGCCGACATGCGCACCCTCTCCGATCTGACTGCCCGGTCGCAGGTGAGAGTAAGGTCCAATCACTGCGTTGGGGCCGATCCGGGCTTCGTCGAGTATGCAGCCGGGGCGAATGAGAACGCCATCGCCGATATCGGCATCGCGGATAATCGAGTAGGAGCGGATGCGGCATCCCGTCCCAATGCGCGAGCCGCCGAAAACCTGCACGTAGGGTTCAATGACGGTATCCGTCGCGATCTGGACGTCGCTGTCGATCACGCAGGTGGCGGGATAGAAAATTGTCACTCCTTCTTCCATGAGCTGCTGGCACTTTCGCAGCCGCATCTGCGAGTCGATGACTGCGAGCTCGGCGCGGGTATTGGCTCCGAGAACCTGGGCGGAGTTCTCCGTCTTGCAAGCAACCACCCTCAATCTGGCCTTGCCCAGCAATGCGGCCATATCGGTGAGGTAATACTCGCCGTGAGGATTGGCGGTGGAGAGTTTCTGGATGTGTGCCAGGAGTTGTGGCACGGCGAAAGCGTAGAAACCGGCATTGATCTCGTGGATTTTTTTCTGGGCAGGGCTGGCGGATTTCTCCTCGACGATGCCCTTTACTTCCGGGCCGCGGGGATTTTTACGCAGCACGCGCCCGTAGCCTTCGGGGTGCTCGAGATCGGCGCTGAGCAAAGTCATGGCGGCGCGGTGGTCGAGATGAAAGTTGAGCAGCCGGGCGATAGTTTGCGGGGTGATCTGCGGCGCGTCGCCGGAGAGAACAATGACGTGGTCATAAGCGCCCAGCACATCGCCAGCCACGATCAGTGCATGGCCGGTGCCCTGTTGTTCAGATTGCAGCACAAAACGGATGCCCGTGGCGGCCACGGCGGAGCGTACGCGATCGGCTTGATGGCCGACGATGGCATAAATGTCCTCCGGCGGTACGACCTGGGCGGCGGCGGCGATGACGTGGGCCAACAGCGCCTTGCCGCCCACTTCGTGCAGCACCTTCGGTAACTGTGATTTAAGCCGCGTGCCTTTTCCCGCTGCCAGAATGGCTACGGCCACCCGCGGAGGTGCAGCATTCGATTCGATCGTGGAAGTTCTATGATTCGAGTTGCCCATCCGGTTCACTATACCGCTTGCCCATCATCCACAAAAGCGGGTGAGGGGAGAATCCATCCTCGGCTGTTCGTCGGGCAGCCTCCGCTCCTTCTCCATCCAGGAGTAGCTATTTCTCTCCGCGCAGATTTAAAATCCTTTTTCGAATCCATGGAGGAAGCTGCCAAAATACGTCATTGAGCGGGAGATCCCCGACGCCGGCAAGCTGTCGCCAGAGCAAGCGCAGGCAATCTCGCGAAAATCGTGTAGCGTTCTGAAGAACCTGGAGCCCCAGATCCAGTGAGTTGAGAGCTTCGTTACGGCCGACAAGATCTACTGCGTCTACATTGCTCCGAATGAAGCCATGGTGCGGGAATACGCCAGGCAGGGCGGCTTTCCCGCGAACCGCGTCTCCGAGGTGAAGCGGATGATCGATCCCACCTCCGCGGAGGCTTGCGCGTCCCCGTCACAATCCCAATCCTCCGTCGACGGCGAGGATCTGCCCGGTGATGAACTGCGGCGCGGTGGCAAAGAAAAGCACTGTGGCGGCGATTTCCTCCTCGCTCCCGTTGCGCCGCATGGGAGTTTGCCGTGCCATGCGCCGCATAAATGGGGCGGCGGATTTCTCGCCAAGGTCGATCATTCCGGGAGCTACCGCGTTGACCGCGATCTCCGGGGCCAGCGCTTTCGCCATCACCTTGGTAAGCATGTGCAGCGCCGCTTTGGAGGCGCAGTAATGGGCATGTGTAGCCCAGGGCCGCAGGCCTCCGAGCGAGCCCATATGGATAATTTTTGCTTCGCCGGTTGGCGCGGGCTTCGATCCTCGCCTTGAACTTTGCCCTGAACTTTGCCCGGCACTTCGCCCCGCACTTTGATCCGATTGCCGATTCCTATGGCGCATCCACTTCAAAGCTTCCCGCGATACCAGAAATGGACCCCGGGTATTCGAGGCGAACATGTCATCCCACTGGCGAAGCGTGAGGTGTTCAAATTCGGCGGTTTCATAGTTGGCGGCATTGTTGACCAGAATGTCGATTCGGCCCAGTTCGCGGCCAACCTCTTTCATCATTGATTTCACGCTGGCTTCGTCGGTCACGTCGCATTGCAGGGCGAAGGCGCGGACGCCGAGGCTGGAGAGATCGACGACGGTGTTGCGGGCCTCGCGCGAAGAATTGCGAAAAGTGATGGCTACGTCCGCCCCGGCGCGGGCCAGGGCCAGAGCTGAGGCCCGCCCAAGGCGGCGCGCTCCGCCGGTGATCAGGCATGTCTTGGCGCGCAAAGGCCGCGGTTCAGGTTCAACCATCTTCGGATTTTACTCTTCAGGGAACGATTCCTATGGAACCGCGTTCCGACTTCTTTTTTCCTTGCCAAGCGGTGCGGCCTTAACGTTAGAATCGGAGGGTGAGCTTTTTGAGACAAGTGGTCGTGTATTCGCGCAAGGGTTGCCATCTTTGCGAGGTGGTGAAGGAAAGTCTGGTCAAGCTTTCGCGCCGCGGCGGCTTTACCTGGCGCGAAGTGGATGTAGATAGCGACGGTGAACTGCGTCGCCAATTCAATGACGAAGTTCCTGTGGTGTTTATCGACGGCCGCAAGGCATTCAAGTACCGCATGGATGAGCGCGAATTTTTGCGGAAGTTGGCCGGCTAGCGCGGGTCCCGGAATAGCTGTCGCCGACTGGGTAAAATCCCGCCCCCAGCCTCCGGTAGCGGTGCTTTTTGACGTTTTGAAGCAAACCGCCAACCACGAAGTATCACCAAGGGCTTGCTTGGTAAGGGTCTCCTTCGTGTAATTTCGTGTCGGTTTAAAGATCTCGAAACTGCACCACCCATCGTTCCAACAGCTAAAAGCTTAATCGTCATCCGGGTCGGTGGCCGGGCTGTGGTCGTTGATGAATGAAGCCGCATCCCGTTTACTTGAAATCGTTCCGAAGACCCGGGGCACCAGGCTGAGATTGAAAAATTCGCTAAGATCATACTCGGCGCGGGCGTCGGCGAAATCCAGTGAACCTTCCGTAATGCCGTAGTTTTTTTCGATAAAGCGCAGGATGCTGCCGAAATCCAATCGCCGGTTATTGATATACCCAGCCGGGGTGTAGGCCGAGACCACCATCAGAGGCACCCGGAAACCATACTGATAATCGCCTTCGGGATCGGGCAGGAAGGTTGGCGGTTCGTGATCGTACCAGCCGCCCCAGTCATCCCATACCACCAGAATTGCAGTGTTGTTCCAGTAGACCTCGTTGTCGTCGCACTTCGCATTGTTGCCAATGGCATTCACAATCGAAGCCACCCAGGAGGGTCCTCCGCCGGCGTTGGAACCGGCGTGATCGGAATTCCGGCCGTCGGGCACCACCCAGCTGACGCCGGCGAGATTGCAACTGGAGATGTCCGTCAAGATCTGCGGTGGGTGAAGAACTACGTTGTTGACCCAGTCGCTGCCGGTGCATTCTCCGCCGTAGGGCGCGCTAGGCACGCAGAGGTGCTCAATGGCGTTGGGCGCGGTCCAAATCGAACCTGCGCTCGGGCTGTAATACTTCCATGTCACCCCGATGCCGGTCAAAAGGTCGGCCATGGTCTGGTGCTCCAGGCAGGGATAGATTTTCTCTTTATCTCCCCGGGGCGTGATCAGTTTCACCAGCGTGGTTTCCAGGGCAATGCATCCCGCCACCGTGGTGGAAGTCTCCGGCGAAACATTGTCCGCCACGAAGGTGCCGGCGGCATCGTCCGGAGCGCTGGGCGCGGACGTGCCCCCGAACAGGAATTGATGAGCCGGGAAACTGGGTCCCTGATTGGTCTGGAACATGTAGTTCGCGAAACCGTATTGCGTCGCCAGGTTGAAGTAAGGATCGAGGATGCCTTTCGGATTGTCTACATAATGGAAGGGGGCTCGGGCGGGGCAAGTCCCCCCGCAAGCTTCCTCCGCGGCCCCATCCATTCGGCACCCCCCCGTCGTGCTTTTATCGCACATCAGTACAAAAGCCGCGTGACTGTGATCGGGGTCGTAGTCGTTATCCAAGGCGACGGCGGTCGGCGGAGTCGTGCCCGTGGAGGAGGTTTCATCCAGCCAATTCTCCGTCTGGATGTTATATTGCGAGGCCGATGGGTTCGTGTTGCAGGACGCCTTGGTGCCGTAGGGCAAGTAGCAGAGCCCATGAAAGAGATTATCCGGAGTGCGGTTTTCCTGGACGATGACCACAACGTGTTGAAAGCTCGAAATCTGCGCTTGGGCCTTGCCTGCAGCCCACCCACCCCCCAAAGTAACCACCAATAAGCTCAAACCCACGCTCAAGGGCATATAGAATCTGGCTGTCCATTTCATAAACATCCTCCTGCCAAGACTTTCGCTGCGGTCGACTCAAGCTGCCAGCAGTCGGGCGCTGCGATGGGGGACTCCGGACCAAGTCGCGGAAAGGGGAGAGTTGCACTAACTGTATGAATTATATGCACGAGCCGGTCCGAATCCCCGGGTTGAGCTTGAACTTTAGTAGTAGTCCTTTCCCATTCTGGGACACTCCCCATCGCTCAGGATCGCGCGATCAACTGAGATTTCCCTGCCGAATCGGGCGAAATCCGCTCCGGGCGCCTTAGGTTACAATCGTGCCGCCTATGCTGCGAAACAAACTCTATGCCGACCCCGACGGCACCTTTGTCCATGACGCCATCCTGGCTTCCTGCCGCACGCACGCGCAGAAAACCGCCCTGGTCGATGCTTCCTGCGGACGGCGGCTCAAATATGACGAGTACGGAGAGATGGTCGAGGCGCTCGCACGCGGACTCGTCGCGGCGGGCGTGCAACCCGGCGAAGGGATTGCGATTTTTCTCGCCAACTCCTGGGAATTCTGCGCCGCCTACCATGCCGCCACTCTGGCCGGTGCTATCCCAACCTTGTTGAATCCCACCTATCGCGAGCGCGAGGTGCGCTACCAGTTGGAGAACTCCGGCGCCGTGCTGCTGATCACCGATGGCCCGTATCTGGAGGGCATCGCCCTGGCGGGCTTGCCCCATTTGCGCCGGGTTTACTGCACCCGCGAACCCAGAAGTGGAGCCCAGCTTTTCTCCAGCTTGCTGGCGCCCGTGAGCGCCGGCCTGCCAACTCCGGATCGCGGCTCGAAAGAAACATTGGCAGCCTTGCCGTATTCCAGCGGTACCACCGGCATGCCCAAAGGCGTGATGCTCTCTCATCACAACCTGGTGGCCAACGTTTATCAGCTGCTGGGTCCGGGCGCGGTAACACTGACCGCCGCCGACGTGTGCCTGTGCTTCCTCCCCCTGTATCACATTTACGGACTGAACGTGATGCTTAATCCGGCGCTGCTGGTAGGCGCTCGGCTGGTTCTCATGCCGCGCTTCAAGATGGACCAGCTCGCGCTCCTGATGGTCGAAGAGGGCATCACCATGATGCCGCTGGTGCCGCCCGCCATGAATGCCATGTGCCTGGCCGCCGAAGCCGGAGAGTTCCCCAAAGATCACAAGTTGCAATGGGTGAAATCCGGAGCTGCGCCTCTGGCGCCCGACTTGCCACGCCGGTTTACCGCCCTCACCGGCATTCCGGTGCGTCAGGGTTACGGTATGACCGAAGCTTCCCCGGTGACCCACGTGGGATTTCTGGAGCCTGAGCTTTACCGTCCCGATTCGATTGGGCAACCGGTAGCCCACACCGAGTGCCGCGTCATCGAGACGGAAGATCTGGCCGCGTCTGCCGAGAACTCGCCCGAGGTTCCAGCGGGAGAGCCGGGGGAACTGGTGATGCGCGGTCCCCAGTTCATGCGGGGCTATTGGAAAGAGCCGGAAGCCACCGCGGCCGCTCTGCGCGAGGGTTGGTATTATTCCGGTGATATTGTCACTCGGGATGCCGAGGGTTTTTATCGCGTGGTCGACCGCCGCAAGGAAATGATCAAGTACAAGGGTTTTCCCGTAGCACCGGCCGAGGTGGAGGCGGTGCTTCTGGAACATCCCGCGGTGCGAGAGTGCGGCGTGGTGGGTCGCGCCGATGCCTCCGCGGGTGAGATTCCGGTGGCATTTGTCGCCCTGCGCGAAGGCTTTGTCGGCGGCAAGAGGATGGAAGACGAGTTATGCGGCTTCGTCGTCGAACGCTTGACCGGCTACAAGCAGCCCAGGGAAGTCCATTTCGTAGATGCCGTGCCCAAGACGGCTTCGGGAAAGATTCTGCGGCGCGAACTGCGCCAGAAGATTGGCTAAGCGCGCTCGTTGCGGTCCTTTTCACCCCCGCCGATTCTCCGGCCCGGGTACGGGACCCCGGTGCGTGGGAAGTCATTTGATCTTCGCGCTGCAATTGCGATAGTATCGCTGCCCCATGGTCAGAATCGTTTGGCTGTTCGTGCGCCGGCTGTGGTTGCCGGTGGTCGTATTCGCCGGCTTCAGCGTGATCTGTGTGCTGGTGTACCGTCGGCTGGAAGGCTTGGCGTGGCAGGACGCTCTTTTCTGGATTATTCAGCCCCACGCCATTGACGCACGGCGAGTCAAGAATGCCACCAAGCTATTCTCGATCTTTGTTTATGCGGGGGTGTTCGCGTTTCAGATATGGGTGGCGGAGCGGGTGGCGGTTACGATCTTCAAGCGGCAGGGGGTGGAGGCCTGGAGAACCATGGTGAATGACGTCAGCATCGAAAAATTGCAGGATCACTTCATCATCTGCGGCTACGGCCAGGTGGGACGCACGGTGGTCGACCAGTTGACCCGCCTCAAGATTCCCTTCGTGCTGATCGAGACCAACGAAGGCATGTGCCGCGAATTGTTGAAGGAAAAAGTGCTGGTGATTCAAGGCGACGCCAAACGGCATGACATCCTGCTCTCCGCCGGGATCGAGCGGGCGCGCGGAGTTTGCATCGTGATCGACAACGACGCCGATAATCTATACATCACCGTGACCGCCAAGTCGCTCAACCCAAAGGCGCGGATCATCACTCGCGCCGGGCAGTCCCGCTACGCGCAGGCGATGCGCAATTCCGGAGCCGACGAGGTCATCATCCCGGAATATGAGGGCGGATTGATGACCGGAAGAATGATCGCCAAGTTTTACCCCGATGCCCACGCCATTTTGAAATAACTGCCAGGGCAGCGAAACCATGCGGCTACTTCTGGGCGGTGACCTCCCCGGTGATTTTCTGGCTGCTGAAGAAGCTCCAGATGGTTTCGTTGGCGTTGATGGCGTCACTCACCTTGCCGACTTCTTTCTCCGTCATGTACTGCTCGCCTCCGGGCCAGGTGTCGCCGCCGCCTTTCACGCTATAGAGGATGACCTCCGCCTTATTCTGGCAACTACCGTAGGTATAGGTTTTGGTTTCTTTGCCGTTTTTTTGTGACGCAGGAATTTTGCCTTGCGCCGGCTTTGCCTCGCAGCGATCGAACTTGGCCCAGGTCTTGGCGCTGTCTTCGGCGGAGAGCACATGGAAACGTCCGGGTTTGTAGTTGCCCCCGTTGTAAGGGACGATGGGATCGTCCGTTCCGTCCATCAGCAGTGCCGGCACTGCCCGCGAGGGCAGGCAGATCATGGTCTTTGGCATGTCCGCACTCACCGCCGCCACCGCGGCCACACGGTCGGCCATGGTGCAGCCCACGCGCAGCGCCATGAATCCTCCATCTTCCAATCCCGTGGCGTAAATCCGGTGGGAGTCCACGGAATACTTCAGCGCCAACTGGTCGAGCATTTGATTGAGGAAGGCAACGTCGTCCGCCGGTTCCCGCCGGTTCTGCTTTGCATTAGGATCTTCCCCGTTCGGGTTCTGTCCACCCTGATTCCCGCCCGGATAGCTTCCTCCGCCGCCGCCCGGGTACCCGCCTCCGCCGCCTCCTCCCCATCCACCGCGCCCGTAGCCTCGCCGCCGCGGTTGCATGCCTTGCGCCGGTTCTTCCGCGCGCACCCCGATGTTCCATTGGCCGCGCGCGGAATTGGGATAAACGGCGATGACGCCATCCTTGTCGGCGACCTGGTTGAACAGCGTCAGGCGCGCCATATCGTCGCCATCCTGGTTGCGCCCGTGCAGAAGTATCACCACGGGATAGTGCTGTTGCTGGTCGTAGCCTTTGGGCAGATGCACCACGTAAGTACGGGTGACCTCGTCCACATCCACTTTCTCTTTCACATCTTGTGCCGAAGATCCTGCCACAAACCAGCACGCCAGCAGGCCGAAGGTCAGGGCTCGCGCGCAAAAGGTCGGAATCCCAGGAATGCATTGCGGGTGCCACATTTTCAGGATCATTAGGTTGGTCTCGCTTGTCTCTCTTTTTGGTCGGAAGATGATGGAAGATACGAAGGTAAGGGAAAGTACGCCCGATCCCAGGATCTAAACGGGAGCGGATCGCTCGATTAAGATCGCACAGATCCCAATTATCCCCTTAACTGATCCTTAAGAACCCCTGCCGTGTCCTGCGGGTTGCTATCCGAATGGCTGGAATTTTGCAAAGTTTTGTAACCAGTCGAAACATTCACGGGGAACTTTTTCCCCGCCGCTCCGTAACTTCAATTGGATTGGCCAGAAAACCTCGAAAGCTTAAGGAGGAGCAATGGACGGCAATTTTGTAGGGCTGGCTGCGGTGGTGATGGTGTTGGGCATTCCCATGGCGGCGATGTACACGTTTTTTCGGGTGCGCAAGCTGCGCAGCGAGGAGCGGATGGCGGCGATCGCACGCGGAGTGGATGTGCCCATGGCCGCGGAACTGTCGGAGGCGGCGCGCTCGCGGCGCCAGGGTATTCTGCTGGTGGCGGGTTCCATCGGCTATATCATCACTTTTGTTCTAATTGGCCGGCAGAACCCTGATGCCATGGTTGCCGCGATTTTCGGGATCATTCCCCTGACTGTGGGAGTCGGTTTTTTTGCCGACCATGCCCTGATACGGCGGGACGCAAAGGCCAGCTAGCCGCCCGCGATGAACTTCTGCTGCGCCTCGGTCAAGGGCACCACGCTGAGTCGCCCCTGCCGCACCAAAGGCGAGTCCGCGAACCGGGGATTCGCCTTGATCTCAGCAAGGGTCACTGGCTTGGCCAGAGGTTTGCCGACTTTGATCTTTACCTCCGGCTTGCGGGGGTCGGTTTCATCCACCGACACTACGGTCGCGGTGCCCACGGCGCT
>Ga0181534_10002101_pt1 | contig 12620 bp, 8 predicted proteins | sample PEATcosm2014_Bin_37_FD_119758 | JGI IMG/M metagenome (GOLD analysis project Ga0181534, IMG submission 119758) | Peatland microbial communities from MTU Mesocosm Facility, Houghton, MI, USA - PEATcosm2014_Bin17_10_metaG | ecosystem: Environmental > Terrestrial > Soil > Wetlands > Peat | place...
CGTGCAGCGGGTCGTCCACCTCTCGGACATCCACCTGGGCGCGGCCGCCGATCAGGACACGGCGATCCTGCGTCCGCTGGTGAAGACCCTCGCGGACCTCCGGCGCGCCTGGGGGGCGCCGCCCACGCTCCTCGCGATCACCGGAGACCTGCACGACACGACCCGCGTCGACGCTGCGGAGGCCACCCGTCGACTGCTCGGCTTGCTTGATGACGTCCGGGGCGCGCTCGGCGGAGACGTGCCGACGCTCATCCTCCCCGGCAACCACGACCGCCGGACGCAGGGCCTCCTCCTGCCGTTCAACACGGAGCTGGTCGACGGCCTCGATCAGGCCCGCCGCCCCAACGTCATCGTCGGCGGCCGCGAGCTCCCCTTCCTCGCCGCTCGGGTCGACGACGCGTTCCACGGGCTCCCGTTCGCCGTCGCGCTGATCGACTCGTCGTACACGCCGACGGGGTTCGTGAGCGCCGGCGGCCTCCTGCGGGTCGAGGACATCCTCGAGATCGCGGAGGACCTCGCCCGGAGCGAGCACGGCTCGGCGCGCGCGCGGCGTCCTCTGCTCCTCTTGACGCACCACCACCTCGTGCCGACGCCGGTCAGCGACATGGCCCGCATCGACGCGGACACGACGAGCCCCGCGCTCCGCTGGCTCGCCAAGAACGTCCTGGGGCGCATGGTCGCGTACGCCGACCACGAGGAGTGGATGATGACCGCGCTCGGCGCAGGCTCGGCGCTCTCGACGCTCGGTGCGCTGGGGCGGCCCGTGCTGGTGCTGCACGGACACAAGCACTACCCGACGGTGCGCACGCTCCGCGCCTCGCTCGTCGAGCAAGGGGACGTCGTGCTCCTCTCGGCGGGGTCGGCCGGCCTGGCGCTGCCGCTCGATGACGGCGACGAGGAGGACGTCGCGCGGCTCTGGCCGTCGTTCCACGTGCTCGAGGTCGAGGGGGCCGCCGTCCGGGTCCAGACGGTCGCGTTCTACGGCTCGGCCCCCCCCGCGACCCGCCGGCTCCTCGACGCCCGCGCGGACGGCGCGAGCTGGCGCATCCACCCCGTCGACGACCGGGTCGCCCACGCCAGCGCGAGGCTCGTCGAGAACCGCGCCGAGTTCGCGCTCGCTCCGTCCGGGAGCCGCCCTCTCGACCTGTGGGACGTGCGCGCGAGGCGGACGGTGCTCGCCGAGGCGCCGCTGCGTTACCGCGAGCACCTCCGCGCGCTCTCCGGGGCCCGCTTCGTCGCGAGCGCAGGCACGGGCGCCGCCGACGCGGACACGCGCGCCATCGACCTGCCGACCGACGGGACGCCGTTCGACTACACCCTCGTCGGCGGCGCCGCGCGAAGCGTCAAGGAGGCGCTGCGCGCCTACGGCGTCGTGGACCCGTTCGAGGGGGTCGAGCTCCTGTGCCGCTACGAGAGCGCCGACGCCCGGCTGACGCTCCGCGGCCTCCCGACCGACGCCAAGGCGTTCGGCAGCGTCGTCGACCTCACGCGGGGCAGGGTCGTGCCGCACCCGCTCGTCCGGGGCGACGACGGGACGCTCGAGGTCCGCGTGCGCCACGCGCCCCCCCGCACGCAGCTGCGCATCCAGTGGCGTCCGTCGCGCCCCGGAGCGCCGTGAGTCACCAGGCCGCGACGATCTTCGCCGCGATGTGCTCCGCCAGCGCGGCGATGGTGAGCGCCGGGTTCAGCCCGACCGGGGTCGGCAAGATCGAGCCGTCGGCGACGAACAGCCTCCCCTCGTAGCCGAACACGGCCCCGTCCACGTCGACCACCGACGTGAGCGGGTCGTCTCCCATCGGACAGCCACCGAGAGGATGCGCCGTGATGAACTTCTCGCGGAGGAAGGAGCGCGGGTCGGGGTTCTTCACGTACGAGCCGCCGATCGCGAACGTGAGGTCGCGCATCCGCGCGTCCATCCGCGTGGCGAACCGCTCGTTGGCGACTCCCGGCCAGGTCACCTTCACGGCGCCGTCGTCGAGGCGAAGCGTGCCCGTGTCGGTCTCGGTCCCCATCCCGAAGTACATCACCGACCGGCGCAGCGCGCCGTGGCTGGTCAAGCCGACGAAGTCGGCGCCGGTGCGCAGCCAGTCGCGCACCTGGTGGAAGAACCCGTGGTCCTGGGGGGGAGGCGCCTTGTCGACGAACGGGAGCGCGGCGCGGAGCAGCGCGTCCACGGCCTGCGGGACGCCGCCATCCTCGAGGATGAAGTGGTTCCGGACGTCGGGGTCGGTCGTGTAGGCGACGCGCGTCGTGATCGTCGGGCCGACGCGCGGATCGGCGGGTTCGCGCGTGTCGTAGCCGAAGCCGAGGATGTCGCCGTTGCCGCTGAAGCGGGTGCCGAGCGCGCGCGAGACGACCAGCCCCTGCGCGTCGGCGCTCTGCCGGAGGACCCTGAAGCTGCCGAGCGTCCCCGCCGCGAGCACGACCTGCTTGGCGGCGATCACGGACGCGTTGCCGCCGAGGTCGCGGACGTGGACCCGCAGCTCTCCCGACTGCGGGTCGTCCTGGATGGCGACCACCTCGGTCTCGACGAAGATCTCGGCCCCCTGCTTCTCCGCGACCGAGAGGTAGGTCATGTCGACGGTCGACTTGGCCGTGACGTTGCAACCGCTGACGCACGCGCCGCAGTTGATGCAGGCGTCCTGCGTGTTGCCGGTGTCGGCACGAACGAAGCCGGGCGTGAAGTTGACCGCGATCGGCACCGTGTCGACTGGCGGGGCCGGCTCCCCCGTCTCGGCGGCGACGGCGCGCACGGCGTCGCGCAGCACCTGTGCCTTGACCGGCGGCGACGGATGCGGCGTCGGCTTCAGCATGTCCACCGCGCGGTCGTAGTAGGGCGTCAGGTCGGGCAGCGCGCGCGGCCACGGCGCCTCGCGAAAGACCGCCGGCTCGGCGCGAAGCATCACGTTGGCGTTGATGAGAGAGGTGCCGCCGAGCCCGTTGCCGACGACGGTCTCGACGTCGCCGGCGTCCACGTACTCGAAGAGCCCCTTCGGCGTCACCGCCGTCCGGACCTCGCCGGCGAGCTGCCAGGGCTCGGACGGGAAGTCGCCGGCGCGGAGCTCGCGCCCTCGCTCGATGACGCACACGCTCCGCTTCGCCTTGCCCGGGACCGCGGCCGACAGGCGCGCGGCCGCGACGCCGCCGCCGTAGCCCGAGCCGATGACCACGACGTCGTACCGGTCGCGACGCTGCGCCGCGGGGCGCGCGAGCGCGCGCCTCACCTCGGCCGGGACGGGCGTCGCGCGAAAGCCCGTCAGCAGCACGTAGAGCTCCTCGTGGAGGAACAGCTTCAGGAACTTCATCTTCGCCGTGAGCGGGTCGTCGTCCCCGCTCGACTCGAAGCTCGACACGAGGTCGGGGAAGTCGCGCATCGGGAAGCGCAGCACGCCGGCTCCGACGACCGCGCCCGCCTGGTCGGTCAACGTCGTGTAGAGCGTCGTGAGGTCGTGGACCGTGTTCAGCGCGAGCGGCTGCCCGGCGAGGTACTTCGTCCCCTTCAGGGTGAACGTGTCGTTGCCGGACCGGAGCGTGTGCTCGTGCACCATGAGCCGCGGGGCGCCGGCTCCCGCTTCCATGAAGTTGAAGGTCGCGCTGACCAGCGTCGGCTGCGGCCGCCCGGCGGACGTGAACAGGTTCCCCAGGTAGGTGCCGTCGAAGCCGGCCTTGTGCGTCGGGTCGCGGATGAACCGGTCGAGGTCGGTCATCGTGATCGTGCCGTCGAAGCCGAAGGCCGTCCCCGCCTTGGCGCCCTCGAGCGCCCCGGTCTCCGGGTCGGTCTGCCCCCAGGCGAAGGCCCCCTGCAGCGTCTCGTGGAATGCGAGCTCGGTCGTCATGGCGCGTTACCATTTCACGGAGGCACGAGCGGCGTCCATGCAGAAACGGCGCGGCCGGGGGCCTGCCTCGCGTAGGGTACAGTCATGGCGGGCGACGACCGACCGGACGCTCGAGAGGCGCGCGCGCACGCGCCTCCGCCGGACGCGGACGCCGAGGCGCTCTCGACGTTGGGCTACGCGCAGGAGCTCCTGCGGTCGATGGGCGGGCTCTCGAGCTTCGCGCTCAGCTTCTCCATCATCAGCATCCTCACCGGCGTCGTGACCACGTACGACGTCGCGCTCACGGGTGGCGGGCCCGCGGCGCTCGGCATCGGATGGCCGCTCGTGAGCGTCGGCACGATCTTCGTCGCCCTCGCGATGGCCGAGCTCGCGAGCGCGTTCCCCACCGCGGGCGCGATGTACCACTGGGCGGCCGTCCTCGGCGGCCCGGGGTGGGGGTGGTTCGTCGCGATGATGAACCTCGTCGGTCAGCTCGCGATCGTCGCGGCGATCGATCTCGGCTGCGCCCAGCAGATCACCGCGGCCTGCTCCCTCCCGAACGGCGCGGCGTACGGCATCTTCGTCGTCGTCGCGATCAGCCACGGCCTCGTCAACCTGGTGTCCGTCTGGCTCGTGACGCGCCTCAACGACCTCTCCGTGTTCGTCCACATCGCGGGCGTCGCCCTCCTCGTCGGGCTCCTCTTGCTCGTGGGGCGGGCTCACCCGCTCGCCTACGCGCTCGAGACCGGCTTCACGACGCGCCCCGGCGGCGGCTACGCGCTGGGCTTCATGAGCTCACTCCTGCTCGGAATGTGGACCTTCACCGGCTTCGACGCCTCGGCGCACGTGAGCGAGGAGACGCACGACCCGGCCACGCGCGCGCCGTGGGGCATCGTGAGCGCGGTGCTCGTGAGCGCCGTCTCTGGCTACGCGCTCGTCGTCGCCATCACGCTCGCCATCACCGACCTGCCGGCGGCCGCCGCCGACCCGCACCCGGCCGTGTTCATCATCCAGCGCGCCCTCGGCGGGTCGTGGGCCTCCGCGGGGCGCGTCGCGGTGGCGCTGGCGATCGTCGCGATGTGGTTCTGCGGCCTCTCCGCGGTCACGAGCCTGTCGCGCACGCTCTACGCCTTCGCGCGCGACGGCGGCCTCCCGGGCTCCGCCCACCTCCGCCGCGTGAGCGGACGGCGCCGCACTCCGCACGTCGCCATCGCCGTGTCCGTCGCGCTCCCGCTCGCGCTCGGGCTCGCGAGCGCCCTCCTCGACGACGACCAGTTCCTCGCCGTCGCCTCCCTGGCCACGACCGCTCTCTACGTCTCCTACGTGATCCCCATCGCGCTCGGGGCCGTCGCGCGGCAGCGGGGGGTCTGGCGGCGATTGGGGCCGTGGCACCTCGGGCGGTTCGGCGTGGTCGTGGCGTGGACGGCGGTCGCCTGGACGGCCGTGGTGCTCGCGACCGCCGCGCTCCCTCATCGCGGCGCATACCTCGGGCTCCTCGTCGCCGTGAGCGTCGGGCTCGTCGCCTTCTACTTCGCGGTCGTGCGCGGGCGCTTCAAGGGGCCAGCCGACCGACCGAAGCTCTTGTGACGCACGGGCGCGGGCACGGCCACGCGCGCGAGCGCGAAGCCTCTGTCGGGCGCGGCGCTTTTGGCGCATGCTGCACGGATGGAGAACCCCGCGTTCCAGGCCTACGCCCTCAGCGCGACGCTCATCGCCGTGCAGCTCATCTTGCTCGCCTTCAACACGGGTCGGGTGCGGACCGCGAGCAAGCAGGTCGTCAACCCCGAAGACATCGCCGTGGTGAAGGGGGCCGCGGTCGCCGACCGGGAGCACCCCGACGTCCTCAAGTCGCAGCGAGCCCACGCGAACGCGCTCGAGAACGCCGTCCCGTTCTTCATCGTCGGGGCGCTCTACGTGTCGCTCGGCGCGAGCAAGACCGGGGCAGAGGCGTACTGCTACACGTTCCTCGCGGCGCGCATCCTCCACACGTTCTTCTACCTGGCCGGGCGCCAGCCCTTCCGGACGCTCTCCTTCGCGCTCGGAGCCGCCGCCACGCTCGGCATGGCGTACCACGTCATCCGCGCCGTCATCTGAAGGGCGGCATCGGGGGCGGGGCTGCGGTAGAATGAGGCTGTCGTGAGCCGCAGCCGCGAAGGGACGGGAGACTCCGACGGGGTGGTTCGCGCGTTGACCGACGACGGAACGTTCCGCGTCATCACCGTGAGGACCACCGAGACCGTGCGCGGCTCCGTCGCGGCCCAGGGGGCGACCGGGACCACGGCGTCGCTCGTCGCGGACCTCCTCACGGGGGCCGTCCTCGTCCGCGAGAGCATGGCGCCCGACCTCCGCGTCCAGGTCATCTTGCAGAGCAGCGAGCAGCGGAGCCGCGTCGTCGCCGACGCGCACCCCGACGGCCGCTCGCGCGCCCTCGTCCAGCAGCCCGCGGGCTCGAAGGCGCTCACCGTGCGGGAGGGCGATCTCCTCCAGGTCGCGCGGACGCTCCACAACGGCGCGCTCCAGCAAGGGACGGTCGCGGTCTCGTCCGAGGGGGGGGTCTCGCAGGCGCTCATGCAGTACATGCAGCTCTCCGAGCAGATCTTCACCGTCTCCGCCGTGGGCTGCCTGCGAGGGGACGGCGCGATCGAGGCCGCCGCGGGCTACCTCGTCCAGCTGCTGCCCGAGGTCCTCGACCCGAGCGGGCCGATGCTGGTGATGGCGGAGCGCCTGAAGGACTTCGAGTCGATGGGGCCCGTACTATCGCGCGGGCTGGTTGACCCGCACGAGCTGCTCGCCGAGATCCTTTACGGGATGCCGTACTCGGTCGTGGGGGAGGCGGCGGTGAGCTTCGGCTGCCAGTGCAGCGCCGAGCGCGTCGCGCTGGCGCTGTCGACCCTGCCGAAGTCGGACATTCAGGACCTGCTCCAGTCGGACACGCCGACCGAGCTCACGTGCGACTACTGCGGGAAGACGTACGCGTTCCAGAAGTCGCACCTCCGGGGTCTGCTCGAGCGCAACTGACGCCGAAGGGCCGAAAGCGCGTCGCGTCCCGACCTCACGTTCGCTCGGGGAGCCCCTCTCGCGCGGGGACGGGTCGCGACCACCGCCCGCCGGGTCGCGAAGTAGCAGCGTGAAGTGAGGGCTCCCCTCCCCCGTCTCGCCACGTCGGCGAGGCTGGGAGGGGGCTCGTTTCGCGGTCCGCTTCACATCCCGGAGCAGGCGGCCGGCACGGTCCGCCCCTTGAGGAGCGCCCTCACCTGGGCAAACTCCGGGGCCGTCCCGTTGGCCGCGACCTGCGGCGCCATCATGTCGCACTGCGTGGCGACCCCGAGCAGCATCGTCGCCTCGGGGGCGGTGCCGAGGTTCTTCGCTTCCTTCCGGATGGCGGCGCAGCACTGGCGAATGCGCGCGACGTTCGCGTTCGGCGGCGTCCAGTTCCCGTGCGGCTTCGGGTGCCCCGTGTCGGGGGCGGCGTCCCCGGCGTCGTCGAGGGGCATGAGCTGGACGACCCCCGCGTCGGGCGGACCGGGCGGCGGCCCCGGGTCGACGGGCGGAGGGGGCGGCGGGTCCTTCTTGCAACCCTCCGAGAGCGTCATCACGCTCGAGGCCACGAAGAACGCAGTCATGATGTGGATGGAGAAGCGAGGCATCGAGGAGGTCTCCGCCGCGAGTCGCGAGACGCTCACCGTATCAAGCGGTGGCCGCGAAGGGCAAACGGGGCGTCGGCGCGCACCGACGACCGCGGCGGGCGCCTCCCGCGCGGCGACGCCGGCGAGACCGCGGCGCGCCGAGGACTCGAACGGGCGCCCAGGGCGTACGGCGCACGGCCACCCTGCCCCCGACCTACCCGTGCCAGTTCGACTGCCACCTTCGGCCCTGAACCGCTATGACGTCGGCGTGCGCGCGCTCGCCCTCACGCGGTTCACCTTGGCCCTCGGGGCGATCACGCTCGCCCTCGGCGGCTGCGGGCGCTTCGGCGCCGTCTACCCCCCGCGCCCCGGCGCCCTCCCGGGCCCGCCGTCTTCCGACCCAGCCCCTGCCCGCGTGGTCGTCCACGTCTCGGTCACGCGCGCCGGGCTCCGCGACGCCATCGACGGCGCCGTGCCCCGCACCGGGGAAGGGACGTTCGCGCTGCTCGGCGGGACGCGGCGCTACACGTGGACGCGCGAGCCGCTCGACCTGCGCCTCGACCAGGGGCGCCTGGTGCTCACCGGGCGCGTGCTCGCCCGCGTGACCCTGCCGCTCGAGACGCTGGAGCTGCCGTTCGACCTGACGCTCGCGGCCGAGCCGGTGATGAACCGCGACTACGCGCTGAAGCTGCAGTCGGTGGACGTGAAGGTCACGTCGACCGACCGTCGCGTCGCGCTGGCGAACGCGGTCGCGGGGGTCTACGAGACGCTCGGCCGGGAGCTGCGCGCGGAGCTGGAGCGGTTCGGGTACGACGTCCGGCCGCTCCTGAACGAGGCGTACACGCGGCTCTCGAGGGGTACGCGCTTCCCGGTCGGCGACGCCGAGGCCTGCGCCGAGGTCAAGGTGCTTGCGGTCGAGGCAGGGCCGACGGTGCTCGCCGACGGGCTCGAGAAGGATCTCGCGCTCGTGGTCGCGCCGCAGGTGACGCTCCCGTGCGACGCCGGTGGGGAGCCGCCTCCCCTCCCGCCGCTGTCGAACGTGCCGGCGCTCCCGTCGGGGCCGTTCACGCTGTCGATCCCCATCGCGGCGAGCTATGGCGAGCTCGCCCGCGCGATGGGGGGGCTCTTCACCGACGGGAAGCTTTCGTTCTCGAGGGAGTACCCGGGGCTCTACCTCGAGCACCCGGAGCTCTACGAGTCGCAGGGCCTCCTCGTCCTCTCGCTCCATCTCCACGGCCCGGTCCACGCGATGGGGATCGACGCCGACCTCGACGGCGACATCTACTTCTCGGGCCACGTCGCCCTCGCCGACAACGAGCTCTCCATCCCGGACCTCGAGCCCACGGTCGAGACCAGCAACTTCTTCCTCTCACTGAAGGCAGCGACGGGGGTGGCCGCCATCCGTGACCAGGCGCGCGCGGCGCTGCGGCTCGACCTCGGCGAACGCCTTCGCAAGCTCCGCGCGGCGGTCGCAGGCGACCTCACCTTCGGGGGCAAGGACGCGTGCCTGCGGGGCGAGGTCGACCGGCTCGAGCTCGCCTCCGTCTTCCCGCACGGGTCGTACCTGCGGGTCTACGCGAACGTCACGGGACGCGCCTCGGCGACCGTCCCGTGCGCGGCGCCGTGACCGCGCGACGACCGCCGCTACTTCTTCTTGGCCTTCATGGCCGTGAGCGCGTGCTCGAGCGCGACGGCGACGTCGCGCGACGACGCGTCGCCGCGAGCCCACTGGTCGGCCTTCACGAGCGTCGTGCTCGCGGCCTTGGCCAGCTTGGAGCGGCGCGAGCGGGAGAGCCCGCGGAAGGTGTCTTGGGATTCGGACGGCGTGTGCCGCACGGCGGGCTCGAGGAAACCTCTCATGGCGAGGCTCCATACTACGGAGCGCGCGAAACTGCACGGACGGCGGTCATCGACGCTCAGCGGCCCGGAGGCGGGTCCCTCGGGTCCCTCCCCTGGAGCAGCGCGAGGCCGCACGCGTTCTTGGCGGTGCTGGCGAAGCGGGCGTGGGCGAGGTCCGACGAGTCGGCGACGAGGGTCCCCCACGCCGCGAACGACCCCGTCACCTTCACGGCTCCGACGGCCTGGCCGAGCGCTCCGAAGTCGCGGGCGAGCTCACCGAGGTCGCCGAGGTCCCCTTCGGCGGCCCTCTTGGTCAGGTCGACCGCGGCGCCGCCCGGCGTCGGCAACGCGACCAGCGTCGCGCAAGCCACCGGCTCGGCCTTCCACGCGAGGTTCGCCTTTACCGAGGGGCCGGTTGCGACGGGCGTCACGGTCCCGGTGACCGCGGCTCGAAGCGCCCCGAGCGTGAAGAGGCCGTTCTTCACCGTGAGGGCGCCCCCTCGCGGCCCCGCGGCCTCGCCGCTGAGGTGGGCGTCGACGAGGCCGCCGAGCTCCGGCAGGCGGAGCCCGTAGAAGGCCGCCTTGAGCGTCGCGGTCGCCTGGTCGTGCCCCACGGGCGCGTAGTGGAGCGCGACCTCCAGCTGCTGCGGGAACGGGATATCGGGGCCGACCGCGCCCCGAGGAACGCCGAGCGTGGAGGCGCCGACCCGCGGCACCGAGACGTCCAGGGAAGGCGTGCCGAGCGAGTCGACGACGAGGAACGCGTTGGGCCCGTCGGGGATCGCGGGGTCGAACGCGAGGCGGGCTCGCGTCTCCTTCAGCGTGGCGTCGACGTCGAGCGTCCACGGGCCGAAGAGCCCGACTCGCGTGTCGAGCGTCAGCGTCTTGACGAGGAAGTGCAGCTCGTCGCCGAGCGCCAGGCTCGTGGGCGAGCCGACCGCGCCCTGCACCCCCGTGGCCTCGATACGCGCGATGTCCGCCGTCGGGTGGGTCCAGAGCAGGTGGGCCGATGGCACGTCGATCTGCCCGCCCGGAACGACCTCGTCCGTCGGCCGCGACTTCCCGCGATGCGCCTTCGACCACGCCGCGACGGCCCCCTGCACGGCATGCTGCTCGCCGTCCACGGACACCTCGGTCTTGCCGAGCACCACCTTCGCGACCGGGCCCCAGATCGACCGCACCTCCGCGCCGACGATCCGACAGGCGATCTGCGGCACCCCCTGGAGCGCGACGGTCAGCCCTCGAAGCTCGACCCCGCCCTCCGACAGGGCCGCGTCCTCGACCGTGAGCGTCACGCCGTGGGCGGCGGCGCTGGCGATCGCGGTCGACGTCACGTAGCCGGGGAGCAGCACCGTGCGCGCGACCGCGACGACGATCGCGAGCACCAGGACGACGACTCCGGTGGCCACGAGGACCGCGACAGGCCGACCCTTGCGCTTCGGCGGCGACGGCGCCGGGGCCGGCTTCGCCGCCGCCCGGAGCGCGGTCTCGAGGGGCGGGGCGGGGTCGGTCGTGCGCGGCTTCCACCGGATCGAGCCGTCGGGCGCGCGCTGAGGCACGGCGTTCGGCCCGCCCGGCGGGGGGGTGAGGAGCGAGTCCTCCGCGCGCGGTGGCGGCGAGTTCGCGGCGACCTGCTCGGCGAAGAGAGCGCGCGGCTCGACCAGCTCCGGCATCTGCGACCCTCGGGCGGCCTCGGACTCCATCGCCTGGACCTGCTTCGCGCGCGCGACGAGGGTCGCCTCCGCGATGGTCGTGACCCAGCCGCCGATCTCGGACGGCAGCGCCGGCGCCACGGCGCGCTCGATCGCGAGGGCCATGTCCCGCGCCGTGGGGAAGCGCTGGCCGGGATCCCGCGCCAGCCCGGTGCGCAAGATCGCGTCGAGGTCGGCGGACACGCCCGGCACCTTCGTCGACACGGCCGGGACGTCGCCCGACATCACTCGCTGCATCGTCGCCGCGTGGTTGTCCGCCGCGAACAGCGGCTCGCCCGTCAGGAGCTCCCAGAGCACGATCGAAGCCGCGAAGACGTCCGTCCGCGGCGTGACCTCGGTGCGGCGGATCTGCTCGGGCGCCAGGTACGCCGACTTGCCCGAGACCGGCGACTCGGAGCGCTCGGTGGTCGCGCGCGCTCGCGCGACGCCGAAGTCGAGCAGGCGGCACGTCCCGTCCGCGCCGACGAGGATGTTCTGCGGCGACACGTCCAGGTGCACGATGCCGAGCGGCTCTCCGAACTCGTTCTTCGCCTCGTGCGCGGCGTGCAGGCCATGGAGCGCGGCCGCGACGATGGCGCAGGCGATCCGCACGGGCACGCGCTCCCCGCGCGCGCTCGCGAGGGCCTCTAGCCGGTCGAGCGACTCGCCCGCCACGTAGTCCATCACGATTCGCAGGTCCGTCCCCTCGGCGATGACGTCGAGGGTCGGCATCACGTTCGGGTGGTGGATGCGCCCGACGATGCGCGCCTCGTCGAGGAAGCGCTCGACGAACTCGGCGTTCTTCGCGTAGCTCGCGTGGAGCACCTTGATGGCGACCGTGCGGGCGAACCCGCGCGCGCCGACGAGCCGGCCGAGGTGGACCGTCGCCATCCCGCCGGCGCCGATCTCGGCGTGGATGGCGTACCGCCCGGTGCCGGGCTTGCCCTGCGGGGATGCCTGGGTGTCCGCCATCAACGGCCGAGCATAGACGATCGAGTCAGCGCGCCCAGACGGAACCCGCGCGCTGCCGCAGCGACGTCGCCTCCGCGCTGAGGGCGAACCGCGCGGTGTCGCCCAGCACGGGGTGGCCGAGGAGCGCTGCGAGCGCGACGAGCCCGGGGCGTCCGACGGCCGTCGCAGCCTGCGCGTCGTCGCGGTTCTCGAAGGCGAAGGCGCGCGCCGTGGCGGCGAGGTCGCCCGAGGCGACGTACGCCGCGCGCAGCGTGCACTGGTCGAGCGCGCGGAGGAAGCCAGAGAGCTCCGGCGGCCGCCCGTCCGCGCCCGCGAGGTGCGAGACGAGCGGCTCGAGCGCCTTCTTTTGCCTCCGGCCGATGGCCTTCCCGACCTGCGCCTCGTAGGCGGCGGCCTCGTTGGCAGGCGCTCCTTCGGCGGCGTACATCGGCACGACCTGACGGGCCACGGCGACGAGCCAGCCGAGGATCGCGGGCTCCCGGAGCTCGCCCAGCCACGGGACTCCCAGCAGCGCGCGGGCAGCGGCGCGGGCGAACCCCGCGACCTGGACACGAGGGGCGAGCGCCTCGAACGACATCGGCACCAGCACCCATGGCGTGTCCTGGATGATGACCCGCACCTTGTCGACGGCAGGCGACATGACGAGCTCGAGGTCGGTCACGCCGAGCACGGCGAGC